>OGJD01000014.1_pt1 | contig 189718 bp, 164 predicted proteins | sample 1571971 | NCBI WGS metagenome assembly OGJD01 (sample SAMEA2582117, study PRJEB24529) | metagenome | biome: Human gut stool | place: China | collected 2011
GCCCAGAGCCGGAATCGAACCAGCGACACGAGGATTTTCAGTCCTCTGCTCTACCGACTGAGCTATCTGGGCTTCTGTATCCTTTTTAGCTGTTCCTTAACACAAGTGATATATTATCAAAGGTCAGCTAAAAAGTCAACACTTTTTTTCAAATTTTTTCAATTTTTTAAATATTATGTTTATGAAGTGTAAATCCCCTGCCCATCACTTCATTTACCTGATTGATGATCATGAAGGCTTTCGGGTCAATTTCCAACACAAGTTGATTGAGTTTTGGCATCTCACGGTTGGACACTACCGTCAATAGCGCCATAGATTCTTTCCGCAAATATCCGGATTCTGTTTTGAGGAATGTAGAGCCACGGTCAAGCTTTTGCTGAATCGCTGTATTGATCTCTTCATAATGATCGCTGATAATCTTCACCTGCATCTGGCTCTTTCCATTTACAAGCACTTTATCCATAACCGTTGTGTAAATCATCACAAGAAGAATTCCATATAAAATCTTCTCTCGATCACGAAATACCATCTGCCCGATCAAGATCATAAAGTCAAACGCATACAGTCCCACAGAGACCGGAATCCCCAATTTCTTATTTAAGATCAATGGCGGAATATCGACACCACCCGTGGAAGCTCCCGCTTTGATGACAACTCCGATTCCTACTCCAATCAAAAGCCCCGCAAATATCGTACTGAGCAGCGGATCTGTCGTCAGCCCCTGAAGCGCATCTACTCTTTGAAGCACTCCCAGTATAAACGGAAAATAGAACGTACTGATCAGCGTTGTCAGTGCAAACGAAATACCGAGCAGCCATATTGCCAGTAAAAACATCACAACATTAAACACTGCCGCAAAGACCTCCACCGGAATTCCCGCAAAATGGTTTGCGATCAAACCAAGTCCGGTCGTTCCTCCGGTAATCAGTCCCATCGGCAGTACAAACGCAACAATTCCAAAACAATACGCCGTATTTCCAAATATTACCCAAAATAGTTTTTTCCAGTCAAAAACGTTCTTCAACTCATTTTTCCACTCTGCTTTCATCTGAATCCCCCTTGTCCTTTTATCCATTTAATTTGTTAAAGAGAAAAAGAAAAGCAGGTATTCACCTGCTTTTCCTACTATCTGTCAATTTGAAATTTTTATACCCACTCCAAATATAACGTGTCATGTTCTCTCTCTTTTCTTCTGAACTTTGTCTTTCTATAATGTATCATCTTTTCCCGAAAGATTCAAGAACATTTTCCGTCTCATAAGGACAACAATTGCCAAAAGCGAAAGTAAAAGCGCTGCCATAACAGAAACATTTACACTGTCTCCTGTTGCTGCCGCTCCGTTCGAAGAACCACCATTTGGAGTACCGGATGTTCCGTTGTCCGGTGTCCCTGCTGTTCCGCCACCGTTTTGTTGTTTCAGAACAAGGTTACCGATCGCTGCTTCAATTGCATCTGCATAGGCATCTATCTCTTTTTGTTTTGATCTTGGCAGATTCTCATCTATGCCTGCAAGCACATCTTTCAACGCTTTCACACTGTCGTCTGTATAGACACTTAAGTCTGCCGGAATCTTTGCTTTCGCTTCATTCACTTTCGTGTAATCTGCAAGCTGCACAACCAGTTTTGCCTCTGCATTTTCAAATGCTGATTTTGCGTCTTGGAACTCTTCCTCTGTTGTTGTCTTAGCATCCAGCTCCATCAATGTGTCGTATGCTGCTTTATACGCTGCATAGCTTGCATCTGTATAGTCCTCTGCCGGTGTCTTCAGGACGATAGAATCTCGATACTCATCCATTCCTGAAGCAAGTTTTTCCAAACCTTTTATTGCTGCACGAATCGCTTCTGCTCCTTTCGCAACAGATTCTTTTGTCCCGTCTGCTTTCAGTGCTTCCGCTGCCGCAACAGCATCCTGCAATACTTTATAACTGTCTGCTGTATAATTCTCTGCGTTGTATTTTTCTGACTCTGCAATTGCAGCTTTCAGATCCACAATACTTACAAGAGCTTTTTGTGCTTCACGCATCGCCGCGATATTGGCTTTGTCAAGCTCTGCATCTCCTTCGGACATATCTTTTTCAGCTTTTGCAATCGCCTGAGAAAGAATGTCATAGCTTGCACTTGTATAATCATCTTTGTTCAGTTCCCTGAGCTCATCAATCACTTTTTGGACATCGCTCTCACTGCCTTCTGCGAGCACTAAACTCTCCACCGCTTTATCTAACGCTTTAATGATATCTGCCACCTGATCTTTCGTTCCATTGTTCAGATATCCTTGCGCTGTCTTCACAACATCCTGAAGTGCTGCCCAGCTGTCTTCTGTGTAGAGTGTTTCATCTTTCTTCGCAATCTCTGCAAGTTTTGCATTCAGCGCCTCTGTGTTTACAAGCCCCTGTTTTGCCTGTTCAAATACATTGCGTGCCTCATAAATTTCTTTTGGATTCTTGCGTTCTGCTTTATCGGCTTTCACAATTGCATCCAATGCTGTCTTTGCAGTTGTGTATGACTTGTAAGATTCCTTTGTGTAGTTCGCCTCGTCATATACCGGCGCATTCTGGAGTTCCAATTCTGCAAGTTCTCTCTGGACAAGTGAGTACTGTAGTGCGTTTTCTGCCTCTTCGAGTTTTGCAAGCAAATCTGCTACCTCTTTCTCAGAGATATTTTCTTTGTCTTTTAATACCTCTTCAATTTGAGCAATCACCGTCTCATAGGCTGCATAGGTTCTTGCTGAATAAATCTCTACATAAACAGGCTGTTCTTCTGTTCCCACATTTTCTTTTCCTGCTTTCTGATTTTTCAGCGCATTCTCTAATGCAGTCACATCACCTTTGACAACGGCATTTTTATGTGCGGAAAGAAGTGCTTTCTCTGCCATATCTACTACTTCCTGTGTCACATACTCATTTGCTGCAATTTCTTCTGCAACCGCTTTCGCATCTTTAACTGCCTGTTTGCTGCCTGCAGTCCAATTGTCTGCGATTGGTTTTTTGATCGCCTCATTAAGCGCATCTTTATTGACTGCTGCTTTTTCTTTTTCATTTGTCTTTATAATAGAAAGCTCTGGGATATCCTTTCCCCATGTTACAATGATTTCCAAAATCTGACTGTCTTTTGCCACTGCAAATTCATTGATTGTCTGATTCAATTTTCCAATTGTAACCGCTTCCTGTTTCTCACCATTCTTATAGAGCACAGCCTTTACAGTTGCGTTGGAAACCTTTCCGTTTTGGATTATACGGATTGTTCTCTGGTTCGGTTCGCTGACACGGTATGTGAAAGAACCATTTTCTGCTGATGGCTTATACGTTGTTGTAAAGTCTCCATCAAACATATTAGACGGAATCTTTCCTGCTTCCTCTGTCACCTCTGACACTACATCACGGTTAGATTCTGTCGTCATATATGCGCCGCCATTGATCTGCAGCTCATACAATTCAACCCATCTTCCTGTGTATGTTGTCAATGGCACGATTCTTAAATAACGTCCGGATGCGCTAAGTCCTGTTGCTTCCGCATACATATTACCCGGATTTTTAGAGTCGTGTGTCAGATATTCCGCGTCTTTTGCAGTCGCTGTATTTGGCAGATTTACCGCATTTGCATTTCCTACTTCCAAAATCTTTGTCCACTCGTTATCTGGGGCATCTTTACTGTCTGCCACTTCAAATTTTGCATGTCTTAAGAAATCCACGCTCGTCTCTTTCATATAGTATCTGAAAGATTTGAAATCTACTGTCTGTCCGAGATCAAACACAATCTTTTTACCGGCATCCTGTGTTCCTGTGATTTTTCCGGATGTGGCAAGATTTCCGTCAAATAAGTTATTCACTTTTCCGGTTGTTCTTAAATCCTCTGCGGAACTATTCTGCGCGAAATCACTCTCTACTGCCTTTTCACCGATGAATGCGTAAGTCACTGCAAATTCTTCGATTGCAACATTTGCTGTCGCATCTGACGCATTGTAAAGTCTCACATATCTTGCATCTTCCAATGCTTTTGTATTGACATCTGTCCAGATTACTCCATTCATAGAGCTCTGCACTTTCACATTCGCATTGTCCCCTGCTTTCACCGCAATGTTTTGAATTGCTTTGATGTTCTTTAAGTCAACACCAATATATTGACCTTTTTCCAAGCTGATGGTTCCCGGCTGCAAAGAAGAAACTCCTTCTTCCACCTGTCCAACCATTCCGTGATTTTCTACATTTGTGTAAATATTCTCTATTGTTCCTGCCTGAGAAATTCTCTGCTCTACAGTGAATTCAGAGAATTTTGCCCAAGAACCTTTTTGCTCTAAGTTGCGGATACGGATGTAACGCGCTGTCACTCCATTCAAATCAATATCCAGCACATCTTTTCCTGTCGCTGCACCAGTATGAGATTCATATCCTTTTACCGGAGTCCATGTCTTGTTGTCTACGGATGTCTCAACTGCATATTTTACAATCTTGTCTCCACCGTCGTGTCCGACTACGATGTGCGCTTTGTCTAATACCGCCTCTGTTCCAAGATCATATCCTAAGAAATCATCTACCATCACATCATCATTCGTTGAGTTCGCACTTCCATCCGGATCATACCATACATATGTATCGTCATCTCCGTCATACAGACTTGTCTCTTTTGTATTCTGAGCTACCGTCCAGCGGTCTGTTTTCATCACTTTATATGTAATTGGAGTTGTCGCATTCTTTGACGCACGGATATCTAATTCACCAACACGCACCCACCCTGCTGTCTGCTCTTTGTTTACGATTCGGATTGCTTTGATCTTCTCGCTTGTTGTAAAGTTCACCGTCTGATCTTTTGCGTTTGTGAGATCTCCTGCTTTTTTCCAGTTATTCTGTCCGTCTACGCTGTACTGTACTTCTGCTTTCTTAAACACATCATTCGCCGCTGATTGTCCCTGTGTCATTCTCACACTGCCAATCTGTTTTGCCTCCGGCAAAGTTACCTGAATATAAGCACCTTCTGCGATTGTGTCGCGGTTCGGATTCTCATATGGTCCTTTTGCAAGCCATGCTTCTGTGGAAAGATCACCATCAAACAACTTGTCTGTTGTCGTTCCACTCTGTACAGAAATTCCACTCAATGTCACGGTTCCGGTATAACGCTCTGTCTCTGCTGGAGCTTCTTTTTGATTGTTGATCTGAATTTCACGAATCTCAAGCCAGCAGTCATTTTTGTTCGCCTCTGTCGCAATCAATCTGATTCCTTTCGCCTTCAGATCTTTCGGAAGATTTTCTTCCTCCACACTGATATCCTGAACTTTTCCCTGTTCTCCGGTAAAGTTATTATCCATTCCTTCCAAAGTCAAGTCTGTCCAAGTTCCATCTTCTTCCATGTACTGCAGTTTTGCATGCTCAAAATGATCTTTTCCTGTTCCAAGCACAAAACGAATGCTGTCCACATCAATCATTTTGTTGTATTCCACACCGATATAATCGTCTTTTGAAAGTGAGTTCGGATTTTTGTAAATCACTTTTGTGGATTCATCACCGTCAAAGAGATTCTCTTTCGCTCCTTCCGGTGTATCTTTTCTGCTTGTGATAAACTTCTGAATCACTTTATCCGGGTTGATTGCAGTCTCCGCCTTTGCAGATACATATTCCGCCAATGTATTGATAAATGGAACGATGTGTTGTACACCAACCTCTGCATATTCCTGATGATCTACATATAAAAAGTCATGTGTTTTTGATTGGTCAAATGCTGTCTTTCCGGCTGTGTTGTAATTGATCACAGCTGACACATCGCCCTCCAGATCACTCTTTACACCGTTTAAATATGCAATTGCCGCTTCTGTTGTGTCGTCCCAGCAGTCCAGCCAGTATACAATCTGTTCTTTGATTGCTTCATTTCCGCTGGCTCGATATGTTTTGGCAGCTTCCTGGAGCAGTTCAAATTCTTCAATCATTGCGTCCACATCAGCTGCTGTAAGTGTCTCCGCCTCCAGTTTTTCTTTAAATGCATTTAACTGTTCTTTCAATACTACAGATTCCTGTAATGCTGTAACACGTGAATCCATTGCCTGATTGATCATATGCTTTGACATCTCACGAAGCGCATCGCTTGCTTCATTTGAAATCGCAGAATTGTGGTCCACGAAAGAGAAGGATGCATTCCAAATCTCTTCTGCCTCTTCTTTTGTCTCCCAGATATTCCATGCATAAGATGCATTTCCGAAAATCGCAACTTTACTTGGCTCTGACTGCTGCATTGGATTCAACATAATCCCCTGAATCTTAGATGGTTCCACTCCCGGATGAAGGAATGTATCATATCCACCCATGATCAGGTGTTTCTTTGAGTTATCTGTACAAGGCCAGTTGATCCACATAAATGGTCCACGACCTACATTGTTTGTAAATGTAGAAGTAAAGTTATCCGTCACTTCTCCCCAAACTCTTCCGCCGGTCATAACAATCTGTACGTTGTCTGGTGCCTGTTTCAAAATCTGAAGTTCCTGACTGCTTCCGTTGCCCATGTAGTCATATGGAACATATGGAATTGTCATCTTCATATCCGGATATTCTTTTTTCACTTCTTTGAGCCACTCTGTCATATCGTTCAACAGACGTAATCCGTTTTGTCCACCCGGATTCCAGAAGTCATCTGCAAGAATGGCAATCTGACGTACGCCCTGATCGATCACCTGTTTGAATTTTGCCTGCAGTTTTGCTAAATCTTCCTCATAATGCTCGTCAAAACGAAGATGATTTCCGGCCGGGAATGGATGCAGCGCATATACATAACGGCATTTAGACTCATTTCCCGCCTCTGCCAATGGTCTGATCTTTGTCTTTAACTCTTCCTCTGTATAAAGTTCATCCCACTGCGTACGGTGCTTCGGATCATCTTTCGGTGCATAAAAATATGCATTCAGTTTATAATATCCGCCCCATTTCATCAGATTCACACGGTCTTCTGTAGACCATGGATTTCCATAATATCCTTCGATAAATCCACGGCTCACAACATCTGCATAATCCTCAATCTCAAAGTTTCGTATTGTGAGACTGTCAAGCTGTGCAAATACATGATACAGCGTAGTCAGTCCGTAAAATGCAGAATCTGTGTCTTTTCCAAGTACAGAGATTACATTTTCATCACTCGCCAAAAAATACGAATCTGTATTCTCAAACAATGCATCTCCCGGTGCATACTCTTTTGTAATATAGTCTTCTGCTTTTCCGTCTTCTCCGTGCACACCGACATAGACATTCGTCGCACCTTTCTTCGGCTCATCTGACTCCTTCACCTTAATATCTTTGAGCGCCGCAGCCTCCTCCAGCCGGTCTTTTGTCGCCTCATCAATTCCGGTGTCATAGATGACATTCATCTCCTTGCCAAGAATATAATCTCCCTCCTGATATTCCATCTTATGAGGAGTTGGATAGATTACATAGTCCTCTGCGGTTTGTTTTGCCGCCTGTACCGGCATAAAATTAGTCGGTATCGCAACGGCTGCTGTCAGCATCCCGGCAATCAGTCTCTTTATCATTTTCTTTCCCATAATTTTCGCCTTTCCTTTCTCATATTTTATCCTCAAGCACTATCATTTCTTATTATACCACTTTTCATAGTTTTGTGTTGCTTTTTTTATTTTTTTTATATAATTTTACTGCTTATTTTTAATATATCCTTTTGTGATATAGACAACTTCACCACTAAGCAAAATCAAAGCTGTCATATTCGGCAATGCCATCAATCCATTGAACGTATCCGCCACCTCCCACGCAAGGTGCGGCGTCATCATACACCCTGGCAGAATCATCAGTACATAAACCATTTTGTAAAGAAACGCCGATTTTTCTCCAAACAGATATGCCGCCGTGCGCTCCCCAAAGTACGCCCAGCCAACCATTGTTGCAAAAGCAAACAATACGATCGAAATTGCAAGAAATTTATCTCCAAAAGGAATAACCGTCGAAAAAGCTTCCCCGGTCAAAGTCGTTCCATCGACATTTTCGATTCCGCGCGCCATATTGGAAAGATACACTTGCGGCTTATAGACACCGGAACTTAAGATTACAAGCGCTGTCATCGTACATACTACAATCGTATCGATAAACACTTCCAAGATTCCCCACATTCCCTGTATGGCAGGAGATTTCACATCTGATGCCGCATGCGCCATAACAGAAGAACCAAGCCCCGCTTCGTTGGAGAATACCCCTCGCGAAATACCGATTTTCATTGCCTGACGAATTCCATATCCTATCACTCCTCCTCCCACTGCTTTCATGCGAAAAGCCTCCTCAAAAATCATGCGTACTGCTCCCGGAACTTCCGCACGGAAATGAATGAGCACGAGCATTCCGCCTGCCATATAAAACAATGCCACAAATGGAACCACTTTTTCTGTCACTGCCGCAATCCGCTTCACACCACCTAAAATTACTGCCGCCACAACAAGTGTCACAACCGCTCCTGTAATGAACGGTGGAATAGAGAGACTTTCTTTTAATCCGCTTGCCATGGAATTCGCCTGTGTCATATTTCCCATTCCAAATGATGCAAAAATACAGAATACAGCAAAAAGCACGGCAAGCCATTTACACCCAAGTCCACGCTCTATGTACACCATAGCGCCGCCAACCCATTCTCCCTTTCTATTTTTATAGCGATACCGTATCCCCAGAAGATTTTCCGCATAAATTGTCATCATCCCCAAAAACGCAGATACCCACATCCAAAAAATTGCTCCCGGTCCTCCTGCAATCAGCGCTGCCGCCACACCTGTGATATTCCCTGTTCCAAGTGTCGCTGCAAGCGCCGTACAAAAAGACTGAAACTGAGAGATAGAATGCTCTTCTTCGGTCCTGCGCACACGCCTGTCCCGAAACATCTCCCCCATTGTTTTTCCAAGCCAGATCCGCACCTTTGTAAACTGGAAAAATCCGGTGCGCACGGTAAACATCACTCCGACAAACAGAAAAACAGCGAGCATTCCCCGCCCCCAGATAAAACGGTTTACAACCGCATTGATTTCCTTTACATACTCCATAAAAAATCCCCCATATACTTGGCAATAATACCAAGTATATGAGGGATATGTTATAAAAAGTCCTACCGGATCTCCAATAGTTTCTGTTTCAGTTCATTTTCGATACGGTTCAATTCTGCTTCTGCCGTTCTTCTCTTTTCTTTTCCTTCCTGCTGAATCTTCATCACTTCATCCAGTGTAGAAATCAAAGATTCATTGGTTGCTTTCAGCGTCTCGATGTCGACAATGCCCCGCTCTGACTCTTTTGCAGTCTCCACCGTAGCAAGTTTGAGTTTTTCCGCATTCTTTCTCAATAATTCATTCGTCATATCAGTCACTTCCCGCTGAGCCTTTGCCGCACGAGAAGAATTTTCCACACCAATCGCCAAAACCATTTGACTTTTCCACAGTGGAATCGTATTTACCAACGTAGACTGAATCTTTTCAGACATCACCGTGTCATTGCTCTGCACAAGACGAATCTGCGGCGCCATCTGAAGCGAAATCGTCCGAGTCAGTTCCAGATCATGAATTTTCTTTTCAAACCGATTACACAGTGCATTCAGATCATTGACCGCCTGCGCATCTTCCGGCAGCCCTGACCGTGCAGCTTTCGCCTCCAGTTCAGGAAGCTCCGTCGTCGCAACATCCTGTAATTTTTTCTTCCCGGCTGCAATGTACATCGAAAGTTCTTTGAAATACGTTGTGTTCAATTCATACATCTTATCCAGCATGGCAATATCTTTCATAAGCTGTATCTGATGTCCTTCGAGCGCATCACAAATTCTATTCACATTCACTTCTGCCTTGTCATATTTCGCTTTCATATTGGCAAGCTTATTGCCGCCTTTTTTAAAGAATCCAAAAATCCCTTTTTCTTCCTCTTCCTCATCAAAGCTCTTAAGTTCCGTCACAACACCCGCAAGCATATCACCAACTTCGCCAAGATCCTTCGTCTTTACATTCTCAAGCGCACTTTCCGAAAAATCAGCAATCTTCTTCTGGGCCCCCGCTCCATACTGAAGAATTGCGTTGGAGCTTCTCAGATCGATCTTCGCCGCAAAATCCGCTACCATCTTTTTTTCTTCCGGTGTGAGCACGTCCAATTCCTCAACCTGCTCTTCTTTGACTTCCACGACTTCTTCTTTTGTCTCCCCAAACGGATCCAAGGTCAAAACCGGAGCTTCCTGCATCATCTCATTGATATCTTGTCCCATAAGCTTATGTCCTCCTACTATTTAAAATCTTTTTCTTTATATCCTTCTCTTGCGAGCATCATCTGCAGAACTGAAATATCCGTTGACACGTCAAACGCAGCATCTTGAAACAAATCATCTAAAAGCTTTTCAAATGCAAGACTGATGGTATCGAGTGTATTCTCAATCTCCTGCATCGCATTCGTGATATTCTCCCCTTTTACTTCCAAAGCATCAAACTCACGGTACGCATTCACAAGCTTCAGTGTTGTCGGCATATAATAGTCCATAAACTTATCCATCTCTTTTTTCTGCTCCGGATGTTTTTTCACTGACTCAAAAATACGGCGCACAACCTGCTCCAATCTGTCTAACTTTTCAGAAATAACTTCACCCGGAATATCGTCATTCGCCTCACGGATTGTCCTGATATACTCATCTCCGGTACGAATCATCTCCAAAATCTCAGGTGACATCTTCTCTTCCTGTTCTTTTCTTTTCGCCTCTTCCATCTCCCTCTGCCGAAGCGATTCCTCCGCCTGCAGATAATAGTCATATGCAATCCGATTAATCATCAGGCACGTCTCCTGCTTGTCCATGTACGCTTCCCGAAACACTTGTTTCTGAATCATCTTTCGAAGATCTTTCCTCGTCTCTGTCTCTGACTGATTCGACTTTTCTGCCAATTCCTTAATCTCACAGAAACCTCTTCCATTCAAGATCTCCACGTACTTTCTAGCCCGTCTGTATCTCTTGCGATAATGATTTCCTGTCGCAGACAAAATGATTCCTGCAAGCATTGGAATCAAAAGCACTCCAGGCCCCAGAACGATCTCGGCAAGACTTGCTGTACCTATCATCTCTAAAAAGGTCTTTGTAACCAGCAGAGCGATAATCCCCACAGCCGAAACAATACTCAATATCGTTCCTGCCACAATGCGTGCTGTCCCTTTTTTGATCTTTGGCGCAAGCACCATATTGATCTGCTTTTTCCCTACCGGTCTTGCATAGTTTGTCTGATAGACATTGCTTTGCTGGTTGGCCTGCGCCTGCTTTCTCAGATTATCAGCCTGTCTTTTCTGGCTCTCCTCATACTGCCTTCTCACTTTTTCCTTATATATTCTCGCCTCATCCAGCGCCTGATTCACCGTCTGGTTAATTGTCTGGTTCAGGCGATCATAATTCATCGACTCCACAGCGTTTTGCACCGTCTCTTGGATCTGTCTTCCAAGATTTGAAAAATCATTATCATACATATATCCGTCATATCCTTCCTGAATCATTCTTTCGCTTTTCCGGCAAAGCACACCGGCTTTGCCGGAGCAAACATTCCTCTACTTTTCAATCACCGTCTCAATCCTCTTTTTCAGAATCTCCTCACCGATGATCCCAGCCATCCTCATAACTTCATTTCCTTGTTTCATTATAACAAATGTCGGTACAATTTGGATACTATAATCTTTTGCAATTTCAGTTTCTTTTTCAATGTCTATTCTGACGACTTCCAGCTGTTCCTTATAGACCTCTTCTATCTCATCCACAACCGGCATCATCATATTACATTTCGAACACCAGTGCGCAAACAGAACAATCAGTGTAACCTGCATATGCCACCCTCCCGGACACTAGTGTACAGCTCGCCCTTATGGTTTACATCTTGCATTCAAGATGTCGCAGACCTCTTCAAACGAGCGTCTAATGCATTTTAGCTTACATGTCAGTTTCCTGTTATCATAGCAAAACTGACAAAACGAATGTTTCCACTTTCCTTTCCCCATAAGGTTCTCCTGTTCTATACACATACTTTCTATATAGAATATGCCGAAAGCTTCGAACTATTTCCTCGCTGCGATCAACTTATGGATCGGATTGCCAAGGCTTGAGAACTTCTGCTCGTATTCTGTCATAATATTCCCCACATTCATCTTTTCATCGTGATGCAGGTCATATGTATGTGCCAGCAATTTCCATCCTGCTTCCGCCACCTGTTCCAAAGAGAACTCAAACAACTGGCTGTTATCTGTCTTAAATTCCACAACACCGTCTTGTGCCAGCACCTTGTCATACTGTCCAAAAAATCGAGTAGACGTAAGCCTTCTCCCGGCATGTCTTGCCTTCGGCCAAGGATCCGAAAAATTCAGGTAGATCTTTGCCACTTCGCCTTCTCCAAACACATCCGGCAGCGTGAAAGCATCCATACAGATAAAACGAATATTTTTCATATCACAAAATTCTTCTGTGTCGTATTTTTCCAATGCCCTCAGCAAAACACTCGAATAGCGCTCGATTCCAATATAGTTTATCTGCGGATTCTGCTTGGCAAGATTCAAGAGAAACTGCCCTTTCCCCATTCCAATCTCAATGTGAATCGGGTTCTCATTTCCAAAGACCGTATGCCACTTCCCTTTTTGTTCTATCTCATTCTTTATTGCAACCGGATGGTTCTGAATCACATCATCTGCACCCGGAATATTTCTAAGTCTCATACTCCTGCACCTCATTCTTTTTTTCTCAGTATATCTCGTCGGAGATATATCGTCAATTTATAGTTGCATTATTTTCGCAAAACCCTTTTTTTATTTCTTCTACTGTGTTACATTATTCATATCAGCTTGCACAAAAGGAGGGTTCACAATGAATTCTATTATCAGCAAATTGTCAGAAATTGAGACAGCCGCTACAGCCATTGTAAAGCATGCCGAATCAGAAAAAGACAGGCTCGATCAAAAGATGCAAAAAGACCAACAAAGATTCGACGAAGATCTGGCTGCAAGCACAAAAGAAAAACTGGATGCAATCCAGCAAAATCTGACTTCTAAAATGAATACGCAGCTACAGCAGCTGCAGTCAGAAAGTGAGCGAACCATTCATTCACTCACAAGGGAATACGAAATCAAGCATGAGCAATACGCTCACGAAATATTGAAACGCATTACAGAGGTATAATTATGGGAAATCTACTATCATATAGTGGAATCGTAACAAAGATACATGCAATGCAGGCCAAGCTTTTAACAGATGACCACTTCCGGGAAATTGCACAATTGTGCAACGTTGCCGAGGTGGTCACTTATTTGAAGAAACTTCCCGCGTACGCAAAAGCCTTTGAAACTGTAGATGAGAATACACTTCACCGTGGAGATGTCGAGAAAATCCTCATCCAGTCCCTTTACAACGATTACTCCAAACTGTATCGTTTCTCGGGTCTGGAACACCAACGATTTTTAAGACTGTATCTCAAGCGCTATGAAGTTGATTTGATCAACTACTGTCTGCGAATTGTCTACAACCATTATGAGGAACCGTTTGATCTGAATCACAAAAAGCCGTTTTTTGACCGCTACTCTCAGATTTCAATCGACCGTCTGATTACTTCCAAGACCATGGAAGAATTAGTAGACAATCTGCAAGGCACAGAATATTACGCTCCACTGAAAATTTTACAGGAATCCGGGCAGCCCGTCGATCTGTTTGATTACGACCTCGCCCTCAACTTATATGAATTTACCTCCGTCTGGAAAGCGCGCAAAAAAACGCTCAAAGGATTGGAACTTAAGATTTTTACCCGCGACTGCGGAACGAAGATCGATTTGATTAATTTACAATGGATTTACCGTGCAAAAAAATACTATAACATGGATTCCATTCAGATTTACGCTTTTATCATTCCGGTTTATTTTCACATCAAACTTCCTGAGATAAAAACGTTGATCGAAAGCGAGTCATTGGACGAGTTCATGGAACTGCTCCGAAAGACTTATTACGGCAGACGGCAGCCCTTAGATCATGCATTTACCATTGAAAAGATGTATACGGACTGCCTGTCACGCCTTTACTCCACCGACCGCAGAGAACATCCGTATTCCATTGCTTCCATCAACTCCTATCTTTTCCAAAAAGAAGAGGAGCTAAGGAAGCTTACAACGGCATTGGAATGTATTCGCTATGGTCTGTCCGCTGGAGAAACATTAAAATATATAGGGGGTGTGAGACCACAATGATTGTAAAAATGAAATTTTTAAGTATCACCGGACCGAAAAATGACATTGACCGGGTAACGGATCTGTATTTCTCAAAATATGAGATTCAATTGGAAAATGCTCTTTCGGAATTAAAAACGGTCGATAACCTTCAGCCGTTTATCGAGATCAATCCATATAAAGATGCACTGGAAAAGGCGAATCAGTTCGTCGGATATCTGTCTGACAAAGAATCTCTTCCGGAAGTTCCGCTTTCGATGGAGGAGCTGTTCCAGACAATCCGTACAGCAAACAACAACTATATGGATCTCAAAGAAAAAGAACAGAACCTGAAAGAGGAACAAGAAGCACTGCGAGACAAACTCAAAGTGATCGAACCGTTTTCAGGTCTCGAATGCAACATCCACGACGTGATGCAGTATCACTTTATCAAATTCCGTTTTGGGCGTGTTGCACTGAACTATTATCACAAAGTAGAAAAATATGTAAGCGAGGATCTTAATGTAATCTTTTTAGAGGGCGGAAGAGATACAAGCTACGTATACGGCGTATACTTCTCCTCCCGCTCCGATTCCGAACGCATCGACGCTATTTTAAAATCACTGCATTTTGAGCGTATTTTCCTGCCGGATGAGTATGATACCACGCCGACTGATGCGTGCCGCACACTGGAAAAAAGTATTCATTCGATTGAGAAAAAAATCCGGCATATCGACAAAGAGATTGCTGAGATTCTCTCAAAAGACAGCGCAAAACTTGTCTCGGCACAAAAACGTCTGCAGGTACTCGCCAAGAACTTTGATGTGCGAAAGCTTGCTGCCTGTGTGGAAGACAAACACGATAACTTCTTTATATTATGCGGATGGATGTCCGAGGCTGACATCAGTTCCTTCCTCGAAGACGTCAAGCACGATCCGAACCTGTTTGTAGTGGTGGAAGATGACCACGAGACCTATTTCGGGGAGCCTCCGACAAAGTTGAAGAACCCGAAGATCTTCAAGCCATTTGAGATGTTTATCCGTATGTACGGACTTCCGGCACACAATGAGATGGATCCGACGATTTTTCTCGCGCTGACTTACACCTTTATCTTCGGCGCCATGTTCGGAGATGTTGGCCAGGGACTCTGTCTCGCAATCGGGGGCGGACTGCTCTACAAATTCAAAAAAATTGATCTTGCGGGGGTCATCTCGCTTGCCGGTATCTTTTCCACCTTTTTCGGCTTTATGTTCGGAAGTGTATTTGGATTTGAAAATATCATCGAGGCAAAATGGCTGCATCCGATTTCAGCTATGACGAGCCTTCCGTTTGTCGGTCAACTGAACACCGTATTTATCGTTGCAATCGCATTTGGAATGGGAATCATTCTCCTGTCCATGATTTTCCAGATTATCAACTCCCTGCGGGCGCATGATTTAGAAAACGCATGGTTCTCACCGAACGGGGTCGCCGGACTGATTTTCTATGGCTCTGTCGTATTGGCGATTGTCTTGTTTATGACAGGTCACAAGATGCCTGCTAACATTTTGCTCGCCGTGCTTTTCGGTGTCCCGGTTCTGATGATGGTCTTCAAGGAACCGCTCGCAAAAAAACTTGAAAAGCGCACCGGAAAAACAGAAGGCGGAAAAGTCATGTTTTTTGTACAGGCATTCTTCGAATTATTCGAAACAATGCTCAGTTACTTTTCCAACACACTTTCTTTTGTGCGTATCGGCGCTTTTGCTGTCAGCCATGCAGCGATGATGGAAGTTGTACTTATGCTTGGCGGCGCCACACAAAACAGCAGTCCAAATTGGATCGTCATTGTAGCCGGCAACATATTTGTCTGCCTGATGGAAGGGCTTGTTGTCGGAATCCAGGTGTTAAGACTGGAATATTATGAAATGTTCAGCCGCTTTTATAAAGGAAGCGGACGCGAATTCAAACCATATAATCAGAAAAATGTATAAACTCAGGAGGTTTTCATTATGACTTTAACAGTAAAATTAACTCTTATCGTAACTTTAATCTTAAGCATCATTCTTCCTTTCGGATACTATCTGATCGGTGAAAAAAACAAAAAGCGCTACAAAAAGGCAATCGGCGTCAATATCTTCTTTTACTTTGGCGCTTTTGTAATTGCAGGTATTATGATGTTTGGCGGTTCTGCTCAGGCTGCTGATGCAGCTACAACTGCTGCTTCTACCGCCACAGGACTTGGGTATATCGCCGCCGCTCTCGTTACCGGTTTAGCATGTATCGGTGGTGGTATCGCTGTTGCCAGTGCTGCAAGCGCTGCTCTTGGAGCAGTCAGCGAAGACTCCAGCATTTTTGGTAAATCCTTAATTTTCGCAGGTCTTGCAGAAGGTGTTTGTCTCTACGGACTGATCATCTCCTTCATGATCTTAGGTAAATTGTAATTATGAAGATGTTTTTGATCAGTGATAATGTCGATACGTACACAGGAATGCGACTCGCAGGCGTAGACGGTGTTGTTGTACACGAACGAAGCGAGCTTCACGACGCCCTGCAGAAAGTTATGGATGACAAATCCATCGGTATCGTTTTGCTCACCGAAAAATTCGGGCGGGAATTTCCCGATCTTATCGATGAGATCAAGCTCAAACGAAAACTACCGCTGCTTGTCGAAATTCCTGACCGTCACGGAACCGGCCGTAAAAAAGACTTTATCACATCTTATGTAAATGAAGCCATCGGCTTAAAACTATAGTAAAAGAAGGTGAAATCTTGACAATCGAAGAAAAATTAAAGTATCTGCAGGATGCTTCCATGGAAGATGCCAGAGCAATGGGCAACGAGATTATAAGTGAACATCAGGAGGCTTTAGACCAGATACTAAAAGAGCATAAAGAGACTGCCATCCGTCAGGCGGAACTCACCTTAAAAACAGAGACCGCCAACGCCAGACAATCTTTAAATAAGGCCATGGCAAGAGCACAGATCGAACTCAAACGCGAACAGGGAAAATGCCAGACAGACTTAAAAAACCGCTTGTTCAAACGTGTTCTTGTACTTGTAAAAGAATATATGAAGACAGATGACTACAAAAAAATTCTGGAAAAACGCATTCAAAAATCACTGGATTTTGCAGATGGTGAAGAAATTCTGATCTACATCAATCCAAGTGATGCGCATTTGAAAGATGATTTAGAAGCAAAAACCGGCGCCTCCCTCACCGTAAGCCGAGAGGATTTTATCGGTGGGACACGTGCCGTCATGCAAAAACGACGTATTCTGATCGACTACTCGTTTAAATCAGCACTCTCGGAAGAATACGACAATTTCTTGTTTTTAGGAGGTGACAACTATGTTTAGAACCGGAACAATTTATGGAGTAAACGGTCCTGTCATCTATCTGAAAGGAAATACCGGATTTAAAATGTCAGAGATGGTCTATGTAGGGAAAGAAAGATTAGTCGGCGAAGTTATCGCACTTGATAAAGATAAGACAACCATTCAGGTCTTTGAGGAGACGACCGGGTTACGTCCGGGAGAGACTGTTGAGGCTACTGGAGATGCCATCTCCGTAACCCTCGCCCCGGGAATTCTCAATAATATATTTGACGGTATTGAACGTCCACTGGAACGCATCGCCGAAAATTCCGGTGCATTTATCAGCCGTGGTGTGAGTGTAGATTCGCTGGATAAAGAAAAAAAATGGAAGACACATCTGACGGTCTCTATCGGAGATTCCGTTCACGGAGGTGATATCATTGCCGAAGTGCCTGAGACAACGGCCATCGTGCACAAATGCATGGTACCTCCACATATCAGCGGGATTATCACTAAAGTCATGCCGGATGGAGAGTACACAATTGATGAACCGCTCGTAACAGTCGAGCTAAGCTCCGGCGAGACGATCGACCTGACCATGACTCAGAAATGGCCGATTCGTGTGCCCCGCCCAACGCACCACCGTTTTCCTGCGTCCGTTCCGCTCATCACCGGACAGCGTATTCTTGATACGATGTTTCCGATCGCAAAAGGCGGCACCGCCTGTGTTCCTGGTGGATTTGGAACCGGAAAGACAATGACACAGCACCAGATCGCAAAATGGTCCGATGCCGACATCATCATCTACATTGGCTGTGGAGAACGTGGAAATGAGATGACACAGGTACTGGAAGAATTTACAAAACTGGTGGATCCTAAATCCGGCAATCCTCTGATGGACCGAACTACTTTGATCGCCAATACTTCCAACATGCCGGTGGCGGCTCGTGAAGCGAGCATCTACACCGGGCTTACACTTGCAGAATACTACCGTGATATGGGATATGACGTGGCAATCATGGCAGACTCCACATCGCGTTGGGCGGAAGCACTTCGAGAGCTCTCAGGACGTCTTGAAGAAATGCCTGCGGAAGAAGGTTTCCCTGCTTATCTGGCATCACGCTTATCTGCGTTTTACGAGCGTGCGGGCATGATGCACAACTTAAACGGAACTGACGGCTCTGTATCTATTATCGGAGCTGTATCACCACAGGGCGGCGACTTCTCTGAGCCGGTTACACAGAATACCAAACGTTTTGTCAGATGTTTCTGGGGGCTTGATAAGAGCCTTGCGTATGCGAGACATTTTCCGGCAATCCACTGGCTGACAAGCTACAGTGAATATCTGCTCGATCTCGCCCCATGGTATAACGAACACGTTTCGCCAAAGTTTGTCGACTACCGCAATCAGCTGATGGCTCTTTTGAATCAAGAGAGCAGCCTGATGGAAATCGTAAAATTAATCGGAAGCGATGTGCTGCCGGACGACCAGAAACTCGTTTTGGAAATCGCCAAAGTCATCCGACTTGGATTCCTTCAGCAAAACGCATTTCATGCAGACGACACTTGTGTCTCATTAGAAAAGCAGTTCAAGATGATGGAAGTTATCTTGTATTTATATCAGAAATCAAAAGCACTCATCACACTGAACATGCCGATTTCTGTTCTGAAAGAAGAAGATATTTTCGAAAAGGTCATTGCGATCAAATACGATGTGCCAAATGACAAACTCGAACTATTTGATGAATATATGAAAAAAATCGATGCATTCTATGACCGGATTATGGAAAAGAACGCATAAAGGAGGAGGATTTGTATGGCAATTGAATATTTAGGCTTAAGCAGCATCAACGGTCCTCTGATCGTGCTGGAGGGTGTACAGGATGCGTTCTTTGATGAGATCGTAGAATTTGTAGTAAACGGAAACGAGCGTAAGTTAGGTCGCATCATTGAGATTTACGAGGATAAAGCAGTTATTCAGGTATTTGAGGGGACTGAAAATATGTCTCTGCTCAATACCCACACAAAACTCACCGGACATCCGATGGAGATCGCCCTCTCACCGGATATGCTCGGAAGAACATTTAACGGAATCGGGCAGCCGATTGACGCTCTCGGTCCGATTACCTCAACGTTGACAAGAGATATCAACGGACTTCCGCTTAACCCGGTAAAACGTGAATATCCTAGAAACTATATCCGCACCGGTGTCTCTGCAATCGACGGTCTGACCACACTGATTCGAGGACAGAAGCTTCCGATTTTTTCCGGAAACGGTCTTCCACACGACCAGCTTGCCGCTCAAATTGTAAAACAGGCTTCTCTCGGAGATGATTCCGATGAAGAATTTGCTATTGTATTTGCTGCAATGGGTGTCAAACATGACGTTGCGGAATTTTTCCAGCGCACATTTGAAGAAAGCGGTGTATCCGACCACGTAGTCATGTTCCTGAATCTGGCAAACGATCCGGTCGTGGAGCGTCTTATCACACCAAAAGTAGCGCTCACCGTCGCAGAATATCTGGCATTTGAGCAGAACAAACATATCCTTGTCATTCTCACAGATATGACATCCTTTGCGGAGGCGATGCGTGAAGTATCCTCCTCCAAAGGCGAGATTCCAAGCCGAAAAGGATTCCCGGGATATCTTTATAGTGAACTTGCGACAATCTATGAACGCGCAGGAATTGTCGCAGGCGTCAATGGCTCCGTGACACAGCTGCCGATTCTGACAATGCCAAACGACGATATCACACACCCGATTCCTGACTTGACAGGATATATTACCGAAGGACAGATTGTACTCGACCGTGCACTCCATGGACAGTCCATCTACCCGCCAATCAATATTTTACCGTCCCTTTCCCGTCTGATGAAAGACGGTATCGGAGAGGGATACACTCGCGCGGACCATCAAGATCTTGCCAACCAGCTCTTTTCATCCTACGCCAAAGTAGGAGAAGCGAGAAACCTTGCCTCTGTCATCGGTGAAGATGAACTCTCCCCGATCGACAAAAAATACCTTGCCTTCGGAAAGGAATTCGAAGAACGCTATATCGGTCAGGGGCTGGAGGAAAACCGTACAATCGAAGAGACACTTGACCTTGGATGGGAACTTTTAAAAATGCTTCCAAGAGAAGAATTAGATCGTATTGACACAAAGATTTTGGAACAATTTTATGATAATCGTTCAGACTCATAGAAAGGGGGCGTTCTTATGGATCCTCGCACATTTCCCACAAAAGGAAATCTGATTCTTGCAAAGAATTCTCTGGCTCTTGCCAATCAGGGGTACGAACTTATGGATAAGAAAAGAAACATTCTGATCCGCGAACTGATGGAACTGATCGATCAGGCAAAGGACATTCAGGAACAGATTGATTCCACCTTCACACATGCATATAAATGCCTGCAGCACGCCAATATTGAACACGGTATCAGTCTCGTATCCCAACTTGCCTATACCGTCCCGATTGAGGATTCTATCAAGATTAAAAGCCGAAGCATTATGGGAACGGAAATTCCACTTGTGGATTACACTCCGGATGAGAATCAGCCGACTTACTCTTTCAGTACAACTGATGAGTCAATCGACCGTGCACGCGAAGCATTTCGCAAAGTAAAAGAGCTTACGATCAAATTATCCATGATTGAGAATGCAGCCTACCGGCTTGCGACCAATATTAAAAAAACACAAAAGCGTGCAAACGCTCTGAAAAATATTACAATTCCGACCTATACCACTTTAGTATCTTCCATTTCCAATGCTTTGGAGGAAAAAGAACGTGAAGAATTCACACGATTAAAAGTGATAAAACAGCGGAAAATATAATGGAATACACTATTCTATTCAAAAATGGAGTGAACTTTCTATTCACAAAGTTCACTCCATTTGCATGTTCCGCATATTTCTTTTCGCTTCCCCGGAAGTAAGATTTGTTCTGATACCAGCTTAGAAAAAGTATCCCAAGTCAAAACTACACCTTCTTCCAGACCGCAAAACGAAAGTACTTTCTGATCATATGCCCGAACAAGATCCGGCGTATTACAGCTTCCATTTTCTAAATTGGGGCATTTCTCGCAGATAACATCTGCGCACGTAACAATTTGCAAAGAAGGATTCTCTTGCATCTGTTCTAAAATCTTTCCCATATGCGCCACAAACAAATCACTATATCCTTCTCCTTGAAAAAATGCAAGGCACATTCCATGATGTGCCCGCAATAAAATCGGTTGCTTTTCCATAATCTCTCACTTTTTCAACTTAAAACTCAAACACTGCAACACCATATGGCGGTAAATCATAAGCAAATGAAAATGGTCTTCCGTCACATTCTTTTTTCACACTCTTATAAATCTCAGGACGTACTTTTCCCTCTCCACCATATTTCTTTTCATCACTGTCCAAAATCAGCTTATACTGCTTTCTCCTTGGAACGCCAACACGATATTCCGTTCTTTCCATCGGAGTAAAATTACATACAAACAAAAGATTCTTCTTGCCGTCTTTAGAATGTCTGATAAAGCTGTAGATACTTCTCTCCGCATCATCTGCATTCACCCATTCAAATCCTTCCGGTGAACAGTCTAATTCATACATCGCCTTATTCTTTTTATACAAATGAAGCAAATCTTTTGTAAATTCCTGCAACTGTCTATGCCAGTCTTCTGCAAGAAGAAACCAGTCTAATTCACGCGCTTCACTCCATTCCTGAAGCTGAGCAAAATCCTGTCCCATAAACAACAGTTTTTTACCAACATGTCCCATCATAAACGCATATCCGACTTTCAGGTTGGCAAATTTATCAAATCCAAGCCCAGGCATCTTATTTAGCATAGAGCACTTCAGATGCACCACTTCATCATGCGACAATACAAGAACATATTTTTCGCTATACGCATAACTCATGGCAAATGTCATCTGATTGTGGCACCCTTTTCTAAAATAAGGATCCAGTTTCATATACTCTGTAAAATCATGCATCCACCCCATGTTCCATTTTAAACTAAATCCAAGTCCATCATATTCTGCTGGCGCTGTTACTTTTGGCCAAGCTGTAGATTCCTCCGCAATCATGACAACTCCCGGATTTCTTCCAAGAACCACTGAATTCAAATGTTTAAAAAATTCGATTGCTTCAAGATTTTCATTGCTGCCGTATTTATTTGGAACCCACTGACCTTTTTCTTTTCCATAGTCCAAGTACAGCATAGATGCAACTGCATCTACTCGCAAGCCATCTACATGATAATGCTCTATCCAAAACAGCGCATTTGCAATCAGGAAATTTTGAACTTCTGACTTTCCATAGTCAAAAACCTTTGTTCCCCAATCAGGATGTTCTCCCTTTCTCGGATCTGCATACTCAAAGGTCGGTGTTCCATCAAAATCAGCCAGTCCATGTGCATCTTTCGGAAAATGCGCCGGCACCCAGTCAAGAATTACTCCAATCTTATTCTTATGGAAATAATCAATCATATACGCAAAATCTTCCGGTGTCCCGTATCTTGAAGTCGGGGCATAATATCCTGTCACCTGATATCCCCAAGATCCGTCAAAAGGATACTCAGCAATACCCATCAGCTCAATATGTGTATATCCCATCTCTTTGATATACTCTGTAGCTGCTTTGGCAAACTCTCTATATGTATAGAATCCGTCATCCTCTCTGCCCGGATGTCGCTTCCATGAACCGATATGCGCCTCGTAAATTGACATCGGCTCTTTATGATGATCCCAAGTTAATCTCCGCTCCATCCACTTGCTGTCTGTCCATCTAAGAGCACTGATATCCGTCACTTTTGATGCATTCCCCGGTCTGAGTTCTGCATAATTGGCAAATGGGTCCGCTTTATAAATATGATCCCCTTTGTATGTTTGAATACAATACTTATACAGCGCTCCCTCCTGCACATCAGGAACAAAACATGTATAAATACCAAGTGGCTCTTCCCTCTTCATCGGGTTCTTGTCGGCATCCCAATCATTAAATTCGCCAACTACCGAGACTTTCTCCGCATGTGGCGCCCATACTGCAAAATAAACACCCTGTTTTTCACCATCATTTACAATGTGAGCTCCTAGTTTTTTATAAATCTCATAATGAGTTCCCTGACCAAACAAATAATGGTCTAATTCTCCGATTTCGTATGCTTTTGTTTTATTTTTTTCCGCCATACTTTCACCTTCCCAGTTTATTTGGTATATACGTCTATTATACTTTAGCCACACATAAAAAGAAAGAGTTTTGTCACCAAAACTCTTTCTTCTTATTATCTAAAATCCTGTTCCTGCAAAACAATTCTTGAAGACTTGTTTTTCTTCTTACCAAATAATTTCTTTAGGAAACGTTTAAATGTCATTTTCTGAGAATGTGCAATCGCATCATCCATGATTTCTTTTACATCCGCAACTGTAACAATGCTCTCTTCTCTTTGCATAAGATCAATCCTGCTATATAATGCCAAAATTCCCATCTCATCAATCTTATATCCATTTTCTTTTGCATAAGTCTGAGCGAATGTTACCAGCTCATCATTAATAAATACCGGCAGTTCCAATCTGGACGTAAATTTTTTCTTAAAGTCCGGATATAATGCCAACATCTTATCAAGTGGTCTGCGCTCTTCCTCTAAAACTACAAGTAATTCTCCAGTCTGTTCTTCCATAAGATCATTCAGCTCTAAAACTGTCTTTTTATTCAGTTTCGATGCACGCTCAATGATAATCGCTCCACCATGCAGTTTCTCAATAATATGTGAAACATCTTTCTTATTCAATGATTCCGCTGTGACAATTCCAACTTTACCTTGTTTCAGCTTTCTGTTCTTTTGAATTGCCTTCACAATGTCTACCGCCAAAACTGTCTTTCCAGAGCCTTTCCGCCCTACAACAAGCAAGTTGGCTGTTCGAGATGTTCCATATCTCGTTCTGCATCTCTTGTCGTTCTCCAATACATCTACAATCTGCTCACTCATGCCGTGAACAGGAACAAAATAAGAGAATAATTTTTTCTGTTCTTCTGTCAGACCCGCTTTAATTCCAATCTCACTTTGTGCCTCCAGATCATAGCGTCCCTGCACGATAAAAGCAGTATCAAATGGTGAAGACGGCTCCGGACGTCTCTGTTCTTCTTTTTCCAAAGGCTCCTCTACTACTGTGTCATTCATCAAAGCTTTGGCAGAAATTGCAATCGCTTGTGTGTCTCCAAGCTTAATTCCTTCTGATTCCTCAGTCTCTTCGATTTCTTCAATCTCTTCAAAATCTTCTGATTCTACTTCTTCAAAAGCTTCCTCGTCAAAACTTTCTTCATCAAACGGATCTTCCTCTACTTCTTCTGGTTCTGCTTTCTCTTCTTCCTGAACTGATTCTTCTGCCGGTTCCTCGATTGGTTCCTCTTCCTTCGTTTCCACTGTTTCGACTGTTTCTTCCTCCATTGTTTCCAATGGTTCAACAGCTTCTTCCTCCGGCACTTCCACTTTCTCGCGCCTTGCCTTATTCTGCTTAATCTCAGCCGCTTCAGCTTCCAGTTCTTCCATCAACTGTCTGATATCATCTGGAAGAATACTTTCTTCTTCCACTTTTTGAGATTCCAGTTTCTCTTTGTCCCGTCTTGCTCTTTCTTGTTCTTCTTGAATTAATTGAGCATTTTCTTTTTGTTTCTCTTCCCAATTCTGTAGAATCTCTTCCACGCTCATTTTAGAACTTTGAGAAAAAATTTCTTTGCTCACATCTTCATCTTCTGTTTCATCCAGCACTTGTGGCTCCTCGCTTGCTTCCGCCTCTTCCTCTGCTGGTACTTCCTCGATAATGTCTGTCTCTTCCTCTGCTGGGGCTTCCTCGATAGTCTCTGCCTCTTCCTCTGCTGGAGCTTCTTCGATAATCTCTGTCTCTTCCTCTGCTGGAGTTTCTTCGATAGTCTCTGCCTCTTCCTCTGCTGGGGCTTCCTCGATAGTCTCTGCCTCTTCCTCTGCTGGAGCCTCCTCGATAGTCTCTGCCTCTTCCTCAACTGACTCTTCTTCTGCTACCGGTGTCTCTTCTATTTTTTCTGCTTCTTCTGCAGAAACTGCTTCCACTTTCGTTGTATTCTCTAGTGAAATCGCTGCATTCACTTCATCAACTTTCATTTCCACAGTCGGTTCTTCCACATTTTCAACTTTCTCTTCTTTCTTTTCGGCAACTGGCTCCACCTTTTTTACTGGTTTCTTTTCATCATTTCTATGATTATATTTCTCCTGCTGCAAAGGTGTCAAAGGTTTATATTTCATCTTTAATTCCATAGCCTGATATACATACTTTCCTTCACTGAACCATAGAATTAAATCATCACATTCTTCCAGGCATTCCGCCACCATACCCGCTTCGTGGTACAATTTCGCCAATTCATATGCCCATTTTTCCACATACTCGGCTTTTTTAAACTCTTCCAACGCTTCAATCTGCTGTGATAACGGTGCATTTTGGCTTTTCAAAATCTTATATCTCAAAATATATTGATTCGGATCTTTTGGAGCCATGGCAATAAACTCTTCATAACAGTCTGTTGCCTCTCTTACATCGTTCAATTTTAATGCCAGTGTTCCAAGACGATATACAATCTTTCTGCTTCCCGGAGCTCTGTCATATGCTATAAATAAAATCTCCCTACTCTTCTCATATTCTCCATTATACTCATAAATCTCACTTGCTGTACAAAGCATCGCTGCATTCTTAGCCTTACGCCAATCGATACTGTCTGCTATCTCCATCGCTTTTTTATATGATTTTTGTTCCATATACTCAAGCATCTGCTCTGTTCTTACTCGATATTCGTATTTATCCAAAGTATTCACCCCTATTATTATTTCTATGACCTTTCTATCTAGTCGAATTTTAGCTTTCTATATTCTGTTTTATTTTATCACAGGAGATAACCAATGTCAAAAAGATGTAACAAAAACGTAATAAAAATAAGGTTATCTTAAACTTCTATAAGATAACCTTATTCTGTATTTTATTGTTATTTTTTTATTTATTATTTCGGAGGAATATATCAATTATAAAACCTGTTGCCTTTTTTCACTTTATATGCAATTTATAACTCAAAGTTTCGATTATTCTTATTCTCTAATCCTAATCTGTTTTTCTGATGTTTCTTTACACATCTTATAACTGCTTTGAAGCTATGTGGTATTCCTCTTTTCAATATGTCTGCAAATATTTAATCTTCTGCTCCAGATGTTCTACTCTCCGAATAAATTCTTCTACTTGCTCTCTTTCTCTGGATTATACTCTATGGTAAAGGCTTTCATCACAGGTTCTTACATTTGCCATACCACCAACATATTGAATTGTAAATTCCGAACTATCCATTGGACTAAGCCTCCTTCTTTCTCCTATTTTCAGAAAATCTGTTTCTTTCAAGCTTTCTTACTTAAAAATCCTAATTCCCATTTCAGATTCTCTTTTCACCCCTCTTTTTATTTCCTTTCTCGTCAGATATAAAACGGATTTCAAAATTCTTTCTTACTTGAGAATATTAAATTTTACTTTCAGAAATTCTTCTTTTAGAAACCTTTTTGTTTTCTGAATCTCTTTTGTTTTGTTGAGTTTATAATAACACCACAGTCTTTATTTGTCAATACTATTTTTCTAAAATATTTATATTTTTTCATTTTTATATATGTGCCATTTAATTATCTGAATATTTTATATTTTCAAGAAAATATATACTCATAAATCAAGCTTTTCAAACACATCATGTCTCCTGCGTACCTTCGAAAAATCTGTTTTTTGTTCTGCCAGTACCTTCCCTGCTCTCCCTTTTCTTTTGAAACAGGTTCTGAAAATTCTTTGTATCCACGCAACCGGAAGGAATATCGGATACTTTTCTAAATATTTATACTGCAATTTAATCGTTTCATACGGAAGAAAAATCGCAGTAAGCCATACCTTCACCTGTCCTATCCACACTTTTTTATCGGAAGACGCCACATTTTGAATCCAATAGTTTTCCATAGTCCCATAAATTCCGCTATCAACCATCAATTCTGTCAGCTGGTCATAGAACGCATCGCTTTGCCCTTTTTCAAACCAAATATTCGCAAGTTTCTCCATATGATGTAAAAACGCTTTCAGACCTACTTTAGCAAGTTCCGTTTCAACATAATCCCAATCCATCTGATCTTTCATTTTCTTCTCAAACTGCCAAATATCAACAATGGAGCGAATTCCACTTCCGCCATTTTGAAAATGTTTGGCCATATGAACAATCACATAGACATAAAAATCCTCCCAGCTGTATTGCTGTATATATTTTTTCCCTTTCTCTGGTTTTGCTTTCTCCCAAGGATTTTTATAATACGAAGCAAACTGGCTGTTCTGTCCCACCAGACAATAGTGCATCTCAATATTCATAAACGGCTTTCGGAAATACACATGATGGTGATCGTCCCGATGATCACAATAATATCCAAGTTGCTGCAGAATCTCTTCTACTTCCTTTTCCTGCTCCAGTCGAAACAAAAGATCAAGATCCGCCATCATTCGCAGATCTGTCTTTGGATAACATTGCTTTAAAAAAATTCCTTTCAAGGGAATACAATAAATACCATTCGCCTCAAAAGCCTGCAAAAGCTCCTCTAAAGAAAAATGTTGTACCGTATCTCTTGCAGTTTCCATCTGCCATGCCTGCTCATACTTTTTTCGAACCTCCTGAGGAATTTGTTCCTTTCCCGAAATCTTATCTATTCCATGAGCCACAACCGCCTCAATCTTGTGAAATTTACAAATTCGATATAGCTTTTCCCAGTCCACGCCCTCATGTATCGTTGGCACTTCCACTCCGGCAAGACTATATCGTATAATTTCAAACAGGTATCTGCACGCTTCTGCTCTACTCATAATCCACCTCTTTAAACTTTCTATTTTCAATCCGCACTGCCCGATCACAGCACTGTACTCCAGCCGCAGTGTGAGAAATACAAATAATTGTCTTTGTATTCATCTTTTTCAAATTCTGCAGTACATTCCATTCTGTCTCTTTATCCAAAGATGCAGTGCACTCATCCAACAAAAGAATTGGGGCATCATCCAAAATCGCACGTGCTATCGCAATCCGTTGAATCTGTCCCATAGAAAGACCTTCTCCACGCTCCGATAAAACAGTATCCAGTCCATTTGGCAATGTTTCAATATAATCCCATATGCAAGCTGCCCTTGCAGCTCTTTGAATTTCTTCATCCGTCACTTTCGGATTACAGAATGTAATATTTCCCCGTATTGTTCCTGACATAATCATATTCCCTTGCGGAACATAAGAGAATACAGTTCGCGTTCCCGCATCAATCTCCACTTTGCCGCATTCAGTTTCAAAATACAACTTACCACTGTCGCAAGGCATCAGATGCAAAAGCAGCTTCATAAGCGTGCTTTTTCCAATCCCCGACTCGCCTACGATTGCAATCAAATCTCCTTTCTGCACACGCAGAAACGTATTTTCGAGAACAGGTTCACCACCCGCATATGAAAAAGTAACTTTCTCTGCCACAATCGCATGAAACTCCTTGTAGAACTTTTGGGCATCCAAAATTTTGGACTCCGCCTGCTCATCCGCCATCGCTTCCAACTCCATAAGTCGTTCTGCTGAAGCCTGCATACTGTAATATTGAGGTATTAAGCCGGAAACGTTTCGAAATGGTGCTTTGATCTGTTGAATAATCTGTAAAAACGCAGTCAACGTACCAAATGTCATGGCTCCCACAGAAATCTGCAATGCTCCCCACGCAAGCGCTGCATAATACCCTGCTGTGAACAACACATATACCATCGTATTTGCCAGATTACTGATTGTATTTCTTTTAATCCGCACTTTATAATTATCCTTTTGAAATTCATCCAATTTACCACCAACAGCATGCTCATTCACAAAAGATTTAATAACAATCAAGTTCTCCAAACACTCCTGCATATAGGAACGCACAATGCCATTCGTCCTTTGCACTTCTTTATGCAAATACTTGAAATGTCTGCTGTAAATTCTGCTGAATACACAGACAAGCCCGCCAATCAAAAGCACCAATCCTGTAAAACGCGCATCAATAGAAAACAAAACAAATAAGCCCGCCGCAATTTTCGTCAGCATAGAAATAGCTTGCGGAATCAATGACACAACTCCACCGACCACAATATCTACATCACTTGTCAATCGATTAAGTATCTCCCCGGAATGGATTTTACTGACTTCCTGATATTGTTTTTTCAAAATCATAGAAAAAACACCTTGTTTGATACGCATCTCAATTTTAGTAGTGACACGAATTCTCAGATTACTGCTTGCAATGTTCAGAACTGCCTGCAATAAAATCAGCATAACAAGAAAAAGCACTTGAAGCCACACACTTCCTTCTCTGCTTCCGGTTGCAATATCAAGAAGGCAGCTTGACACCAGCGCAAGCAAAATGAAACTTCCCGCAATCAGTCCGCTAAATACTGCCAACAAAAGAATCCATCCTAACGAACTCCTACTATAACTATATATCCATTGAAGAGAGGATATTTTTTTCTTTTCCATCTTTATTCTTCCAAAACTCCCGCTTCTCTTAATTTAGCCAAAAAGGTATCCAAACTTTTCTTTGCCTGTTCGTATTCAATTTCATACATTTCCATTAAATTAATCATTCCATGAAATGCTTTCGCAGCCTCTCCAACCGGTACAACAACTGCACGATCTCCAACTTGACGTTTTAAAAATCCTTTTTTTGCTCTCATCTTTTTGTCCTCCAATCTCTTTTCCCATCCAATTCTATCACAGCCCCATGCATAACAAACGCCGAATTTCTTTATCCGATATTAAATTCTTCCAATAATTTTTTCCGGTAATTTTCATCAGTTGTTGCTTTCATAATCTCCTCTTGTCTTCCAAGTTGTATTAACGTAGCATATAGAGCATTGATTCCTTCTATTTCCTGCACTCTCTTCTCCACTTCCGCCTGCACTTTTTCTTCTACTCTTGCCTGTACCCTCTTCTCTACTTCCGCCTGCACTTTTTCTTCTACTCTTGCCTGTACTCTCTTCTCCACTTCTGTCTGCACTTTTTCCTCAATTCTCTGCTCCAACTTGTCCCCCATAATTTCCATCAATGCATCACATACCATACTATCATCCTCCATAAATTTCTCTTCATTTGCTCGCGCGATAATATTCATCGCCGACTGATACCATGTATTCTCGCTGTGTTTTCTGTAATCCTTCACCAAATCTTCCAGCATCTCTTGACTTTCTAATTTGTTTGTCAAACCACGCAGCCAAAGATTTTCTTTTGGTGATAATTGACTTCCGACCACAATTTGAATCGGAATAAAATCACCGCGCACATAATAAATTCCGTCTTCCTGCTTCTCCACCTGATATCCTCTGACTTCTCTCAAATGCTTGATCAATTTTCTTGGATATCCTAACCCAAATAACGTGATTGTCACTTCACTGATTGGTATCTCGTCAGTTGTACCGGTGTCCGACTTATAAAAACACGCATATCCGTATATCTTATAAAAGGTATCTATACTGATATAATCTGTCGGACTTTTATATTCCACCAGATTGTACTTTTGAAAAATACGTCCGATATTTTTCTGAACCTTATGTTTCTGCTCGTTTTTGATTACAAGCACATCAATCGACATTGGTTTTGTCGAAAGCTGATGCTCATCCTCAAAGATCAGATATTTTGCTTCCTCCTGCAGTTCAATCTGAGCCGTCGCATAAAACGCAGGGTGCCATTGCAGATACTCTTCTTTCTGCGTCTTCTCTTTTGTCTTACTCATATAAAACCTCCTCTTATGAAATTGTTCAGGAGATTCCCTTCTTCGAAAACTCCTGCTTGTAAATTTGTAATTTGAAAGCATGAATTTTCTGAAAGGACGGATTCTCTTAAAATCCGCTATATGAAATGTATTAGATGCCGGCCAAAACCGGCTAGATAAATAGAAAATAGAATGCTTTTTTTCATCATAACATTGAATTCTTTCACTTGCAATGAGTTTTTAGTTTCCTTTTAATTCTTCAAATGTTTCTCTCCTGTTTCTCATTTTCAATTTCTTTTTGCAGGCATTTGATAAAACAGATTCTGAACATGTATCATAATCGTACATTCCATCCCCCTCCTTCCACCGGTTATAAATATAGAGTACCAAAAATTGCAAAGTGTTGCATGAAGATTATTTTTTCATACACAAAGAGAGAGCGTGCTGCTCTCTCCCTTTACAAAATACTATTCAATTTTGTCATCGTTCTTGGCAATGCATCTTTCGCATTCTTCCAAGGCTCATCTTTAAATCGATAATCAAATTTATCGATAAACCAACTTAAGTCTTCATGTACGCGTTTCATATTTTCTAGATACATTCGGTTCAATTCCGTTATAAAAGACTCTAACAGCTCTCCTCGCAGTCGCTCCGGCGCCATCTCATATAACATGCCATAATGTTTTGTGCAAAATCCCTTTGATGATTGAAACAATTTGCGAAACTCTTCTTCTCTCTTGTAAAGGTAGAAAATTGTTCCTAAATAATTTTGAAATGTGCTTTCAATCTTATCACATACAAAGCAGGAATGTTCCAACCCTTTCACATAACTCAAAAGTTCGGAAGGCTCTAACTTTTTCTTAAAAAGAGAAGCTGCCTTTACAGATTCATTTTGTTTTGCTTCTATCTCTTTCATAGATTTTTCCATATGTGTCTTCAACATCAGAGCAAGTCCGAGGCGGTCTGGCATTTCTTTCAACATTGCAACATGTCGCGCACAAAATCCTACCTTGTCACTTTCCAGTCTGCGGTCATCTGTCATATATGTTGAAGGACGAAGTGTATATTCTAACGCTTCCTGCTCCAGTTTTTTATATATGTTACACAGAGGACATTCACAGTCCTCTGTGAACGCATCATTTACAGGTATCGTATATAATTTTTCTTTCACGCTTATCCTCTATAGTAATTAATCAGACATCCTTTTAAGATGATCTCTCTTTCATTATCTGTCAAATCACCCAACTTCAGTGTAATCTCTTTCAAACTGTCCCCAACCACATATGCTTTCACAGCGTCTGTCTTATCTTCCACTGCTTTTCTCACATCCGGCACGAAGATATAGTCCCCGTTTTTGAAACTTAACTCTGTATCTTTTTCTTCTGTGATAAACGGGAGCATACCCCAGTTGATCAAGTTCGAGCGATAACGTTTTGTCGCATATTCATTTGCGATATTTGCCCATCCTCCAAGTACTTTCTGGCAGGACGCTGCCTGTTCACGCGCAGAACCATCTCCCGGTTTCACCGCGAAGATCGTACTTCCGACACCGATGTTGCCTTCGCCCACTTCCGGATAAGACGCACGAATTGTCTCCATAACCGGTTTTAATTCTTCCAACACTTCTAGTGGACACTGATTTGCCTCGATTGCTTTCTGTGCTTTCTGCACTTCTTTTGCACGTCCCACATATGCTGGATCTTTACGTGACAATGCAAACTCTGCAAGTCCAAGTGGGTTAGAACGGTAAGAAGAAGTCTCTCCTGACGGAATCAACTCATCGGTTGTTGTAACCGGATCGTGAATCTCAGATACCACTTTCAAGACCAGATTTTCCGGTAATGCTGACATTGCCGGCCAGTCTTTGATGTTTGGTCCAAACTGGATCTCAACACTTGGATCCGCAACACCTTTGCTGTCAAACACACGGTTTGCATAAATGCTCTTATCAAAATGATATTTCGGAGCTTTGTATTCTCTGTCCATCACATCAGCCGCAGAAGTTAAGAAACCTTTATTTGCCGCTGTCGCAGCGATAGAACGTGCATCCATAAGTGCCACAGAGGAAATCTGTCCGCTCTGCAATTTAGAACCCTCACGGTTCGGGAAGTTTCTTGTAGAGTGGCGGATACTGAATGCATTGTTAGCAGGTGTATCTCCAGCGCCAAAACAAGGTCCGCAGAACGCTGTCTTCACGATTGTTCCGGCTGCCATCAGATCTGCAACCGCTCCGTTTCTCACAAGCTCCATATATACCGGTGTACTTGCCGGGTATACACTGAATGTAAATGCATCAGAACCGATATTTTTCCCTTTAATGATCTCTGCTGCCGCGCAGATATTTTCAAATCCACCGCCGGCACATCCTGCGATAATTCCCTGTTCTACATAGAGTTTCCCGTCGCGAATCTTATCCTGCAGCGAATACTCAACCGCACCGTCAAGACTTACGAGCGCTTTCTGCTCTACATCGTGTAAAATATCTTTTAAGTTTGCATTTACCTCGTCAATCGTATATGTATTGCTTGGGTGGAATGGCATCGCGATCATCGGTTTGATCTTGCTCAAATCCACATAAACAAGTCCGTCATAGTACGCTGCCGCACCCGGATTCAGTTCTTTATACTCTTCACTTCTTCCGTGAGTCTCATAGAATTCTCTGATTGTCTCGTCAGTCTTCCAAATCGAAGAAAGGCAGGTCGTCTCTGTTGTCATAACATCAATTCCGATACGGAAGTCTGCGCTTAACTTGTCCACACCAGGTCCGACAAATTCCATTACTTTATTATTTACATATCCATTTGCAAATGTTGCTCCAATGATTGCAAGCGCCACGTCCTGAGGTCCCACTCCGACAGATGGCTCTCCGTCTAAGTAAATCGCAACAACGCCCGGCATCTTAATATCGTACGTCTTATTCAATAACTGTTTTACAAGCTCCGGTCCGCCTTCACCCATCGCCATTGTTCCAAGCGCTCCATAGCGAGTATGGCTGTCAGAACCAAGAATCATCTTTCCGCCGCCTGCAAGCATCTCTCTTGCGAACTGGTGGATGACTGCCTGATGTGGCGGAACATACATACCGCCGTATTTCTTTGCACAGGTAAGTCCAAACATGTGGTCATCTTCATTGATTGTTCCACCTACGGCACACAGACTGTTATGGCAGTTCGTCAGAACATATGGGATTGGGAACTTTTCAAGTCCAGACGCTCTTGCGGTCTGAATGATTCCGACAAATGTGATATCGTGCGAAGTCAATTTGTCAAATTTAATCTTTAATCTCTCCATATCGGAAGAAGTATTGTGTGCTTCTAAAATGCTGTACGCAATTGTGTTTTTTGCAGCTTCTTCTTTTGTGACCTGCTGTCCTGTCTTTGCTGCAACAGCTGCCTGTGCATCATTCACATCTTCGATAATTTCTGTACCATTCAGTAAATATGCACCATGTTCATATAATTTTATCATTCTACTGTTCCCTCCTACGTCTTATTATTTGTTCATTATAGTATTCTACTCTTTTGATTGCAAGAATTTCAGATGATTCGATACCATCATAGCGATTTTAAATGTGAGCGCATCGTCAAATACCCGGACATCTAACCCTGTCAGCTTTTGAATCTTCTCAAGACGGTATACCAATGTATTTCTATGTACATAAAGCTGCCGCGCTGTTTCCGAGATATTTAGATTATTCTGGAAGAACTGATTGACCGTACTCAGAGTCTCCTCATCGAACTGATCCACCGCTTTTCCGTCAAACACTTCCTGTAAAAACATGTCACACAAAGATACCGGGAGCTGATGAATCAGGCGGCCGATACCCAGTTCATTGTATGCAAGAACATTTTTCTGCTCATAGAAAATCCGCCCCACATCCAGCGCCATGCCCGCTTCTTTGTATGACTTTGATACATCTCGCAGCTGATTTACGATCGTGCCATATGCCACCCTCATGTTGACCATCGCCTCCATCGTCAATGTATCGACAATGGATTTTGCAATCATATTCAGTTCTTTATATCCTTCGGTCGTCTCCAACGCCTTAATCAGGATAATATGCCCTTCATCGACTGAAGTTACAAAATCTTTAGAGCCGGTTGCATAGAGACCTTTCATCGTCTCAAGAACGATATTGTCCGTCTCATTTTTCGGTTCAATCAAGAATACAACTCTTCTTCGCTCCACTTCAATTCCAAGCTTTTTTGCCTGATTAAAAATATCCACAAGCAGAAGATTATCAAGCAATAAATTCTGGAAAAAATGATTCTTATCCAAACGTTCTTTATATGCGTGTATCAGGTTTTGGAACTGACTGATACAAAGTCTTCCGATAATCGCAACCTGCTCTACAACCTCATGAAGCGCAAGGACATACACTGCATCATAGTTATCTCGAATCAGGAAAAATGCCTCATCTTCACATACCTGCTCATCTTTTCCTTCTTTCAGAAATTTGTCTACTCCAGCCTTAATTCTATCCTCGTTCATTCCCGCAATGGCAAGGCATTTTCCCTCCATACTCCACACGGAACAATCCACCCCCATAATCTCATGTATATCATTGATGGGCTTGTGCAATATTTGATTCGATAACAACTTATCACTTCCTTTTTTACATTTAAAGCCAAAGCTGCTCCGTTGCAACTCTGGCTTTTTTTCTTATAATCTCTTTAACAATTCTTCTCTTTCTTTTTCAAAACCAGGTTTTCCAAGTAAAGCAAACATATTCTTTTTGTAGCTTTCCACACCCGGTTGGTCAAATGGGTTCACCCCTAAAATATAACCACTCACGCCACAGGCGAATTCAAAGAAGTAAAATAACTGTCCAAGATAGAATTCGTTCTGCTCTGGAATTGTCACCATTAAGTTCGGTACATTTCCATCTGTATGTGCTAAAACAGTTCCGTTCATCGCACTCTTATTGACGAAATCAACTGTCTTTCCTGCAAGATAGTTCAGACCATCCAAATCCACCGGCTCTTCTCCGATGAAAAGCTCCTCTGTTGCTTTCTCCACATTCAATACCGTCTCAAACATAATACGGCTTCCATCCTGAATGAACTGTCCCATAGAGTGAAGATCTGTTGTCAAATCTACAGATGCAGGGAAAATACCTTTCTGGTCTTTTCCTTCACTTTCTCCGTAAAGCTGTTTCCACCATTCAGACACATAGTGAAGACTTGGCTCGTAGTTCGCAAGTACCTCAACTGCTTTTCCTTTACGGTGTAAAATATTACGAATTGCCGCATACTGTAATGCACCGTTTTCAGCAAAATCATTTTCTAATGCTTCTTTTCTTCCAGCCTGTGCACCTTCCATCAATTTCTCGATATCTGCACCGCTTACTGCGATTGGAAGAAGACCTACTGCTGTCAATACAGAGAAACGTCCTCCGACATCATCCGGAACAACGAATGTCTCGTATCCTTCCTCATTAGCAAGGTTCTTCAATGATCCTCTCGCTTTATCTGTTGTCGCATAAATTCTCTTTGCAGCTTCCTCTTTTCCATATTTTTTCTCCAACATTTCTTTGAAAATACGGAATGCAATTGCAGGCTCTGTTGTTGTTCCTGATTTGGAAATCATATTTACAGAGAAATCTCTGTCTCCGATTACATCGATCAGATGTTTGAGATATGTGCTGCTGATGCTGTTGCCAACATAATAAATCTCAGGTGTCTTTCTAATCTCTTTTGAAACAACATTGTAAAAACTATGTCTTAAAAATTCAATTGCAGCTCTGGCTCCCAGATAAGAACCACCGATACCGATTACGAGCAATACCTCGGAATCATTTTTAATCTTCTCTGCCGCTTTCTGAATGCGTACAAATTCTTCTTTATCATAATCAACCGGCAAATCAATCCATCCAAGGAAATCATTCCCTGCTCCTTTTCTGCTTAAGAGCAATTCCTTTGCATCCATCGCCAACTTGCTCATATAATCTACTTCATGTTTTGCAACAAATGTACTTGCTTTTGAATAGTCAAATGTGACTTTATTTCCCACGTTTATCCTTCCCTTCTAATTGGTCTCATAGATGTTATTATTTTACCAAACGGGAGAGGGGAAAGTCAAGAAATTATAAATATCTGTTCACAATTTGACTTTAAAGACTTAATGCAATTTGGTATGTTCATTTTATCAGTACTGACCTTCATTTATCTGATCAGTCATTAGTACATAGAAAAACCACCCTGATACTTTGACGAGTTGGGTGGTAATTCTAAATTATTTTCAATTGGTCAACCACTTTTATGTGGCGATTGTTCTTTTTGTATCTTTAATATAGCACATCCGCATAGACTGCGCAAGCAATATGTTCTTTTCACTCTCTATAAAAATCTCTTTTTATCCAATTTGAATATTACTGCCAATGCCACATAGCATATCGCGATCACAATCACCCCATACGCCAGTGAAATTCCAACTTTATACTCCTGCATATTTGTGACCATAGAAATAGAGATTGGGCGGTTGAACACACCGTACAGCAGGGCAGACATCGTGTACTCGCCGATTGTCCGAATCAACACCAGCACTCCGCCTGCCAGGATACCCGGAGCGATATTCGGTATGACAACACGGGTAAATGTATAAAACATATTTGCACCAAGACTTTTTGACGCCTCCTCAATGTTCGGGTTCATTCCCAAAATCGCCGTCTCATTGGAATTTAAAAGCAGCGGAATCGCTGTGATTGTATACGCAATCGGAAGAATCGCAAATCCGCCAATCAACGACTGTCCAAACGCAAAAATTGTCTCCTGCCCAAACGCATTAATTAAGTTGATTGCCACAACACTCGCCGGCATTGTCCACGGAAGCAGCAGCAATACTTTCAAAAATGTATGAAATTTATTTTTATATTTCACAAGCATATAGGAACTGGGAACAGTAATCAGAAGTCCCACTGCCACCGCAATCGCCGACATTTTCAAACTATTCAGTAGCGGTTTTAGTACTCGCGGTTTTTCAAAAATTACCCGATAGTTTTCCAATGTGAATGCATGTGGGAAAATTTCCTGCATGATAGAACTTGTCTCTGTAAAAGACAGATATACAATTGTGACAATCGGAAGGATAATAAACACAATCTGCAAAAATACAATCAGTCTGCTCACAATCGAAAGCACACTGCGCCGTCCTTTTCCCGCCTGAATCGGTGTACTTCGCTCTGTGCTTTGTCCTCTATATCGTTTCCCGAAATACTGAATGGTCATCATCACCGCCAGACTGATTAAAAATAAAACGATGACCTGAACAGAAGCCATTTCCATATGATTGTTCGCCTTCGAACGCACAATCTGTGTGCTTAACACCTTATATCCTCCACCAATTAAATTCGGAGCAGAAAATGCACTGATTCCCGATGCAAATGTGACAATCGCAGACGACAGCACCGCCGGTGTGATGACCGGCCAGATCACATCCCGAAAAATCTTCCACCACGAAGCTCCCATACTCCGCGCCGCCTCAATTCCGGAATTGTCCACATATTTCAGCGCCACATACACATTCAGGTAAAAATACACATACTGTGTATAAGTGATGACAAACACAATCGCGCCAAGCCCCTGAAATTCATACGGTATCTTCTCCAAATGCAATGCATATTGAACTGCTTTCGTTAAAATTCCACTCTCACCGTAGAGCTGAATAAACGAAACCACAGTGATGACTCCCGGAATCATCATCGGACTTAAGAGCAGAATGTGAATAACCTTTTTCCATTTTCCCACCAGAAATGTCATATACATTGCCAGCATAATGCCGATTACGCCGCAAGTAAACACGGACAGTACACCGAGCACAACCGTGTTCCCAATCACCTTTCTCTGATTTGGATTTGAGAAAAATTGTCCGAACACCTGCAGACTATAACCGTCTTCCGTCTGCACCGCCTGAAGAACTGTCTGAAAAAACGGCATCAAAATATAGCCGACAATCAAAAAACCGAGTACCGCATACCAAATCCAACGAAAAATCCCCACCTTTTTATTCTTCATACCGCTTCACTACTCCGTCCTTATTTTTCAACTGCAGACAAACATTGTCGCCCACCTGCCATACTTTCATGCCTGCTCCCTCATTCATCTGCACCACGCGATAGTCCTGATTTTCCGCCTGAATTGTATAATCGTAATACATTCCTCCGAATTTCACTTCTGTAATGCAGCCTGAAATTCCGCACTTTCCATCTCCACTGATTGAAAATTCCTCCGGGCGGACAAAAATATAAGGTCTGTCCACCTCTCCCACAATTCCGAAAAACTCATAATCTCCCCGAACAATTTTATTGGACACCCCGACAAAATTTGCGACAAACTCCTGATTCGGCCTGTTATAAATCTCTTCCGGCTCTCCTACCTGCAGCACCTCTCCGTCCCGCATCACAGCGATTTTATCGGAAATCGCCAACGCTTCCTGCTGATCATGTGTGATGAACAATGTCGTGATACCAATCTTTTTCTGAATTGCTCGAATTTCTTCCCGCATTCTCACACGCAGAGCCACATCCAGATTGGACATTGGCTCGTCCAAAAGCAACATACTCGGCTCAATCACAAGCGCTCTCGCAATCGCCACACGCTGCTGCTGTCCTCCGGACAATTCCTGAATTCTCCGATGCTCAAATTCCTTCAAACCGGACAGTTCCATATAATAGTCACATTTCTCTTTGATTTTCTGTTTCGGGTATTTCCGAATCTTCACTCCATACGCAATGTTGTCCCGCACCGTCATATTCGGAAACAGGGCATAGTTTTGAAATACAATTCCCATGTTTCTCTTCTCCGGCTGCAGCACCGTAATGTCTTGCTCCCCGATACACACCTGTCCTTCCGTCGGCTGTATAAATCCGGCCAAAATGCGCAAAAGCGTTGTCTTTCCACATCCGGAAGGTCCAAGCAACGTGAAAAATTCCCCTTTTTTTATCGTCAGATTCACATTCTTCAAAACCGAATTCTCTTTTTTATCATAAGAATGTGAAATGTTCTTCAAAAAAATATCGCTCATCGTAACTCCTTTTTCTACATACAGAAATAGTGGAGAATACCCCCACTATTTCAAAACTTTGTACTTTATTTACTCGGCTGCAATCGCTTTGCTTGCATCAAGAATGTCTGTCTCCCATTTTTCTAACCAGTCTGTCTGATTTGCACTGATCACTGACCAGTCTAATTTCATCGGCTCATATCCTGTCTGCATCCATTCCGGGGCATTTTCTAAAGCCGCATCTAAAGCCGGCATACGGTTGAATGAATTTGCCACCAGCTCTTCTCCCTCTTTGCTTCCCACAAACTCGATAAATTCTGCCGCCGCATTTGGGTGTGGCGCATCTTTGATTGCCGCGATACAGTCTGTGATTGTGATTGCCCCGCTTGTTGCATCGATGATCTCCAAAGGCATCTTGTTGTTGTCTCTATTGTCGATCACGTTGTCCAAAACTGCCATAGAAATCGCAGCCTCACCTTTTCCGATCGCCTGGAACATCATACTTCCACTGTTATAATAGTTCTTTGTATTTGCATTCAGTTTTGTCACATAATCCCACGCCGCATCCTCACCGTCTTTTTCAGAATAGAATGAAACTAACGCTGCAATTGTAGATCTCATAGAAGAAGATAAGGAATCACGGGAAATGATTTTTCCCTGATATTCTTCTTTCACAAGGTCGCTCCAGTCCTTCGGCGCTTCCTCAGCGCTCATCAACTCTTTGTTGTAGAACATAACAACCGGAGTTTTATATGTTCCATACCAATATCCTTTTGCATCTTTATAATCATCTGCAAGCTCGTCCGCCCATGACGGTGTTGTCGGCTCATAGCATCCTTCTTCCTGAAGAAGCATATATGTCGCTGTGTCTCCCCCGAACATGATATCTGCCTGCGGATTCTCTTTCTCACTGCGGACACGGTCTGCAAGTTCTCCTTTCAAATTGATAAACTCTACTTCCACACCTGTCTCTTCCGTAAATGCGTCACAGATTGTCTCCAACATTTCCTCAGAGTGTGTCGAATAAATGACAAGAGAATCCTCTAACTCTGTTTTCCCGTTCTTTGCTGTGTCATCTTTTTTCTCGTCCTTCTTGTCCCCACATGCTGTCAAAGAGAATACCATCACACCAGCCAGCAATGCTGCCAATACTTTTCTTTTCATAGTAACCTCCAAAAAATTTCATTTCTTTTGACCTTTCCTTTAGCCAACGGTTACTATTATACTTATTTTCCATATTCTTTGCTAATTGTTTTTTTATATAAGATATATTGACTTTATCTATAAGTTATGCGTTTCTATCAGATAAGAACTATGCCAAAAATTCTTCTAAAATCCGGCGCACCTGCACTTCCTGCAGTCTTTTTTCTTCCACTGCATCTTTTTCTTCTTTTGCTGGTTCTTCGCGCTCCATGGCATATACCTGTTCCTGCTCGGAAACCGGCTCTTCCTGAACTTCTTCCACCGCTGCCACGACCACTTCTTCCTCAGCCTCCGGCTGGAATGTTTCTTCCATTTCCAGTACGCTTGTCTGACTTACGTTCTTTTCCTTATACAGTTTTGCATAACGATGGGCACAGACATTTTCCAAATAGTCAATCATATAGTTTTCTGCCATCTGCTGATAATAATTTTCATCGCTCAATATATGTACCATGCACAATATCACTGCACCGATTCCTGTCCATGCTGCATATTGGAATACCTGCTCTTCCAGTCCATATAGATAATATACCGCCACAGTTCCTGCCGTCCCCAATACCGCTACAATCCAAATTGTCTTTTTTTCTAAGTTTCGGAATGTATGAAGTCTGATTCCAAAAACCCGATATTCATAGACATATTTTTTCACAAACGCTTCTACATTTTGCACCTTGTCGCTGACCATACTGGCATGTTCGAATTTTGCCCGCACAAGTCTCATCAGCTTATGATTGCTTTTACTCATTCTGCTGGCCGCTTTCACCATTCTTCTCAACGTAAAATGGGCAATCAGCTTGCTTAAAACTCCAATCGCCGCTCCTGCTCCCATCGCATAAAAAATAATTTGATTTTCCACTAATGTCTCTAACATAATAAAAGAGCCCTCCTTCTTTATACTTGCATGTACACTTTGTGTCATGCCTGAACTGTTGGCTTTATTATACAGCAAATAAAGAAGTTGGGTTCTTGAATCGTTTTACATATTTCAACAACAAATCACGCGAACTTCCGCATGATTTGTCACATGTTTTTTATAATCGTGGCAGCAAACTCTTCACAAGCCTTACAGAATGTGTGATTGCCTGCTTTTCAAACTCCGGATAGTCCATCGTCGCACTGTTGTCGGCTTTGTCCGAAATTGCTCGGATAATGACGCACGAAACTTTGTTTAAGTAAGCTGCATGAGCAATCGCAGCCCCCTCCATCTCTGTACATTTCGCTCCGAAATTAGATACTAATTTCTCTTTCACCTCCGCAGAAGACACGAACTGATCTCCACTCACAATACGTCCTACGAATGTGTGGATATCCGGATTCGCCTCTTCGTTGGCAGCTTTCGCTTTTTCTACCAATTCCGAATCTGCCGGAAACGAAAATGTATCCATCCTTGGCACCTGTCCGATTGGATCTCCGAAAATGCTTGCATCCATATCATGCTCTACCGCATCCGTAGAAATTACCATATCTCCGATATCAATATTGGCATCTAAAGAACCGGCAATTCCTGTGTTGATCAATGTATCCACTCCAAATTTATCTACTAAAATCTGTGTGCAGATTGCAGCATTGACTTTTCCAATCCCGCTTCTGACAACAACAACTGCTTTTCCACACAATGTTCCCTTACAGAAATCCATAGACGCAAATGTGACATTTTCTTCAATTGTCATAGCCTCTTTTAACGCGGCTACTTCCTCCTCCATCGCTCCTATAATACCTATCATAACTGTTTCCTCATTTCTATAATCTCATCTTAAAATCTTCGTATCCGAACTGTCGAACCACCCGGCATTCTCCATCCTTATCTTCCAATACAATTGCCGGCAGACGCATTCCATTGAATGTATTGTTTTTGACCATCGTGTAGATTGCCATATCTTCAAATGTGAGTGTATCACCTCTTTTTAGCGGCTCCGCAAATGAATAGTCACCGATTACATCTCCCGCAAGGCAGGTCGGTCCTGCAAGGCGGTAAGTATATGCCTTCTCCTCCGCCTCATAGCCGTCCTGAAGCGGCGGACGGTATGGCATCTCAAGCACATCCGGCATATGACATGCTGCGGACGTGTCCAAAATCGCAATCTGTATGCTGTTTTCCACAATTTCTTCTACTTTCGTAAGCAGTACACCGGCATTTAAGGCTACCGCCTCTCCCGGTTCCAGAAAAATCTCCAAGTCATATTTTTCTTTCATATCACAAATACACCGCTCCAATAATGCGATGTCATAGCCCTCTCTCGTGATATGATGTCCGCCGCCAAAATTCAGCCATTTCATCTTCGGCAGCCATTCCCCGAACTGTCTTTCCACTTCTTTCAGGGTGTCATGTAAAGGCTGCGCATCCTGCTCACACAACGTATGAAAATGCAGACCATCAACATATTCCAAAAGCTCCGGTCTGAATTTCTCAATCGTCACCCCAAGCCTCGATCCAGTGGCACATGGATCATAGATCTCGTGTCCCTCCTGTGTTGAATACTGTGGATTAATGCGAAGTCCTACACTTTTTCCCGCCTCAGCCGCTCTCTTTCCAAATCGTTCCAGCTGTTCAAAAGAATTAAATACAATGTGATCGCAGTAAGTTAAAATCTCATCAAATTCTTCTTCCTTATAGGCAGGTGAAAAAATATGCGTTTCCTTTCCAAACGGAATTCCCATCTCTTCCGCCCCAAGTCTTGCCTCGTACAAACCACTGGCTGTTGTTCCCGAAAGGTATTGCGCAATCAGTGGATACACCTCATACATGGAAAATGCTTTCTGGGCAAGCAGGATTTTACATCCGGTTCTGTCCATCACACCTTTTAGTATCTCAAGATTTTGTCTGAGCTGTTCTTCCTGAATGACATAACACGGTGTTGGAAGTTCATTTCTTCTCATCGGTTCTCCTCACCTTTTCTCTCTTCAAATTAATCAATCAATTCCGGATCTTCACTGATTTTCCATGGCAGTCCATATTTGTTCAGCGCTTCCATGAATGGATCCGGATCAAACTCTTCAATATTATATACACCTGCTTTGTTCCATGTTCCGTTCATGATCATCATCGCACCGATCATAGCCGGAACTCCTGTTGTGTAAGAGATTGCCTGAGAGCCCACCTCTTTGTAGCATTCCTGATGATCACATACATTGTAAATATAAAGTTTCTTTTCTTTTCCATCTTTTTTCCCGATGAAAATACATCCGATATTTGTCTTACCAACTGTACGAGGTCCCAATGACGCCGGATCCGGAAGTACTGCTTTTAAGAACTGAAGCGGAATAATCTCTTTTCCTTCATACATGATCGGTTCAATAGAAGTCATTCCTACGTTTTCCAAACATTTTAAATGTGTCAGGTAACTCTGTCCAAATGTCATAAAGAAACGGATTCTCTTAATTCCAGGTATATTCAATGCAAGAGATTCGATCTCTTCATGATGAAGAAGGTACATATCCTTCTCTCCAACTTCCGGGAAATTGTAAACACGTTTGATTTCCATCGGCTCTGTCTCTACCCAGTGACCATCTTCCCAGTAGGAACCTTTTGCAGACACCTCACGAATGTTGATCTCCGGATTAAAGTTTGTCGCAAACGGATATCCGTGGTCTCCCGCATTACAATCCATAATATCAATATAATTGATCTCATCAAAATAGTGTTTCAATGCATATGCAGAAAATACACTTGTCACTCCCGGGTCAAATCCACTTCCAAGAAGCGCTGTGATACCAGCCTCCTCAAATCTTTCACGATATGCCCACTGCCACTTATATTCAAATTTTGCTGTATCTTCCGGCTCATAATTCGCTGTATCAATATAGTGTACTTTTGTCGCAAGGCATGCGTCCATGATTGTCAGATCCTGATATGGAAGTGCAAGATTGAGCACTACTTCCGGTTTTTCTTTTTCAATCAACGCAATCAGCTCATCTACATTGTCAGCATCTACCTGTGCTGTTGTAATCTTTGTATTTGTCTTTCCTTCCAGTTTTTCTTTTAAAGCCTCACATTTTGAAACGGTACGGCTTGCAATACACATCTCTGTAAATACTTCACTTACCTGACAACATTTTTGAATTGCCACACTTGCTACACCGCCACAGCCAATAATTAATATTTTTCCCATTTTTTCTTCCTCCTGTTTTTATCCTGATTTATTTTGCCAATGCAATTAAAAATTCTCTCACAATCTTTCCTGCCACCGCAGTTGACACGCCGCTTTGATCATAGTGCGGACTAAGTTCGTTCACATCACATCCGATGACATTACAGCCTTCGCATACCTTTATAATCGCATCCAAAAGCTCTTTAAAACTCACTCCACCAGCCTCCGGCGTTCCTGTCCCCGGAAATACAGACGGGTCTAACACATCCAGATCCACTGTGAAATACACCGGTTTCCCTTTTAATGCCTCTATCGCATCTTCCAACCCATTCAGGTCAAACGGATGCATCGTCACATGTCCTTCTTTCGCCCACAGAAATTCTTCTCTGTCACCTGAGCGAATACCAAACTGATAAATTTTGCCGTCACCTACAAGTTCCCAGCACCGTCTCATCACACATGCATGTGACTCTTTCACATCCAGATATTCATCTCTAAGATCCGCATGCGCATCAAAGTGTATGATATGAAGCTCCGGATATTTTTCAACCGCCGCTCTCATACTGCCAAGTGTCACCAAATGCTCTCCGCCGATCATAAACGGAACTTTACCATCCTTCAAAATCACACGGCATCGTTCTTCTATCATCTCAAGAGACTTCTTTGCACTTCCCATCGGCAGTTCCAGATCTCCGCTGTCAAACACGCAATACTCTGTCAGTTCTTTGTCCTGATACGGACTGTATGTCTCCAGACCAAAAGACTCATTTCTGATCGCGGCACTTCCAAATCTTGTGCCTGGGCGAAAAGACGTTGTCGAGTCAAACGGCGCTCCGTAAAGCACAATCTTTGCATCTTCATACTCAGACTCGCATCCTATAAACGTCACAATATTTTTATTCAACATCTTGTACTAATTCCTCCACATATGCCGGGAGTGCAAATACTCCTTCATGCAGTCTCGGCAAATAATATTTTGTCTGAATCCCACGCAGTTTCCACTGAATTCCATCCATATCATGAATCGGATGATATCTCTTTGAAGCGAACCCAAACAGCCAGTGTCCTGACGGATAGGAAGGGATATGTGCCTGATAAATCCTGCTGATCGGAAAGGATTCAATGATTCTCTTGTGCATTCTCTGACATTGGAATGCCTCCTCCTTGTAAAACGGGCTCTCATGCTGGTTGATCATAATACCATCTTCATGAAGCGCATTAAAACAATTTCCATAAAATTCTTTTGTGAAAAGCCCTTCCCCTGCGCCAAACGGATTCGGCGAATCAATGATAATCAAATCATACGCATCGGATTTGGAACGGATAAACCGCAGTCCATCCTCATGATAAATATGCACACGCGGATCATTCAAACTGCATGCCATCTGTGGAAAATATTTTCGGCACACCTCCACAAGAAGTGGATCTGCCTCTACCACATCAATCTGCTCCACCGTATCATATTTCGCAAGTTCTCTTACAACACCGCCGTCTCCTCCGCCGATTACAAGTATCTTTTCCACTTGCGGATGCACTGCCATCGGCACATGACTGATCATCTCATGATAGATAAACTCGTCTTTTTCGGTCAGCATCAAATCTCCGTCTACAACAAGAATTTTGCCAAACTCTTTCGACTCAAGCACATCGATTCTCTGTATCTCACTCTGAGCCGAAAACACCTGATAATCCACTCGGATTGCCAATTTTACATTGTCCGTATGTTCATCATGGAACCACATCTCCATCGCTTACACCTCCCTGTTATTTCAGCACGTTCAGATACTCTATCTGGGCATCTTCCGGTCCGGTCATAGAACATCCTTTTTCTTTTGCGTAAATAATATAATCTAAAATTTCTTTTGTAATCTCTTCCCCTGGCGCAAGAATCGGAATCCCCGGCGGGTAGCACATTACAAACTCACTGCAGACTCTTCCTACCGTATCGCTCAGCGGAAGAGACTCTTTTTCCGCATAAAATGATTCCTGCGGCGTGGTGACAACACGTGGGTCGATGTACTCTTGCGTCAACATTCCCGTTTTATCTTTTTGATAGCGTCTTTTTACTTCCGCCAAGGCACTCACAAGACGCTCCACTTCCTGCTTGCGGTCGCCGATGGACAGATATGCCAGAATGTTTCCGATATCTCCGAACTCAATCTGGATATCATACTCATCTCTCAAAATGTCATATACTTCGATTCCGGCAAGTCCCAGTTCCAGCGTATGAATCGAGAGCTTTGTCGTATCAAAGTCAAAAATACTGCTCCCATTCACAAGCTCTTTGGAAAACGCATAATATCCGCCAATTTTATTAATCTCTTCTCTTGCATAGTCGGCAAGTGCAGCGACCTTTCCAAAAGCCTCTTTTCCGCGAAGCGCCAGATTTCTTCTGGAAATATCGAGACTGGACAGCAGCAGATATGAGCCACTCGTCGTCTGTGTCAGGTTAATGATCTGCCTTACATGCCCTTCTTTTACTCCTTCGCCAATGAGTAGAAATGAACTCTGTGTCAGGCTGCCACCGGATTTGTGCATACTGACAGATGCCATATCTGCCCCGGCTGCCATCGCCGAGATTGGCAAATTCTCTCCAAAGTAAAAATGCGTCCCATGCGCCTCATCCACAAGAACCTTCATATCCTGCTCATGCGCAAGTTTTACAATTGTCTTAAGATCCGAACAAATTCCATAATATGTCGGATTATTTACAAATACTGCCACTGCATCAGGATTTTCCCGAATCGCCTGCTCTACCTGTGACACTTTCATTCCAAGCGAAATTCCCAATTCTTTATCTACATCCGGATTCACATATACCGGATGCGCTCCACAAAGAACAAGAGCATTGATAACACTTCGATGTACGTTTCGCGGAAGTATGATCTTGTCGCCTTTTTTGCAGCAAGACAACACCATTGCCTGAACGGAAGAAGTTGTTCCGCCAACCATTAAAAATGCGTGTTTTGCTCCAAATGCATCTGCTGCCAGTTCCTCCGCCTCTTTGATGACCGATACCGGATGGCACAGATTATCGAGCGGTTTCATAGAATTCACGTCAATTCCAACACATTTTTCTCCAAGCAGTTCCACCAGTTCAGGATTGCCTCTTCCATGCTTATGCCCCGGAACATCAAACGGAACAATACGCATTCTTCGAAATCGTTCCAATGCCTCATATATCGGAGCTCTCTGCTGTAATTCTTTTTCCATCTTATCGTTCCTCTTTTCTATCAGGTTACTACAATTCCTTACCACGCGTAATTTTACATACAAAAAACGCAGGCAGGAATTTACATCATTCTTGCTTGCGTCTACTTCTTTATCACTTTCATGCGAACAATACAGTCCGAGACTGTCCTTCTTCACATTCCAGATATTTATGTTAGAGTCTATATAGCAAATATTTTACTTTTAATACTCTTATTGACCGTTTCACAAGTTGATGTGTTGTTCTCAACACCGGTTATAAAGTAACCAACTTATAAAATTTGAGCTTCTAACTCAATCAATAAGGCAGCATTCACTGCCAAAAATATTTGCATGAAACTCTAAACTTTTCTGCGTTCCATACGTTTTGTATTTTATAATATTTTTGCCCATACATCAAGCACTTTTCACAGTTTTTTTGAAAATATTCACAAATTGGTTGCTGTCTGCTCCTGTCAGTCCGTAGAAGAAACACTCCTTTGAGGGGTCATACTTGCACGTAAAAGAAAAAGTTTTGTTTCTTCTAGTTTTTTCATATCCCATTTGTTATAATATGTGAAACACTATTAATCTAATATCACATTCAGAGGAGGATAATTTCATGGAATACAGAACAAAGGGAGTCTGTTCCCGTATGATAAAATTAGAACTTGACGGAGACACTATCCGCTCCGTAGAATTTGTTGGCGGATGCTCCGGTAACACACAGGGTGTTGCCCGTTTAGTAGAAGGTATGAAAGTAGACGATGCAATCGCCCGCATTGAAGGTATCAAATGCGGTCCACGTCCAACTTCCTGCCCAGACCAGCTTGCTCAGGCATTAAGACAAGCTACCGGAAAATAAATTTCAAAATTATCTTATATATTTTTATAAATCACGTAAAAAAGATTGCGCATCTTTGCACGAAGTGCATTTTTTGAATTATAGGATTCCAAAGGAATTTCTTATAATTCAAAAAGAAAAGGAATGGATGATTCCATTCCTTTTTTACCCGGGGGAACTATCGCAGCCACTGCAAATCCGTAGATTTTTAGCTCTATGAGCTATGTGGTTTTGTTCTTGATGTAAGCTCTCTCTCTAATTTTTGTTAGTTTATGAGTTTCCTCATAATTACGCTTGCAGTGGCTGCGACAGTTCCCCCAGAGAGATGCTAAATTATATGACGGTTATCTCCAAAGACTACTTGTCATTGAACTACTTACATCAGTATGTGCACTATGTATACATCTCACACGATAGTAATATCCACGTCCTACGCTGAGGGTCTTTTCTGTTCCTACAGACCATGTATTGCTTAATTTTGCCGTCCATGATGTCACTCTTGCCCAACTCCCACCAGTCAGTCTTTCTACAATTACATTTATAGTAACATCGCATTTCTGAGCTGCTGTCGTAATTCCACCTGCTACTATTTTCCCTGTACCAGCCTCTCTAATAACAGATGTCCCCGTTGATAAATATGCCCCTCTTGTTTCCGACTCCATTTGTCCAATTATCGCATCTTCTGTTAACAAGTAGGAATACTCCTGTTCTAAACCACTAGTTTCTTGGGCGTATATTGTCCTCCCATTTGTAACCATTCCAACTAGACCCACCACAAATACACTTATAAGCATTAATATTTTTTTCTTCATTTTTTCTCTCCTTTTTATGTCTATATTATATATACACATAAGTCGGAAAAAACTAACGCTATTTTTCAAAAAAAGTTTAAATTTTTTATAATTTTATTAAATTCTTCTTCTTTCAGACCATTTCCAGTAATAAAATATTGGTTGTCATTATATTCAAATGTAGCTCTGATTTTTCTATCTCTGCCTTCTAGCATCTGATACTGCTTAATATATACACATACATTGTTAACTTCCATATCATATTCTTTAACAAATGTATCTTCCATATCTAATCCCATAGAGTTAGTGTTATAATTTGTATTCACTTGGTAGGAAATGTTTGCTTTCTTTCCATCTTCATATATCAAACAGATATTTTGTAATTCACACAAAATCGTTGCTTCTTGAAACTTCATATTCTCCGGCAAATAGTACATCCTTACCGGATCAAACCCAAACTCATCTTTTATCTTCTGATACGCTTCTTCCTCTTCACTTACTTTTGCGGCTACAATATCCCCATCATCAGAGTCAAAATTCGTCTGTTCTCTGTCTCCTATGTTCCAATTAAATTTATGAAATATCCGCTCCGGTCCTCCAAAACTTGTAATCCCCACCGCAAACGCTGACACAACTGCTGCGGCCAGCACCACATACTTGCGCCTCTTTTGTTTTCTTTTGTAAATTTTTCCAAGGCGAATTAACTCCTGTTGTTCTCCCGACAATGTCTCTTCCGGGGCGTAATGTTCTTCTTTATACTGCTTAATCTGTTCATACAACTTCTGATCAATCTCAGAAGGCGCTGTCAGATCTGCCACTTCCGGATCAGCCTCCACCTCTCGCATAATCTGATCCGCCTCTTTTTTCAGTTCTTCCTGCAAAAATCGTTTCATTTCCTCATCCATAATGTCTCCTTATGCAACTGTCAACAAATTCCTTACTGTTCACTCCACTACTTACGTTCTTTTCTCCATTCCTCTTGACCTTTGCCAAAATACTGTTTAATATTATTTTATAGAAAAAACTTCGGAGGAATGTTATGAAACGTATTATTCTTACCGGTGGTGGTACTGCCGGTCATGTTACACCTAATATTGCTTTACTGCCCCGTCTAAAAGAACTGGGATATGATATCCATTATATCGGTTCTTATACGGGTATTGAAAAAGATTTAATTAAACAATTTGAGATTCCTTATCACGGGATTTCCTCTGGTAAACTTCGCCGTTACTTCAGTGTGCAGAATTTTACAGACCCTTTTCGGGTTCTAAAAGGATTTCGCGAAGCAAATAAATTGATTAAAGAACTGAAGCCAGATGTTATCTTTTCCAAAGGCGGTTTCGTCTCCGTTCCGGTTGTCATGGCAGGGAAACGTCGTCACGTGCCAACCATCATTCATGAATCGGATATGACTCCGGGACTTGCGAACAAGATTTCCATTCCGTCCGCAACAAAAGTATGCTGCAACTTTCCGGAAACTTTAGAACATCTTCCAAAGGAGAAAGCAGTGCTTACCGGTTCACCGATTCGTCAGGAACTGTTAGAAGGGAGCAGATCTTCCGCACTTGAATTTTGCGGACTGGCCGATGACAAACCTGTTATCTTAATTATTGGAGGCAGTCTTGGTTCTGTCGCTGTCAACAATGCTGTACGTTCTGTTCTTCCTGAATTATTAAAAGATTTTCATGTCATTCACCTTTGCGGAAAAGGAAAGATGGATGATTCTTTGAAATCTTTAAAAGGATATGTTCAGTTCGAATACATTCAAAATCAATTGAAAGACTTGTTCGCACTCACAGATGTTGTGATTTCAAGAGCTGGTGCTAATGCAATTTGCGAACTTCTTGCACTGCATAAGCCAAATCTTTTAATTCCGCTCTCTGCAAACGCAAGCCGCGGAGATCAGATTTTGAATGCACGTTCTTTTGAACGTCAAGGTTTCAGTATTGTTTTAGAGGAAGAGGAATTAAACAAAGACACACTTTTAGATTCCATTCACAAATTGTATCAACACAGAAACACTTACATAGACGCTATGAAGCATTCTTCACAGCAAGATTCTATCAATACAATTATTAACTTAATTCAAGAAGCTGTCCACTAAATTATTGGAACAAATCAGCAAATGGTGTCGTTACGACACCATTTGCTTTCTCAGAACCAACTGACAACCTCTCTGTATTCATTTTCGTAATTCTTTCGTATCCATTGTCTGGCTCTATATAGTCTGCTATTCAATACTTCAACTGCAATTCCTAATTGTTCTGCTGCCTCTTGTTGCGATTTTCCAAAACAATACACTTGTGTAACTGCATCATACCATATTCTGTGGTCTTTATATAAACATTCAAAAATACTATCTTCCAACTCCTCTGCCCTTCTCTTTTGCTCTGTTCTCAAATAGTATTCTTCCATATTGTTTATATTGCAAAATTTGTCTTTTGTCTCTTTTAGTACCTCAAATACTTCTCCTAATATCTCACGCTTTTTATCTCGATTGTAATTAAACGTAAAATTTCTAGCGGTTGTTACCAACCACGGATAAACATTATCTAAATTTACATTTTCAAAGTAAATATATAGTTGAAAAAATGTCTTTTGTGTAATTTCATTTGCCAAATCTTCACATTTTGCATAATGCATAGCCACTTTAAAGATTGAATCTTTATACGCCCGATAGATACTGTCGAATTTTTTATCTTTTGTCGATTTTGATTCCACAATAAATATCTCCCGTTTTTATTACTTCTCGTTCATTTTCTTTAAAATGTACTCTTTATCTTCCTCTGTCAAAGTACCCAGTTTCCACTTAATGTCAACTGTGTCGTCTTTGTATCTAGGAATCAAATGCATATGATAGTGAAATACACTTTGTCCGGCTGCTGCCCCATTGTTCTGCACGATATTATAGCCCTCGCATCCTAAAATATCGCTCAGTTTCGTCACAATCTTTTTTGCAAGCACAAGTACTTTCGCTGCAATCTCATCATCCAATTCGTATAAATTTGCATAATGCTCCTTCGGAAGAATCAACGCATGTCCTTTCGAAGCTGGCTCAATGTCCAGAATGACTCTAAAGTCATCATCCTCATACAATGTTGCAGATGGAATCTCTCCTGCTGCAATTTTACAAAAAATACAATTTTCATCTCTCATTTTTTCTTCCTTCTTTCTTTTATTAATCCCTTTTAAATGTCTGTTATTGTCGTATTTTGTCGACGAGATTTGTTTGAATAACCGTCATACCAATGCTACACTTTCATATGAAAGGCGGTGCGATCTATGCAACTAAATAAAAACGAACAATTAGTCATAAGTAAAATTTCACATGAACTTCGAAACCCACTTACAATTATATATAGTACCCTTCAGCTCATAGAGTCCAGACATCCTGAGGCGAGAACATTTGACCATTGGCACGAACTGATGCAGGATGTAGAATTTATGTCAGTACTCTTAGATGATCTTTCCCGATTCAATCATGCCGGCGCCCTTAATTTTTCAACGTTCTCTTTCCGTCCATTTTGGGAATATATCTCCCTTTCTTTCGCCGCATCTGTCGCGGATACAAAATTGGAATATTTTTCCAAAATAGATTCTTCTATTAATCAGATTACAGGAGATAAAACAAAATTACAAGAAGTATTTTTAAATCTTTTGAGAAATGCTGCCGATGCAGCTTCCCCTGACGGAACCATCTCCATGACGGCCGAGCAGTCCAAAGATTCCATCATCATCCAGGTTCAAGACAACGGATGCGGTATCTCCAAAGAGCATCTGAGTTCCATCTTCGAACCATTTACTACATATAAGAAAAACGGTACCGGCCTTGGGCTTTCGATTTCTGAAAGTATCATACAAGCCCATGGCGGAACAATTGAGGTTGACTCTGCTCCACAAAAAGGATCAACGTTTCGGATTACGCTTCCAACAAAGCAGTGCTGTAACGAGAATTCCTGTCAGCAATCCTCCCACATGGGCCAGGTTGTCAACGCCCCCGCTTGTAAAACCGGTATATAAGCTGATAAGAATCATCACGATCATACCCTGTTTTGTGATATTTCCAACTCTTCCATGATTTAAAATCGCAAGACACAGCAAGGCTCCGGTCAGTCCAAAAATTGCACCGGACGCCCCTGCTGATACGCTATAATCCTGTCTCCATATATCTGCTGCCATGGACAATAGATTTCCTCCCAACCCGCTCAAAAGATATATCGTAAGAAATCTTGCTTTTCCGACAAACATCTCTACATTCCATCCGACCACCACAAGTGTAAGCATGTTATTCATCAGATGTGAAAAACCAAAATGTAAAAATATACACGTAAACAACCGGTAATATTCCTTATATTCCACTACATACGGGACATACATTGCTCCATGTTCCAACATATACATCCCATCTTCTGTTCTCCCTCCGAAAGAAAGAAGTAAAAAAACAATGACATTTACTGCAGCAATTCCAATTGTACAAACTGCTTTTTTCTGATTTCCCATAAAAATTTCCTTTCTATAAAATAAATATATCCTAATTATAGAAAGTTTGTACCTGAATTACAAGTCATCCTGTTCAATATGGATTTCGTCCCAATATCCCCATTTTCCTTTTTTCTTTTTGTCCAAAAGCCGTTTTACCGGTTCCCAAAAATCTTTTTTCTCATGAATCTCCGGTATTCCCTGTTCTTCCATACGCTCTTCATAATTCACAGCCGGAATCATTCTTTCTTCTTTTTTCTCCTCCTGAACTGCTTCCACCAACTCGTTCATAATACGTTCAATACTATAATTTTCTTCCATTGATGCCTTATGAATACTGTAGGCAAAATGAACCCCTTCTTTCTCCCTATAGTTCACCTCACTTACAAAGTATTCTGTCAGTCTGTGAAACTCTTCTTTCAATTCACACTCACACCTCGGAAAATAACAGAAATAAAATTCCTCTTTCTCGCAATAAATATATTCCGGATCCAGCAATATGCAGTTTGCCTCCAACATAAATTTACGAATTGTTTTAATCGTACGAAGTAATGCATACACAAGATTTTTCATCTCCTCATAGCTTAAGTTTGCCTTTTCATGAATTGCCTTTAAGGATACCTTCCCGCTGATATCGTAATAATACTGACTGATATTATCTACATACCGAATATCTGTCTTCAAAAGTCCGGGAATTGTGTTTTCCTTCAGCATATAAATCTGATAATCTTCCGCCTCGCTCTCCACTCCTTCCAAAATTAAATATGCCTTCTTTAAATCATTCTTATAACACGCTTTCACTTGGTATCTCCTATCTTTTCTTCTATTTTTTTATTTTTCGCACATTTCGAATATACGTTTCCGGTTCTGTCTGTTTCACCGATGCACTAACGTTTATCTTCATCCGCCTCTTTTTCGCACTGCACGTGACCGTAATCTCTTCTTTTTCCACTTCTATGTTTTCTTTCACATTAGAAAAAACAATCAGCTTCCCTTTTATTCTTCTTCTAAAATATGCCTCTAACTCCTCTTTTTTATAACTCTTTCTTTCACTTCCTACCACAGCTGTCTCATATGCAGCCCCCGACAGAATATTCTTGTCATGAAAATAAAATATGATATATACGCTTGCCATAAACACCATTAAAATAATCGGCACAACAAAAGATGCCTCTATTGTAAAACTGCCATTTTGGTTCTTCTTCACAGCATGATCACCCCCAAATACGCTGCGGTCAAAAACGGGACAAACGGAACTGTGACATTCTTCTTCCACTGTTTGATTACAATGCCTGCAAGTGAGACAAGTCCTGTAAGAAAAAATGCAGTTGTCGCAACTTCCAACATACTGATACCTCCCAGATATATCCCCATATTTCCAAGAAGCCAACTATCTCCATATCCAATCGCTTGGTTTGTATATTTACTGATGAGCCAGAATATCGCTCCCATCAATGCACCTCCTGCCATACCAGCTATTTCCTGTCTTATAAAAATCAAACGAATCATAATTACGGTAAGACTCATAATGATCAGCAGCACCGTCGGTATTTTCTTTGTGCGAAGATCACTTATACTACACCAAAGCAAAAACAAAAGCATAATAAAATCCTCTATTTTACACATCTTTTACACCCTCCTCTTCCAAAAACTTCGGATAAAGGCACTGCATATACCGTTCGTTTTAGTCTGCTGCACGAAAGTGATCCATGATATCGATTACCCGTATCTGTGATGTATACCATTTGCTTTCCAAATGTTTTTCTCATACACGATTCACATGGATAATATTTTCCTCCACTTTCATTTCTCAATTGTTCCACATCTGATATGGCAACCGACTTTATAGACAATTCCAAATACGTGCAATCTGCATCTTTATGATATACAATTCCGGTATCTGTAATATAGACAGTCTCATCACTTTGATTTCCAAATCCATTTCCGGCATAGCCATTCCACCCTTTCACCCGCATAGATTCTTCCTGTACAATTGCAGGGATACGAAACATTAAAATAGGAACTTCAACCTTATATATCAATGACAGATCCATAATTCCTGTACTTCCCCATGCCATTGACTTCCTACAGTCTATTCCATCCGAACCGCCAGAAATAACACTGTGATCCAGCCATGTTTCTCCCACATGTTCTACAATATGTTTTTCCAGCTTCCCTCGTATTACAAGCGGATTAACATATGCTTCCTCCGCGATTTCTTTTGCTGCACAATGGAGTGCAGATCTCATCACAGTCTGGACATTCATAATTTCCAGCAAATACACAAGGCTCAACACTGCAAAAAAGAATATTGGCACCACCAACGCAGCCTCCACCGTGACACTTCCTTCAGAGGTGAATGAAGATGCCCTTTTCGATAAAGAGATGACATTTATTTGGGAGAGATGTGTCAAAAAAGAGTCTTTCTCCTTTCTTTTTTGTTTTTGATCATTTTTATAGTTTCTTTTGTGAGTATTATTGAATCGAAAGGACATCTTCATTCACCCCTTTTCTTTTATTGATATCCAAAATATGTTGAAAATTCATATTGTACGCCACGCCGCAGTTTACATTTGCTTTCAATCTCTATACGCATCACACAGTTATCTGCCTTTAGGTCCAGATTCTGTTCTATTAAATCCAAAGCCCGCATAGATAATGTCTCTTTATCTTGCAGAATCAATAATCCTTTTAAATAATCCCGGTATGTCAGCCCTTCTCCTGTATCCTGATCCACATCTTGTATTCCCTGCTCTCCGATATTCAAAAGTTCTGACAGCTTCAGTTTCCAAGTCTCCTTACTTTTTACAAGCGGCACTTTCCTGCCCGCTACAAGAGTCCGAAGATCTGCAAGCCCCTCACCATACGCCCATGCCAACAGGATTGCATGCTTTACGACCTCTGTAATTCCCGGAACAGTAAGGAGCGTACATAAAGACAGCGCCAGAACTTCCGCCTCCGCTTTCTTTACCTCATCCGTAAGCAGATATGCATAATTGATTCCAAGTCGAATTGGCAATATTTTCTTTACAACGGCTTCTAGATTCTTCTGATCATTTTCATACCCTCCAATCAGATATTCCAACTCATAGTCCAATGCACGTTCCTCCTTCGTTTGCGTAATATCCGCAAAATGTTCCAGCAGATATTTTTCAAAAAAGAGTTTTCCGGTCACTTCATTTTTCTTTTCTTTTTCTGCAAAATTCCCTTTTCCTGTATTTAGTTCACGCACTGAGGCAAGTTCCTCTTTTTTTACACATTTCTCTGATAATTGTTCTGGATTTTCCACAATGATTTGTAATAGATTTGATTTTTGAATTGACGAGACGGATTCGATTGGATTATTTTCACTTGGCAGACTTTCTTCTGTCCCCTCAAGCATAGAGTCCAAATTTTCCTGAACCTCCGTCTCTTCTTTCTCAAAGTCTTTCCCACTTTCTTCTTGTTCTTCCCAATATGAGGTATCTTCTTCGATATGGTCTAACCCAATTTTACTTTTCACATAGCGAACTGCCTGACGATAAAATGCAGCCCCTCTGTTGTCTGTCAACAACTCTGACTTCTCCACCTGATTTGCGTTCTCCTGCGCGCCATAATATTCCAGACGCTTTAGAATCTTTCCCTCATCTAATCTTCCCTCTCCATAACCTGCATCCAATGCAAACAAATCATATTGCTCTAATAGCTGTTTTTGATATTCCGCAAATACACTTTCCACAGCAAGGATCGTATCTGCTCTTTTATAATTTTTGAGCACTTGAATTGATGCACTTTCTACCATTGCACCTAGAAACGACAAGATCAAAAGAAAAACAAGACTTAAAAACGCAGTGATCTCTCCTTTTTGCACCTATCCACCTACCTTATATTCTTCCACTTTCACTTGTGATTTTATCAAAAATGGACTGTACCAAATCTGTAAGCTGCGATTTAAAAATAATAACCAGACCAATCAACACGACCATAAATCTAGCCCCATCTCTGGAAACCGCATGGATACTGGGCGTAACCACAGCCTCCTGCATGCACCTTGGTCATTTTATCTATTAAATAAAGAAATACGGCAACCTTAATTTCCCAATCAAGCCACCGTATTGTCCATAATTTTCTATTTTATTTTTATATGTTTATTTCTTTTCTAGCTGCAATTTTAATCTTTCAATCTCTTTTAAAAGTTCTTCATTTTGTAATGTTAATTTTATATTTTCCTTCTTAAGCTTGGTAACTGCAATCTTCAATGTATTTAACTTTTCTTCCATAACTTTATCAACAATAATCTGCTTCGGATTATAACACGCACCTTGTTCCCTATATGCCTTATCTAGTGCTGTCCTAACTTCTATATTTCTGTAAAAAAGTGTTTTAGAAAATCCTGTTTTTCTTATCAGTGCAGCCATTGTCACTTTTTCTTTTCTATCCAGCATATTTTGAATTTCTTGCTTTGCAATCTCAGCTTTAACCTTACTTTTTTCTTGACTAATAGCGACTATTTTGTCGTATTTCATTTTCTCTTTTCTCCTTTCCTAAAATCCCACACACCTCTCTCAACCTTTGATTCTCCTCAAGCAACTTCCTCTTCTCTAACTCCAGCTGTAAAATTTGTTTTTGTTGTTTTATCATCTTTTCTTCTATCTCTTGTTGAGTACACATCGAAGTAAGGTTATTTTTATAACACTGATTCTGCTTTCGAATTGCTTCATACAAAATTTCACGAACAAGTTTATTTTTGTAAAAGAATGAATTTGAAAATCCAGTATATCTTTGTAATGCTGCTACCGTAACTCTTTCACCATTTTCTATCATTCTTTCAATCTCTTTTTCCACGATACGGGCATTTTGCTTACCAATTTTCTGATTCATTTCAACTACTTTATCGTATTTCATGCCGTCCATCCTCACTTATATTTCTTTCTGAAGATTCCGGTTGATTACTTGTAGTTCTTGATTTTCAACTCTCAGTTTCACCATTTCCAAATTAAGTTTTCGCAATTTTTGTTGCAAATCTTCGATTTCCATCACGCTGTCAAAGTTTATTTTTAACATACGCTGTTGCCTGTATCTAGCATCATCAAGTGACTTTCTAATGTCTTTATTCACATAAAAATTTGCTCTTGATAATTTTGTTCTCTTGGCAAGCTCGGCAACGTGTTACAACGCATTTTATTTGATGCCATAATTTGCAGAATTCGGAAAATTAAAACATCCCATTTTTAGCCTTGTTATAACGGTAATAATTTTTTCTATTACTGTTATAACAAGGATTCCAGGGGTTCGGGGATGGAAGATCCCCGTATTATTTCTGCACTATTTATTTTTCTGAAAATGGCATATTATAATGTGCTGATCAACAGCAACGGTAATCCATTCCCCTTCTCTCAGCATTTCCTCTATTGCCCTAAGTGCCACTTCCGTATTCTGTCTTGATCTTTCTTTACTTATCTCTACAATCTTATCGTACTTCATATCAGATACCTTTTCCTTTAATTATAATTTTTTCAGCATGGAAAGCTCTTTCTTTTTAATCCTGCTTTTTAGTTTCTCCACTTGAACCTTAAGTTCCTCTATCTGACCTCGCAATTCCTCGTTTTCCTGAGACAAACTTCGGTTTCTGACCTTATATTCCATGATTTCCATCTGCAGTGCCTCGGTGTTGTCATTCTTTGAATCTTTACTCTCACTCCAAATTCTTCGACATGATACATTGGGCGATTGCACGGCTGCATCCAACCTGCTTCTCACTTCTGGATTTTTATAAAAGAACCCTCTTGATAAGCCAGTTTTTTTCACCAGCAGAGTTACCGATGGATATTCTCCCCTTTCTATCAACTGTTCTATAGCCATCGTGGCCAGCTTAATTTTCTGCTCACTTTCGATCCGATTCACGGCTATCATCTTTTCATAATTCATATCCATCCCATCCTTTTATTATGTCCATTAATATAAGGTCCATTTTTTCTCTGGTTTTTCTCGTTTCATCAGCCATAACTTTATTCCCGATTCTCCGGTAGTGGTGGACACTCTGTAATGTTTTATGTCCAAGTAGTCTTGCTATCATCCAATCCTCGATATGAAGCTCGGTCAATTTTTTCCCATAACAGTGTCTAAAAATATGTGTCCCGAATTTCAGCAGTTCCCCATTATCATCCCGTATATCTTTCTGCCGGATCATCCTCATAACTTGTGCCTGGATCATTCCATATTGATATGGTTTCGTGGGATCATCTTTTTTTACAAAAACATATTCTGTTTCCCCGTAACGCTCTTTGGTATATTCCATGGCTTTTAAAATCAAGCGCCCCACCTCATTACTAACTGCCTTTTCATAAGTAATGGATTTCACTTGATCAATCCGGACAAAATATCTCCCTTCTTTCTCTCTAAGACAATCCATTCTTAAAGTAAGCGTATCGGAAATGCGTGTTCCCAAAAGCTGGTGAACGATCAATGCCCTGGCTATCTGCTCGTCCATATTAAAAATGTGGGAATTCAATCGCTTAATTGTAGCATCTGAATAAAATTTAAACTGATATCGTGGTGTACTTGGAAAATCATTATTTAAGAAAAGTTGCAGAAGATGCCTTCTCTCATATATATTCCCCACATCTTCAATCACACGTTTTAAGCCATACAGATCGGAACGATAGTTCTTTCTTTCGGTTGTCTCCGTCTGTAAGTATATCAAATAGTCTTCAATATCTTCTCGACTCAATTCCTGTAATGATTCCAGCTCTGGCTTTCTTACATTTAAAAAGCGGCTAAATCTCTTTACTGCAGTCATCTCTGAATGTATTGTGCCAAGTGCGGAATATTTTAAATGTAAGAATATGGTTCTTTTTACCTCTTCTCTGATATCCGGCTGTAAAATATCGGTGAAGTTAAGGGTCTTCACATTTTTTATGGGATTTCTTCTGATTGGAAATTCAAATTTCTCCAACTCCCATATATCTTTTTCCTGTTCTTCCCGTTCATCTTTCACTTCAGCAAATTTTAGAATCTGACGCAGTTTTCTTTCCAATGCTGGTGTTTCTCTGGCTGTTATATCGTAAGCAGCCCGGTATTTCATGCTGGACAAGGCCAATCCCTTTTCTAACATCCACCCCTTTAAAATTCTGACCGTCTTTTCTGGATCAGCATTCTGCAATACTGTTATATTCTTCTCTATCAAAAACTTCCGTATATTGTTATAGGTGGTTAGTTCAGTAGCAAGGCTCGATAATGCTAAAGTCTTCCCCCGTTCCCATATAAAGGCTTCTAAGATTTCTTTCACTTCCTTAGATGGTAGCCCTTCCAGATCAAAATAACGGATCTTACATATTCTCATAGAATTTCTTTGTTCTTCTGAGGCATGCTTATAGCTTTCCATTTCGTAAATATGTATCCTATCCTTTTTCATGTCTATATCTCCGCTTCTTTGGTGTGATTGTCAAAGCAATATTATTTTCTGGTTTATCAAAGTAATTGTCATTTGCTTTTTCAATCTTCTTAGGCATATAGTCCACATACTGTTTAGTCATTTCTTCTGCTACATGTCCAAGGTAATCACGAATTGTTTGTATCGGTACACCATCATCATAAAATTGGGTTGCCAGCGTATGTCTGTAATCATGTGTTTTAAATACATACTCACAATCTGCTATTTTGTGTTTTTTACATTGCGTTCGAAAACGTTTTACAAATGAACCTATTCTATATGCTCCTCCCTGTTCAGCTTGAAAAACATAATCGTTTGCATGAATATGATTTTTCTTTATGTATTGTTGCATAACCTCATACAGCATAAATGGAACAGGAATCATTTTATCTGCCTTCATTTTGATCTGATACACTTTGATCCAGGCATCCTCTCCATCCCAGTAGTATGCATCTCCTTTTAGCGTACATACTTCGCTGATCCTTAACCCTGTTGCCCATAGATGCAGGAAGATCAACCGCAATTCTTCTGGAAATAAATTCAGTTTGTGAAGTATTTCCATATAAATATCTTCATCAACGCTCCTGTCATGATGTATAGGATATACTTTCTGCTCATAGTACTCCGGGTGAAACGGAATTGCCTTAATATGTTTTTTTATCTTTAGGTACTCATAGAATTTTGTGATATCCAGTATCTGCCGGTTCACAGTTTCTGCTTGAATTTCTTGTTGCTGGATTTCCTTAAAATATGCACCTATCTGTTTTTCAGTTACATCAAGAGCACATACGTCAGGCCCTAAATACTTTAGAAATTTTTTCACATAGTTTTGCTGGCTTCGAATATTTCCAATGGTCAGACCTGTGATTCCTATCTGATATCTTGCATATTCCTGTAGCAGCTTTCTATTGTTTAAATTTTCTACTTGGTAAAAAGATAACCTATTCACCGGATTACATGGATTCACTCTTTCTGGCGCAAGGTGGAATCTTTCCATGTACCATACATTTGCATGCCAGTGGATCTGCTTTCCACTCATAAAGAGAATTTTTCGACTGTTATCCACAATCTGCATGGAGTTTTTATAGTTAACCACCTTCTGCTTTACTATCTCTTCTAATTTTTCAATCTCTTCCTGTTCTATGGTTTCTATATCTACTATCCCTTGCTTGATGCAATATTGATACATCCACTGCATAGGAAGCAGGAATCGTACTCTCCGATCCTTTGGATCCTTTACATTCTCAAGAATATGTATGAGTAGTTGAAAAATCTGCTGTTTCATCTTTTCTGAAGCCTTGACACTAAAGTCCCATACCAATTCTGTCTTATCACGTACCTTATCAAATTCCATAGCCAGTTTCTGATCTGGCAGATATGGCAGGAAAAGGATCTGCTGTTCGTATTTCAAATAAAATTTTTTTATGTTTGCAAATTGTTTCATTTCCTGTCTGATATGATATTGCTTGATTCGATCCAATGTCTTTAAATACCGAAGTACCTGTTCTGGCTTCTTTTCCTTCATAAGATACTGTTCATATTTTTCTCGGATAGAATAATCGATTTCTCGGATATGGTGTATCCCTTCCCGAATAAGAAAATTTTTGATATTACCCGTCAATGGCATTTCGATGCCTTCGCACTGCCGAATTTCTTCCAGTAGATCACCATATTCTTGTTCGATCCAGTATGCTTTTTTGTTTCTGAGAAATGATGTCATACTATTTGCTGCCCTGATCGTACAGTCCCTGTCCTCAAGCAGAAACCTTTTATAATTTCGAACATCATTTTCTTCTACTAATATCACATTATAAATTCCTAACTGCATCAGATATTCTTCTGCATATCTCCATGACTTGTCTTGTACTGGTTCTCCCTCTATAAGCTGTTCATGCAAATAGGCCAATTCCGTTTGATGCTCAGTATCTAGTAATCTGATTGCAGGCACATAACCGCCTCCTCCTATAACAGATGATCAACTCCATACAGGGATTGGTGCTGGCTGTAAAATGCATCACTTGCTTCCATCAGTTCTTCCTCTGTTATATTCAAATATTTCATAGTTGTTTCAATGTGTCGATGACCAAGTGCCTGACTGATAAGTTCTAGTTTCCACCCTGCCTTTCTCCTGGTATTTGCGAAATAATGTCGCAGCATATGTGGTGTCACTTTAATTCCGGTCTTTTTTTCAAGACGCTCCATCAAACTCCGTACACCGCTGTCCTGCATTGGTTTCCCTGCATATTTTCCAGACACATTGACCAGAAGATACTCTTGTTGAAAGATCAGGTCCTTATATTCTTCCAGATAAAACTTTAAGATTTCGAATGTCGCATCACTGACTTTTGCCTTTCGGAATTCTGCATTCTTGGCACGTGCATCATTTTCATTATCTTCTCTAAAATTTACATAGATCAGATGGTTTTCATAATCAATATCTGTTGCATAGCGATTGCCCAAAATTTCTCCGATTCGGAAACCTGTTTCTGCTAATAATAAAAGCAGGACTTGATCGCGGCAATTTGCACATGCCTTTAGTAAAATAACGATCTTGTCCTGCTCTATAGTTCTTCCTATATGTCCTGTTTCCTTTAAGTATCCGTGAAAACTTCTCCGATTCAATATCTTTCGAATTCCTACAGAATTTCTTACAATGTATTGTGCATCAGATAATACTTTTAAACTTTGCTCGCAACCTTCCTGCTGTTCAGCAAAATTGTACAATCGAAACACTTCCTTGAGATATGCATTGCAAGTTTCATTGTATGGCTTTTTCGTGTACTCATCTTTGCTATGCATCCCAGCCTTTAACCATATAAGAAAATCTGTAAAATGTTCCTGTTGCTTTTCGTATTTCATATTCCATACATCTTCCATCGTTAGTTGATTCTCAGACAGATAGTTTAAGTAATATGAAATCACAAGAGCGCTTCTCTTGATGGTGTTTGGCGAACCTTTCGCCCTCATTTTATGCATTAGATATTGGGAAGGAAGAAGAACGATTTCTTGGCTGACCTCTTCCCGTATAAAATAGTATTTCTTAGATTTTTCTGTCTGCATATCCACTATGAAATGTTCCATTTCTTCACTTCCTTTCCTCTAACGCTATACACAGTATACCCACTCTATGCTATGAAAGCTATTCACAAATACCAACAATTCCGAAAGGTTTCTCCTAAAATACTCACTACATTTTTCTCTATTTTCTTTGGAAAACTTAGCACTACCAACAATTTCTCTACAATCTGTTACATATAGTATTCGATTCGTTTTCGGTTCCGAATAAAATTTTCTACATCTGCCATTCTGTCTGTAATCTGACATACTGGAAGTGCATCAATTACCTCTTTGTGGTATTTCCCTCCTCTTCCTGCTCTGGAATCTAATATAGACACTACACAAGTATCTGTTTCCGTCCGGATTGCTCGTCCAAATCCCTGGCGCAGTTTGATCTGCATATCCGGCACTATGATTTTCTGAATATATTCCTTTAAAGTCTGATATCGTTCTCTTTCTGCTTCCCTCACAGGATCGGGTACCGCAAATGGCAAACGGACAATAATCAAAGAAGATACTACATCTCCTGGAAAGTCCACGCCTTCCCAGCAGGAACCAGCTGCAAAAAGCACACAATTTTTCTGTGCCTTAAATTCACGGATCACTGACTGGGAATCTTTCCATACCTTCAACAACGGAAATGGGAGATTCCCTCTCAATTCTCTGTATACATTCCCCATCATAGAATAAGAGGTAAACAGTACAAGAGTATGTCCAAATGTGGAACATACCAGCTTTCGGATCTGCTCAGACAAGAAACGGATTTCTCCATGATAGCTATCATACACTTTTCTCTTCCGTCTTGGCATGTATAGTAAACAATTTTCATCATAATCGAACGGTGAATCAGCCTGATATTCACGTACTCTTCCGACATCTTCGAGTCCGTTCAGTTGCTCTGACCTTTGAAAACTCTCCCCTGCTTTTAAGGTGCCAGATGTAAGAATGGCTGGAAAGCCACGCTCCCAAATATCTGCCTTTATCAAACTTTCTGTTTTTCGATGAACAGTGCAAAACACTGGCAGTCCCTTTGATGTATACTCTAAAAACAATATATTGTTCCGGTCCACATTTAAAAACTGTAACAGGACTTCCCTGCTCTCTTCCAGCCGGTTCTTTGTCCATCTGGATAAATTCCCGATCAACAGATCTTCCGCCCGCTGCAACCAGCGGATGCTGTTTCTTAATGCCTGTCTGGACTCCCTGTTGAGAACAAAGCGAAAACGTGCCTGTTCTTCTAACACTCCCTGTGGTCTTGGCAGACTTTCAAAGAGCTGTGAAAATGCTTCCCGAAGTTTTGCCGCAATATGGGTATAATGTTCCCCTTCTAAAAGACTGCAGATTTCCATAAAATCTTCCGGTCCGAAAGACTTTCCATACATCTGCCTTGCTGCTTCTGGAAATTTATGTGCTTCATCAATGATCAGTGCCTGATAATTTCTTAATAAAGGACGGAAATCATTGGCTCTGTGAAGTGTATCTGCCAGTAGATAATTATGATTACAGATCTGGATAAATACTTTTTCATCTGTAGCTTCTTTTAAATATTTTTGATAACGACAGTACGTTCTCATCTCACAAGTTTCCGGGCAGTATTTGGGGACGCATACCATCCTGCGGTCAAACCCACTCAGATGCTGTACGGAGTCCATGTCATATTGTTCTCTTAATGCATATAAAGCTTCTCTCTGCAGTGGATTTTTTGCTTTTCTTCGTACTGCATCCAACCGAAGCTCCAACCGATTGTCACATACAAAATGTTCTTTCCCTTTTCGGATGACTGCTTGGATAGGGGCAGATATGATTCCTTTCTTCAATAAAACCTGTGATAAAAAAGGTATATATTCTCTTTGGATGGCTTCCTGCAATGCAATGCTTGAGGTTGAGATCACAATAGGCTGACTCTGACCGCACATAGAAAAATATCCAGATAACAATTGACTGTATTTTCGAAAAAGAATGCACGCTACCAGGTATGCATAAGTCTTTCCTACCCCTACTGCTGCATCGCATAATGCAATCTTGTTTCCACACAGGCTGGAAAGCATTTGATGGCAAAGTGTGATCTGTTCTTCCCGAACTTTCATTCCTGCTTGTGGAAGTATTTCTCTGAATATCTCTTCCACCTCTTCGTGTGCCATTCTCCGATATTCGTTCCGATGCATCTTTCCACCCTCTTATCTTTATATTTGTGTTAATATCACATCAATACAGCCAGAGATTTGGTTACTCTGGCTGCATGTATCTGATATCAACAGCACACTTCGATTGATTTTCTTTTGTTGTTGGATATCGTATTTGTCCTCTCACTTCCCCGATATCAAATGGGCACATTATAGCTGGATGTCTGGCAAAACATCCGCACAGATATTCCAAACGTCTTACTGATTACAACGTAAGGTTTATCTATCCCTGCATTCGGATCTTTTGGTGTATCATTATCATCCACCCGGACTCATGGCGTCACATTCCTGCCTGGATGCTTACAGAATAAAAGGGGCGCTCTTATATAAAACGATGATCACTGATGCCGTCCGTTGTAGTGAATAACTGAACCATCCTTTTATATCGTCATGGCGTTTCTTTCTGCTACGCTCCGCCGGATGGGAAAGTTTCTATAATGCGGATATCCAATTATCAAGGAACAGAGGAGGGGAAGGCACTAAGTACCTTCCCGAAAATGTATAGGAAAAATTCCTACTTAGGAGAGAACTTACCTCTCCTACTTACTAGCCAACTTCCACAACAAAATATGACGCTAAAAAAAATATTTTTTTAATTTTTTTCTCAAGCGTTTCATTCGTGCAGAAACTGTATTCGCTTTCATTCCAAGCAATTTCCCTATTTCCTCTGTACCATAACCAAACGTTTTTAAAAGAATAATATACAATGTTACTTGATCCAACTTCTGCAGTTCTTTTCTTAGTTTATTGTCATCTAAAGACTTTATGAAGTCTTGCACGTTAACAGGCTGTTGAATTTCCCACTTTCCGGAAGCATCTTCAGTTCTCTCTATAAAATCTGTATCAGGCATTTGATGATTTTTGTAGTTACGTTCTTGTTTAAAACAATTCCAGTCATAATCACGAAGTTCTGCAATAACCTCTTCTGAGACGCCTAGTTCACGTAATTTTTTCTCTTCTTGTTCCTTCCATACTTTCCATTTATATTCTTCTTTTGCTTTGTTATATGCCATATCATTTTTCCTCCGATTTGAATTTTCGAAAATCAAATCGGAAGTGGTGGGCTTCTATTTCTTGGATTACTCCAATAGAAAAAGATGCACTGCAGATTTTCTATCCACAGTAACGTCTTTCTTTTTTGACAATTATATTTATAAGTATATGAAATATGGTATGAGACACCATATTTAAAACCGCATTTTTTTCTATCTGCTGTTACGCTTTTTTTAACGTTTTCTTATGACTGAATCTTCTCCTATTGCCTAATATTGCACATCAATCCCTTATTATAAATTATGTGCCTCTATCCCATTTTCTTTTTTAATATTGCTTAATACACCACATCAAATATTGTTCACTACTATTTTCACTTTTCCAATGTTGCATAATACACTAGATTTCATGGAGGTGAATAGTACACATGGCGCAGATTGATAGTCGTTTAGGTGATATGATTCGTAGCTACCGTGAAAAACTTGGTTTAACGCAAGAAGAAATGGCTGAAAGACTTCAAGTTAATCTTACACATTATGGAAATATTGAGCGTGCCGCATGCAATCCAAGCTTTTCTCTTTTTCTTCGGATTGCCAAAGAATTAAATCTTTCCGTAGATGCTTATCTATATTCTACAAGAGATGATACTGCCGCTGAGATTACACGTTTACTCTCAAAATGTTCCAAGCGCGAATGTCAGATTATCTTAGAAAATATCCTTACCCTTCTTAAGAATCGGGATGAATGCACGTAAATTGATGTTACAGAGTGATTCTGTTTTTATTCCAAATTTTATCTAGCTTTTTTCTAGTTTTAACATTAGCAAAGCGGTCCATGCACATGCATGAACCGCTTGATCATTTCCATTGCTTGATTTTTTCCAACATGTTGGAGGGAACTTTCAATATTCCGCTTCCGGATAGTAAAAGCAGCATATCCACCATTCCCTGCAGATAAGCTTGTTGGTTTTCTTCTTCTGCACATTGTTCTGTCAAGCCAACATATTTCTCAATGACACATTTTTGTTCATCTGTCATTTCACAAACTGTCTGCTCATAAATCGGCTGATATGAAAATTTTTCTTTCATAGCCTTTTGATACTCTGGTAATTGTAACTGTGAAAGTCTTCCGGTATCCTCACATCGAAGTTCCTTTAAAAACTGTGCAGTTTTTTCCCATACTCGCTCATCCATGCTTCCCTCTTCCTTTCATCGTACCAAATCTTTTTTTCTTTTGTTCTATTATTCCTCTATTTCCACTCCGAAACACATAATAATTGCTTTATATTATTCTTCTTTGTATGTTGTATAAAATAATTTTTAAAACTTCATCTTTAGAAGTATATTACCATTCCATTTCGCTAGAATCAATAATGTAACTTCATCTTTAGAAACATTGAGGATATTATGAAAATATATTGGAATGGTGAACGCAAAAACGTAATAGGATCTCGCGTTAAAGAATTAAGGAAAAAACAGGATATTTCCCAAAAGATTTTGGCAGCACGTCTTTCTCTTTCTGGGATTGATTTTACGGAATTGACAATTTTAAGAATTGAAAAAGGGACACGGTTTGTTCCAGATTATGAATTAAGTGTAATTGCTGATTATTTCCATGTAACTTCTGATTATCTGTTAGGCAGAACAAATAAAGAATAGGACAGGTACTCCGTATGTAGCGGGACCTGTCCTATTTCTTCGCAAATTTATACCCTATCCCTCGCACGGTTTGGATAAAAACGGGATTTCGGGGATCTAGTTCTATTTTCTTTCGTATATGACCTATATGTGCGGTAACATTTCCTTCATCACAGAAATATTCTTTTCCCCATACAGTTTCATATATCTGTCGATGAGTAAATACCTGCCCAGGATAACTCGCAAGGAAAAATAGGATATCAAATTCTTTTACTGTTAGATTAATTTTTCTGTTTTTGTGAAATGCTATTCTATTATTGTAATCCAAGTACAAATCTGCATGATTTAATATATTTTTTTCTTGTAGAGCAATTTTTTTTGCAATATAATTCATATTACAAAGCAAAATTTCTTTATAATTCCCCTCTTCTTCTTTTATTCGAATAAGAATTTCAACTTCTATAATGCTTCACCTGCCCTTTTAAATTTCAAGCAAACGCTCATAAATAAACTTTCTATTTTATTTCATCATTTTCTTTATAAATCTTATTCCACTCTCCATAGGTCAAACGGTTTCGGTACCATTTAGAAGTGTCATCTAAGTTCGACTTAATAACTTGATTGGATATATAGTGAAAACGGTTATTATCTAACGGCTGAATGACTAATTCACTTGTCATTGCATTATCCTGCATTGTTCTTTCCCACACCGCATTAATTATAAGTTTAATTTTCCCATCATCCATCTTTTCATATGATACTACTTCTGGATACGGTTCATACGTTGATCCATAGTCATATAATCCTCTTGGTCTGTACAAATACGTTTTTGTTTCTGCATTATAAATGGCATTAGACTCTAATACTTCACTTTCAACTGTTAAAAATGTTTGAATAACTTCCTCAAAATCTTGTTTTGGAATATAATATTCTACTCCTTCTTGACTATAATTATATGGAACATATTTTTCATATTTTAAAAGATACATAATCTCATATAGATCATAAAAATCAAGTTGTGAATAATCACTTTGATTCCAATTCGTTATAAATAACTTATTTCCAGCATAACCTACTGGCATAACATACTTTCTATTCAACTCCCGACATGCTTCATCCAATGGTTCCACACGAAATCCAATTTTCCCATGATATCCATCATATCCCTGTCGATCATATTCTTCTATGAAAAAATACCCATTTTTTGTATACTTCCATGATTGTACTTGAAATTCATTAATGTACTCAGCTTCTGGAGCGTCCTGATCCCAAGTCATATTACTACATATGGCATAAATTTCCCCATTTTGAGAGTTTAAATCATATCTCACAAATCCTCCTGATTCCATAATAGAAAAAATTGTTATACTATCATTAACCTCGTTTTGCACATTCTTGCAAAATTTTTTCACTAGTTCTCCATTTACCATATCTATTTGATTATTTATGTCAACCGCAATATAGTTTTTTCTGCCTAAATATTCAATAATGTCTTGTTGTAATTTCAATGAATTTCTATTGCTTTGATTCCATCTTTCTTTGTATATATGAAAATAATCATCTGCCAAATCTTCGGATTCTACCAGAATTTCTTCAGTTCTTTGAACTAATTGTACTTGATTTGAATTTTTTTGTATTTTATTACATCCTCCTAGTAGAAAACTAATGACACCAATAATGATCATTAATCTAACTTTCATACTCTTCCTCTCCAATTACAATATCAGTTATAAAAAAATCTATTTTCTTAATTTACTTAAAAATCTCTTCGCGGTTTATATTCTGGAATTTTATATGCTCCCTCACGTTCAATACAGTTTCCCAAATATATCCACTTGTCACCTTCTTCTCGGATTGTCACTTCATGTCTGAATGAACAATCTGTTCCTTCTTCCTGAAAAACAGCTTCTACTGTCAAAGTTAATGATCCATCCTCATTTTCTATACAATTCACTACTTCTGGGAAAGGTTGGAATTGTTGAATTCGATTCCATGGACCAATTGCTTCCCATGGATATACCCCCTTCACGTCATCGTATTGAGCATATATTTCCAAGGTTTCTATTGAAATATCAAAATAAGTTGTGACCACTTCTTCAAATTCTACTTTAGGAATGCCTGATGCATATTTTTTTTCATCAATTTTCTCCCCATACTTCATTGTGTATAAAAACTCAAACAAATCATTAAACTCTATATTTTCCAAACTGTTTTGATTCCAATCTACGAGGAACAGATTATTGCAAAAGTAACTAACCGGTGTAATACATTTATTTCCTAATTCTCTGCACTGTTCATCAAGTGGCAAAATTCTATAAAAAACATGCATATCCATTTCTTGATTTCTTGATAATGCCTTCTCCCATATAATCCACCCTTTATCAGTATAGTTCCAATCATATACCTGAATTTTTTCTATCTGCACAATATGTGGACTCATATTATCATCAAATGCAGCTGTTGCTGATGTTACATATAAATCTTTGTTTTTAAATTGAAGTTTATTATATATCCAAACACCACTTGTATTAATTACAAAAAATTCAGTTTCAGTATTTTCTCCTGTTTTTGCCAAAGAAAGAGCATCATCAACTTGTTTATAATTCAACATATTATAATCATGACTGCCACAGGTAATGGCAACATTCTCTTCTGCAATACTTTCGATCATTGTATGAACTGTCTCTTCTTCAAGAACAATATTTGACGCATTACCTTTATCTGCCTGACTGTATATCCTTTTGCATTTTCCAACCATTTTCCTTAAGCGATCACTAATGTCTTTTTCTTCTTTTCTCCCCATTTCAATATTTTTTAATTCATAATCATCATTTTCATCCATCACCACATTCTCTTCTTCTGTATTATTAATTATAAGATCATTTTGAGACCCATTTTTTTCACATCCGGATAATACTAAAGAAACCAAAATAATAGCCAACATTTTCTTCATTAACATTTTCACCTTTTTTCATCTCATTCCTATCGTAAATATTGATCCAATACTCTTTTATCTTTTTGAACTACATAACCACTGCCACCAATATTTTTTACATCTTCAACCATACTAATTAGCAATATTGGATTCTCAATATTAGGATCAGTTGTAAAAACTGCCATCCACCCCAATTCTGTTCCTGTTGCATCTTCTTTTGAAAGCTTTATTTCTGCCGTTCCTGTTTTTCCAGCCAAAGTGTACTCCTCTCTATGTAAACCATATCCCGTTGCTGTTGGTTCACTAATAACTTTCTTCATTGTCTCTAAAACAGTATGAATACTTTCTTTTTGAATAACTTCCGGCATCCATATATTGGGATTATAATTTGGGTTATATAGTAACGTCGGTTCAATTATATTTCCATCATTACTAAATGCGGAATAAATAGAAGCTAGATGCAATGGATTTATTAAGATTTGACCTTGTCCATATCCACTATCTGCCAATTGAATTTCTGACTTTATTCCTTCTGTATTTGAATACTGTGATATTGACATTTTAATATCAAATGGTATTTCTTTGTTAAACCCCAATTTTTCTAAAAAGCTAGTTAAATTATTTTCCCCCAGTTTAAGTGCTACTTTTGCAAAATATATATTATCAGAATATATCATTGCATTTTCCAGTGTTGCAGGTTCAGTCTCATGTAATGTGGTCACATAATAATCCCCCCATGACGAGTCTTTTTGCCAGCTTAAACCTTCGTTTCCATAATCTTCTACAGGATCAAGAATACCTGTGTCTAACCCTATCACTGCAGTAACAGGTTTAAATGTTGATCCGGGACACCATACCTGTCTGAATCGATTGTACAAAGGTTGCCTTTCATCTTCATTTAAGCTTTTCCATAATTTATCTGACATTCCCATTACAAAATCATTTGAGTTAAAAGAAGGAGTACTGACCAGTGCCAAAACTTCTCCTGTATATTGGTTCATAGCAACAGAACAACTCTTATCATCCTTAAACTGTTCATACAAGACTTTTTGCAATTCTGCATCAATTGTTAATTGAATATCCTCTCCGTTTTGAACCGGTTTATCTACAATAATATCTTTTCTGTTTCCAAATTCATCTTCGATATATATCATGCAACCATTTTGACCTTTTAATTTATCTTCATATAAACTTTCTATACCACTTCTCCCTATAACACTATTGGAATCATAACCTTTCCCTTTATTCTCTTCCAAATCTTCCGCTGTAACTTTTTGAATATATCCAACCAAATGTGACGCTGCTTCTTTTAAAGGATAGTCTCTAACTTCGATATCGTTAATCATAACACCTGGAATTGATAGTAATTCCTCCTGATTTTCCTTTAATTTTACAAGATTTTCATCCGGATTAATTTTCATTAATTCCAATTCACTAACTTTAGGAATTGTTTTTATAGGAACAAATGAATCATCTTTTACCCACTCTGCAGACAATTTGTTCTTTATCACATCAATATCCACTTCAAGCAACTCCGCAAGTTTAATTATTGTGTTTTCTTTATCCTGAATTTTACCCGGCACTAGCCCAACTGATGATGCAACCCCTTTTCCAGCTAACACTTTTCCATTCCGATCTAAAATTTGTCCTCGCTCTGCTTCTACAGTATCTATTCGTACTTTATCTGTAGACTCTAATTGCGGAAAAATAATACTATCTTTCCAAACAAGTTTATATTCAAATTTTTCTTTTATAAAGTTTACTTCATTTTGAAATTTCACTTCACCTGCAAGAGTATTAAATGATGTAAGATATGAAATCTCTTTACCATTGGATTTCTCATTTAAAATTTTAATGCTTAAATCCTTCGTTTCTAATCCTTCATATATGTTTTTATTTCTCTTTACAAATTCTTCCATAGAAATATTCGATGAATGTTCTTTAGAAATCATTTTATACATTTTTTCATATTCATGTTTATTGATATAATTCATATATTCGGTTAGCAATTGTTCAGTAGTGTTCTTATGTGTCTGTTTCGTAATAAAAAAAATCAAGCTCAATACTAAAATTAAAGAAAATATTATTAATATCAATCTACCTGTCCATTCAAATTTTTTTCTTTTCATAATTGTCTCCTGTTTCCATATCTTACGTTTGTAATATATTCTATTATCACTTTTTTGTCAATAGCCTTCTTGACGTTTCTATTTCAATGCTCTATAATTATTACGAAAGTAAGATTAAAGGAGAATAAACATGGATAAATTACCACAAATATCTGAAGCAGAATATGAAATCATGAAAATAATATGGGATGAGTCACCAATAAGCACAAATTCTATTTGTGAAAAAGTTCCATCTATACACAATTGGAGTAATAAAACAGTTCATACGTTATTATCTCGTTTAGTGTCAAAACATGTTATTTCTTATGAACAAAAAAGGCGTATGTATTACTATTTTCCCATTATCTCTAAAAATAAATATTTATCACAAGAGAACCATAATTTTTTATCTCGCTTTTATGATGGTGAAATGGCTCCGCTATTATCTTCCTTACTATCCAATGCCCAATTATCTGACAGCGATTTAAAGAATATGTATCATCTTATAGACTCTAAATTGAATGGTGGTGATGAAACCTAATGTTCTCGATTCACTTTTTATTATGTAATCTCACTATCAGTATCTTATTGGGGATAATTCTATTACTCAAAAAACTATTAAAAAATTATATTACAACTAATAGTCGGTATTATTTGTGGTACATTTTTGTATGTGCGCTTATTATTCCTTTCATACCATTCAAAAATATCGGACCACATCAATTATTAATAAAGTTACAACACTTTTTCCAACAAGATACGGGTAAAATTGTAAATACTTCTACAAAACAACTTGATGATATAAATTTATCTGTTCAATTAGGTACTTCTGATTTTGCGTCAGCTCAAGATAATTTTAATTTGTATGATCTTGATAAATACTTATTTGCAATATGGATAATCGGGTGTTTGTTTACATTAGTATATTTTATATATAATATTGTTAAAATTCATTTAATCCAAAAAAAAGCTTTTTTGATAACTTCTGAAAACGAACCAGAACTATACCAACAATACATTTCGTGTCATGAAAAATTAAAAATAAGACGACATGTCGCTTTATACGCTTCATGTAATATTTCAAGCCCTGTTTCTTACGGTCTTCTATATCCCAAGGTAATTATTCCTCAAGATATGGATATATTACTGTCTGAACAGGATGTATATTATATCTTTTTACATGAATTACAGCATTATAAACACAAGGATGCTGCATTAAATTATATAAGTTGCATTTTACAGATCATATATTGGTTTAACCCATTCATTTGGTACGGATTTCATATATTACAAAAAGATCGGGAAATTGCATGCGACAACTCAGTAATTAACATCATAGGGAAAAACAACTGTATAGATTATGGCTATACATTAATAAGATATGCTGAAAAAATGCAACACAATGCTTTTCTCTCTCCACTCTCTCGTTTAGGTGGAGAAAAAAAGGTCATTATAGATAGAATAAAAGAAATAGCAAATTATCAAAAAATTTCTAAAAAGCATAAGAGAAACAGCATTGTAATCTTAGTGTTCGCTTGTGTTCTAGTATACTGCATTAGTCCCTTATTAACTGTCTATGCATCACGAGACTCATCTAATAATTTGACTTCCCAAAATATAGATGACATAGACCTATCTTCTTATTTCAGTAAAACAAGTGGTAGCTTTGTAATATATGATATGACAAATGATAGATACAAAATTTATAATAAAGATTTAAGCACCAAACGAGTTTCTCCGGATTCCACTTATAAAATTTATAGTGGTTTATTTGCATTAGAGGAAGGTGTAATCAATTATAATTCTTCTAATCAGCACTGGGACGGAACAAACTATTATTTTGATTCATGGAACAAAGACCAAACCCTTACTACAGCTTTACGTAATTCTGTTAATTGGTATTTTCAAAATCTTGATACACAAATAGGATACCAAACACTTTATTCTTATTATAACAAAATTTCATATGGGAATTGCGATTTATCAGCTGGTATTGAAGATTATTGGTCCGAATCTTCCTTAAAGATTTCACCGGTAGAACAGGTAATCCTATTATCTGAACTTCTGGAAAATAAATGGGAGTTTGAGGAAAAAAATATTCAAGCAATAAAAGATGCCTTATTTATTTCTGATACATCCATTGGAAAATTATATGGAAAGACAGGTACTGGGTCATTGAATGGACAAAATACAAACGGTTGGTTTATTGGCTTTATTGAACACGGTGAAAATACTTATTGTTTTGCTACCAACCTTCAGAATTCCGAGAATGCCACCGGCAGTGCTGCTTCAGAAATAACTATAGAAATATTAAATTCTTTATTCTCTTAAAAATGAAAATACTTTATTCCCAAAAGCTAAGGAGGTTGATGCCTATTAACACTAGTGTTTATCAAGATAATCAAAGCTTAAAAGTATCGGCTTATATAGTTAATGTAGGTTTATGAAACATTTATAGAATAACTAATTTCTAGGATAGGCAGAAATAATATGAAAAAAAACAAGTCTTTTTATCTATTAATTATTGGAATTTTGGTTGGTATATTTGCATTTTCAGGTTGCACGAATCATAATAATTCAGACGCTAAGAATATACAACAGGATACAAAAGATCCTACTCCAGAGAAATTTTCTGTAGTAGAATCACAAGAACCCACACTAACTGAAGTAGATTGGTCTAATTATTTTGAAGGCTTAACCGGGACCGCAATAGTATACGATCCAACAGAAAAAAACTATATGATATATAATAAAGAACTGGCTCTAACGCAGAGATCTCCATGTTCTACATTTAAAATTATCTCTTCGTTAATCGGTTTAGAAAACGGAATTATTGATCCTGATAATTCTGTGCGTCCTTGGAGCGGTGAAATATTTTGGAATGAGGACTGGAATAGAGATATCAATTTTTCTGATGCATTTCGTACCTCATGTGTTTGGTATTTTCGTCAGGTCACTGATGACATTGGCAAGGTGAAAATGCAGAATGAACTTAATAAACTGAAATATGGAAATTGTGATATTTCTGATTGGGAGGGAAAGTTAAATACTAATAACAACAATAGAGCCTTAACAGGTTTCTGGATAGAATCGTCTTTGAAAATTTCTCCAAAAGAACAGGTTGAAGTGATGGAACGAATCTTCGGAACTGACTCCACCTACTCAGAAAGAACACAAAATATTTTAAAACAAGTAATGTTGATATCAGAAGAGAATAATACGGAAATATCTATTTATGGAAAAACAGGAATGGGAAAAGCAGAGGGTATTGTTGTAGATGCATGGTTCACAGGATTTGCAGAAACACTAGAAGGAAATAAATATTTTTGTGTATATCTCGGACAATCAGATGCAGGCAACACATCAAGCACTGCCGCAAAGGAAATCGCCATTCAAATTCTTAATGACAATAAATGACAATAAGATACCCTATCAAAAATCGCCTCAGACTCTCACAGGCTGGGCGATTTTTTTATAGTAATCTTTTGCCAAATCATTTTGTTCTTTTACTATGTACTCTAAACCTGATCTTAAATTAGTGACATACATAGTCTGTATTTTACATATTACTTCTACATACAAGCACATTATTATTTGGTCTAATTTACCTTTATATAACATCAAATAAGAGAGTGTATCTCTTTTAACACACTATTAACTATTAACAACGTAGCCTTATCAATTCCAATTATTATAAATAAATATGAAATATAGATATTTCTGGAACAACCCCCAACCGACCAGAAACATGTGTAGTTCCGATTCCTGTATTTACGTATATTTTTGTCTTTGAATTTAATTCATACATTCCGCTGACATAATTTTTAGCGAGGTTTGTAGAAGAGATAGCTTTTTGATTAATAGAAGGAATAAACGGGATATTAACTTGCCCGCCATGACTATGTCCGCTCAACACTAAATCATAAGGGTATTCTTGAAAAGAGTCTGCTGTATCTGGCTCATGTATTAACAGAATATTGTAATTCGAATCATATATCTTTGTAGAATCCGGCATATATACATTTCCCAGCATACTATCATCTAACCCTGTAAATAATATTTTTTTATCTGAATCAGTAGTCACATACCAATTTTCATTTTTCAGCACAGTAAATCCTGATTGCTGCATAATATTTTCATACTGTCTGGCAGCTCCACCACCGCAATCGCGATTCCCCCATATTGCTATTTTATCATATGTTGCATTGATTTTTTGTAGTTCTTTTATGATATGTTCATCATCATGATACTTGGCATAATTGTCATACAAGTCCCCTGTAAACACAACAACATCTGGATTTTGCTTATTGATATAGTTTACAACCTTATCCAGGTTCTTATAATTAAAATCCGCTTTTATATGCGTGTCTGAGAATTGAACAACTTTAATAAAATCAGAAGTTTTTTCGTTTAAATATAATTGATTTGATGCAATACGATACGGTTCGATTTTAAAAGCATAAAACACACAACTTCCAATCAAAATAAGAAGTGTGAAGACTGTTCCAAAAAAAATTTTCAAAAATCTTATCATAAAGATCTATCCTTCCCATAAATTATCTTGCTCAAAATAAAAGCTGCTTGTGACATTTATGTTACAAAAAATGTGGCATAAAGAAATATATAATCTTTAAACCACAATGTTTTTTAACTTACAATCTTCCAGTTACTTGCCTTACAAATTGTCAATTTATGCTGGACATCTGTGTGGTTTTGGCCTGATTAGTAACAAACTTTACAATTGCATTAACTATTACAGCCAACCATTGCATCTTAAATCTAAAGCTATAGCAAAGAATACTAATGTCTAAAATTACATCCAGGTAACCAACCCCAGATTCTGACATTCCATATGTATACTCACTCTACACTAATTCCAGCATATGCCCATGTCTCTCCGTTATCCTTTGACTCAAAGCGAATTCCCTGGATTTCCCCAGCTCCTGTTAAAAGCTTTATAGTCAGGATATCCTCTTTCTTTTTCGGCATCTCACAGTATTTATAATTTTCTATGGTAAAGTTAAGTTCTTTTGCCAAAGGCGGTAGCTCTGTCACAGTCTCCAAAGGTAGCTGAAGTTCCGTAAAGGTTGTACCTCCATCCCTGGTGACATAAAGGCTGGAATGGGACTGGGAAGCTCCTGTCAGCCCTGCAAACCCGAAATTTTTATCAAAGAATTCCAACCCCTCTGTTACCCCAAGATTTCCGCCAAAGGGATTCTGGTTTGCCATTTCCCATGTGTCACCGCCATCCGCAGTTTTTTCCAACTGGTAAAATCTGCTTCCCGCCGCCGCATCAGCCACCACCAGACGCCATCCTATCTTATCATCTAAAAAGAAATACATACTGCCGTCTGTCTGATCTACTGTCCAGCTTTCCACATCTTTTACCTCATCCATCTGTTCTTTATCTAACACTTCCTGGCTGATATATTCTGGTTCCATCATATAGCGAACAGGAGTGATATCTTTCACAGCTGGCATGTGAAGAGAAACCTCAAATCCCACAATTTCTCCGCCATTGAAAAGTTGTGTAAAATTTTCACTTCCTTGATCAACACCATCTCCGTCTGCATCACCGGGAAGATAACGCAGCCCGTCCATCACTCCGAAAGACCGGCGCCCATAATATACAAGTTCATAGGTCTCATTTTCCAAAATTGAAGACCACATTTTCACCTGATTTTCGCTGTCTGCTTTCTCCAATATCCGGAGCATTGGCTCAAAACGCATATCGGCATTATAATCGGCATTGGCTTCTCCGTTCACCCAAACAATAATCTTCTCATTTATCTTTCTGTCATAAGTAATCAGATATGTCTTTTCTGTTCCTTTTTTATTTTTTCCGTAAAGAAAGGTATCTAAGGTCTGAACTTTCCCAGTCTCATTAAAGGACATCTTAAATCCATTTACCACATAAAGATTTTTCGGCATCTCAAGCTTTTCCTCTAAATCCGTCAGAATTCCTTCGATACCATCTTCAAAGAAGTTATCGTGGACAAAATCTACTTCCCTTTTCTTCCATAATTCATCAAGCTTCCATGACAAATGCCCGTTGTACGGAATTGCTGAATAAATGATACGCCCGCCAAAATAGATTGTACCAAGCAACGCAAGAAAAATCTCTATTCGTAAAAGAACTTTATTCTCGAGCTGAGATGTTTGCTGCATCTTTTTCCTTGCAATCATCCATAGTACAGAACTAAGCAAAATTCCAGACAGACTAATCAGCAAAATCAGCAAATGCCTTCTCAGCCCACCATACTGACATACATACCATGCCTGATATAAAAACAGCAGGTAAAAACAAAGACTGATTTTCCCACATAATTTATAAATATTCTTCATACACCCCTCGATTCTTTCATTTTTGTCTCTTCTAACATGATGTGTCAGTCATATTTTGGCAACTTTATCATATTCCAAAGATAACATGTAACTGTAATCATTTGAGATATGTCCATCCATAAATCCAATAAATGGATTTATGAATTGGAAAAGGGATTCTTATTTGATCCCTAACATTTATTTCAATCTAATAATTACTCTAAATTGATATTAATGTGATTTTTATTTTTTATAAATGTAATAAATTGCTCCTCTGTACCAAAACTAAATTCATCGCCATTAATTACAAGCCCTTTATTACCATATCCTAACCAACAAAGATTCTTTTTGATATTACAACAGGTTATATTCTTCCATTCAATAATGGTTCTATCGTACTTTCTTATAATTTCCAGCTTATCGTCATAAAAGTTATAAGTTACTTTCTCTTTATACCTTTTATAAGAATAATTTGAATCTAATTTTAAAAATATTTTCTTAGTATAACTTATTGTCCAATAATATAAAAATATAAAAGTTATTGCAATAAGCGGAATACTATAGATCCATTTGTCTGATCCAATCAAAGTACAAACTACAATTCCAATAAATGCTTCAATGATTATAAAGTGACGACTCAGATCAGCCAATTCCCTTTTTCCATTTTTATTTTCATATTTTAAATTTTGATAATAATATTCTATCACCGCCTCATCATACAATGTATGATTTTGTAAAATGACATCCATTTTAATTTCTTCCTTTCCATACTCTACTCCAATCTTCTCCAGCTAATGTGTTTAATTTAATAAATCTTTTAAAGTCTTCTATATCTCCGATAACAAAATTTTCTTTTCTTATAAAAATAAGTTGATTAATAACGCGAATCCAGCAATACTCTTTTATGGTGCCAATTTCCATAATTTCGATAAAAGACACTATTATTTTCTTACCGCTTTCCGGAACTAAAACATTAATCTCATCTTTTTTTATTGTCATAATTCTTTTTCCAGTTCCATACTGTTTTAAAGCAGTTTCCATTTGTATATAAGTCGCTAGTCTCAGATATATATTATTTATCAATATCACAGCACAAACAAATAATATCATCATAGTCATAATCATTTCTCTTCCAATTTTACTACATAGACAAAATGAAAATATAATCACTGCTCCACAAAAGAATAATAATATCCTTCTGTACTTTCTATTTTGGGTTTGATAATATAAACAAAAGAGTTCTTTGTTCCACTCATAATGTATTTGAAATAATATATCCATTATGTTTTTCTCCTCAACTTATGCACTAACTTATTCTATACCGAAATAATACTCAAAAATATTTTTTCCGCATTCTACTGCGTTCCCTGCCTCATACCCATTTACAATTCGAACTGCTACTGCTATTTCTGGATCATCAGCAGGTGCATATCCTATAAATAGACCATGATCCGGTCTATTCTTAACTTCTTGAGCTGTACCTGATTTTCCTGCAACCGATATTGGAAATCCGTCAAATATCCCCGTGCTTTGAGTATATAATTCCATACCTGCATGGACTCCTTCCCAGCTTCTTTTATTGATTTCAATCTGGCTTTCCACTTTCGGGCTTGTTTCTACCCCGTCAATTTTGTCAATTAGTGACAATTGGAAACTAGTACCTTCGTTTGCAAGTGTTGTTACATACCTTCCCAATTGGACTGTAGAAAAGTTATTTGTTCCTTGTCCGATAGCTGATGGAATAGCATAATTATCAGTTATCTTAGGTTTACTTTCGGTTAACTCAATTCCACTTTTTTCATCTAAATCAAACATTTTCGCGTACTCTTGTATATAATTTAGTGCCTGTTTATCCGAAAATTCATCATTGTCTATCATTCCTAAACGATATGACACTTCACATAAATAATCATTACATGAATTCTTCAATGCGCTATCTACACCATTAACAGCCCCATGCCCTGCATGGTTCCAGCATTTTAAAGGTGGATCTACTTTATCAAACACTCCATCGCATTCAACCATGGTTGACTCATCTATTACACCTTCTTCTAATCCCGCAATAATTGTAACAGGTTTAAATGTTGAGCCTGGTGCTGATAACTGTTGTGTTGCACGATTAAATAAGGGTAATGATGCATTATTATATATTTTATAATAATATTTGTTATCCATTTGGTTTGCTAAACGATTATTATCATATCCCGGATAAGATACACATGCTAGCACTTTTCCTGTTGCGGTATCTGTAACAACTGCTGATCCCGAACATGGATCTAACGCTAAATCCGCTGGCGTAATTTCAAGTTTCTGTATTTTTTTAATTAACAAATCAAAAGTGGTAATTAGCCCTCGATTCCAGTTTTCGTAATCCTCATCTTCAGGATTTAAAAATTGCTGTTCATATAATAGCCTAACGATATCATCTGGCAATATCTCATCGTTGAGTACCAAGTATTTATTTATTAACTCATCAAACTGACTATTTTCCTGTAATTTATTTACTATAAAAGAGACCAATGATTCATAGATTTCATCTTTGTTCAAGTATTCTTCTTCTGACGCAATTATATCTGAATTTATGTTTCCAACACCAATTTGGTCATACAAATAGTCTTTCATTGATAATTCGCCTTTTTCCCATTTTTCAACTAATTCTTCATTATTGTTCTTGTTATTTATAATGTTCAAATTATCAATGATAAAACTCTGGTATTCTTGATTTTCAATTCCCAATTCATTATATTTCGTTGACAATTCTCTTAAATCTTTTTCAATACCTTGAACCACTTCACTTTTCTTTTTCAGAAAAATTTGAAAAAACTTTCTCTCTAATTCCGAAGCATCCTCTTCTCTTAATTGTTCTAAATCAATAACGCCATTGTTTAAAAGTGCAATATACACATCATATATTGGAATTTTTATTTCAGTAGTATCATCTACCCCTTTTTTATCAAAAGTTTTTGTGTTAATCAGATGTTGCACTAATATATCGGCTATCTTCCTTTCTAATGCTTCATATGTTTTTTTCTGTAATTCAACATCTATGCTTAAATATACGTCTTTTCCTGCTCTCGGTTGCTGTATTACTCCAAGATCTTGTGTAGTTCTCCCTGTATTATCTACATATACTTCCTTTTTCCCATCTCTTCCTTGAAGAACTTGATCTAAATATTGCTCCATTCCAGATTTACCCACTATGGAATTAATGGTTAATTTACTATCATCCCTTTCTTTTAACTCCTCGGATGATATAGTGCCTGTGTATCCTAATATAGAGGAACACGCTTCTCCTCCTTCATACACTCGTATTGTATCCTGTTTAATATCAACTCCTGAAATATCATATTGATTTTCCATAATGGCAACAACAGTTTCATCTGATACATCTTTTGCCACTGTTACTGAAAGATATTTTTGATATGCCTGTAAAGATAATGCGTAGCGTATATTTAAAATATCAAGTAGATCACTTTTTTCAAACTGTTGCGGTAATCCATAATCTTTTTTTTCTTTATCTGTATACTTCTTCTCTCCTTGCGCAAAAACACAGAACTTATCTGATAAATAAGAGACTATTTCATCTGCTGTAGAATTTCGTTCCTTAGCTTCCATATCGTCGATGTTCGCTTTTCCATATACATCTGCTTTAAATCTTTGAAGCCAAAAATCATCTACAGAAAATTGGAAATTACCGTTTGGATCTATTATAATTTTTAGACTAGTTTCTATGCTATCTCCTTTACTTTTTATAATACGAATCATCTGATAAATTTTTGAATTCAAATTCAACTGTCGCTCTCGATCTGAATTATAAGTTTCTTGATCTTCGAATGTAACCGAATTAGCTAACTTATTTGTAGCAAGTGGTTTGCCATTACGATCATAAATATTTCCTCTTGCTCCAGATAGTACAATTTCTCTTTTCGTTTGTAAAATAAAATTATTTTCGTATTCTTGTCCTTTCACAATCTGTAATTGAAACAACCGTACTATTAAAATCGAGAACATTATAAAAAAAACAATTAATAGGACTAAACTTCTTGGTATTTTTAATTTCTTCATAATTTATTTTCTGAATTTCCAAAGAATAATCTCTGAAGTACTCCTTTTTAATATTTCCTCCCTGCATTTGTATGATTATAAATTTAAAAAATCATTGCGATTGTAGTTGATTATATAAATAAAAAGCATCATTTACATGAAATGGTTCTGTATTATGATTTCCTTCTGCATTTACTGTTATAGCAATATATTTTCGACCATTAACAATCGCTTCTGAGGCTAAACAAAGCCCTGCCTCATCTGTATAACCTGTTTTTCCTCCCACAATTTCACCCTCATCCAACTCCCATTGATCTCGTAGTTTAAACATACTACTATAAAAAGTAAAACCACTTAAATGCTGGTCTGTCGGCGCAACAAAATAACTTTTTGACTGAAATATATCATTAAAAGTTTGATTTTTTAATGCATACTGTAAAAGAATTCCTATATCTTTCACTGTAGTATAGTGAGATTCATTATGTAATCCTGTTGCATTCATAAAATGTGTATTATTCATTCCTAAATCTTTAGCTTTCTCATTCATTAGTTCTACAAATGCTTGTTCTGAACCAGCAACATACTCCGCTAAAGCAATTGAACACTCTCCCCCTGAAGGCAAAATGTTTCCATACAATATGTCAATTATTTTTGCATTTTCACCAGGTAGAAAGCCCGCCATTGACGCATTTTGGGCATATAGTTCATCAAATATTTCTGGCTCTAATGTAATAGTTGCTTCCAAATTGTTTATATTTTCAATTGCTAGAATACATGTCATTATTTTCGTTAATGATGCTGGAAATATTTTTTCATCCTGTTGAAATTGAAATATAACTTTACTGTCATCGAGACTGATTACAATTCCAGCACTACTATGTAGCTGATCTAAATCCAGTTTCCGCTGTTGTGTCTGAATAACTAATGGTTTTACTGTTTCTTCAGATTTTTCTTCTATTTTCTCCCTCTCTTGCGGATTGAAAATTTTTAATAAGACTAACAAACTGATAAGTATTATAAAAAGCAAACTTTCTATTATCCAAACTATCTTTCTATTTTTCTTTTTTACTTTTTTTCTTCTCTTACTCATATATACCTTAATCTTCTTTCTATAACCTGATAACTAAATATTCGTTTACAAAAACCACGCGTGTAAGACTTATAGCTAATAAATCTTTTTTATTTTTACAGGTGTCATATTTAGAAGTATATATATAACACCACGAATCTTACACGCGTAAGACATTTATAATATTACATCCGTAAGATTGGAATGTCAATATATTTTTTTCTATTTCATATTCTACGTGATCATGTTATTTGACCTTTTGCAAATTACCTGCATTGATTTTAATTCATCAAATATACCTTAACTTTAAACGAAACATGTCTATAATATTTGAGGGCAGAATCGCAAAAATACGAATCTGCCCTCAAATATTATAGTGCAATGCTTAGATATATAATTTAACTTGTTGAAATTCTTTTTCAATACTCTTCGTATACTGGAATATCTAATTCAATTTTCTGTACTTTATTAGACAAATATTGACAAGTTCCATCGCCATACGGTTTAATGACAATTTCATTTTTAAAAGCACAATCAGTATTCCTATCTGGCCATACAGCATCAACATATAGCGTGAGTGTTCCATCACTATTATCCAAATAATCTACTACTTCACCAAAAGGGGATGTTCCTCGATAAAAAAAGGTTCCACTATCATAGGTATTACTTTCCATATCATATCCACAATGCTTTCGCAATTCTTCTATTGTAACAGGTAAACAAGCTATCATAACATTTTCATATATTTCTGCTGAAATTCTCCCTGAATCTTTCTTTAATTGTTCACCTGTATGTACCTGATATAAATCCTCAAACAATCTAGGTAATAATATCGTTTCTACATTACTTTCGTCCCAATTTTGAGTAAGAAAATTATAGTTCAAATAGTTAAATACAGAAACATATTGATCAGTTAATATTCGCAATGTGTCCGATAACGGTTTTACACGATAATATTCTTTTAGTGCTGCATGTGCAACAATATACTCATATGAATAGATTAGATATCCTTTTGATGTGTATTTTATTTCAGCAATATTGTTCGCTGTTCCGTTTGATATTTCAGCTTGTTCTCCTTTTTCCCAAGTAAGAGTCATTGTAAAAGTTTGCAACACTTTATTTCGATATATAAAAGTTTCAGAACAAAAAGAACCATCATTATTTACCTCATATATTGTAACATCTGTTTCTCTATCCTCTAAATAATCCAGATAAAATTCTTCCACTTTTTCATAATTTTCCATATTCATATTTTCAGCCACACATACCAAACCATTTTCGCCAAAACGCTTTTTTATCTTTTTTACTTCCTCTCTTGAAATACTCTGATATCCTGTTGTTTGATCAATAATTGGATGATAAATATCCTTACATTGAGTTACTATTTTTAATAATTGATTTCGAAGTTCTTGCTTCTCTTTTTCTGTTAAAATACATTTCGTTTCTTCTCTAATAAATGGATTTTGGATATTCTGTTCTTCTTTTTCTTCTAACTGTTGATATACTTTCCAATTGTCTTCATTACCTTTTTTTTCTTGTATCTTTTCTTTGCAACTGGTCAAAGCATATAATATAATCAATATTGTGAGAAGTATAATCATTATCTTCCACTTTTTCTGCATTTTTTCTTTCTCCTTAATATTACATTTGTAAGACAAAATATAATATTATATGTATATAACTATAAAGTCAAGATTATTAGTATAAATTCAAAATTTAGATATTCTGAATACAAAAATTTAAAGTTCTATATATTTTAAGTAAAAATCTATAGTCAATTTATACGCCTTTTAATTTCCCTGTCTACAATTTTTTAATCACTAAATTTTTCCTTATGACACAAATAATTGCGTAAAGGAAAAGATATCAGTCAAAACAATCTCCATTTAAAGATTTTTAAAAAAAATTTATAAAAACACTACTTTAACAACAGACTTGTGAAATATTATACTCCACAAGTCTGCCTGTTTCCTTTTATTATGTTTATTAAGTGCCTGTATAAAATAGCACTTCTTATTCTCTTTATTTAAATAATCCCATATCCAAGAATAGTTGCACTTCCAACAGAATATGAATGTTTCCAAACCCCTCGGACATTATTACCACCAATGTTAGTACCTGTATTTCCTTCTACTGTATAAATGATTCCACCTTCATATTTTTCCACGATTCCCACATGATCCGATATGCCATCTCCATTCCAATCAAAAAATACCAAGGAACCTGCACTCGGAATGCCGCCTGTTTCCTGCCACTTTCCATGACTTTTAAACCAATCAATTCCATTTTCGCACAAAGAAAACTTCGGCATTGCACCAGATTCTATCAATCCAGCTTGTTCCCCACACCAACTGACAAAGCAGGCACACCATTCCACATAAGAATCAAATCCATACCATCTCCAGTATTTTTCCCCATTACTACTCCCAACTTCCTGTTTTGCCACTTGCACAATCTGTCCGTTTCCAAATATTCCGCCAAGGATACCACCTCCAGAATAGTATCTCTGAACATGAGGAACATATTGAGGATCTCCATATCTTGGCCAACCAAGTTCCGCTGCCTTTTCTTGGCTAAACTGCAATGCATTTTCCAGACTATAACCGCCATGATGTTCTAAAGCCCATCCAATATAACCATTTCCGTAATTATATCCTTGCCAACTGAGTTGTAGCCTGCTGATATCTAATGGACTTTCACATCCTGCCTGTCTTACACAATCTGCATAATATTGTACCCCTACCTGTATGGAATACTCTGGATCTTGAATCGCCCCTGGACTATTTGGATAGCGGGTATTGTACGGACATTCACTTGCCTGCATAGGATCTGTTCCACGTCCTCCGGATTCCTGCATCATGATTGCTTGGATTGAAGGTACATATTCCGAAATTCCATACTGTGAAGCATACCTCTGAATGGTAGATGTATAAGCCAGTACCTCCTGACTTAGTGGCTCCGCACTAGTACTCCCGGAGCTTCCTGCAATTCCACCAATCACCCCCAGAACAATTACCAACAGCACAACAATCCAGCCGCCTGCCACCAGAAAGGTTCCTAATGATTTTACTGCGGTAACTCCCGTTTTAACCGCTGTTTTTATTCCAGATACTGTCCGTTTAGCTGCCTTTGCAGATTGTGTTGCAGCCTTTTTCCCTTGGACAGCTAATTTTTTTCCAGAACGGTAAGCATGTTCTGCCTGTTTCTTTAATTTTGACGCTTCCTTTGAAGTTTTCGCTGTATGTGCTTGTTTGATACGATTTGCAGAATCTCTCAAAGGGGTCGCATTTTTTACCTCTGCAATGTTCTCTCTCGCTACTCCTGCTGTTCTTTTGTTTACCGCTTCTTTTGTTTTAATTCGTATATCAGTTTGACGTTCTGTTTGTGAATTTCCTTGAGTTCCACTGTTTCTACTCTGTTCAGCAGTACGATCCGCATTTTTACTCCTTCGTTCTTTGATGACTCTCCAGGTCTTCTCTGCCTTTTTTTTTGCCGCTTTTTTACTGCCTTGAGAAACGATGGTTTCCCCTTTACTGGCCGACCACTTGATTCCTTCTTCCAGCCGGTCAGAAGCATACTGTTCCGGAGACTGTTTGGGAGAAAAATGGGAACCGTCATGCGTAGATAGCAGGGAACGTTCTGCAGATTTTAAAGTAATATCCTTGATCAATTCTTTGGGAAGCTGTTTGGCATGTTCCCGGACTTTCAACGTCCGGTCTACCTCTTTTGTTTTAATATCTGCCTTATTCTCCTCCTTTATCGTTCCACCTGTTTTTTCCTATCTAACAGTTTCTGCATATCTTTTTGTGCTTTCTGTACCAGTGGGTGCTTCTCATAAGCCTCCACAAGTGCAATTAAATCCCGCTCCACCCCATTTCCTTGATATAAAGGATAGTGGATATCACTGTACTCAGGCACATCTGGATCATGTAAAATAAATCCAATCCCAACCCCCATACCGGATCTTTTCTGTTCCATTTTCTGGTATATCCGAAAGGCTTCTTTTAATGTGGCGCACTCTGTCACTTCTCCCATTGTTTCAAATTCCATGCATTCAGCTGTATAAAAAGATATTTTCTTTTCCTGTACATCTTTTATCACATTTACACACCCTTTCTCTATGAATTAAAAACCGTTACACAGTCCCCCATGTAACGGCTTTCATATTTTTTGATTCAATTATGACGTACTGTAAAACACATTTGATGAGCGAACCTATGCTATACAGCTTTCAAACTTTCTCCTGGTTTTGTTGTCATCAGTTGGTACAACTTTGTATTCCTTGGGAATGTATTTTCAAATGGAACCAGATTTCCAGAACAGCGTATCAAACCACTTCCAGCTTTCACATTTGTGATATATCCTAACTGGTTGTCGGAAATGTTCAAAAGTCTTGCCAATTCTTCCCGGTCCGTACTTGCCTGGTTCAGCATAACTAAAAACTCACTGTTTGCGAGCATGAGTCTTGCCGTATCGGAACGTAGAACCTCATCTACATTCTGGCTCATAGCATTCACGAACCCATTATACTTTCGAATACGCTTCCATAACTTATAAAAAAATTCTGCACTGTATGGATAGCGGAATAACAGATAAAACTCATCACAAAAGATCCAGGTCCGTTTTCCTTTTTTCCAGTTCTGGATCACACGGTTGAAAATGGCATCCAGTGTTACCAGCATGCCAAGGGGCATGAGCTGGGACCCCAGTTCCCGGATATCATAATCCATGATACGGTTCTTCGTATCCACATTTGTTTTATGTGCAAACGTGTTCAGACTTCCACTGGTAAATAATTCTGCTGATAAGGCAAGAGCTCTTGCTTCTGGCTCTTCCTGCAGCATCAGCTGTCGGTACAAATCTTTTAAGGTAGGTACCTCCTTTGTATATCCGCTGCGGATATAATCTCGATAAGTATCAGCTGTACAGCGGTCAATGATGGATTTGTCCTTTGCTCCAAGATTACCTGCCCCTACTAACTGTTCAAAAACAGACAACAGAAATTCTGATTTTTCAATCAGTGGATTGGTATCATCCCCATAGCTGCTGTCCATATCCATAGCATTCAGATGCATTCCAGAAGTTGCCGATACTTTTACAACTTCTCCCCCTAATGCTACTGTCAGATTTCCAAATTCGGATTCCGGATCTAGAATTAGGATGTCATCCTCCGTGGCAAGTGCTAATGCAACAATCTCTTCTTTGGCAGAAAAACTTTTTCCGGATCCACTGACTCCTAAGCGAAAACTGTTGCCATTCAGCAGTTTCTTCCGGTCCACAACGATCATATTTTTGCTGACCGCATTCTGCCCGTAATAAATCCCTCCTTCCTGCATAATCTCCTGGGTATGGAAAGGAATCAGGACAGCCGTAGACTCTGTGGTCAGGGTACGCAGGGCATTGATCTTTCGTGGTCCGAAAGGCAGCGCCGTATGCAGACCGTCCATTTGCTGCCACCGCAGAGTGGACAGCTGACACAGATTTTTCCGTGCAATGGATTTCAAGGTTTCCGTATCTGAGTTCAACTCCTTATAACTGTCTGCCATATGCACAATGGTCAACACCCCGAACATCATTCTCTGATCTCTAGTGGTCAGGTCATTTAACATCTCCTTTGTTTCGGTTCTCTGCAACTCCATCTCATACGGAATGGTTGCAGAAAAGTTATTGTTTTCGTTCTGCCTTCTCTGCCAGTTGGTCACATTAGTTTCTACACCAAGCAGTTTGTTCTGTATCTCAATGACCGCTTCATCCGTAGGGACTGGCAGGATATCAATCGACAGCATTAAGTTTCTGCTCAGATCACAGAGTTCCGATACCATGCTGTCCCGGACGTAAGTTGCATAATCCTGCATATACAAAACACGCCCATATCGCCCATCAATCTTAAAATGATCCTGCAGGAACTCCATAGAATCTGGTGCAAACCAATCTTTAAAATCATGTCCTCTTTTTACAGCTTCCTTAAAATCAAACTCTGCTGTCGCAGAAACGTCTTCTTTAAAGAAATCACGGAAAATCTTCAGACGCTCTCCAGCATCCAGTTCTTCCCCAATGGAAGATAGTTTCGCCAGGTGTGTGGTAATATCTGTTCCCACACGTGCGAAGTAGGTCCTTGCCTCATCAATGTTCTTCTTATGGACACTGATCGTCAGATACCGTTCCCGAAGAATGCTGTTGTTGGTATCACTGATCTTGGATAACAGCATTTCATTGTATTCTTTTCGGTATTCATCCAATCCGTCCTCTTTCATAGGGATCAGAATGGATTGTTCAAATTCTGCCTTATTGATGCGGCGGTTATTAATGGTAAGTTTGGCGGATGCGCCGGAGTCCAATGCATTTAAAAGCTCGGAATAATCCAGAAACATTTCTGTCTTATCCTCTTTGCTTGCAATGGAATAATTGATATCCGTAAAACGGAACGATTTTGAAAACAGCCTGCCGGACTGAAAGATGCCATCCGGCCAGATCCGCTGTATCGGGATTGCCCGCTGTACAGACTTCGGAATCTTAAATTTCTCTTTTTCTAGTTTTAATGTACGATGCAGCGTTTTAATCAACCGTATCCCCCCTTCCTTTCTTTTTTCTATTTTTGCTTCTCTTTCGTTCTACCAGCTCCGTTCCATTTCTGCAGGAACGTGTTCCGATTTCTATTGTCTCTTCCAGACATTTCAGATAGAGATTCTCCGATTGAAACACCAGCTTTTTGGGGCATAAGATCTCTGATTTTAACCACACCCATACGAACTTTTCCAGTGTCATCTGGTGATAGCGGAAAAAACCACATCCCGCAAAAGGGGCTGCAGCAAAAACACTCAGCCATCCGGCAATCTCCGTTCCACAGGTATCTTTTGTCCCTAGATAAACACCTACTGCAGCAGCAATCGCCAATACAGAAAAGAAACACTGCCGCATGCTCAGCCCAAAGAAAAAGGACTCCTGAAATTCCTGGATCTCTTTGTTCATTTTTACTTCCATTTTGTCAATACAAATAACAGAAAATAAGCCAGGGGACGGCCTTTTCTGTCATAACTCCTTTCCTTTTGTATTCCCACATTTTACCGTTCCATTTGATTTCGTTTTTTCTTTTTCGGCACTTGGCTCTTTTCTTCAAGTTCTGGATGATCCTTATAAAAACGTTTCATTCCTTCTGGATCTAATTCCTCCAGCCGCTTAAGATTAAATGCCACTTTTGCATAGGTACAGAATCCAGAATGTCCTCGCTCTGGAAGAATTTTACCCAACTTATGTTTTTGAATAAATTTCAATTTTTCCTTACTCCCAAAGTCCTGGATAAAGGCCTCATGAACATCCGATCTCTCAAACGGTAAATTTACCGTCAGATCACTAAAAGATTCCCATACACCATCTTCCTTTGCCAGCATTCCAATATACAGACCTTTTCCTGTATAGTAAGTGCCTATCTCCAGTTTAATTTCTTCATGTCCCATTTCCCAATCGTATCCTAAAATTGGTTGTTCTTTCATACTCCTGCCTCCTTACTTATAACCCCATGATTTCTTTTACAATCCGGTCCGCTGCCTTAATTGCCCCTACCAATACTAATAGGTTAAAGATCAGCTCTGCCACATAATTCCATACAATATTCACCGCAGATAAACTGCTGTCTGCGATTGCCGGCGGACTGGCAGCAAATACAGAAAAAATAATGCAGGCAAGTGCAATGATTGCTCCTTCCATACAAACCCCTGCATAGGAACGGACAAAGTTCTTCCCTATGTTCTGTGTAGGCTCTCCTGCAAAAGTCGCAATGGGAATGGGTGCTATGGCTGTGTACATATACAGCTTGAACATCCTTCCATACACGGTCAAGATCATAATAAATGACAGGACTGTTATAAACAGACTGCCAAGCAGTGTAACAATCCAAAGAGGAATAGAATCTAATAATCCTACACTTTCAATCTTCTCCACCATTTCAGCCGGAAGTTCGATTACATCTGAATCCCCACCAAATCCTGAATTTTGCATGATTGTGGATACCATTCCCTGTATGACAGAAAAAAGTGCCATCATCAATTCCAGCCCATACCCTACTGCCCCTTTTGCCAGTGCAAACCGGATAAACAATTTCACCGCATGCTCTGGCTTTTTTACGTCCAGATAGCTGCTACAGGTTTTCACTACACTGATTGCAAAAAAAAGTACTAAAAGTCCATACCCGATTCCTTTTAGAGCATCATGAATGGTCAGCATCACACTCCAGATATCTCCGCCTTTAAAGGTTTCCGGGCTTTGCGTTAAAAGCTGCCAGATTTCTGACAGCTTAGAATTCCATGTTTCTAACGCATTGTTTAGATTTTGAACGATCCAGTTATCACTTTCCAAGTAGCATTTCACCTCCCTGTTGTTTCCATTTACAGACAGGGAGAACAGCACAGTGTCTGCTCTCCCGCTGTACTGCTGATATCAGATTACACCATGATCAAATCCAAAATCTCTTTTGCAAAGGTAATGATGACGCCGCCTGCTAAAGTCAAAAATCCATTTGCCCTCTGGCTTGGATCATGCGACTTTAAAGACAAGCCGATCTGCATCACACCAAATCCTAACAAGATCAAGCCAATCGCCCGGATCAAGGAAAAAATAAAATCAGACAAGTTATTCACCACTGCTAATGGATCTCCTGCAGCCAGAACAGGGGTTGTACACCACATCATGGCGAATACGATTACTGCATAGCTGACAAAAAATCGTTTTTGTACACCACTCATTCGCAAAGGCTTCGTCTTCGGATTCTTTTTCTTAAACAATTTCTGCATCATATGCACGATACACATTCCTCCCATCTAAAAAGGCTGCTCTTTGCCGAGGATGTCCTCTTCACAGAGCAGCTCATAATCATCTAAGCGTTCAATATCAATATTCAAATCATCATGTGACCTCGGAGCTTTCGCATAGTCATACGGGGGCGCACCGCCATCCTCTGTCCATTTCACATTTGGATGTTTCTTTAAATTATATTTGTCATCCAGCATGGGACGTTCCCCTCGGACAAACAGGATTGCTTTCCGGTTATCCAGTAAGCGGATCTCATCCGGTGTAAAAAGTTCCCGCCCTGTCTGCTGATAGTTCGTAGAATAACTTCCGTTTCGTCCTTTTGTCTGTCCATAAGTATTTGTATCTAAAGTTTCTTTTCCCAACAGTTCCGAAATATATTTATGTCCCTCTTTTTCGTTGCCTCCCAGATATAAAAGTTCATCGCAATTACCTACCAAGCTTTCCCATGAGTCCTTAAACAGGGCTTTCATTTGCGCCATATTCTGGATGATGATACTGCAGGAAATTGCACGTGACCGCATGGTAGCAAGGATCTTATCAAAATCATCCGGTAAGGCTACATTCGGCCACTCATCCATGATACAGTGGACGGGTACCGGCAATCTCCCTCCATATTTCCGATCTGCTACATAATATAGTGTCTGGAACAGATTGCTATAAATCATGCCTACCAGATAGTTCAAAGAAGTATCGGCATCGGGAATACAACAGAACAATGCCACTTTCTTTTCTCCGATGCTTGCCAGATCCAGCTCATCCGTACAGGTTAAATTTGCAATCTCTTTCAGATTAAATGCAGCCAGCCGGACACCAACAGAAATCAAGATAGACTTTGCTGTTTTTCCCGCTGCCTGCTTGTAAATCTGATACTGTTTCACCGCAATGCTATCCGGCTTTCTCATTTCTAACCTTTCAAACAAGATATCCAGAGGAGACTGATATTCCTCATCCTCTTCCTTAACCTGGGCACTGCCTAACATCTCCATGATCATAGGGAAATTCTGCTCTTCCGGCGGTGCCTCATGTAACAGGTACAGCATCAGAGCCTGCAACAGCGCGGTTTCGCTCTTCTCCCAAAATGGATCCGATGCCTGTGAACCTTTCGGTGTGGTATTGCGGATCAGGTTGTTGATGAGTTTTAACACATCCTTGTCATCATGGACATAACAAAATGGGTTATAACAAAAGGAGGTATCTGGGTTGATCAGATCAAACACCCGAACCTCATATCCCATCCGTTCCAACAGTCCACCCGTTTTTCGGAGCAGTTCCGCTTTAGGATCTGTAATAACCATAGAACATCCCCTGACACTTTCCCCTTGTGACAGGCAGCACTGCATGATATTAGGGATTGCATAGGTTCTTGATTTTCCGGCTCCAGAACCTCCCACTACCAATACATTCAAATTCCGCTTATGTTTATAGCAGTCAAGACTCATGCGGAAATTCTGTGTCAGTAACAGATTCTGGACATAGTCTTTGTCACGGTATTTCCGGCAGATCTGATGGACATCTCCCCACTTTGCCGAACCATGTTCCACACCTCTTCTATAATTTTTCTGCTGGGCATAATAGATACAGATACCTGTGATATATGCAAATGATAGAATCAAGAAACACTTTCCCGTATATACGGTATAGTGCAAAGAAAAAGGCTGACGAAGAATCTGACTCAGCCTGTCTAAAATTTCAAATATATTTTTCCCTGGTTGAATCGCACAGGCAAGGGAAGCCCCCATCCACCAGACAATCGGAAGAAAAATCCCCCAGACAATAAGGTCTGTTTTTCTAAATGTTACCTCTGCATGCCATGCTCCTTTCTCTTATGCGGCTCTCCTATTTTATGGAACGAATCCACTTCTGGCAATACCGCAAGGGAACTACCATTTTCCCAGTTCACATGGATCTGTCCGGCATCATCTACGTAACATACTTTTCCTTTTAATCCAGAGGGCATATTCCTTTCACCCTCCATCTCATCTAAGCAAATCTGCGTTCCTTCTGGATACATCTTTCGTATGCGTTCTACCTGTTTTCGATCTAATATCTGAATGATCACCCCTCCTTTTACCACGGGAAGTGCTTGGTCCTATGGGGTTTCATAACCTCCATGATAGCTGCTTCCACACCATCAGTATATTTTCCTTCTTCTAAACGCTGATTGCGGAGATCGTTTAAGGCATGGCGAAGAACCCTCTGTTCATCAGAAGTGATTTCCATCCTCTTTTCTTTCAGATCAAAATCCCAGAGTTTTAAACCCATTTGTCTTGCCTCTTCTGATTCAGGTCCTTTTTTCCGGTAAAGACTCAGCAATGCATCTGACATCATATTTCTTTTGGTTTCTTTCATTTCGATATAATATTTTGTCATATACGACACCTGCCTTTCTTACACCAACCATATCACACACGTTCCGCAATAGCTATCACAAATCCAACTTTTACTGCGCTTTATCGCTCTGGTTCATTTTTACTCTTTTTCCCTTTGTCCGGAGATTTTTTCTCGCTTTCTCCTACTGTAAAGGTATCCTCTGTCACAAACTGCTGTTCCGGCTCCCGTAAATTCCGTTCGATATGACCACGGATTCCATAAGCTGCTGTCCGGACATCATTTAAGAATAACCTTAACTCCTGTGGATCTTTCTGACCATGCTCCTGAATTCCTGCCACTTTCTCAAGATCAAAACCGAAGACATCCACACCATATCTTTTTCCTAATATATATGTGGCACAAAATGCCTGTGCATTAACTCTGTTTCTGGCGTAGTTTCCATCATGCTGGTCTAGTGCTGCACAGGCAAGTTCTCGGTTAATAGCATGAAAAGTAGTAATCTCTGACATTCCGTTTCGTATGTAAATCGTCCTTTGATTTGGAATATATTGTGCCTGAATCTTATCCGGAAGATTATCCGCAATCTGCAGACGGATATTCTGATTTTTCAACACTGCTTCCAATAATGTGTGGATATCTCTCTGAGGACGTTCCTCTAACGGCCTTCCTTTGGTCTGCGTAATATCATAACCCTTGCTGATCGCATAACCGGAACGCATTTCTCCATCCTTCTCATACTTCGTATCAATAATATAAGTATAGCCATGTACTCCTGTTCTTAAGGAACGTCTGTCATGCTTCCACTCATCAAAAGATTTTACCAGCTTTACTTCAGGATTCTGCGAATATAAAAGCAAAAGGTTCGGAACCTTTGGCATATTATACTGCCCTGCCATAAAATCCAGAAACTTCTGCAAGGACGCTCCATCCCGGAACACCGACTGTGCCTGTCCATCGATCTGCATCCACGTTTCTTCCCGCTCCTGTTTCTTTAAAGCTGCATACTCTTCTTTCGATAACTTTTGCTCCGAGTTCTGATCCTCCACAGGATTCTGAATCATCCCTGTTAAATCCATATAGCATTACCTCCCTTTTCCCTTTTTCTTGTATTTTCGCCCTTTCGTCTTTTGACGCTGTCTGCTTTGTTTCTGCCGATTCTTCTGTGCCTGCTCCTTTTTTATCTCTTTGATCTCTGCACGCACAGAAGGCTTTACTCCATGTTCCCTATTTTTCTGACCGGAAGAAAAATCTCTGCTGGGCGAGGAAGTCCCGGACGGAAGCTTTTCTTCCTTCCCCTGCGTAAAATTTCCTTCTTCAAAGAACATATCCCCGAAATCAAACTTCTGATCCGATTCATCAATTTCAAATTCAATAGTTCCCTCTGGCATGGATACGGTCTGAACTTTTTTCTCCTGACCTTGCTTTGATGTTCCTCCCAGATCTATATCTTTTGTTTCTTCTCTCTTAGGATCTCCTGTATCAAATTCCACTTTCCCGGATTCTGCTTTTACATAGTCAATATCCATGCGATCCAATACCCGGTTCATTTTGGCAGCGTCTTCTGCAAATACCATAATCTCGTTGTTGATCGGTTTCTTTTTATCCTTAATGACGACATATAAAAGACCTCTTGCTTTTGCTTCTCTGGCAAATTCTTTCATACGGTCATCCGGCACGGTAAAAAATTTGGTCGGCCTTCGTTCTTTGATCATACGTACCATCTGTGTCTTTCCATAAGTCTTTTTCTGGTCTTTTAACACTGCTACGATGAAAACTGCCAGATTTTTTGCGATACTCCCGGAAATCCGAAGCGTATGTTCCATCCCTTCCATCGAATAACGAACAATTTGATCTGCCGCATCACCACCGTAATTCATACCGCTCACCTCCTCGATTTTTTACTTCACATAGGATTCCTTTAACTGCCCCTTCCTTCGTTGCATATTCTTCTCTGCCTGTTCCATCCTCTCCTTTGCCCGTTTCATCCGCTGCTCCATTTCTACGGAATACTGCTCAATCCGCAGCGACATCCGAATATCCTTGCGGATCTGTTTCATCTCTTCTGTAATCTTTCCAATCCGTTCACATCCGGGCTGGCTGCGATACAGTTGCCGGCGTTCCAATAGCAACTGTGCCATTTTTTCTTCCAGCGGGTGCCGGAATTCCTGCAGCTGTTCTATGGTGGAAATGTCCTGTTTCTGAAGAAATTCTATCTGCGCAATCCGCTGATCCAGCCTGCGGATATCTTCCCGCACTTCATAAGGAATGCGCTTGGGTTTCTTTTGAAAAACACCCATCTGATACAAATAGGAATAATACAATGCCTGTAGTCCGGTCCGTTTCTTTCTTTGTTTTGACCATTGCAGATATACTTTTTCTGTCTCCCGAATCTTTGGTCTTAAAATCCACTCCCGGATTTCCATTTCTCCATATCCTTTTCCCAAAGATCGTAAGCGTACATATCGTTCCATTCCAGGAGCCTTTAGAGCAAGATATTTCCTATCTGTCCGCCATACATAACCTCTTGTTTCCATTTCTTTTACAAACTGAGTCCAGCTGTAGCTTGCTTTCACTGCCTCACGAATATCCGAACGGATGGCTGTCCGCCAGGTTGGTTTTCCCTCTTTCTCCGCTTTCCATTGTACATAATGTATCCCTTTTTTCTGATTTGTCTGGATTACGGACAACCCATATTTTCGGCAAAGTTCATCAGAAATCTTTCGAATCTCCATATAATAACTTTGTTCATTACTATGATACTTATGCCCATCTTCCATAGACACGGAATTCCAGACCAGATGGTTATGGAAATGACTGGTATTTAAGTGAGTGGTGATAACCACTTCAAACTGTCCTCTCAGCAGACGCTCTGCCAGCTCCACTCCTATCAAATGTGCCAGTTCCGGACTAACCTCTCCCTCTGCGAAACTTTGTACCAGATGGAAGCCCTGCACCTTGTCTGTTTTATGAAATCTTTTTTTTGTAGCAATCATATCCTGATATGCCTGTTCTATGGTACAGCCAATGGCATCTTCAAAAAACACTTGCTCTGTTTTATCCCGGTTCAATGCATAGTCGATTGCTTCTTCCAGAGAACCGGCAGTATTCCCTTTCTTTTGAGTCTTTTCTTTATCCCGGATATAGTCTACAGAACGGTCCAGGCGGTGAACGGGAATAATACTTGTATATGCAATAAGTCATCACCACATTTCCCTTACTTCTTCCCAGACTTTTCTGGATATCCTCAGCATTTCGTTGACACTCTCCTGGCTGGCAGTTCCTGTTGCATTGGCAACGTGTGCCAGCTGATTCGCATTATTACACAATCCTGCAACTTTCCGTAGCAAATCTGCATGATGGGTACAAGGCTTTGCACGCACTTCCGCCCCTAAGATCAGGGTACGGAGATATTCTTCCCTGTTTAGCCCACTGACTGCAACCTGTGTCTCCAGATGTTTCATTTCTTTTGTATTCAGCCTTATAGGAATCACATGATTGCGTTTCCTCATTCAGACACCTTCCCCTCTAATGCTGATGTTTCTTTCTTCTTTTCAATATGTTCCATATCCTCATCTGCTCGTTTTCCTATCACCGTAAGGCACACAATTCCAACTCCACACATACCGCCAAACATTGCACCTATGATAAAATTCCACATATTTGATCTCCTCTCATGCTCTGTCACGGGGGATTGGGGTTCTCCCCAAAGGGCGTTTGGATATCCAAACGCTATGCTTGCAAAACGAGTCGCACCGCAAGTCTGTTTCCTTTCCCCCTTTTCCCTTATTTTGTTTCTTTGATCTGAATCAGCCCTTCTAAAGTCGTACAGATAATATGCAGTCGATCCGCTGTACTGATTTCTGTATTCATGTTATCTGTCACTTCACTTCCACAGACTACTACCATGCGGCATCGTTTTAAGAGAAGCATGGACATCTGTGCAAGCCCCTGCTGGTCTTCTGCATTACTCTCATCCAAAAATGGGACAAATCCAAATCTGGGACAGATTGGAATATACCCCAGTTCATAAATCTTTCTGCAGTATTTCTGCACCTTTACTCTGCTGTCCTCTTCGGAGCAGCTCACATACGCAAACGCTCGATCCATATCTCATCTCCTTTCGCCAGGCATCCTTATGGATGCCCTAAATTTCTATCACGAAAAAATGGACATCCTATTGGACATCCACTTCTTCTTTCAATGCTTCTCTCACTCTTTCCGTTCCCAATTGGAAATAGGCATCTGTCACTTCAATTCCCACTGCCTGGTATCCCTGCTGGGCAGCCGCAAGAATCGTAGTACCTGCTCCGGCAAAAGGATCTAATATTCTTCCGCCTGGTTCGCATATCTGCACCACGTCCTTCATCAACTGCAGCGGTTTCTCTGTCACATGCACCCGGTTCTGGGGATTCCCATATCGGAACACACCTGGAAGACAGGAAACCGGACGGCTGATCGGCATAGGTCCGTTACTTCCCCATATGATAAACTCTGTCTGCTGGCGGAACCTTCCCTTCTGTGGCCGGCTGTTTGTCTTATCCCAGACCGCTGTTCCTCTCCAGATCCACCCTGCCCATTGAAGAGCATCCGTCATCGATGGATACTGTCTCCAATCAATAAAAAGGCAAATCGGAGCACCACTTTTACATGCTTTTCTCACATCATACAGCCATTCTGCCATCCAATGGGTCCAGGAACGCTGATCTTTCTGGTCGCCGTCAAAATCTGGCAAGGCTTTTTCCGGTGACATGCTGCTATATTTCTGATTGGTTGTACGGTTCCTTTCATTCTGCTTTGTACCGCCCGATGCGTAGGGCGGATCTGTGATCACTGCATCAAAAGTTCCCGGTTGAAACGCTTTTACTAATTTCAGTGTATCTCCGTGTAAGATCCTCCAGTTATCTCCTCCTTCAGACTCCACAGGATACATTCCATCTTTCAATATTTCCCCTAACTGCAGGGTATGTTCCATAGGCATCATCCTTTCTCTTCAACGATTTAACCGTTTTTTCGAGTTTACTTTTCTCTTATCGCTCCCGATTTTTTTTCTTTTCATCGAGACAACGTTTCAATTTTTTATCTCTTCCACTATACTCATAGACATGATCACTTAACATCTGCTGGATACCCATTTCACGGTTTCTTTGTTTCAACGCCTCTCTAAGATATTTTATCGGCGCATTCTCGGTTTTTCCTACAATCAAAACTTCATGGATATTGGCTGGAATCACATAATAATCCATACCTGCCATTTTCCTTAACTGTTCTAACATTCCCGGATAAGTGATGGCAGTCGCTCCATTTCGCCCATCTTTGTTAGACAGGATAAAGTAAGGAAACCTGTCATTGGTATCCACTGGCATCACCACAGGAGGATTTATTTTTATAGTATTTTCCATGGTCTGCTTCATCATGGTACTTTGACTCACGCCACAAACTTCCAATACATCCCTTCCCAGTCTTGCCATAACCAGCTGGTTCTTCTGTTCCAACCTAAGGTACAGAACCAATGCCCCAATAGGCTGCTTTTCAAAAATTCCATGAGATAAATGTTCTCCGTTGAACTCTGAACGTTCCAATTCTACCACCAGCAGATCTTTTATGTAATCATAATCTCTAAAATCAATTCCATGCGTACCATCTATTTCTGGAATCATCGTAAATGCAGTATTTACTGTATCTTGTATAGTTTCTATAACTTCTTCTATACTTTTTTTGTTCTGTGAAAAATCCTGATACATCTCCTCCATAGAGATGCCTGGTACAACTTCCTTGTCAGACTTATTGATGATCAACATCTTGCCAAGCCCATACTCTGTTTGATCCACAATAGTGATTACATAACCTTCTTCTTGTGGCAGAATCCTTTTTGCCTGTTCCATAATCTGTTGTTTAAATACAGCATATTCCATAGGTTTACCTTTCCCTTTCTGTTTTCTTTTTTCCTTGTTTCTCTGGCTTTGGTTGATCCGTATCCCTACTCAGTTCCGTTTCCACGTATTCGCTGATGATCGCAAGTGCCTGCTCATAACTTTTGGAAGACGTGACTCTGTCAAACATCTCTTTTGCGGCTTCTGGCTGTCCATTCTGTTTTAAAAGCCTGCTGGCATCACCTAAAATAGAAAAAACATTTCCATTATGTCCAAGCAGTTTTAACTTTGGTTTTACTGCACATTCCGGTTTTATCTGCTCCGGAATCTTGTGCAGGATATCCATCCGGAAATAGTCACTATTCCAGAAATGAACATTTAAAACACCATCTTCTACCGGAATATCCTGCTGTTCAAATCCTTCTCCCCAGCCATCGGAATATTGCCCAGTCAGATAAGTTTCCAGTCGATTCATTTCCCATCGATCTAAGGGCGCTTGGATGGTAACTTCCGCACATCCCATAAGTTCTCCATCCTTTAAGACAACCGACAGCTCCAGATTTGTAACTTTTTCTTTGACGGAATCCTTTTCATCGTAATATTCCATCAAATCTTCTCCTACATGATCCGCTCTCTCCTGCATCTTCTGTAGAATGTCTGCTCCATATACTGCCAGTGCACGGCCATCCATCACGTCATCTGGGTACATCCGGTCACTCTCGTTTTCATAAAATTCTGCCTGTAATGGTGATAATAAATATAGTTTTCGTTCCATAGAGACTCCTACCTTTCCATTCGATTTTTTTCTTTCTTTTCCCATGCTTCCTTTGACAGGTCTGCATAGTCTGCCCCTTCACGCTCCGGTAAGTTTATCAAAATCTCATATCTATCCCGATATGTTCTTTTCATAGTTTCACACGCATATCTGCCTGGTCCGTCATTATTGGTACAGATTTCAATCTGCGTAACCTCCGGATGGTTCTCCAGAAAATGTTCCAATGCCAGTGGCGGTTTTTCCTCTTTTTTTCGCCTGCCATCTTTTGGAGCATAAATCCCTCCAACGGACAAGCGATATTTATCTGTACGATTTCCCTCCAGCGTCATGTGTGCTAAGGTTTCGATTGCCGCTTCATATACCGCCACTCTGCAACACTTCCCACTTGGTGGAACACAAAAACTATATGCTTTGTCACTTCCTGACTGTTCCATCTTAAAGGGTTTCCCCCGGTCATAGATTCCCCGCAGGAAAGCATACCGGGCTTGTCCTTTTTCATCCCTGCCAACAAAAACAGCATTATGATATGGCAAGCTTTCATAGAGAATTCCTTGGTTCACACAGTACACAAAAGTTTCCCTGCTGATTCCCCTGTGTTTCAGATAATCCCAGATACGGTTTACATCCTTCGCACGTTCTGGAAGAGCAAATGGCTTCTTTGCCATTTCACGTTCCTGTATGTTAGGCGGTATATAGGATGGGTTCTGCTCCAGTAAAAAACCAACTGCATCCAGAAAAGACATCCCATTCACATGAACCAGGAAATTCAATGCGCTGATTCCTCCGATATCCCTGGATTTCCAATGCCACTGGCTGGTGATCTCATTGATCTTGAAGCTGTCATGATCAATCAGTTCATATTCATGCCGAAGACCTCTGCAGGGTTTGAGCCGCTGTGGTTCATATTGTTTTAAGTATTCAATCGCTGTCATTTCTCTGGCCTTTTCCAAATCTTCCTTTTCGTACCACGGCATTACAATAGTGCTGACCGTAGTGCTTCTACCTTATCGGTACGTTCCCACGGAAACTCCTTTCTTCCAAAATGTCCAAACACCGCTGTTTGGCCATAGATTGGGCGTTGCAGCTTAAAATGGTCTATGATCTGTTTTGGCGTCAAACCAAACACCAGCGGAATGGCTGCAGCCAGACAGTCATCCGCACACACAGTTCCAGTACCAAAAGTATCTACCTGCACCATCACAGGTTCTGCCACACCAATTGCATAAGCAAGCGAAACCAAACACTTTTCAGCCAATCCGGCAGCCACCATGTTTTTGGCAATATACCTTGCCATATATGCCCCTGACCGATCCACTTTTGTTGCGTCTTTTCCAGAAAAGGCACCGCCTCCATGTGGTGCTATGCTTCCATAACAGTCCACCATTAATTTCCTTCCTGTCAGCCCCGTGTCTGCATCCAGACCGCCCACCACAAATTTTCCTGACGGATTGATCAAAATCCTGGTATCCTCATCTGGTGGAAGCATCCGCAGTGCCGGGCGCAACACTTTCTGTCGAATCTCCCGTTCCAGATCTTTTTTGGACTTTTCTTCAACATGCTGGCAGGACACAATGACCGTATCCAGACGGACAGGTTTCCCATCTTCATATTCCACGGTTACCTGTGCTTTCCCATCTGGCAGTAATCCCTGGATATATTCACTGATCCTGCAAGCCGACAATTCCCGGACAATCCGGTGTGCTAGTACCACGGGAAGGGGCAAAAATTGTTTCGTTTCACTGCATGCATATCCCGTCATGACTCCCTGGTCTCCGGCGCCCATTTTCCATTCCTCGCCAGCTGCATGTTGCTTTCTGGATTCCATGGAGTTTTGAACACCCTGTGCGATATCCGGGCTTTGCTGATGGATCAAGGCATCAAAGAGGATTTCTCCTGCCTGGTATCCCACTTTTTCTACTACATCTTCAGCAACCGCCAAAACATCTGGCTCATACTTACTTGTAATTTCCCCGGCCAGAAGTACCGTTCCCTTTGTTGCAAGTACCTCGCAGGCTACTCTTGCTTCTGGATCCCCTTTTAAACACTCATCCAAGATACTGTCTGCAATCAGATCAGAGAGTTTATCCGGATGCCCTTCTGTTACGGATTCCGCTGTATAAAATCGTTTCATATCTTTTTTCTCCTTTCAGACAAAAACAGCAGGAACACGATAATTTCATTACCGTACTCCTGCTGTTTAAAATTGTTTTTTCACAAATAAACTCTAGATTTTATCCCACATTGTTAAATTCTTTACTGTTTGAAAAATCCCCAACTTCTCATCAAAAATATACTCTGGCAATTCCACTCTAAAAATATAATCTAAATATGTATTTCCTTCGACTTTTTCTTCATTTTTAACTGCCTCTCTACATATTCCTAATTTTGCTAATGTTTTTGATTCTGAAAGATTTAATATATTTTCCAAATAATCAATGTTCTCGATATAATATGCTAACTCCATAATATTGGAAAACGTATCGTCTAAACGTTCTAATAATCGAGATATTATAAACAATGTATCTGGTTCTATATAAGTTGTTGCATGTTCATCTTCAATCATTCCATGACATTTTTCACTTCTTATTTTTCTAGTTTTGCTTTTTTCTCTGTATTCCTTCTGCAACTCATGTACGTCCTTACTCTTCCAATTATCTTCTTGTAAAACTGCTACCATTAAGTCACTTAATATATCAATGAGAATTTCATGGTGATATTGTAAGGCAAACGACATTTCTTTTCGCTTTTTCTTTTCTGGTATTACTGTAATAATATAGTGAAAAATATAACTAGCAACAATGGAATAGCTAAGAGTGCTTGATAATATTCCTAACTTGTATATCAGATCATTATAAGCAGGAATTCTTGTCCACCATATTTCGTATAAAAATATATACACTATCGCAATAATAAATCCAATAACATGACATGCCCTATTTCTTGCCTTTTTTTCTGCAATCAAGCGATCTAATTTACTTCTATTTATCATAGCTATACCTAATTCCTTCTATTTTTGTTGCTTTAATAAGATTATATTTTATGCTAATATTAGTATTATAACAAGAAAATTCACCAATATATAGGGGGAAAACTGTAGAAGCATGAATGCCTTAGTGACAACTACTAGAACTGTAACAAAAACACCTATAGATAAGACAGCTTTGGAACAATTTATTGGGATGTTACCACTACTACTTATAATTCTTGGCATGTTTATAATTCTTCTAGTAGTAGTTAAAATGACTTTAAAAGATGAGTCCACTTCACCAATGATGGATTGTGATTTGTCAAATAATATTAGTAATCAACTAATGAGACAAATTGTAAAAGAATCTGAGTTTTATTACAAAAATAATAGGCGCCAAATGATTGCAATATTTATTTGCGCTCTTATATCTTGTTTTGCAGGACTTGCATTACTGATTTTTTCCGCATTGTATTTTGCAGATGAGGCAAAAACTATGGGAATTATTGGTGGTATTATTATTAATTTTATATCCAGTATAATATTTTGGATATATAAGCAATGCAGCAAACAAGTTCAGTGTGATTTTAATACCCTTATTCATTTACAAAACATATGTTTAGCCATAGAACTAATAAATGATTGTGATGATGAAATTCAAAATAGAAAAAAAGAAGCTTTAATCGATAAACTATTAGAATCCTCTAGGTTTCTTTATTCTGGGAAAGAGGAGTAATCTCCTCTTCCCTTTTCTTTTTCTCTTATAGATTTCAATCTCTATATAACACTATTAATCATTCTTTATCATTTTTGCAATTCTTTTTCTTTCTGTAAACACAACACCCAATCAATATACCTGCACAAACCGCACAAATACCAAGAAGCACTATTGGTGATACCGTATCATCTCCTGTTTTGGGAACGTCTGTTGGAATCTTATGATTTGTCACATCCAGCTCCACTAAAATCTCCCCATCCTTTTCTCCTTCTAAATCAAAGGTAACCGGATGTGGCGTGGAATCCAGCTGGTATCCCTCTGGAGCCTTTGTCTCCACAACTTCATACTGGAATAGTTCTTTGATTCCCTTCTCATTATAACTTCCGATCAGCAGTTCCACACTTTCTGCCTGCCCGTTCTGGTCTGTCTTAAGAACTCCGGCCACTTCATTGGTCGTTTTATTCCGGATTTCAAATTCTGCACCTGCAAGGGCATCCCCGCTTTGAAGGTCTGTTTTTCTTAAAAAGATTTTTCCATAGACAAATTCATTTTTCATGGATACCTTCTGTACTTCACCCGTATCCTCTAAAGTAAACTTCACATCCTCCGCCAGCGTGTATCCAGAAATTGTCTGGGTTTCACGAAGCGTCAGTTCTTCTCCCACTGGCAGATATTCAATCCGATGTTCTGTTCCATCGGAAATCCATTCATCCAGCACTTCTTCTTTGCTGTTTAATACCTGAAGTTTCACACCTACAAGCTCGGTATCTCCAGTAATATCCGTTTTGCTGATATCCACTTTTGAAAAATCATCCTTCATTTCCACTTTTGTGATCGTTCCATCTTCTTTAACCTCAAAAGACACATCCTCTGCACTTACATATCCATCCTCTAACGGTGGAAGTTCTTCATGAAGGATATAGTTTCCCGCCAGAAGTGCATATTCCAGATGTTCTTCCTTGGTTGTGATCCATTCACGGACAACGGTTCCTTCTTCATCCAGAATCTGCAGTTTGGCACCTTCTACCGGTTCACCGGTTACAATATCTGTTTTTGTAAAATAGCTTTCTGTCGGCTGGTTCTCTACTTCCTTTTCCAGAAAGATGGCCGGAAGATTCTGGTCTTCATATGTTGCATCAATTTCCCAGATTTCATCATTTGGCAGATATCCCGGCAGATGCTGCTCTTCTTTTACATAATAATGTCCATGCCACAGGTCACTGTCAAAGGTAAGTTTTCCTTCCGGATCGGTTGCTTTCGTTTCAAGCAGCGTATCTTTTTCTACTACAACCTTACCCTGCATATTTTTGATATCTTCCCCGGCATATAAACCAAACACCACACCCTCCAGTGCTTCTTTGGATACGGAATCTTTTTTCTCTACAGAAATTTGGATTTTCTGTCGCTCATTCTTATAAGTAACACCTTCATAAACAACGGATACTGTGTCATCTTCTGCAGAAAGTGTGAACTCCTTCTGTTCAGGATTTAAGACAAAATGGTCACCAGCTGTCGTTTCTTTTAAATAATAACTTCCTAATGGCAGCTCTCCTATTTCCGCTTTCCCATCTTCATCTGTAGTCAGCGTTGCCACAAGTGCATCTTTTTCATACCGGATGATGCGGTCTCCATTCTCATCTACAGCTCCGTCTGGCGTATAGATGGTCTCTTTTGCATGAAGTTCAAAGACAGCTCCTTCCACACCGGATTCCTCATAGATAAACTTCTTTTCCAGTCCAGATTCAACTGAAACTTCCCCCATGACCATATCTTTCAATGTTACAAAGAATTTTTTTGCTTTTTCCAGCAGGTTCTCATCTTTGACTGTTTTTAGCTGTTCTCCTACTTTTTGCAAAGTAAGATGACCTGTCTGCGCCTCATTATACTGTACGACTTCCACAATATAAGCGCCTGTATCCGGATCGATCTGATGAGGCGTGTCGGAATTAATCACAATTTCAATAGCCTTTGTTTGTTCTTCCTCATACCCTTGTCTCACATATCCATCCGGTGCCTGGATTTCTTCAATCCGATAATGCCCTGCCTTTAATTCTTCTGGCAGGATCAGATATCCGTCTGCATTAGTGGAAAACTCAGAGATTTTCTCTTTCTCTGGATAATATACCATTTGTTCCACATATGCTTTTTTCTCAAAATCCCAAATCTTATAAGTTGCAGAATTATTTAATACATTATGGTCTGTTTCCGCATCTTTCTTTATGATCTTCAGCATGAATTCAAATGGGCGGTCATCAAAGACTCTCCATTCCTGCGGATCTCTGCTGTCTTCGTTTACAGTTACCAAAAACGGATGGACTTGTTTCAGATTTTCCGGTGTTTTGGTCTCTGCAACCACATACTGTCCATATGGAAGTTCCACGCTCTTGGCATATCCTTTTTTATCTGTTACAAGGACAGGTACTTCTATTTCTTTCCCATCCTCATATGTGACTGCCACTTCTTCGTCTGTAAAATCATAACCAATAAAATCTTCCGGGGTAAATTCAGAACCATTTCCCGGTTTTAAGGTACCGTCTTTTACTTTGGAGAGATTGCTGACCAGATATATGGTAAATTCTGCTCCCTCCACTAAATCTGTCTCTGTCTGATCTCCATCCTCTGAAATCTTAATGATCTGAAACGCCTGTTTCTTAACTTTTTCCTTGACAGTCAGCGCCTTTACTACAATCGGTTTTTCCTGTCCTTCATAAATAAGCGTTGCATCATATTCCGTTTCGTCCAGAAGGTATCCTTCTGGTGCAGCGATTTCTTTCACATACATTGCTCCAAGGTATACATTCTCAAATACGATTTCTCCGCTCTTTCCAAAGGTTTTTTCCTGAATCAGGCTTCCTGCTTTGTATAAAACTCCAGTTCCATCTGGTTTCTGGATATCTTCTTTCGCATACAGCCCGTAAACAGCACCGTCCAGTTTTGCATCTCCCTGCGGAAGGAAATCTCCCGTATCCACGTCCTGTTTCTTCACCGTGATCTTGCCTTTTACCGAGGTATTTACTGCTTCTACCTCTACACTTGATCCAGCGGACACATGAACCGGATATACAGTCTTATTGATTGCATATCCATTAGGCGCTGTGATCTCTTTTACATAAACAGTTTCTAATGCTGCATCAAAATAGTCACTGTAACTGATACCGTCTTCACCTGTCATAGCAATGGTCAACAGCTGGTCCGTACAGGTACTGTTTTTATAAACGCCATAGACTGCACCATCTAACGGGTTCCCTGTCTCCGCATCCTTTTTCAGAATCTTAACTCTGGCAAGATTTAGCCACTGGATATCAAAAGATACCGGAGCTGCTTTTTCAGAGATAAATGCTCCGATATCCTGATTGTTTCCTCCGGTGGAAGTTAAAACCAATGTTTTCCAGCTCTCACGGACAGAACCATAAAGCTGCCCGCTTTCCCATTTCCCAGTTACCGTAAGAGGTGCCTGCAGATAGAACGTATCTCCCCCATAAACTTCCAGATTTCCGCCGCTTACATTTGTTCCTTTTGACTTGTTATATCCGGTTACACCCTGTGGAACAGGAATGGTAATCTTATTCCGATGGTCACCGTTCAATGTAATATCTGGTGTTTTCTGGATATCACCTTCTCTTACTGCAGTCACATTTGCATTGGAAAAAGACAGCTCACCTTTTGGCGGCTCTTCCATGCCAAATAAGTGATTGATATAAGCAATCACACCTGCATTGACCAGGTTTTCATACGGGCATCCTGTAAATGCCAGATCCCCACAATAGGCATAAGATGCTGCAAGATGGGTATAAACATACTTTTCGTCATCACTTTTCCCGGACAGGTAACTGCCTGTGATATCTCCAGCTCCACCATATCCATAATAAAGAACTTTCTGAAGATTCTTATTACTTTCCAGAATATCCGCAACATAGTCACCAGTAGGCGGTGATGCACGGTGGGATTCCAGACAGTACGCCAGTTTTCCATTCACCGTAAATAAGCATGTCAGATAATTACCTAAATAATCCGGATAGTAAATGGTCCGTCCTTTATTCAGATGGACTGTTTCACTTTTTCCCATACCATCTGCAGCAGAAAACATCATCACATTTCCCTCTTCAATATCTCTTTCCAGTTCTGCAAGGACATCCGGGGTATCTTCCGGCTGGGAACTGGTAATCTCTACAGGAAGAGGCTGCTCCGACTCTTCTTCAGAAGACGTATCTTCCTTCTGTTTCTCCCCGCCATTGGATTCCGAGTGTGCCAGCCCTTCCGTATCGGTCAATGTGATGGTCCGTCCAATCATATATGGCTCACTTCCATCTTTTGGGGTAACCAGATACTGTGCGTAATAAACACCTGGGTTTTCCGGCTGGAAAGAGCCTCCATCCTGATCTTTGATTTCAGACAGCAGGACACTCTCCCGCTCCGGGTCATAAGAAATCCCTTCCATAGAAGTTTCTACCCGGAACTCTTTATCTGAGACATCTTTTACAATATCTTCTGCTCTTACCTTCTCTTCTGTCTGTTCCTCAAATACCTGCGTTTCCGTTTCTACTTTTGTCTCCGGCTGTTCCGCCGCAGCATAAACGGATGAAGAAATCATCGAACTCATTCCCATACTAAAAGCCATGACAAATGCCATGGCTCTGGTTTTCCATTTTCCTTTCATAATCATTCTTTCTCCTTTATCCTTATCGTCCCACTTCCCGACCATGAGACTCTTTTTTCTTCTCTTGCTTCTTCATTTCTTTTCTGGTCGTATGGACAGCTTTTTGGATCTCATTTTCCGATAATCCATTCTGCCTGCATCCTTCCAGAATCCCTTCCAGATATAATTTGCCCGGAAGTGACGGCTGGCTCTGGTAGGGTTCATTCATAATATATACAGCTGCATAAAGTTCCTGCCCATCTTCACACTGCACAAGAATATCCTGTTTTCCATATAGATATGGATATCCTTCATAGTAATCCAGGCTTTTTTCGCATTTTTCTGTAATACTCCATAACACACCCGATACCTGTTCCCCTTGCTCCGGCAGGATACTGGCTACTCCATTTCCCCTGCTATTCCCCCGGAATACCAAGCGGTAATCTTTCACCACTACATTTCCTATTACTTCTGCATCCGGGCATCGAAATTCCATTTGATCCAGATTCATGTTGCTTCCATACGCAAAATACAAACGTTCTTTGATAACTTTCCCTCCTTTATCGCTCTTCCTGCTTTCTCTTCAGACATTCATAGGTGTTCTTGTCATATCTCCATGCTTTGTCCCCTTCCAGATGATCCAATAAGTGTTTCCGCACATTCTTATATTCTGGTCCGATCAGGCCAAGCCGAAGAAGAAAGGTCCGAAAAGTAAAACAGGGATTTTCAGAAATCTCCGTCTTTCTCATATGGGTACATTTCTGATTGATAGCTTGAGCAGAAATTGCTAAAGCAAGAGTGATATTTGCACGTACTTTTCCTGCATGGAGGGTACTGTTAAAACACCGCCATTCCACCGTTCCCTTATCAAACACAGCATGCAGGTTCAGCGCATAGTACCTGGTATCATCATAGTGACTATGCGATCTTCCTCCCATTCTTCTTTCCTCATACCACAGCTGACGAAATTTATCCATGGACATATTCCCGGAAGGCATTTTCCGGATATCTTCTAGCACATTTTCACGGACTTTTTTACACCATTGTTCCACCCGGCTGGGGTTTACCTGCAATGCTTTAAATAAAATATCTTCTTTGGAATACATGATCGTGAGCGCATTCTTTAAACTTCGTGGTGTATGATTGGAGGCATCCACATGAACATGCATTCCACAGGAGGAATTGACTTTTCCCCCATGGCTTCTTAAACAGCGGACAACCTGTTGCAGTTTTTCCATTTCGCCATATTCCAGTTTCGGACTGACCATTTCTGTGCTGTACTCACTATCTGCATAAACATAACGGTTTCCATTTCTTCGCTGTGTATGGATGCTCCCATCGTAGGTAAACTTCCACTCTTTTCCTTCCAGATCTCTGACTCCCCAAGTACTGTAGTAGGTTCCGATATAATATGGCTGTGTTCCAAACAATTCTCCTACTGCGTTTGCTGCCTCTTCTCTGGTAATCCCCGTCATTTCTATTTCGGTTCCAAAGTATTGTTCTTTCAGATCCATCCTGACACCACCTTACTGCAGAACATGGATACCGGAATGTACCTGAAACAAGCGTCTTCCTATGGCTTCGATCACATTAACGGTTACCCCGTTTCCGGCCTGCTTATATGCCTGTGCATCAGAATTAAGTTCCAGGATCTTGTCGATCTGTTCCTCATAATATCCCTGTAATCTCAAGCATTCCCGTGGTGTCAGTCTCCGGATTCTTCCTTCATAACACACCCCATGCCGGTCCTGTGCAGTTAAAGTGAACATTTCTTCCTCTGGTGCTTTCATCCTACGTCCCTGTTGACGGACGTTTTCCCTTTCGGGTGTCAAAACAGCTCTTGGTCCCTCTTCTTCCAATGCTCCGGAGCGTTCCCCCAGATGTTTGTCACTAAGGCTATTCTGCCTTGTTGTGATACAGCGTGCCACTTCGGTTACACGCAGTCTGGAATCCAGATCTACAAAATGCACGGTTCCCTGGGTACTGCCCGTTGTCAGCGTATGGGCAACCTGATGCCCCACTCTTCCCCGTCGGGTATTCATCCCGGCATATCCCAGATCAATGCTGTCGCCTTCATATGCCATCTTATAACCTTTTTTGGTATTTTCCTTAATGGGTACCCCAACATCATAAAGCCCTGTTTTTCCTCCCATCCCTCCTGCAGTGGAAGTGATAGTACAGCTTAATCCGTCTTTGGAATAAACTCTGCTCCCTTGGCAGCCTGGGACGATTTGAACAAGAGCCTTCTTGTTTGCTCCGGTGAAAGGTAATATTTTTCCGGCACATCTTTCATCAAGATATCCGATAAGATACACTCTTTTTCTGGACTGAGGGACTCCGAAATCCTTGCTGTTAAGCACTTGCCATTCCACATGATACCCCAGTTCATAAAGCGTATATAAGATGGTGTTAAACGTCGCGCCTTTGTTATGCGATAACAATCCGGGTACATTTTCAAGTAAAAGATACGGAGGTCGTCTTGCTTTAACCAGTCTGGCAATTTCAAAGAATAAAGTTCCTCTGGCATCTTCAAAACCTTGTCTTTTTCCAGCAACTGAAAAAGCCTGGCACGGAAATCCTCCGCACAAGAGATCAAACTCTGGTAGTTCTTCTGGGCGTATTTTTTTTGCGTCATTACAAAACCACTCTCCTTCTGTGTTAAAAATTGCTCGATAACTTCGGTCTGCATACTTATCGATTTCGCAATGTCCAACACAGGAAAAACCACCAGCCCTGTTGAGCCCTTCCCGAAATCCCCCTATACCGCTGAACATATCAAAAAATCGAATATTTTTTCTGACCACTCCCTTCAACGAAAAAAAGTACGGGCATACCCGCACTTTTTATACAGTTTCCTTATTTATTCTGTTTCTTCCTCTGATTCTGCCTCTTGCAGACGCTCTTCATTCTCTAATTCCAATTCTTCAGGCTGTGTTACATGAAGTTCCGGTTCATCCTCATCTTGTTTTTCCAGTTCATCCGCTGCATCCAGTGCCTGGGTAATAATTTCGATCAGATAGTCTTTCTGAGTGAAACGCCCGCGTCTTTGGCGTTTTTCCTTTTCTACTCTCTCTTTTAAGCGGTTGAATAATTCCTCGGATACTTGTACTGCCAATGTTTTTGCTTCCATTTTTTCCACTCCTTTTTTCATAAAATGCTCTTCGATAACCTTTTGTAAAAACTGAGGAATTGTCATTTCTGTTCCTTCCAGTTCTTCCCTGACCTTTTCATGTAATTCTACTGGTATCTTGCCACAGATGTTTTTGGTTTCCATAGAAGTCTTTCTCCTTTCTTTTTGTTACAACCAACATACTCCAAAGGTCATCACAAAGCTATTCACAATACCTGACAAAGAAATGCTCTGCAAACGAAGCATATTACATACTCAAGTTTTCCCTGCTCTCAGTAGGCATCCCTCCCTTCTTTTGCCGCGCTCTATCTATGCAAGCTCTTATCTTTTTCTATCTCTTTGTTTCATCCGCTTGATCTGCTGGCGGACAGCCCGCTCCGCAAGATCCGTCATGGTCACTTCTTTTCCAATCCGGTTGGATTCTTCTTTTGCCAGAAATTCCAGCTGGTTTACCTGGTCTTCCGGTAACGTTACAACTACCATTCTGCTCATGGCATCCCTCCTTCCCATGTGTTTTTCCTATTCCTCCTGCAGCATTGAGATAAAATCCAATACCTGATCCGGCAACTCCTCCGGCTCTGCAGTTGCGACAGTTTGTCGCATATCGCCACATTTTAGTTCTTCTCGAACACTTTTCCGGATCAGCTGTTCCAGTGCATCTGCCTGGTCATAGAATAAAATCGCATCCACAAGAAACTGGCTTTTCTCTCCTTCCGGCACTTTCTCCAGAATGCTCCATGCTTTTCTATGGTTTCGGTCTTTCCTATTAGGCTGGAAAGAAAATACCGGACGTTTCATCGTTTCAAAATCTGCCCTGCAAGCCTTTCAAATCCTGCAGCGTTTAAACATACGTCTGGCAGGGTGATAAGCCGACACAGGCGGTCCTGGGGGCTTACGTTGCGTTCAAAAAGTCTTGCTCCCCCTCCCAGAAATACAGCCGGAACTGCCTGCAGATCGAAACCGGCCTCCATGATGGCAGACACGATCCGCTTCACATACTGTCTCCCATAAGTAAGTATAATGTTCTTTGCCTCTTCAGAGATGCTGCAGCTCTTTCCATTCAGAACACGTTCCACCTGTACTTCTGTGATCGACAAACCAGTATCTCTGCGGACTTGTTCCAAAATCTCGTCTTGACAACGGATGACTCCCATTTCCAGACTCCTGCAGGTTGCTGCATTTGGAACACCATTATCCAGTCGCATAATGTCAATAGTCCAACCGCCAATGTCTACCAAAAGAACAGAAGGTTCATCCCGAATGATCTCCGGGTGCATTGCTACGACAGAATAGCCCTGTGGAAACAGTCTGACATCCAAAACCCGGATTTCATAGATTTCCCCTTCGTATTCAAACACTACCGGATTTTTTCTTTCCAGCAGGTAATCCCGAAAATTTTTCTTTTCCCGTCCGAAACTGGTAAGCGGGAGGCCAGCGGCCAGCACCACCTCCGCTTTCCGGGGAGCCTTCCGGAATCGGATTTCCTGTGCGATAGCTGCAAGTGTCAATAAATAGTACTGCTCATTCTCGGTCTTGGTACGCAAAAGCGGCTGTCTCCCTGTACCGCACACATAATATTTCCCTTCTATCTTCAACACTCCACGATTGGTATAGGGTTCATGTTCATATCTTACAATCCCTGATGGGAAACAAATATGCGCTGTTTTCATGACAGAATAGCCATGATCTACTCCAATAATCATGCAATTCCTCCTTTTTGCAGACAAAAACACCGCCCCCGAAAGGACGGCATTTCTTCATTACTCTTCTTATTCTTTTATCATTGCTAAAATATCTTCCATGCCATATTGATAAGCTAACTCCCCGTATCTCAGCCACTCGGCATTGAGAGCAGAGAGATAATTATCAATGACTATAATGATTTCTTCTGAAAGCCCCATACTACGCAGTTCTTGTTCATATTGAAACACTTCATCCCTTTCTTTTTGATATTTTGGATCAAAGCGGAACTCCTTTTCTGCTTCTTCCAATCGGAACTGCCTCATACATTCCAAAATTTCCTTTTTTCTTTGTTCCGGTTCCCTTTCCTTCGTTTCTGAGATCTCTTTTAATAACTTTTGGTAATGGAACATATCTGCTTGTCCAAAGTAATAATAGTATGCCCGTTCCAGCATTTCCCGGTTAGATGACAGCTCGCTGTAGGTTTTAAATACCTGGTATTCCTCATCATTTAAAGTTACCCCGTTATTTCCATCAATCAGTTGTATGATAGCTGGATACTTTTCACACAGTTCTTTCATTTGCCTGGAATAGTCTTGATAATCTCTATTATATCTTTTCAAATAGAACACTACCCGATTATCCACCATAGACTCTAAAGTCCCTGCCCATGCTTCTTCCGGTGACAGTTTCATAGGCACATCCTCCTTTCCAGCACAACAGGATACCATATTTGTGCCAGAAAGCTATTCACAATACTACACAAAGAATCTGCTCTCTTTTGTAGCAACTATCCAGCTTATTTACATTCTGATTTTTCAAAAGTACCCTCCCTTTCCTGCATTTGTTTTACCATCCAATATCGGATTCCAAACACATACTCGCAAAAATCGTCCAGCTGTTTTAACGTATATTGATCCAATGATATACGTTTCATCTTCTCCCATACTTCATATCGGTATCTGGGTAGGTCAGAAATATAGGTACAGCCAATACAATTTTTCATTCTTTCAAACAAATCCTGTTCTCTCTTTTCTATCAGCAGACTATCCCCCTTTCTCCAAAAGAAAAACAGCCTGTCCAAGCTCATGTTCATTTTAGGCTGCTTCACATCATCTCATTTTCTTTGTCAATATCATATAAATCATCAATACAGATTTTCGTATTGACGATCTGTATCACTCTGGCGGATGTATCGATTCGGGACACCATCCCTTTTTTCTGCAGATATTCTCCTTTGAAGAAAAACACTGCCGTGACTACATCATTTTTCTTAATCTGTCGAAGTTTCCGATCCAGCTCTTCCTGGTACTCTTCCGGCAGTTCTATTTTGGGTACTACGATTTTCTCTTTTTTTCGAAGCGCTTCTGGATAACCTTTTAAAGCAGCAAATGGCATAAATTGTTTTGCTCGGTCTTCTCGGTTCATACATCCTCTATGTTCCACTTTTATGCCCTCCTATCTGACGGTTCCGTTCCATCGTAGTGGCTCCTGTCTGCAGGTCCATCCCTCTCAAGATAGCATTTTTCCCGAACTTTTCTTTAATATCCAAGATAGCCTCCTGCATCCGATGTTCCCGTTCTAATTCCGCCGGATCTGTGAACAGGTCATACTGCTGATACTGCTCATCTACCACCTGGTTAAAGGTTACAGTCATTCGCCGGACGGAAGTATACGGATCTACAATCTGACAATATAATTTTTCCGTAGCCGCAATAATTTGTCTGGCTGAACTGGTACTATTCCGTAACCCTATGGTCCCGTGTGCAGGTTTCTTCTCCAGCCGGTTACTGTATCCTACATGCAGGGTGATGGAATCTGTGACCAATCCTTTCTCCACCAATTCCAGACAAAGAAGGTCAGCCATCTCTTTCACCACAAGTTTCCCTTTTTCAAAGGTATAATCGCACTCCAATACCTGCCCGCTGGAAAGGGAATTGGTCTTTGGTCTGTAAGATTTGATATCCTGCATGGTAGTGCTTTCCCTGCCCCAGGCGTGATCGATCAGTAATTCCGCATCTACCCCAAACATCCGGTAAAGCATGTCTTCATCTGCATGGGCAATCTCTCCTATTGTCCGGATACCTGACTGCTCCAGCCGGTTAGCAATCCCTTTTCCCATTCTCCAAAAATCTGTCAGTGGCTTATGATTCCACAAAGTCTTGCAATAGGATTCTTCATCCAGTATCCCAATATGATCCTCTACATGCTTTGCTGTGATATCCAATGCAACTTTGGCCAGATACAGATTTGTTCCAATCCCGGCAGTCGCAGTAATCCCGGTATGTTCAAGAATATCTTCCATGATCCTTACACTCAGTTCTTTTGCAGACATCTGATACATTGCCAGATAATCCGTTACATCCATAAACACTTCATCGATACTGTAAACATGTATGTCTTCTTTGGAAATGTATTTCAGATAAATCGCATAAATCTCTGCCGAATAATCAATATAAAGCTGCATCCTTGGTGGAGCCATGATATATTCAATCCCTTTGGGTATTTCAAAAACCCGACATCGACCTGGAACGCCCAGTTTTTTCATTGCCGGGGAAACCGCAAGACAGATAGTTTTATCTGACCTTTCTGGATCTGCTACTACAAGATTCGTAGTCATGGGATCTAATCCTCTTTCCCGGCATTCCACAGATGCATAAAAGGATTTCAGATCAATACAGACATAGGTTCTATCCTTTTGCATGTTCCCACCTCCTCCAGATTAGTATCCGCATTTCTCAGTTATTTTCATTCAGAACCGGATAAAATAATCCCTAAAAGAAATGTTACATTCGTCCATTGCTGCTACAAAATGAAACTGTTTTAATATACTTCTTCTTGCAGTTGCATATTCCTGTGCTTTCATCAAAACTGCCTGTACTTCAAAATCCTCATAGATATGCTCTAAGATCAGAGTAAGCAATTCATTAAGCATCTTTTCATTTTCATATTCCGGTAATAGATCGATTCTCAAAATCCCAATCTTAGAACCATCTGCAGAATATTTATAAGACGGACAGATCTCTACCATTCCAGCAATTTCTTTTTGTTTCTGATCTACAATGGTAAAACGTACAAAATCCCTCACTTGGTATCTGCTTTCCCAAAACTTCATACATTCTAAAAATTTCTCATAGTCTGTATAATAAAAATCATCTCCACAGCAGTCACCGTTAAAATATCGGGCAGCCTGGGGATTACTGTAACACCGAAATAATTCATGTGCATCTTTCATTTCCATCTTTCTTATCTCAAAACGATCAGACTGGTAAATCGGACAGTTTTGAAAAACATCTTTTTTCATTTGAATTCCCCTTTCTGTTCTTATTAGTTTAACAGAACGTATGTTCTTTTTCAACATGAATTTATTGTATCCTTTTTCCATATCTATGAAAAAAGGCCGGCCTCACTTGACCGGTCTTTCATCACGTTGCCTAACAATTTGGTTTTTGTAGGATTCCAAAAATCTTAGTAAAATTGTTTTGTATCTTGTAATTCCTTATCAGATGCTTCCACTTTCTTTCCACTTTTACAATATAAAGAATATTTCTGTTTGTCCTCCCCTTCTATACGTCTGAAATTAATTTATTTTTTTGTTCATCTATAAATATATCTTTTATGTTGAAATTTAACAATGAACAAACAGCCTTCTTATCATTTACATCATACTGATAATTCCTCAAATAGACAGCCACATTCTGCGATAAAATACTGCGAGAAAATGTATCTAATTTGTTCTTGCCTTTGATACATTCTTCAATGTCCTTAACTGGCAAATGTCCATTCTGAGTTCTTATTAAATAATCAATACTTGCCATTCGGAAAAATGTACAGTTTTTCTCAGTTCTAACATCTATAATCTCATCCACAATCCTATCTGATTGCAAAGAATACCCCAGATTACATACTGTAGCACCAACGAAGGCTCCCCAAAATTGACTCAGAAATTCATTTATTTTCATCTTGAATTGACTTTTGGCTGCAATTTCTTCCTGATCTTCTTTTGCTTTTTCGTCTACAATTTCAATGATAGTATCTATCATTCCATTCAGGGATTCATATAACGCTCCCATAAGCTTCATACTTGAATCATACATCAAATTTATTATTTCTATTCTTGGTTTCCGCTTAATGGATGATGAGTAATTTTTTAAAATATCTCCCAAAAACTCAATAATTCTTATTGTTTTGGTAAATTCAAGTGACATTTTATCTAATTCTGCTTCCTTTTCAAGCATTTCCTCATCTTTTTCAGATTGTTGATTTACCTCATCCATTTCAACTTCATACTGCTTAAGGGCTGTTTCTTCCTGAATTTTAGGTATGTTTACATTCTTAGGTATATTGAATATCTGTTCCACTTTTCGATCTATATCATACTCCAATTTTTTTAATAAATCTTTTTGTTGAGCATACTCAAAATTTTGATACTCTACAAGAAGCTCTTTGCATACTGCTTGTATCAATGGTAATATTTCATACTCCGCACTCATATCATATGCTAAAAATAAAGCAATATTAAAATTAAGTTCTTTCGATAAATCTTCAAATATTTTTTTTGTTTTTTGCATTCTCATATCTGGAGGTAATTGGTTCAAAATATAACTTCCAGTAAAATAGTAGTACATGTAGCTATGTTTAAATCTATATTTACCTTCTCTCTTTTCAAGAACTTTATATTTAGTCAGGTTATTAATGACATCAATTCCGCTTCCCTTACTTCCTCGATAATCTTGATTATAATCAAAAATCACCCCTAAGACAAAGCTCTCTTCCATATTTTGCTGTTGTTCTTCATCATAAACTCTGAAAGCTAATTGCTCCAGAATAGTCTTATACATAGTTGCTTCATTTGTATCGCCATTGGATATTTCGTTTATCTTATCAAGAATTAAACATTCATAAATATAGGAATATCTACTATAATCCGTATTCATTTTTTCATAATTGTCTAAATAGGAAAGCACAAGTAAAAATTCTATTGGCGTCTTATTAAAAAATCCTGTTTTCATAACACTTTGTACTTGTGCCAGCTTATTTCTACATAATACATCAAACTCTTGACTTTCAGGATTTTGTTCCTCATTAGATAACAGCAACCACCTACTTACTAATTTTCTTCTCATATAGTTTTTTAGGTCTTGAATATATAGGCGCGTGAATTTCTTTTCTAAATATTCTTTTGTTTCTACATTTTTCAAGAAACCAAGCAAATCATTTTGAAGATTACTTGTAATCACCACAATCCCAAATTTACAAGTAAGGTAATGTAGTATTTTTTTTATTAATTTATCCGAAACTACAATCTCTTCAAAATTATCTATAATACACACCTTCTTTTCTTCTTCCATTTGCAGGATTTCTTCTTTTTCCAAATTAGAATATTGTTGTTCATAAATTTCTGCAATCTTATTATTTAATTCATCTCCTTCTCCAGTTCTCAATTCTGTGGCATCTACCATTACTGGATATAATTTCATATTAAAAAAATCTTTATATAACTGCTTTAATAAAGCTGTCTTTCCATACTCCTTTTCCCCAGAAATCATGATATATTTCTTGTTTTTTATGATCTGAATAATATCTTCTTTATTTTTATACAGCGCTTTATTCTTTTTATTACTAATACTTTCCCCTTTTAAAACCGGATAAACAAAAACATCGGATAATTTCAATATCCCTTTGGCTTTACTTACCAAATCTATTTCATTATCCTCTAAGTATTCCAAAAAATCTGCTTTTAATTCAACACCGCTTTTTACATAACGGTTTTTCTTAAATTCTCTCGATTTAGTATCTAATATATTTTCATACAGTTTTCCATTCCATTCATATGAAAAAAAGCGCTCAATATTACTTTCTAAATCGATTTTCAAAACATTAAAACCACTCTGTTCTGGATAATGCGAATTATATAATTGGTTTCCTTTCACAAAATAATTTGTTGCAGCACCATAATTATCCTTTAATACAATCTCAGAAACATGATCATGCCCCACTAATACAATATCCGAATAATATTTATAATACTTTTTCCATTCCTCAACACTATCCCAAGTCATCCACGACTCATCATGGTGCATCAAAGTAATAACAATATCATTTTCTATCTTATCTTCTTGTTCAGGAATGGCAATTCTCATCTCTTTAGGTTTTTCATTTTTACTAGAACACCATGCTGTGTTCAAACAATGAAATTTTAAAGAAACTCCTTTATATCTCAATCCGTTAATTGCAAATATGCTTTCAGCACTTGCACTAACTAATGGTGCTATACTTTCATCCCAGTCTTTCACAAAGTTAAAATAATTTTCTTCAGCTGTAGTACAAGTCTTGATAATACTACCATTTAACATATCTAAATTAGAATCACGTAGTACCGATTCTCTTATGACACTATCCTCTCTGTCAAAATCACAATCATGATTTCCTGGAACGGTTACAATTTGTATAAACAAATCATTATATCTCTTCTTTATACCCGCTATAATGTCAGAGATAAATATTGACGCAAATAGATATTGCTCTTCTTTGCCCGAATATGCTATATCTCCAGTGATACACAAAATTAGCAGTGTATTCGTTTCATCTATAATATGTTTATTTATTGCATTTGCAATATATTCACTTCTGCCTTCTAAAATATTATAATCTGTGTCGTTTTCGAGATGTATATCTGTAATATGTACTAATACTAATTCCATACTCTTTTCTCCTGCTTAAAAATGACAATTTTCTACAACTCTATTTTAGCATAAAAAATTTTACCCGTCATCTGATTAAAGAATGGATGTTGATTAAAGAATGGACAGCATGGTACATGTAATAACCACATCATAATATCTGAAATTTTTTATCTGTTTTCCAATAAAAACCTAATGTAAGAATATAAGTTCCATAAATTGGCTTTAAGAGGAAAATCCTTTCTATAAATAAATCTGGTTCTATATGTGATCTGATGATAATGACACCATTTCTGTATTTGCTTCATCCGAATGGACTCCCCTGTATTAATTCTATTCACCAAGCACTGTCTATTAAAGTCATCTATCCCACCCTTAAAAACTAGATAAAACAACACGTTATAATATCTAATCAATACAATCTCTTCCTTAGATTTTTCCTTTGACTTCATACACACTTTCCACCTTTCTCTGTATATCTAGTAAGATTTGTCCACACATTTCCACTCTATCCACACAATACACACCCCAAATACGGGGTGAAATTTCCGACCAGAATCAAAATCACCTCCACGACCCCGATTCCTTTTTCTTCTTTCATAAATTCCAAAAATCTTCTTATCTTCTTCATATACCTTCTCCTCCTGTAACTTCATACATTCTTATAACTGCATGGATAAAAATGCCGGAACAATCACGATGACAAGTACAATTGCAAGCATTCCAAACATTGGCGCAAGAAGTTTTGTTCCGGCCTCCTCACCCAATCGCTTCGCTCTGCTTTTTCTATTCTCAAATGCCTGATCCGATTCATTTCGCAGCAAATCTGTCATCCCTTTTGTTCCTTTTTTCAGATTCTGTGCAAGCAATGCCCCGAATTTCATATACACCGAGATTCCACACCGCTTACCAAATCTTTCATACGCCTCCGCCTCTGTGATTCCGCTTTGCATTTCATTGCAGGTGTATCGCATCTCTTCATACGCTGCCCGCTCTCCGGTACATATCTTCTGCTCTTCATAATTTTTCACAATCCTTTCCCACACGTTTTTCGTTGTCATTCCTGTACTTAAAAGAAGTGCAAATTTATTAATAATCTCAGGATAATCTGTAAGCATTTGTTCTTTACGTGCCTTTCTTGCTTTTTGTTCATTCTGTTTTTTCAATGCAATCATAAGCACAGCACTCACCCCGCCAAGTACAAGTACATAATAGCCTCTTGCTTCCACTTTCTTTTTCCAGTGAATTGGTTGTCCGTTTATTTTTTTCGGAAGCGAAAATACTTTTTCAGTCTTTGTTGTTTTTTCTTTTTCTTCCACCAATTGCAAAACATCCGACAGTAATTTTTCTTCTTTGCTCTTCGACTCCGGATATACCATTGCATTTGTCACGTACAAAGCCTCCTCTCCACCATACGTAAGCTTTCCGGTAAGCTCTACCAGCGTTCCCTCTGCTTTTGTCTTTTCTGTCTGAATCTCTCCTTGCACATTCATCACTTCATAATGATCCAGCTCCCACTGAATCTGCACCGGATAATCTTTCCACTCCGTAAGCAGATTCAGGTCTTTCTCCACACGGTCAAGGCTTTTATTTTCACCTAAAATAACCTCATCCATTTTCTCCATCACTCGTTTGAAAATTTTTTTGGTCTCCTGTGATGTATACCTTTGTTCTTCCACATCTATCGTAACTTCTTTTTCTTTCAATGTCTGTCCGATCGTGATCTCATAAGTCTCTCGTCTGCTTCCGCCGCCATAGACATTCCGCTCGATTTCTCCTGAATCTTTTTCTTGTCTGTCCAGCCAAAAGAGTCCGAGTGCAATCGTATTTGCACAAAACAAAATCAATAAAATCTGCCTTCCTGTCTTTTCCTCACACCGCACAAAAATTTTTCGTTTCTGCTTCTGAAGCACTAAAAAAAGTAATACCACATATCCAATAATACATATGATCATGATCTACACCTCAATTTCTACAATTCGTTTTCCAATCTCATATGCAATGACATATCCTAAAAAACAAATTGTCATAATTACAACTCCGGCTGCATTGCCATACAAGACTCCCATAAACTCCGGAAAACTGAACTTCATATAGCAGATCATCCCGAATGGTATCGCCGACATAACTTTAAATTCCAGCTTTTTAGAGGCAATAATCGTTCCAATCTCTCTTCTTATATCTGCCTTCTCCGACATCTGCTGTACCGTATTGCGAATAATCGCAATCATATCGCCGCCGCTTCTTTTTGCCATTACAAATACTGTCACAAACGTCTGAACATCCTCCTCGCCAGTCCGTTGTGAAAACTCCTGAAGCACTTTCTCCATTGTTACATTCACATCCAGTTGTCGAACCATATACCGGAATTCCCGCACGATCAGCTCATCTTTCTTATATATGATCTGCAGATCTTTTAATGCCTCACGCATTGCATTTTCGACTGAGTATCCTACGTTTAATGCCGTCGCCAAAGACTGTACTGCCTCCTTAAACTGTATCTGAAACACATTTTTTCTTTTTTCTATCCACTGTTTTTCCCATGATTTTAAAAAATAGACTAAATAAGGTGCCAATAAAATTGCACATAGACATGTCCCATAGAATAAATACGAAAACACTAAAATTACAAAACTGCCTGTCAATACCGCCAACAGATAATCACGTCTGCGAATGTCCTGCTGCCAATAATTTTTCTTTCTTTTGTATCTCATGTAATTTTACCCATTCTCCTTTGATTTTCCCTCCAATCATCTCCGTCTCCTGAAACTCATACAACGTCTGAAGCTGGATCTTCCCGTCCTCATACCCCAAAACCTCAACAATCTGTAAAAGCTTTCTGCTTCTGTCTCTCAGTCTTCCAAGATGTATAATAATATCAATTGCTGAGGCAATCTGTCTCTGAATTGCCGTAAGCGGAATGTCCATTCCCATCAGAACCATTGTCTCTAATCGACTGAGCATATCCTCCGGACTGTTAGAATGCCCGCTGCTCGCTCCGCAATGTCCGGTATTCAGACTCTGCAGCATGTCGATTGCCTCACTTCCTCGCACTTCACCGACAATAATTCTCGTTGGGCGCATTCGAAGCGCTGATTTGATTAAATCGCGAATCGAAATCTCTCCTGTTCCTTCCACATTTGCATTTCTCGCCTCAAGACGAACCAGATTCAGAACATTTTTGATTCTCAGCTCTGCATTGTCCTCAATTGTAATTATCCTCTCATCTTTTGGGATGAAGTCCGATAATGCATTTAAAAAAGTGGTTTTCCCAGAACCTGTTCCACCGCTGATAAAAATATTGTATTTTGCTTCCATCAGCCGCTTTAAAAATGGCACAAGCTCCGGCCCGACTGCCTCCCACTGTACAAGCTGCTCCATTGTGATATTCTCTTTCGGAAATTTTCGAATCGTCACAATCGGGCCATTTAACGCAACCGGATAAAGTACCACATTGACTCTGGAACCATCCGGAAGCCTTGCATCCACAATCGGTGAAGCTTCGTTTACAATCCGGTTTGAACCCGCTACAATCTGCTGAATCACATCTTCCAGTTTTGTCCTTGTGATAAACCTCTTTTCAAGTTCCAAAATCTTTCCCTGCTTCTCCACAAAAATATGGTCAGTTCCATTGATCATAATCTCCGTAATTTCATCATCTTCAATCAGTTCCTGCAAAATATCAAGCTTTCGGAATGTATTGAACAGTTCCTTTCCAAGACCTGATTTTTGTTTCAATGGTATATAGGACTCTTTTCCCTTTTCTTCTAAAGTCCGGTGTATGATCTCTACAAGTTCGTCATCTTCCACTTCCTTCGACAGATCCAGCTCCGCCAGAATTTTCTCATATAATTCTTCCATCTGAATCATAGACGTTCCTCCTTCACAAGCCTCCTTACCGCATTTTCAATATCCTGTGGGACAATAAACGAATATGTTTTTTCTGACAGTCTCTCCAACTGCAGTGTCTGCAGATTCTCCTCATACTGCCGCAGTTTTCCCTGTGAGATACTATCCTCTAAAATTGGCATATAAATCCTGTCACACAAATCCAGCATCTGAAAAAGTCCCTGCACACATTCGCCGACATCCAAAAGAATCACCTCATAGACGCTGTCCTCCACAATCTGTTTCAGCAAAACTTCCCATTCTTCCCAAAGTACCTCCTTCAAATCAAGACTTACCGGCATCGGCGGAATATAATCCAATTCATCCATTTTCCTGACCAGCATTCCAAGCCGAAGTCCAAAATTACTGTTCTCCTGTCTTGTATAATACAGGACGTCTCCAAGATTTCCACCGTCTGCCTGTGTAAATATTCCGCCATATCCGAAATATTCTTCCAGATTCAAATACAGCACTTTTTTACATCTCGCCAGTTCTTTTCCAAACGCCACTGCAAAGCTTGTCTTTCCCGCTCTGTGGATAGGCGAGTATACCGCCAGCATTTTAACCGATTCCTTTTTCACACTTCGCATCATATTTTCTTTTGTTCTCTCAAAATATGTCTCCAGAATCTCTGACAATATCTGATCCACGCACTGATACTTGTAAACACACTTTTCATCCTGAGACACATTCTGAAAATTACCTGTCGTCAGCACAAAAATCTGTTCTGCCTCCACTCCTTTTCGCTCTTTCTTCGCACAGGTTTCATCTATGACCAAGATATGAATATTTTTATCCCGCGAAAGTATCTTTACATTTTCCCAGGTACTGCATACATATACCCTCACCGCAAATTCTTTTCGCTCCATAATATTTTCCATTAATTTCTCGGCATATTTGACTTCCTGATCGCATATTACAATATTCTTCTCACTCAAATACTCCCTCCTTCGTATTTTATTTTTCAACTTTGGATTTCTCGCCGGAATCGGCTTTTGATCTTTGAAAATTTAAGATTAACTAACTTGTACATTGCATTATAAACGCCTTTTTCTCTCTTGTCCATATCATTTTTTCAAATATTTTATTTTTGTGCAACCTCTATAAAATTTTGTACGCCAATATCCCGTAAAGCATCGCAACCCCTGGCACTCCAAGGATTCCGGATGTCAAAAAGGAAATTCCGTTTAATCCTACTCTCAGAGAGATCCCCCTATATTCCAGATACTGATTGACAAAAAAAATGAGTCCCATACCGACTACTGCTCTGACAATAAAGTTAATAAGAAAACTGGTTTTCGGCTCTTCCTGCATTATATTTTTCCCCCTGCTTTTTGTTACAGAATATGTGCAAGCTCCTCGTTTTATTCCGATTTTTCCTTTGCAAATATGGTATTTTATTCTATTTTTTGTCTATACTAGATAAAAGAGACTATTTACAAGAATGAGGGGTGTCATATGAAACTATTCCAAAAGAACTGCCAAAGAGAAACATCCGAATACAATATACACGAAGAAATCGAAAAGGTAAAAGCACAGATGGACGCCGCATATTCCAATTTTCAAAATGCCGTCGACCCAGATTTGATTGACTGCTGCATTTTTGAAAGCAATGCTGCATGGAAAAAATATCGTTTTTTATTGAGACAGGCTAAAGGGCAACGTTCCTGCCACTAAAATACGGGGGCTTAAAAAAGTCCCCGTTCCATACTCTGTTACAAAACAATCTTTATCTCACGTCCTGTGCGATGATATTGGTAATACCGTACTCCTGCCGCATCCATCATGCGTTTTGATGCGATCACAGACGGTGTGTCTGCATATTTATCGCAGTCATATATCACCTCTCGTATTCCACTTTGAATGATTGCTTTCGCACATTCATTACACGGAAACAGTGAGACATAAAGCTTCGCTCCTGCAAGACTTCCACCGCTGTAGTTCAAAATCGCATTCAGCTCACTGTGGGTTGAGTACAAATATTTTGTCTCCAGCGGATCATCGCCTTCCCTTTCCCAAGGGAACTCATCGTCCGAGCACCCGATCGGGAAACCATTATACCCCATAGAAAGTATCTTATTATCCTGACTGACAATGCAACACCCTACCTGTGTACTTGGGTCCTTGGATCTCATACCAGAGAGCATCGCAACTCCCATAAAATATTCGTCCCATGAAATATAATCTTTTCTCTTCTCAGTCATGACAACACACCTCCACATGAACTATTTTGTACCAAAAATACGATCTCCTGCATCTCCCAATCCCGGAACAATATATCCGTGATCGTTCAATTTTTCATCCAATGCAGCAATATAAATATCTACATCCGGATGTTCTTTCTGCAGACGTTCCACACCTTCCGGTGACGCAATGATACACATGAAGTGAATGTTTTTGACACCTTTTTCTTTTAGCATCTGAATTGCCGCAACACAGGAACCTCCTGTTGCAAGCATCGGATCTACCACGTACACTTCTCTTTCATTACAGTCTGACGGAAGTTTGCAGTAATATTCTACAGGCTCCAATGTCTCCGGATCACGATACAGACCGATATGTCCTACTTTTGCAGCCGGAATCATTGCAAGCATACCTTCTACCATACCAAGTCCTGCACGCAAAATCGGTACGACAGCAAGTTTTTTCCCTGCCAGTTCTTTGACAGTCGTCTCACAAATCGGTGTTTTGATCTTGACATCCTGGAGCTTCAAGTTTCTTGTAGATTCATAACACATCAACATTGCAATCTCACTGATCATCTGACGAAAATCCTTTGATCCAACCTCTTCTCTTCTAATAATCCCTACTTTATGCTGGATCAGCGGATGATCCATAACGTATACTTTTGACATACTCTTTCTCCTTGTTCTTGTTCTTTATTCTTCAATCATCGAAATGCGTCGTACATGACGCTCATCTCCGGAAAACGGAGTCTTCAAAAAGGTATCCACAATCTTCACTGCAAGTTCCGGACCTAATACACGTCCCCCCAATGCAATGATGTTTGCGTCATTGTGAAGTCTTGTAGCTTCCGCAGAAAAGCAGTCAGAACAAAGTGCACAACGGATTCCTTTCATCTTATTCGCAGCGATGGAAATACCAATTCCGGTTCCGCAAATCAAAATTCCTTTTTCACACTCGCCATCCAAAACAGCCTGTCCCACTTTTCTCGCATAAATTGGATAATCTACCGATTCTCCATTGCAGCCGAAGTCTTTATATGCAAGCCCTTCTCGTTCTAAATATTTTATAATCTCCAATTTCAAATCATATCCACCATGATCACATCCAATTGCTATCATTCTTTTTTTGCCTCCTTATTTAGTTTCTCTGCTAATTTTAAAATCAACTCTTTTAACAGTTCAAAATTCTCTCCATATGCCACCAAAGGCTGCCCATGTGTAGAGAGAACCTGTCTGTCATCTTCAATGTACTCATTCAATGTAAATACATTCTTTACATTTTCGTATTCCGATACAATCTTCCATTTGTACGGTTCTTCCAATGTAAGCACCAATGTATCGTCATCCAAATCTTTTTCACTAAACGGCGTTGCCTCATGTGACTCCAAGGTCATCTGCTGGCTTTTCATGATTGCCTCTGCCTTTTGGTTCGCCGGCTCAGGAAACAAGACGATCATTCCTCGAGAATCCACTTCATATTCCTGTAAAAGTGGCTGATTGCGCAAGATCTCTGCCGCCATCGGTCCCCTGCAATTGTCACTGTTACTTACAAACAGAATCCTTCTGTATTTCTGAAGCTTCGTAATCTCTTCCGCCTCTATGATCTGATGACCCGCAGCTTTGATAAGTCTGTTCATAATCGCATTCCCGATTCCTTCCACGGCAAATGCCTCACTAAAAATATATGCCACCTCTTCATCATCAAATTCACGAAGCACTTTATAAAGATTTTTAGCAATGGAATTCTCGTTTGCTCTTGTCCCAATACTTTTTACGATTCCATTCGTATATAAATCCGCTGTTTCGCTTGTCGCAATGATTCCCACCTGATTTCCCCTGCGCATCTGTTCATATGCAAGCTGACGAATAGCTTTCACTGCTTCTAACGGCGCACCATTCACAATCACAAGCTGAGCTTTTGGTGCATAGTGACGGTATTTCATTCCAGGAGCTTTCGGTGCCGCATCGCTCGTCTCAGACAATGTTGTCCTGTCCACAGCAACTTCACCTATGACTTCCTCTAACATCTCCTTCGTGATTGCTCCGGGTCTGAGGATCATAGGAGGTTCCACAGTCATATCAACGATCGTTGACTCTACTCCTATTTCCACATTGCCCCCATCGATGATCATATCGATCTTTCCATCAAGGTCTTCCGCAACATGTTCCGCACTCGTAGGGCTTGGGCGTCCGGAAGTATTGGCACTCGGGGCTGAAATATAACCTCCTCCCGCCCGAATCAGTGCCCTTGCAATCTCGTCCTCCGGCATTCTCACCGCCACCGTCTGCAGCCCGCCGGTTGTTCCAAGCGGAACTACTCCACTCTTTTCAAATATAAGTGTCAGTGGCCCAGGCCAAAATTTTTCTACGATACTTTTTGCTTTTTCCGGTATAAATTCTACAATCTCATCCAATGCCTGAATATCTGCAATGTGAACAATCAATGGATTATCTGACGGACGTCCCTTTGCTTCATAAGTCTTCCTTGCAGCTTCCTCATTCAGTGCATTGGCTCCTAATCCATACACCGTCTCTGTTGGAAACGCCACAAGTCCTCCTTTTTCAAGTATCTCACCTGCTTCTGCAATGATCTCTGTATCAAGTTGATTTTTGTCGATTTTTTTAATTATTGTTTTCATAACTTTTATTATATCATCATTATGTACACTTAGTCTAGCCATTTTATAATCCCTGCACAAATTGCTTCCGCCACTTTATCCTGATACTCCTCATTTTTTAATTTTTCTGCCTCCTGGGCATTACTCAAAAATCCGCATTCTACAATGATCGTCGGCACTTCTGTTCTCTTTAACATATAATATGTACTGTTTTCTTTCGCCTGTCTTTTGTTGTTTGTATCCAGCGCCTTCAATGCCTCCTGCATGACAGTTGCAGCACGTTCCCCTTCTTTGGAATGTGTATAATAAAATACCTGCGCTCCTTTTATGCTCTCTTCATGATAGCTGTTTTGGTGAATGCTGACCGCAATATCAGGCTTCGTCTCATTGATAAGGGCAACTCTTTTTTTCATATCTGCAATTTTTTTATTTGATTTGCTTTCATTATAAAATCCGTCGTCATCTTCTCTCGTCATCACCACATGTATCCCTTGCTCAATCAGCCTTTTCTGTACTTTTTTAGAAATCTTGAGATTCACATCTTTCTCCAGTACATTATTGATTCCTATTTTACCGGGATCTTCTGAACCGTGTCCCGCATCTAATACAACCGTTTTTGTACCTTTTTCTACTTTTTCACTTGTCACATACTCGCTCAATCCCTTACTCGCAATAATCGCCCCTATTAAAAGCAGCAATACCATCAAAAGTTCTATCTTTCTTTTCAACTATCATTCTCCATATATTTCATTGATAAAATATATGCAAAAGAAGAGCTGAACATTCAGCTCTTCTTAATCGATCAGTTCACATATTTTAAAATCAGCTCCCACACACTCGACTTTTCAAAACCTAAGCGCCATGCCGCTGTTCCAGCCAGCTTATATTCCTTCATCAGCTTAAGTTTCTCTTCCAAAGCAGTCTCATCCTCTAACCAAATCTTGTATGTGGCTCCATCTGCCTCCCACTGAGCATAGTTTTGTTTGGTTGCCTCATCTACAGTCGTCTGAGCGCCTGCATCGGCAATCGCCTGTTCTGCCGCTTCCATACCAAGCGCTTCGCTCGTCACTTTTACAGAATATTCAGCCGCTTCAGTTCCTGCCTCCTCTGCCAGCTCTTCCTCGGTCTTTGGAACTTCTTTCCAAAGTCTTGTGAAAAACGGAACCGCATTGATTACTTTTTCTTTTGGTACGGCATTTAACGTCGCTTCTATTCCCTCTTTTACAAAATTCAAAGATGCAACTGAACCGCTTTCATAAGAGCCGCTGTAATGTTCATCATATCCCATGATAATTACATAATCCGCAACTTTCCCCTGCTCTTCTATATGATAATGTGCATTGTATGTCTTCGGCACATAGTTGTCCACAGATAATACAAGTCCATTCTGTCGGCACTTTACAGATAACTCGCGGATAAACTGAATATAATGTTCTCCGCACTCTGCAGAAATCTTCTCAAAGTCGACATTAATGCCGTCAATTCCTGTCTGCAGTGCCTCTGCGATCAGCTGATTTACCAAGTTTTCTCTCTTTGAAGTATGACTAAGTACTTCGTAAGATTCTTCATAAGAACCGATTCCACCATCAAAATCTCTCACCAGCGCCCATACTTCGATATTGGACTGATGAGCATAGTTCACATACTGGGAACTTGCAAGAGAGTTAATATTTCCATCTGTATCTGCAATTGTAAACCACGTTGGAGAAATTGTTGTCAAACCTTTTGTATCTGCAATTGTCTGAAGCACTTTTTCGTTCGCACTCTGATTCGTCACCACGTGCCACGCCATATTGATTGTGTAGTCTTTTGAAATGTTTGTGTATACCTGTTCTTCAAACTCTCTCGAAATCGTCTCTTCCTTTTCATTCTTCAGACAATTTTTCTTGATATATCCAATATATCCATCCTCTGTACGAACTTTTTTCCAGTCCCCTTCATTCTCAATTACAGTTACCTTATCCTTTTTGGATACCTCTGTCAGGTACGGACTCTTCACTCCGCCTCTGTACCTCACCTGTGTATCCTTTTTGACCGTTGCCGTTCTGATCTTTCCCCAGTCACTTATAATCATGACTCTCTGCGGGTCTTCATATGTTTTAAATTCAATATTTGTATACTTCTGCACAAAATCCAGTGCGATATACGCCGTACTTCCTTCCGTCTTTATAATCGTATAATCTTCACTTTTCTTTTCTTTCTGCAGTGTATACTCATTACTTCCTACGTCTGCCCGGATCGTTCCTTCCGGGAGTGTGTACAATAAAATATTCTCATTGGAATCCCAATAAAATCTATCATTTAGATAATCTCGCACAAGCGAATATTCCAAGTATGGCTTTCCATCAAACATCGCCGCTTTCGCTTCAAGAATCTGATTGTCTATAATAACAGCTACCTGATTGTCTTGTTCTATTCCATAATATTTTTTCAAATCAGCTTTTTCTTTGGATGGGCTATATCTCTTTAATAAGAAAGCGCCTCCTACAATACCTATTACTATCAAAACAAGGATACTCATCTTGAACGCCAAATTGCGTTTTCTCTGTCTCCTTGATGCACCATTTCTTCTCTTCCTATTCGAACCATTCTGTGCTGATCTGGTTCTTTGGGTCGTGCTCTTATTTTGCATCTGCCTTGTTGTACCTGAACTCTTTCTTGTTCTTTCGTCCATGCTACACCTCCTACTTGAACCTATTATAACAATATTTTTTGTACACGTCATCAACTATTTCGACAATTTCCGCAAATATAAACAATCTAATTGTCTTCGCAAGAGGGGTATCTGTGCGTCTTTCTTAACTGTTGCTGATACTGTGAAATACGATTTCTTTAACGTCTCCCTTATCATCCCAGACGTAATCTCTCATATAGGCATTTTCCTCTTTTACCATATGTGCCGTAACAATCTGCATAGGACTTGCCGGCTGATTGTTCAACCGTATGCTGACACCTCGATTCTCGTATTTTTCTAACTCCGCATACAAATCTTTATATAGTTCTCTCTCTTCCATGTTCCGCTCCTCCATAATTTTTACAATTGGCAACTATGGCATCTGACATTCCACTATTCCTTGAGGTTCTGTGATATATCTTATGGAAATGTTTTTGCTGACAAGAAGATAGGTTTTCTCTTTAGAATTTCTTTTTTTGTTTATTTTATACGTTGCTTGTTTTGGTTTTCTGATTCGATTAAATCCTGTGATATGTATTGTTGATTCGCTATTGAAATGTGTTTGATTTAAACAAATTAGACTTTTTCAGATTATTTCTTAAAAGATTATTTTTACGAAAAGATTCTTATTGAGAAGTTAAGAATCCTGCCTTCGATAATACGTCCCTCCTTACATTGTAAACATAGCCGCCCGACATACTATCTTCTTGTAATAAAATTATAATCATTTTCATTTATTACTTGCAAGCACTATTTTGTTTATATCTAATTGTAAAGATTTACCTTGTAATTTCAAGCTTTTCTTTATCCATACTATACTTATCCACGGATTTTCCACAAGATATCCACATACTTTTCCACACAAAATTCTCTTTACATATTTTTTGTTTTTGTTTATACTAATAAAAAGTAAGCAGATCTATTTATGAATAGGAAGTGATCATTATGAAGATTGAAAAAATTAACGATAATCAAATACGCTGTACTCTTACACAAGCTGATTTAGCTGACCGCGAATTAAAACTCAGCGAATTGGCTTATGGAACTGAAAAGGCAAAATCACTTTTCCACGATATGATGCAACAGGCTGCTGCTGAATTTGGTTTCGAAGCAGAAGATATCCCTTTGATGATAGAGGCAATTCCTACATCTTCCGATTCTATTGTACTCATTATCACAAAGGTAGAAGATCCGGAAGAACTTGATACAAGATTTTCAAAATTCGCTCCTTCTCCGGCTGATTTAGACAGCAGAAAGCGAAATGTATTAGATAAACTGGAAGGCGCAGAAGATATTTTAGATTTGATAAATAAAGTAAAAGAAGCGGTATCCGAACCTCCGGCTAAAATGGCGGAAGCGAAAAAAGAAGAGATAAAAGAAGCAAAAAATCCGGCAATTCGCCTTTTTTCATTCTCGAATATGGACAGCGTCATCCATGCTGCTCATTTGCTAAAGGCAATGTACTTTGGTTCCAACACATTATATAAAGATACTTCAAACAATGTATTCATCTTAGCGCTCACACAGTCTGAGCATACAACTAATGAATACAATAAGATTTGTAACATGTTATCTGAATATGGATCCTTAGAACGTGCTTCCGGAGCAACACTTGCATATTTGGAAGAGCACTGTGAAGTATTTATAGCCAACAATGCAGTTCAACAGTTGGCAGTAATTTAAAAAAATGGGAAGAGAGTTCAAATACTCTCTTCCCATTTTTTCTTTATGCATTAATTGCTGCATTAATCTTTTCAACTAATAATTCTACGTCAATACCGTGTACCATTGCTGCTTCTTCCAGAGATTCTCCCTGTGCAGATGGGCATCCGAGACAGTGCATACCAATTTCCATTAAAATCGGTGCCACCATAGGATTAATTGCAAGAATTTCACCAATTGTCATTTCTTTTGAAACTTGTACAGCCATTTGAGATTCCTCCTTCTATAATTTTTACTTTACCTATTATAATACCATTTTTATAAATTATCAATCTCTTAAACTCTTAAACATTTCAAAAGTTTCTCAATTGTATATACAATTGTATACAAATTGAGATTACTTAAAAGTCAACATTTTTTCTCCGTTTTTTCGACAAAATAATTTTTTTATTATTTCTCTACAAAACGCTTGTTCTTTTTTTCACAATAATAATCCACACTTTCCACGCCCTTTAGTGTGGATAATGTGGATAACTTTGAGGAAAACTACTATTTATTGTGTTTTTTCCAATTTTTCATGTGGATAAGTGTATTTTTAATTTTTTTCATTTTTTTTCACATTTCGACATTTTTGTGCATTTTGTACACGCTACTTTTCTTATGTGTTCTGGCACAAAAAAAACCTCAAGACAATTCCTGAGGTTTTCCTTATAATTTCTGAACTATTACAGAAGTCTTCTGACAGTGATAATGTTTGTATATGTTGCTGAAGATACACCAATTCCATGCGCTTCATCAATCGCATTTACAATCTGACCATTTCCTATATAAATTCCTACATGCCCCTCATAACAGATTACATCTCCCGGAACAGCCTCGCTGTAGCTTACTTCTGTTCCCGCACTTCTCATGGCACTTGATGTACGTGGCATGCTAACTCCAAAATTAGCATATACTGACTGAACAAATCCAGAGCAATCCGCTCCATTTGTCAGGCTTGTACCTCCCCATACATATGGATTTCCTACAAACTGCATTGCATAGTCCACAACAGCCTGTCCATTTCCCACTGTTTCCGCTTCTGCCGCCTTAGCCTCTTCTTCTGCTTTCGCTGCTTCCTCTGCAAGTCTTGCCGCTTCCTCTTCTTTTGACTCTGCATAAGAAAAACACTCTGCCGCAAGCTCTTCTGCTTTCGCTTCATCCAATGTCTCTACATCTACTTCCGGTTTCTTCTCTGCTACAATTGCTTTTGCTTTTTCTTCTGCTGACTCCCCTGTCAAAATATATTCTGTTTTCACATAACCGGTTACATTGCCGGATTCAATCTGTGTCCATTCTCCCACCGGACCGATTACTTTTGCTGCGTCCGCTTCATAGAGCTTACCAACCCATTCACTGTCCTGAGATGGTTCTGTTCTTACAAATAAATAACTTCCCTCTTCCACCTGTGTAAATGCCATGTCTTCGTACACATTTTTCAGTTCAGTTTCTACGTATCGTTCAATCTCAGCTGTAGCATTTGCCAAATATCCTTTATTTATATTTACAGTACTTACCCCCTCCGCATTTTTTGCTTCGGCTGCAAGAACTTTATCGTTCGGTATTAAGACTGCACTTGTCAATACTCCTAAAGCGATTCCTTTTTTCAGGAATTTAGAATACATAAATTGTCCTCCTACTATATTTTTCTTAATTGTTACAAAAATGTTAAATATGTTACATTGGTATTATATCAACGTAACATCTTACTGTCAACCGTGTATACTGTGTTTTTATTGTGAATTTTATTTTCTGTATTGACAAAATTTCACTTTTTTAATATTATAAATATAGTAACTATTACTATTATTGACTGAAAGGAGGATTCCCATTGGCAACTTTAAAATACAGCCGCCAGCGAGAGTCCATCAAAGACTATCTGAATAGCACAACTGAACATCCAACAGCAGATACTGTCTATTTAAATGTAAGGAAAGAGTTTCCGAACATCAGCCTGGGCACAGTATATCGCAATCTGAATCTGCTGGCAGAGATTGGAGATGCTATAAAGATACCTACTCCCAATGGCGGAGATCGATTTGATGGAAGAACAATTCCACATTATCATTTTTGTTGTACTTGTTGTGGCAGAGTCATGGATCTTGATATCGAACAGATGGATTTCATTAATGAGACTGCCGGCAAGAATTTTGATGGTATTATCGAGAACCACTCTATGATGTTCTACGGGACATGTAATGAATGTGTTAAAAAACAATAAAATTCAAAATAAGGATTGACATTTTCATTTGATTATGATAAATTAATATCAGTAACTATTACTAATATTGATGATAAAAAATATTATTAACAGAAAAGGAGAGTTTTAAAATGAAAAAATTTGTATGTACAGTATGCGGTTATGTTTATGAAGGAGAAGCTGCTCCAGCAGAATGTCCACAGTGCCATGTAGGAGCTGATAAATTTAAAGAAATGACAGGAGAAAGAGAATGGGCTGCTGAGCACGTAGTTGGTGTTGCACAGGGCGTTAGCGAAGATATTTTAGCTGACTTAAGAGCAAACTTCGAAGGAGAATGTTCAGAAGTTGGTATGTACCTTGCAATGGCTAGAGTAGCTCACAGAGAAGGATACCCAGAGATCGGATTATACTGGGAAAAAGCTGCTTGGGAAGAAGCAGAACACGCTGCTAAATTCGCTGAATTATTAGGTGAAGTTGTAACTGACAGCACAAAGAAGAACCTTGAGATGAGAGTAGAAGCTGAGAACGGCGCTACAGCAGGAAAATTTGATCTTGCAAAACGTGCAAAAGCTGCTAACTTAGATGCTATTCACGATACAGTTCACGAGATGGCTAGAGACGAAGCTCGTCACGGAAAAGCTTTCGAAGGACTTCTTAACAGATATTTTGGTTAATTTGAATGCTTCTTACGAGCATTTACAAAGGAGCCGACCAGTGGTCAGGCTCCTTTTACTTTATATTTTTTCTGTAATTCTGTCATATGCCATCTGGTACAATACTTCCTGAGCATTGACTGGTTTTTCTTCATTCACCCGCATGTGATAACAACCATCTTTATTTTCCCATCTTGCTTTCTGATTATCATGCAGCAAAATATCAAACAATTCCTGAAGTCGTTCTTTTAGATTCTCCTGATAGACCGGAGCGGCAACCTCCACTCTTTTCACTGTATTTCTCGTCATAAAATCAGCGGAACCAATGTAATATCTTCGTCTTTCTCCAACTCCAAATATATAGATGCGGGAATGTTCCAAAAACCTCCCGACAATGCTAAGTACACGGATATTTTCTGTCTTACCTGCAACTTGCGGAATCAGACAGCAGATTCCTCTCACTACCATCTCAATGTTCACTCCTGCGCAGGAAGCTTCCACTAACTTATCCATAATTTTTTTATCGGTGAGAGAATTCAGTTTTAATCCTATATATGCATCTTCTCCACTTTTTGCACGTATGATTTCTTCCTCAATCATCTCAATAACTTTTGACTGCAGACATTTCGGAGCAACTAAAAGATGTTTTGTCTCTTCCACCACTTCCCCTTTTGACAGTGCCTGAAAGATTCCCGCTGCCTCCAGACCGATATCCACATTTGCTGTCATCAGAGACAAATCCGTATATAATCTGGACGTTTTTTCATTATAATTACCGGTTCCGATTTGCGTAATATACTCGATCTTTCCTTCTGCCTTGCGGGTAATCAGACAAAGCTTTGAATGTACTTTATAATTTTCCAGCCCATATATTACCTGGCATCCTGCTTTTTCAAGCATTCTGGACCACTCAATATTATTTTCCTCATCAAATCTTGCCCGAAGCTCTACCAATACAACTACTTCTTTTCCGTTTTCTGCCGCCTCGCATAACGCCTCGATGATTTTACTTTGTTTCGCAAGTCGATATAAGGTCATTTTAATCGAAACTACATTTTCGTCTTCCGCCGCTTCCACGAGCAGATTCAAAAATGGACGAATAGATTCATACGGGTAGGATAACATCTTATCTTCTTCTTTGATCTGTTCAATAATACTGGTTCCGTCTTTGATATCAGGTGTTTTCTGCGGAACTCGCTTTTCATAGAACATTTCTGAATTCTTTCTGAGGAGGTCCTCAATTTCAGAGATAAACGTCATATCCAGCGGAGACTCTTCACGAAATACACTGTCTGTATCCATATCCAGATATTTACACAATGCATGCACTACATTTCCGTCCATCTCACGCGAAAGACTCAGGCGTACCGGAGAAAGTTTTTTGCGTTCTTTCATTAATTCTGCCATAAATTCACGGTAATCCAAATCTTCGTCATAAAGTGCATCTGCATCAATGTCCGCATTTCGGATCACTCGAATGAGAGACTTTCCTTTGATCTTGTAACCTTTAAATACTTTTGCCATAAAGTGTAAAATCAAATCTTCTGACAGCATATATCTTCCCTGTCCAAACGGCAGCTCAATCATACGCTCCAGCATATTATTTGTGCATGGAATAATTCCAAGACGTTCCTTTCCGTTTCTTGTCTCCAATACAACAACCGCGTAGATTTCCTTGTTGCGCAAAAATGGGAATGGCTGGCGTTTTCCGACTACGGTAGGTGAAATCAACGGCGCAATCTCTGTCTCAAAATACTTTTCCAAATACTGCTGTTCTTCTTCACGCGCCATCTGGAAATCAATCAGGCAGATTCCAAACTGTTCTACTTCTGTCATCAGCTTGCTGTATATTTTATCTTTTCTTTTGTTAAGCTTCTTTACTTCTCGAAAAATTGCATGAATCTGCTCCTGTGCAGTCATATTTGTCTTATTGTCTTTCCATTTACTGCTGATAAGCATCTGGTCTCTCAAAGACCCGACTCTTACCATAAAAAATTCGTCCAGATTGCTCTCAAAAATAGAGACAAATGTCATTCTCTCACATAGTGGAACGGACTCATTTTCTGCTTCTTCCAGTACTCTTTCGTTGAATTTTAGCCAGGAAAGCTCCCGGTTCATATAAATTTCTCCCATTTTCGCCTTCTCCTTTGTTTTGAATTTTCAAAAGAAACTCTCGTTTTATAACGTATAGCGACGGCGTTTTGTAATTCCAAATACGACTGTCAAAGTCAAAATAATTGCTGTGAAAAGTCCTGCTGTTTTCTGCATATCTCCGGTCTTTGGTGCATCTGATTTTGCTCCTTGTCCGGATTCCTGTCCATTGTTTGAATTCTGTCCTTCCCCCGAATCCTGCCCGTTATCCGAATCTTGCTCATTTCCCTGATCTTCTGTTTTCCGAGCAGTTAATTCATATGATGCAACGGTTCCTGATACTTCACATGCCGTTAATAAATGTGCATTTCCATCCACACTTTCCGACTCCGATATAAAACAAAGTCCTTCCGGTGAATCATCTCCTGCAATATCCGCACTGAAATCGCGGGAGTTAATATAATTTGCATAACTGATTTTCTCTGGATTTGTAACATCATACATCATTACGCCTCCGATTCTTTCCAAACCAATAAATGCGTAAATCTTTTCGCCTACATTTCCTATAGTTACATTTTCTGCTTCAACCCCCTTTTTCCCTGAGCGGTCATCTATGTCATTATTGTCGTTCGAACAGTTAAAGTGTTCTAGTTCATAGCCTGCTGTTTTTGCTTCAAACTCATTACCACTTGTGTATATTTCTGTCAGACCTTGCTCATCTGCTTTAAATACCGTAAAAGAGCGCCCTCCAAAGAGATAGTCAAACTCACTGTCAAGCCCATCGTAATCACTGCTGTCAAAAAATACAACTTTTCCAGTTAATCCACTGTTTTCGGCTGTAATCTTTCCTGTTGGAGACGTCTCTCCTTTCCCGAAGTTCCGCTCATCTTCATTCAGATACTCACCCCATTCCCGAGAATCACCTTCATTTGCTGTTACTATATAGTCTACACCATTTATATGATATGTTGCAATCCCATCAGGCATACGTATTCCTCGTAATGTCTCATAAACTGCTGGTTTATATGCTTCATCTTTTTTGTCAATATCTACTGCGCAAGTACTATAATCTTCATACCCGGCAGAATAAACTCCTGTAAGAGATTGCTGGTTCAAGTCAATTACTGCGATAGCATTTGCCTCTTGAAGCGTCACATATGCTGTCTTATCTCCTACTGCAATATATTCCGGCTCAAAATCTACAGAAGGATTCGTATTTTTCTTCAGGATAACTCCACTTTCTACGAGTTGTTCCCGGCTGTCAGAATTATCATACGATGTAAAATCTACCTGTGATACTGTCTGGTCTGCCAAATTAATAATTGTGACTGTCCCCTTCGGATCTATGATTCCATCCCCGTATCCATCTCTTGGTTCCCCTTCGTCCGCCGTAAGAATTTTACTATCATTTGACGCAAATGTAACCATATCCGGCTGCACTCCGGTCTCATAAACCTTATCAAAGGTCAACGTCCCATCTGCATTGCATGTAAATAACGCCACACGTCCGGTATCTGCATAATTTTCTGCCTGTATTGCAACTGCAAGCTTACTTCCGTCTTCCGAAACTGCAACAGAAGTCATATCTCCATATACAAACCCTGCACAATTTTCTTCTACCATCGATTTTACATCAATATCATTGCCATCCAAAAGGTCTATCTTTTCTGAAGACTTCATATCTTTGATCGCGATGGCTGTCAAGTTTCCGGTTACGCCATTGACCGCATATGCCCATCCAGTCGTCGTATTATAATCTACAATCTCCATCACACCGCCGTCAGCATTTGTCATGCCAGAGTCATATCGTGCCTTTTGAACCACATCCAGAAATGTCTTTGTATTTTCTTTTCCTGATGTCTGTTCTCCTCCGTCTGTATTCTTTGTAACGCTGAATGAATCGATCAGCTCACTGTCTGGTGCATCGCTCTCTCCGGAAAGATTATACACATTTACAGAAATCTTTTGATCTGTCACATCAAAAATAGCATAACTTGGACTATACTCCTGATTCCACTCTTGATTTCCCACAGGAAGATTTCCTTCCAGATAGGATGCAGAACCACTCTCTCCATTTGCTAAAATCGGAAAATCCGCATTATTATTTTTATCTAGTTTTTCAAACGGGGTATAATACTGCATATCAGAACAGCAATTTCCAGTAAGATAAATCGTTCCGTCCGGATCATTAATCGTATCCAGGCGCTCTGAATTGCGCTGTCCGTCTTTTAAAACATAACTTCTGGAATATACATGATCATGTCCTCCCAGTACAAAATCCACATCAAACTCATCCATGACTTTTTCAAATCCTCCATCTACATAGTTCTCAATATCGGAGTCTGCGGCATGCTTTGCCACTGTCTGTGTAGATTTGTGATGTGTTACAATCAGCCACTGATACTGTCCTGCATATTCCGCAGTTGCAGCACTGAGCGTTGTCTTAAAATTTTTCACAATTGCCTCTGCCTCAGAATTATCTTTTGAAGCACTTGGAACATCTGCATTGTCTGCATTTTCCGCATCGTTGCCACCCGGATATGCCCCTGTATTTAAAGTTACAAAAAGTACATTATCGTACAGATAATAATAATTACCTTTTGTCTCCATCTCTCTTCTCTCGGTAAAGTCATATTGTCCTTCTGCATTTGGCGTCACTCCGTTTGACTCAGATTGGTTCGCAATTTCATCTGCCGTTGCCTGAATATAGTTTCCATGACTTTGACTCGTCCCACTGTTCTGCCCACGAAATGTTGTCTTCACCTGGCTGAGCACGCCTTCACTTCCATCTACAAGCATTTCATTTGGCAGATTAAAATGATCTGCAAACATATAATGTCTGTCATGATTTCCAACCGCCGGAGCATAAAGAATCGAGGACATCTCCTTCGGTGCAAAAAATGCGGCATATTCACTTGACTTTCCCCAACTTTGATCTTCCACCTGATCTCCGGCAGATACAACCAGATTTACATTCTCCTGCATCAGCTTATCCAGCATAGTTGCCCAACCGGTCTGGTTCGTACCATCAGATGAGTTCCATCCTTTTTTGTTGCTCTCTCCATTTTCCTTGATTTGAGGATCACTTGTGAAGCCAAACTTAAACTCATTTTCTTTTGCTGTCTTATAGCTATTGATTTCCGACCATGTTTTCCCATCATCATAGGACACCTGATACTGATATTCCGTATCTTTTGTAAGCCCGTCAACTGTTGCTTTACATACCATTTTCCCAGTGTCAGTATATTTGTTTTTGTCTACCTTTGTCGGTGTATGAAGTTCCTCCACAGATGCTTCCACTATCCGATCCCCAAATTTCACAATCGCTTTCTCCGTTCCTGTCGGCGCATACCAATTCAGATTCACAGCCGAATCCGTCTCCCCCGGCTGAAGTGTCAGGTACTCTACAGAAACCTCTGCATCCGTATTCCATTCCACGCTATCACTATTTTTATCTGCTGAGTAAACTAAACTCATAACATTTTGCGAGTAGGCTACAGATGCTGCTAATGCAAACGCTGCTCCTCTTTTCCATACTTTTTTCATATTTGTTTTCCTCCTAAATAAACGCACTACGAGAGAATTGTAAAAGATATTTGTTAAATTCAGAATTGTTTTTTGCAAAAAGTATGTTAATTTAATTTTTTCAAAAGTTCTTCTTCCCTGTTATGAAGTGAAATCTAAAAAAAGATTGCGCAATAGCGCAATCTTCGCGCGCGAGCGGTTCACGCAGTGATAATTTCACCCCCGCGAGCTGCGCATCTTTGCACGAAGTGCATTTTTTGAATTATAGGATTCCAAAGGATTTTCCTATAATTCAAAAAAATCCTGTAATTCAGCTTTCCGCTGAACTACAGGATCATAGAGTAAATGTTAGCTGACCATATGGGAACTAATCTGGAAATCACAGATGCGCCTGCTAATGGAAGTACTTTTTATATATCCTTCCTATCGGTCTGTAAATAAGAAGCACCACGCCGACCATAAACGCTGCGTTTATCACTGTGGCAGGGATTGAAGTGAGCGCTCCCAAAAGTGCCGCATTCACTCCACTTCCCGCAATCAAAAGTGTAATCGTTCCCATCACAAATTCAATCACAATATTCATCACAGCGTACACGAACACGCCGATCGTGACAGCCCGGTATTCTGTCTTCTTATCATCTTTCCCTTTGACAAAGTGTTTTAAAATGGCACCGAGGATCAGGCACTTCACAATTGTCTCTATAAAAACCTGTGGAATCGCCTGCACGTATCCGTTTAACAGATCAAATAATACAAGTCCGATCGTTCCTGATACTGCACCTTTCTTCCCGCCTTGCAGCAGCACACCCAGCACAACAAAAATATGTCCAAAATGTACAAATGGTGTCCCAACTGCTGCCGGAAGCGGAATCCGAAACATCTGTATCCCAAGAAATGTAACTGCGGCAAAAAAACCAGCCGTCACAATCGTCTTTAAGTTTATCGTACTACTCTGCCTCATAGTTAAACAGCCTTTCTCTTCATATGAATAAGTCCGCTGCGAAGCAATACCGGTCTGAGCGCATTATATACAACACCGACCAGAATGACTGATACCACTGCATTTACGAATGTGGTCGCCGTGCTCCATTTCGCAAGCACCTCCGCCATCTCCTGCGGCTGTCCCAGTATCCACTGTTTATAAAAATAACCTACAAGCGGATCTGCGATTACATTGAATCCAAGCCCTGCAACAGATGCAATCACACTCCATCTGAGCACATACTTCTTATCACTGCTCTCATTGATCTTGGCAATGCGATGCGCCACAAGTCCGACAATCAGACCGATGCATAACTTTAATACAAATGTCTTTGGTGCAACTGTAATATAAACCGGATCCATAATATCTGCAATAGACATTCCGATAGCTCCTGCAAGTCCGCCATACCAGCCGCCTAACAGCAGTGCCCCAAGTACACATACCGCATTTCCCAGATGCAGTGATGTGGCATCTCCACCAGGCATCGGTATCTTGATCTGCAAAAATGTAAAGGTCACATAACATAACGCCGCCACCAAAGCAGTCTGTGCTAATTTTATCATTGTCTCATTCTTTTTTTCCATGTTGTATACCCCTTTCCTTACTTAAGTTAGGTACTATACTAACATCATTCTGGTATATTTAAAAATACCAGTTTTTGAGTTTTTAACCAGTCCAGTTTATTTATTTTTGGTTCGCCGGTTCTATGGCAATCGATTTTCCTTTGATTTTTGCATTCTGCATCGCATGCAGAACGTCTTTCGCATACTCTCTCGGAACCTCTACAAATGTATATTTGTCAAACATATCGATGGTACCGATGAGTTTTCCAGGCATTCCGGTCTCGCCCGCAAGCGCTCCAAGAATATCTCCCGGTTTTGCTTTTTGCTTTTTTCCAATATTGATAAACAAACGTACCATTCCAGGCTCTTCTGCTCCGGTGTCACCAAAGTCCATATCCTCCGCTGAACCGTCATCGCCCATCGTCATTCCCGTACACATTTTCAAGAATGCAGCCGCAATGTCCATCGCTGTGTAATCAGAGCCATTTACTTTGCTCTCGATTGCATTGACCATCGCTGTCAGATCTTCTGTCTCGATAATGCGGTCAATGTCCTCCAAAATATTCTCCATCTTTGTGTTCGCAACATCGTCCAATGACGGAACCTTTTGTGCATAAATCTTCGTCTTACAATATCTCTGAATCTCTTTCAGTTTATACACTTCTTTTCCGGATACAAATGAAAACGAACGTCCGACTCTTCCCGCACGCCCCGTTCTCCCGATACGGTGTACATAATATTCATCATCCTGCGGCAAGTCATAGTTAAATACTGCTTCTACTTCATCTACGTCAATTCCTCTGGCTGCCACGTCGGTCGCAACAAGAATGTCTGTCTTCCCACTTCGGAATCCCTGCATCACACGGTCACGCTGCGCCTGCTTCATATCACCGTGAAGTCCCGCCGCAAAATATCCTCTTCCAAGCAATGCGGTCACAAGAAGGTCCACCTGCTTTTTCGTATTACAGAAAATAACAGAAAGCTTTGGTGTATAAATATCTAAAAGACGAGTTAACACCTCTTCCTTATTCTTTGGTCTTACTTCATAGTAAAACTGCTCGATATTCGGAACTGTGAGCTCTTTTTTTGTCACTTTCACCACTTGGGCATTCTTTTGGAATTTTTTTGTAATCTCCATAATTGCTTTTGGCATTGTCGCTGAGAACAAAACTGTCTGTCTTTCTTCCGGCACTCCGCTTAAAATCGTCTCAATATCTTCGCGAAATCCCATATTGAGCATCTCGTCTGCCTCATCAAGGACAACCGTGTGCACCTGATCCATCTTGATCGTCTTTCGTCTCATGTGATCCATCACACGCCCCGGCGTACCGATAATAATCTGTGTCCCACTTTTCAGAGAACGGATCTGTTTTACAATCTCCTGCCCTCCATAGATTGGAAGCACTTTAATTCCATGCATATATTTTGCCAGATTTCGAATCTCATCCGCCACCTGTATTGCGAGTTCTCTTGTCGGGCAAAGAACAATCCCTTGCAGCTTTTTGTTTTTCGGATCGACTTTCTGTAAAAGTGGAATCCCGAATGCCGCTGTCTTTCCGGTTCCTGTCTGCGCCTGACCAATGATATCTTTTCCTTCCAAAATAACCGGAATTGCTTTTGCCTGAATTGGCGACGCCTCCTCAAATCCCATGTATTTTACTGCTTTTTGAATCTCTGAACAAAGTCCGAGATTCTCAAAATTCATATTTCCCATATTTTATATCCTTTCTATTTAAAAAAGATTGCGCAGTAGCGTAATCTTCGCGCGGTGTGCATTTATTGAATGATAGGATTCCAAAGGAATTTCCTATCATTCAATAAAAATACCCTTCACTTGCCACCAAGTAAAGGGTATTCACAAAGTTTCTGGGTAACATCATAACAGAGCAAAACGCTTTTGTCAAATTTAACTTGCTATTTATACATATCAGGTGTAATATATACATATACTTAACATAGTATTAATTACTACATATAATATTTTTCATCACCAGGAGGTATGACTTATGAATAAAAAGCATTTAAAAGACCCGGGAAGCGCAATCACTCATTTTATCGGCATGTTAATGGCAATTTTTGCCGGAATACCATTACTGATAAAAGCTGCCCATGAACCAAGCCCAATTTACCTTATCTCACTTACGATTTATTTGGTCAGCATGATCTTATTATATGCAGCGAGTACGATTTATCATTCCCTTGATATCTCAGAAAAAGTGAATAAAAGACTGAAAAAATTTGACCACATGATGATATCCGTTTTGATTGCCGGAAGCTACACTCCGATTTGTCTGCTTGTCTTAAAAGGAACAACCGGAATCATTCTTCTTTCCATCGTATGGGGCATTGCAATCTTCGGAATACTGATCAAAGCATTTTGGATCAACTGTCCGAAATGGTTCTCTTCTGTGCTGTATATCGGAATGGGCTGGACATGTGTTCTCGCCTTTACAAAATTGTTGAACGCACTTTCTCCCGCCGCATTCGGATGGCTTTTAGCAGGTGGTATCATCTACACCATTGGCGGAATTATTTACGCACTGAAACTTCCAATATTTAACAGCCGGCATAAAAATTTCGGGACTCACGAGATCTTTCATCTGTTTGTAATGGGTGGAAGTATCTGTCATTTCATCGTAATGTATGTGTTCATACTTTAAATATATGTATATCAACGGAGACTATACAAATAGCCTCCGTTTTTCTTATTCTTCAATATTCAATATGTTATTTACAGTCTCTTTTGTCATCGTATTAACCATTTTCGAGCCATCCATCTGCACATAATTATAGGCATCACTCTCATCTCTTCCGCCTACATAAAGTGTAAATGTCTGTTCTTTATCATCGCTGTCTGTATATACGACTGTGACTGTTGTGCGCTGTGCCTCATCTAATCCATATTGAGCCAGTTCGTCCGCCTGTACAGAATAGTCCACGCAATCTACAAAATAAGCTGCTCCAAGTCTTCCGCCGATTGCTGTGATATCATCTGACTGATCACTGTTATCTGCATCATACTCGGTTGTCTCGCCGGCTTTTGTAATTGTCACCTTCTTGATATTATCTGATCCAATGCTTGGGAATGTCTCTTTCTGAAGCATAGAATCCAAATCAAAATTCATTGCATTTACCACACTGTAATCTACCGTATAGATCTTTTCCTTATCTCCTACAGTCATATAATAGTCTTCACCTGCCGCATTGCCGATATAAATGTTCTGTTCTTCTCCATCAGCATTCTTGAGCGTGATCGTATACTGTGGCTCTTCCAGTCCATAGTCCGCAAGTGTATCTCCATCGGTTAACTCCCGATTAGCTGAAAGCGTTCCAAAAGTCTCCGCCATCGTCTTAAGACTGCTCTGCTGCAGTGGAAATTCTTTATCAGACTCACTGTACCATGTACCATCTTCTTTTATAAACGACATCGTATCTGTTCCGTTCGTATACTGAATTGAGGTGATATCCGACATATCAAGCACTGCAATCTGTTTCTCTTCGTTTTCTTTCTCCGCAGATTTCTTTTTTAACTGCCCTGTCACAACATACGCAACTACAAGCACAACCAGAACTGCCAAAAGAATGATCAGTGATTTATATTTCTTCATTCTATGTCCTCCTTACGCTTTACGGCGTTTCAGCCATCTTACAAATCCAAAGATGACAATGAGAACCGGAACACCTATGATCGCTGCAAGTCCTAATAATCCTGTGTGCTGCATTGTATTGAATGTTGTCTCCAAGCTCTTCGCTTCGATTGAAAGATTGTCTACATCGTCAAAATTACTTGTAACCGCATTCATAAATAGCGTTGTATTTTCCAAGGTTGAGAAGGAATCTGTCACATTTGCATCGATCATAGTTGCCGCCGAAATAACTGTAAATCGGCTTTCATCCTCTGTTGCCACAGCGCCAAGAGTATAAGTTCCCTGAGTCTCCTTATCCTCTGTCACCGCATATCCGTTGCTGGAAGTTGTCATGAAGCTGTCAACTGTGATAGTATCACGTTCCGGATCTGCCGTGTTAAATCCAAGCGCATTGATCAACAACACCATTTTTGAAGAAAGACCGTCCGCCATCTCTCCGCTTGCTGTGATCTCCGGGAATATGTAATATGGATTTCCTTGATAGCATCTTGTTGTGTCTGCAATATAGCCGTCTACCTTTTCCATTCCGTAAGTCTTCATCAGCGCATCTAAATTCGGTGTCTCATTCTGCGTATCTCCCATAATGAACAATACCTTCCCGCCATTTGTGAGATAATCTGTGATCAATGTCTTCTCGTCCGCTGTCAAATCCGACGTCGGCGCATACAGAACAAGCAGATCACAGTCATCCGGAATCTTATTATTCATCATCAGATTCAACTCAGATATTGTGAAATTGGATTCTCCCATCAAATCTGTGATTGTCGTGGAGAAAGTAGATTCTCCGTGTCCTGTTGTGCGGTAGATTGTCTTTGAAGCGTCACTTGTCACATAGTTTATCGCACTTGTCAGCTGGCCTTCTGCATCAAACTCACTTTCTGTCATTGACCCTGTCGTATAATAAGACATCTCATCGTACACAATGATATCTGTGAACGGGATTACCATCTTCTTTTCTGTATCCTTACACTCTACAACAACGCTGTTCTCCTGTGCCTCATATTCTGTAACCGCTGAAGGATGCAGTACCGGATCCACCCAGTCTACCTTCACCTTGTTTGAGAGCGCTGCATATTTCTCTATGAATGTCTGAATTCTCTCATCTGTAGAGCTTTTCTCCGCCAACACATGAATCTGTACCTCTTTATCCAGATTCTTCAAAAGCTTCTTGCTCGTCTTCGTAATCTCATAGAGTGAATTACCACTCAAATCTACACTTTTCATACTGTCAGGAAGCTGACCTGCAATCATATTTATCACGATCACGATTGCGATTACCACCGCAGTTATTACCATACTATATGTCCCATAACGTGATTGAGGACTTTGAAACATTTCTTTTATTTTCTTCACCGATACAGCCTCCTAACTCCAACGTCTTTTTTGTATAGTCTGAATTGTCAGAAATACAAACAATGCAATGAGTGAAAAACATAAAATCAAATCACTGACATCCAATAGTTTGTTCATATACACATTTGAAAAACTACCGGAAATATCTAATTTACCCAAAAGATTCACGAGCAGATTCTCAAACAAAGATGATTTCACAACGTATGTAACGACACATGCAATCACTCCAATTGCTTCTATCACCGCGCTGATAACCCAGTTTTTTGTCAACTGGTATATAATCAACGCCACAATCGTGATAATTGCGATTATTCCAATCACTCCACTGATTGCCGTACTCGGGATAAAATCTAACAATCCGCCCCACAGATGTAAAATGAGAAGCACTGCAAAAGTACTTACCGCTGCGATAATCTGGCTTTCTGTCAACGCAGATAAAAACATTCCGATTGCTATGTAGACACAGCCAAGTATAAAAAACATCAAAATCGCCGCATAGTCCACCCGCAAATAGGCAGTCCCCTGCATTTTGATCACCAGCGGATAGATGCAAAAAATTAGATTCGGAATCAGAAATACTGTTACCATCGCAAGATATTTCCCAAGCACAACATCCACCAGACGGACCGGCGATGTCAAAAGTAGCTGGTCTGTCTTACTCTTTCGTTCTTCCGAAAAACTCTTCATCGTCAATATCGGCACAGCAACGAGGAACATGAACATCACGCCGGATAACGCGTAAGAAAAATACGGATACCCTGCATTCAGATTATATGCCATAAAATAAATACCGACAAACGCCAGTAAAAATGCGATAAACGCATACCCGATCATAGATTGAAAATAAGATTTTAACTCTCTTTTATAAATTGCTTTCATCTGATTTTTGTCCTCCTGTCAATTCTAAGAATACTTCTTCCAACGAAACTGTTGTCTTCTGCAATGTGAGAAGAGGACATTGTGCCTCTGCAAATGCACTGAAAATCGCTTCTCTGATATCTTTTCGTTCTTTCGTCTTAACCTCTGCTTTCAAGATCTCATTTTCCTGTGTATAGGTCACATCTTCGATATCTTTCAGTCCACTTAGGATCTCTCTTACCGTCTCTTCTTCGGCTCTTGTCTCAATATGAATCGTATCGGAGCCATTCATCAATTCTTCCAAATGCTCCGGAGTATCGCTTGCAACCAGCTTTCCTTTTGAGATAATCATAATGTAATCGCACACTTCACGAATCTCCGCCAAAATATGCGAACTCAAAATAACCGTGTGCTCTTTCGCCAGTTCACGGATCAGTTCACGAATCTCAATGATCTGCTTTGGATCGAGCCCTACAGTCGGCTCATCCAGTATGATAATCTCCGGAAATCCTAAAATCGCCTGCGCAAGTCCTACTCTCTGCTTATATCCTTTTGACAGATTTTTAATCAATCTGTCCTGCACGTCTGCGAGCTTGACAAGCTTCAACGCCTTTTCAATCTCCGCTTCTCGGTCTTCTTTTTTAATCTTTTTTAATTCTGTTGAAAACTTAAGATATTCCATGACAGTCATATCCATATATAATGGAGGCAGCTCCGGCAGATAACCGATACTTTTCTTCGCCGCTTCCGGCTCCTTCAAAATATCGTGCCCATTGATGAGTACCTCACCGTCTGTTGCCCCCAAATATCCTGTCATAATATTCATTGTGGTAGATTTTCCGGCGCCGTTCGGTCCGAGAAATCCATAGATTTGTCCTTTTTCAACTGTAAAGCTCAGATGATCTACAGCTGTGTGATCGCCATATTTCTTGACTAAATTTTTTACTTCTATCAATTTCTTCCCTCCTGAAACAACATGAATTGTTTATATTATATGAAAAGAAATCGATAACTTTATGATATTTTTGTGTTTAAATTATGAGAATTCTGTGTTCATTCTGTGAAACACATCTTTTCCCACTAAGCGTCCTTCTTTTGCAGATTTAATACTAAGTTGAATCCAAACGGATTTATAACAACTCCTGACATCTCATCATTCAAAAGATTAGATACTTTTTCAGCCTCTACGACGCCTCCCTTAAATTTGTCCTCACGATTGAACTTTTGAAATTCGTGAAGATCTGTGAATAAAGGAAGGTAAGCCTGTCCTTCTTTTTGTTTTAAAATTGGGATGCCATGCTCTTCCTGTGTCGGAACAATGTATTTTCCTCTGCTGAAATGCACCAGCATCTCTTCATAAGTCTCTTTCAGTTCATCAGACATTGGAATTGTCTGATTCTTACGAAATTCCTGCTCAAAATAAAGCGCTGTGAGCTGGAATTCCGGATTCTCCACACGCACTTTCCCATCGTCAATCTCCGCAGGATCTTTTCTGCGCAGCAAATCACTGTGCTGAATCAAAATATCTCCATCCACGCCCTGATTGATATGCAGACAATTCACTCCCATCGGATAGAGGCTTGTATAAAACTCTAAAAACAGACGGTTTTCGACCTTTGCTATATGTACGAGGTTCCCTGCATCTAAAAGCTTCTTTCCAGCTTCCTTTGCCGGCTCTTCCTCAAAATAGACAAACACCTTATCATCGAATGTCTCTTCGTCACACGCAACATACGGCATCTTTGTAAATCCTGACATAATCACATAAATTGCTTCTGCCTGTTGTAAATTTTTAATTACTTCTAATTTTTTATCGCTCATATTTTCCCGATTCCTTCCTTTTTTTGCAAATATACATCTAACTCCTATTATAATATAGAATATTCTTAAAGTATAGGAAAATGTTCTATCAATTTTTCTTTTTCTTTCCGACTCATGTGTTTGATCGCATACTCTCGCTTCATCGCTTCCTCTTTTGCTTCAAAAGTCTCATAATACACAAGTGTGACCGGCTTTCTCGCCCGCGTGTATTTGGCGCCTTTCCCGCTGTTATGATCTGCAATTCGCTTTTCCAGATTATTCGTCCACCCCGTGTATAGCGTGCCATCCTTGCATTCTACGATATATGTGTAATTCATTATTTTTTCCCTCTTTTCCTGAATACCATTATAAGATAACACACCCCTGTCACAGTGACAATTCTCTGTATTATGAAATGCGCTTTTTGCATTATAAATCCCTGTTGTCTTACCCAATTCATGTCGGGCTTGCCGCATCATTTAATGTCTCGTTTGTTCCGTTTAAAATCAGACGTTGCCTGTCTGTATCTCTCACATAACATTCCATCTCCGGGTTCCGGAGATAATTACATCGAAAGTCAAACGTCGCTTGTGAAAAATCATCGGTAAAATTCCGTTCTTCCTCCCTTTGTGTTCTTTCATTTATCCTCATTGTAAGAAAGTTCAGAAAAAAAATACCATTCTTTTCGGAGGTTTTAATTTTGCTTTATTATTTTGCAATAAAAGAAGCAGCTCTTAACGAACTGCTTCTTTTCTTATTTTCTTATTATTTGTCTGTTTTTCTTCTTTTGAATAACAGAAGTGCAATTGCAACCAAAGCGCCAAGAGCTGTCGCTGTCATAGTTGTCATCACATTTGCTGTATCACCTGTATCCACTACTGAATCTGATTTTGAATCTGGTTTTAAATTTGGTTTTGAACCTTGATTATCACTATCATTTGGTGTAGATGGTGTCGTTGGTGTATTATCTGTATTTACTTTCTTAATAGATACATTGAACGGAAGGAATGTTACATCATAGTTCTGATTCTGTGAAGCAGACTCATCTAATGCATATGTAACTGTATAAGTTCCAGCATCTACCGGCATTCCTTCTGTCTCAATCGGAGTTTCCAGTTTTGTTCCATCTGCTAATGCTGTCTGGCTTGTTACAACCTTTAACTCTAAACCAAGATCTGCTGCGTCTGCTGTATCTTTATCTGCTGCTAATCCAGAAATTGTATATGGCGCTTCTGCTGCTTTTCCATCATATGTTTTTTCTACATCTTCCGCGCTGATTGTAATCTCACGTGGAAGGATCTCCAATGTACCATTCTCTTCTACAATACCGTACTCGTAGTTTTCACTTTCATTCTCTACAGTTGGTATCAACGTGTAAGTTCCTACATCTTCACCTTTTTCACGTACTACTTTGATTTCACCCAGATTTTCATCTGTCACAGCATCACCCTTCTCGTCTGTTACACTGAATGAATAAGCCGGATCCGCATCATCGTAACGTTTTACGTAATTTCCGTCATTTTGCTCTCCACCAGTAACAGAGATTGTAATTACCTTTTTGGCAATTGTAAGTTGTCCATACTCAAATGTTACTTTATAGTTTGCATTCAATACATTTTCATTTTCTGGATAAATTCTATAGGTTCCTACATTCTCTCCCGGCTCGCGAACAAGTTTGATGTCAAGGTTATCGTCACCAACCAGTTCTCCTTCTAATGTATACTTAAATTGCGGATCTTTTTCTCCATACACTTTTGCTGTCGAATTAATCTTAACTGTAAGTTCTCTTGCTTTGATCACAACATTAAACGGCAGGAATGTCACTTTATAGTTTGCATTCTGTGAAGCTGTTTCATCAAGTGCATAAGAAACTTCGTAAGTTCCCGCTTCTGTCGGCATATCTGCTTTTACGTGAAGTCCAAGATCTTCTGCATCTGCTGTATCTTTATCTGCCGGCAATCCGGAAATTGTGTACGGTGCTTCTGCTGCTTCTCCGTCGTATACTTTCTGTACATCTTCTGCGCTGATTGTAATGCTGCGTGGAATAATCTCAAGTGTTCCAGTCTCAACTGTATAAGTATAGTTTGGACTTAAGTTTTCCACAGTCGGAGTAATTGTATAAGTATTTACATCTTCTCCCTCTTCACGAACTAATTTTACTTTGCCAAATTCTTCATTTTCCGGCACATCAGTATTAACCAGTGCATCTACACAGTAAGTATAAATTGGATCTATATCTCCATAACTTTTTGTGTAATTTCCGCTGCTGTCATTTCCACCGGTAACTCTGATCACTGCATTTGCCTGTGTAATCTCAAGGTTACCATTTACTACTGTAATTGCATAATTTGCATTTAACTCTGCTTCATTCTCTACATAGATTTCGTAGTTTCCTACATTCTCACCCTGTTTACGAGCAAGCTTGATACCAAGATCTTTCAGAGTATCTCCCTCTGCCAAACTTCCTTCTGTGATCTCATAAGAGAATGCCGGATCCTCTGTACCATATGTTTTTGAATAAGAACCGATTTGAACAGTAATTGCTCTCTGTTCGATTGTATGTGTTCCGTCCTGAGTCTTAATTGTTCTATAGTAGTTTTTCTGAACTGACTTTGGTACACTGACAGAAATTGCATGGCTTCCTACTGCAGAGTCATTGCCATCACATTTTACTGTTGCTTTGATCGTCTCTACATCTCTTGCAGCAAGACCAGATGTTGTATACTGCACTTTTGTGAGATCTGTCGGTTCCCCGTAAGTTGTTGTCAATAATCCAACCTGAATCTTTCCTTTTGCATATGATTTCAGAATCAGTACGGAACCACCGCCTAATTTGATTGCCGGCTGGTAAGTATCATCTCCTGCAAATGATGCTGATGCTAAATAGAAGCCTGCATCTACCGGCATCTCTTTGCTGTAATATCCTTCAATTCCTGCTTCGATTCCTGCATATTTTACTTCTGCATCTGCGATTCTGTCGCCATTTGCATTATAAACTCCTGCTTTTAATCCGTGTGGATTACCATCATATCTTGCTGTCAAAGCTGATGGCTCAAATTTAATTTCTACTTCTTCTCGCTGAATTGTATATAATCTGCTAATTGGAAGTGCGAAATAATTTCCTCCCAATACATAAACACTTTCTGTGTACGCACCTGGCTCTAAACATGGAGTTGTTCCTGTATAAAGCTTTCCGCTTGTTGTCATTCCGACATAAAGTGTATGAACATTGTTTGTCTCCTGAACATCTCCGTCTACAATGTGTCCGCCGAAGTCAAATGCCTGCGCCTGACTGATTGTCAGTTTGTGCGCATTGTTGTCAAATTCCTGATCAAATGCAAGTTTTACATCTGATGTCTTTGGAGCGACTGTGAGAAGTCCTATTCCTAATGCTGTCTTATAGTTTTGGCTTGCTGTAACACCAACTGCTGTATATACTCCTGCTTCACTCGGAAGTTCGCCAAGAGATACTGTTGTGTCAAGTAGTCCCGGAGCAACTTGCTCGATCACATCGATTGCCTGCTGAATTCCGGCAACTATATCACTGATATCTGCCCCTGGAATTTTCTGTAAAATATCAGTCAGCTGACTGACTTTAAATTCTTTAATTCCAAGTGTGTCTGTAATAAATTTTTGAAGAGACAGGTTTCCGATAACCGGAATCTCTTTTCCTGCGATATCGTTGATTGTAATCTGAGATGCATCCACGCTCACATAAAGAGCTCCGTTTCCTGTCACACCACCAATGATTCCAATTACTTTTGCATCGGAAGGGTTTGATGAAAATACCGGTGCAAAACTTTCTCCGTATGTAATATTCTGAGAATTTACAGTTACAGAGGCTTTTCCTTTTTCAATTGTGATAACAGTACTTGCCTCACAAGGTTTATAATCGTCAGAGCCTTTGTAAGAGACTGTTACTGTCTGCTCTCCAAGCGCTCTTTCAAATTCGATTGTGAAGTCATCGATTGTATGTGCAATCGCAGTTCCCTCACCTGTGTTTAAAGAAGCGATGACTTTCTCATAGATTTCCTGCTTCATCGTCTCTTCTGTGTTATATTGTAATGTAACACCAGCATTCAATTCCAAAACTGAGACAGAACGCGGGTCTACAATCGTTACTGTAATTTCATCAGAACTAAAACTTCCATATTGGTCATTGCCGGCATATGTAATTTTAATCTGCTCTGTCTCTTTTGTTCCAAATTTATGATCTGTAAATCCATGCAAAAAGTCTGGTTCATAATTTACTTCCTGCCATTTCCCCCATGCTCCTGCATAGTACTGAATTGTCACATCATCTACTGTCAGGTCTGCCGGAACAGAAGCTCCTGCGTTGACCAAAGTGTTGAAGATATTTGACTCTGTTGTAGCCTGATCCATCCCATCACGGTATCCAACTGCATATACGCCATCTTCGTTTTTGTCATTTAACGCAAATCCTGTCTTTACAAGCGTTGCGCTTACTGAATATGTCTGATTTTCTCCTGCCTGATAAGATGCGCTTGCTGTCTGATTTGCAAAAGTGACATTATCAAGTGCTGTATCATTTACTTTAATCTCAGTTACCGCATAACCTGCATTGGGTGTTACTTCAATTGTAAATTCCTTGTTATTCTCTACCTTAACAGATGCATCACTGCTTTCGTTAATCTTAATTTTGGCATTTTCGACTGCTGTACTCTCTACTGTCGAATACTGTCTCAGTGTATATACCACTTTTACAGTTGTATCTGCCTGTACTGACGCTACTGTGTAAGTTCCGTTTTCATTTTGAGTCACGCCTTCTACAGTTACGTCATACCCGTCAATGTCTTTCACAGAAAATGTCACTGCTTCGTTTTGGTAAACCTTAGCAGATGATGCACTCTGTCCGTCGATCAACACTCCCCCTGCTTCATGTCCTTCGACTACAAAACCTACATTGTAGTAGATTTTAACTTGCATTGTCCCTGCATCTTTCCATTTTCCGAAAGGTTGCCGTGTCTGTACATCATACACATTTGACTGCAATGTGTGTGATTTTGTGATATCTACAGTCTGCCACTCATCCTGTGTCCCTGAAACCCGGAAACGATATTCAAGGGCAACCCCAAATGCATTTTGAAACTTTCCACGAAGATCTACCCCCGCTACTTTGTTCCCATGAAACTCTGCTTCATGTTCTGTCTGCTGTGTATTAGTATCTTCATCCTGTTGCTGTTGTTGATCCACCTGCTCTGTCGTCTCTTCCTGTGACTGCACTTGCTGTTCTGTCGTGCTCTGTGGCTCAGTCGCTGTCACATCTTCCGCAAATACGGTCGTCGGCACATTGCTTAATGTCAGCGCAAGTGTTAGTACAAGTGCAAGCAGACGCTTTGTCTGATTCTTTTTCATTACAGTACGTTCTCCCTTCTAATGTAATAATGTTCTGTTCTTGATTGTGGTAAAATTCCTGAAATGGTATTTTTTCCCAATGTTCATTATAAATATGAAAATCTATTGTTTTCAACACTTTCTCGGGTTTATGACGTTTTTCTCGTTTTTTTACATTTTTGTCGAGCAACCGGATTATTTGTCGTCAAATCACCTGTGTATTTTTCAAAAATCAAAATATGTATATTGCAAAATGTCGAATTAAACAAACCAAGATTTACACTTCGTATCAACCATGTTAAAATGTAACAATCACAATACTTGACAGATGTAGGAGTATACATACACATGCACTTTAAAAAGCTTTATTTAAATTTTTTTCCAGACAAAAAGTCGGGCGTCAATTGATCACTTTATAATACATACTTTGGATGCTGAGATTCATAAACTTATTGATGAAGTACATCCTCATTATCTGACCATTCCTGGAATTGAGCCGGGAATAAACAATTCCGGCACTGAATCTTATGACGGCAGAATGGTGAATCATGGTTCATCGCAGCTCCATGAGACTTGTGAGGTAAACCAGCTTATCCTTACAAACACCAACGAGACTTGCGAGCAATTGAACTTAACTTCTTATGTAGAATTCTGCTTCTTATTTCGAGTCAGGGACCGGCCGTGGTATGGGATTCCGCGATTCCTGTCAGGATCTGCTTGGATTCGTACACTTGATCCCAGATTGCGCGCGCCAGAAAATTCTCGACATTGCAGCGACACAGTTTGAAGATGGAAGCGGATTTAATGATGATCCACTGTGACTGATTGCAGGTACTGCTGCCTATATCAAAGAGACCGGGGATCTGTCTATCTTAGATGAAATGGTAGACTTCAACAATGATTCTGCACTTGCGAAACCATTATCAGAACATCTGAAACGTTCCTTTGACGGTCTGGAAATAGGTCCTTGTATTCCATCAAATATGGATGGATTTACGGCAACTCGTAAGTACCGCAATGCAGTGTATTACATCACAGTAAAGTACCCGAATCATGTAGAAGAAGTGATGGGATAAGAAATCCCCATCACTTCTCCATAGAATCATATTTCTCACGGTATTTTTTCGGTGTCATTCCATATTCTTCTTTAAACAGTTTATGGAAATGACTTGAATTTTCATACCCAACTTCTACAACAATCTGCTCTATCGGCGTGTCTGTCTCCGTCAGGAGATAGGCCGCCTGGAGTATACGTCTTCTTTGTAAATATTTTGTAAAGGTATAAGGGGAATACTGGGTCATAAGACGGCTTACATAATAGCATGGAAGATTATGATGTTCGCAAAACTTGTTAAGCGATGCCGTCTGGTAGTTCTCCTCTATGTATCTTAAGGCTTCCAGCACAATCTGACTTTCATAGGAAGATGGGGAGCCGACTGTGATCGTATACGTTCTATTCGATAATTCCATCAGCAGAACTCCCATCGTCGCCTGCAAAATTCTCTTGCTGTTTCGCGTCTGATTCAAAAGGCTTCGTGTCATATTCTCCAACAGATTCTGGGCATCCGGCAAATCCTGCAAATGAAAATGCAAAAACTCCTTATCTTTTCCGTCATTCTCCGCCGCTTTTTTTATAAAACGCCGAAGCGCCGTATCTTCGTTCAGCATGCTGAGCGGATATTGTAAAAACTCCGGAAGAACAAATATTTTAATTCCAATATCGTTATACCCCGAGGCGCTTGCTGAATGCGGTGTTCCCTGTTTGATAAACAAAACATCATCTGCTTCCAACTTAACTTCTGTCTTATCGATAATATGTGTCGCCGAACCACTGAACATATATATAATTTCCATGTATTTATGCGTATGCTCCGGGATATCTACAAATCTCGGCTGTTTCATAATATCGATCATAGCCCCTTCGCGAATCATCTTGTCCGTATCTATGACGGAACTTCCTTTTTTTATCACATAAGGCGCTAGCACGTTTTTCTCATTTTTAATAAATTCTTCTTCCTTACTGTCTATCTTTTTCAAATATTCCAATAATTTCCGTTTCACAAATTTTCTCCTAGACTTGTTTTTGCAAATTATAGCACAATTTTTTTTCTTTCTCTATAATTACTTCCTTTTTGTACAAAAAAATAACCGCTTTTACCATTTATTTCCTTTTTTTGCAAAAATCAACGGTTTTTTTGCAATTACCGTTCTAGCGGATTTACAAAAAATATATTATACTACTACTGTATAAGCGATTTATCACAATCGTTTTCCAAAACTTTATACGCACTTAAAACAAGAAAACCGGACATCTTACCCCTTCTCAACGTGTCCGGTTTTTTGTTATCTATTTTTAAATAAATCTCCCTAAGAATCCATATATTCCATTGGATTCACCGGTTCCCCATCTTTTAGCAGCTGAAAATACAAATTACAACCTTCCACACTGTAATATTTTGTAGGCTCACTTAAGTATCCTACCAGTTCGCCTTGCTCCACATAATTTCCTTCCTGTACCGGAACTTCTTTCAATTGCCCGTAAACAGCCTCATAGCCATTTCCAAGGTCCATCGTCACCGTGTTCCCCGTCTGCGCATTGACCTCCACTGATTTTACAATTCCTCTTGCAGATGCCGTTACCTCTGTTCCAACTTCTCCCCCGATAATCAATGCCGGATTGTATTTGTATTGATCCAGCGTAGAAAAATAAATCGTCTGATCCATGCTGTAATTCATCAACACATTTCCATCCACAGGCCATGCAAGCAGATCATTTTCTGAAAATGCCAGCGCATCTGGCTGTGTTGCCGTTGGTGAGGTCTGATTCTGTCTCTGCTCTGTCTGTGTTTGTGTCTCTTCTTTTTGTTTTTCTGTCTCCTGTGCTTTGTTCTGAATTGCCTGACTGTTTGTCGTTTGGCTCTTTTCTGTCTCTTTAATGTCTTTTTGTTTTTCTTCAGTATCAGTTTTTTCTTCCGCCTTTGCCAGCTGTCTGCTCATATCTCTCTTATAACGGCTGAATGTAAAAAATCCCACTAACGCAATTACCGCCACAAAACAAATGACCAGACCGACCGCAGCACCTTTCCCTCTTCTTGAAGGTCCTAGATTATTTTTCATATTTATCACCTCTGACTATATTTTTGCCAGAAAATGATACGCTTATTCTACATTCAACAAAATTTCCGCGACCTCTTTCATTTCTGTTCCCTCGTAGAAATACTGCAAAATTTCATCGTATTTTTTACCTTCTTTTGCCATCTCATTTGCCGTATTTTGGCTCATCCCGAGTCCATGACCAATTCCTTTTGTCGTCACACGCATCTTTCCCTCAAACTCCTGCAGTTCAAAGCAGCTGGACAACAATCCATATGTATCCCGAAAGGTTTCTCCGTTCAAAGTCTCCTCGCCCACTTTTACTCCGGTCACATATCCGGCGCTGTCCTGAGAAGTAATTTGCGCTCCCGCTGCTTTGATGAGCTTACTTTCCATCTGCCCGTCCGCTTCCACATCCTTCGGACACTCCTTCATCTGCAGATACGGATACTCATCCGTCCCAAGTACTTCTTTGCCAATTCGAGTTTTTCCATTGCTTAACTGATGGAACGGCACCATTGCCAGTTGGCCATTGTACATCACAACTTGTCCATCGGTCTCATTCCAAACACGCTCCAGTTTTTTATAATTTTTCTGAAATGCACTCCTGCCCCATTGATTTTTCATATCAGATTTCGTAAAAAAGCGCTCCGTCATAACTGCTTTTTCTCCCTGTTCCTCAATTTTTTTATAGATAGTTGTCCGAACAATGACAGCCTGTGCTTTCAATGCCTCCTCTTCAAAATCAACTGAAATCTCTTTTGCCAGCGTTCCAATACAGTACTCTTTCAACGGAACCTCTTTTGTTCCAGACTCCGTTTTTACTTTAATATAACCATTTTTTCCGTCTTGATTTGCCTCTATGCTTTTCCCATTCATAAATATGGTAATAATATATGGCAATAATACAATAATCACAAATACCGCGCATATTTTTTTTATTTTCCGTTTCATACAAACAAGCCTCCCATACTTTATTGTATGAGAGGCTTATCTCTTTTATGAGTTTCTTTTTCTTACAAGTACCACTGCACCTGCTGCTGTCATCGCAAGCATCCAGCCAGCTGCCGCTGTTGCATCTCCTGTCTTCACCGGTTTTTTGTCCTGAGAAGGATCTTTCTTATTTGTATCACCTTTTGAAGGATTCTGAGGATCCTTTGGATCTTCTTTTCCAGGCTCGTTCTTTCCTTTTACTTTCACTGTAAAATCTGCACTCGCTGTCTTGCCTTCTGGATCTGTCACAGAGATTGTCACGATAACATCTGTGTCCTTCTTCGGCGTTGTCACTGTTCCATCTAATGCGATAATACCTTCCGGATTTACTTTTGTAATCTGGATCTTATAGCCTTCTGGGACTTTCGGAAGAACAAGTTCTGTCTCTCCCTTTGTAATCACTGTCGGTACTTTCTGTCCTGCAATAATTTCATCTAAGATATCCTGCGCTGTCGGAGCTTCCGGTTTCACATCCATTTTCTTAAAGTTTGCTGTCAGTGTTGTGTTTGCTGTCACTGCAAATGTATATGGATTGGAACTACTTACTTCTTTTCCGTCTGTATCTGTCCAGTTTACAAACTCATATCCTTCATTTGCTGTCGCTGTCACAGTCGCATTCATGCCATCTTCATAGACACCATCTTCTTTGTCCATAGAGACAGTTCCCATCGCTTTTTCACTATCTTTTACATTTACAGAGACCGTATACTTCTTAACCGGTGTCTCTTTTTCTTCCACTGTAACCTTGACTATCGCTTTCAATCCATCTGGATTCGCAATTCCTTCCGGTAGAGTTAAAGCGCCTTCCAATACATATGTCTTACATTCCTGTGCATTGTAAGTTCCTTTCTCCCATGTCACATCTACTTCTGCTGTCTCGTTCTTTCCATATGTGACAGATACTTTTTCCGGCAGATCCAAATCTTCAAATGCAGTTCCCTGTACAACGGTAATATCATCTAGTTTTTCCACATCTGTGATGTTTTTGTCTTCTGTCTCACCAGTCTTTTCAAACTTCGCAATCAAAGCTGTATTTCCATTCACCTTGAACGTATACTCTGCTTTTTCAGATACTTTCTCGCCGTTTGGACGATACCATCCCTCAAATGCGTACCCTTTATCCGGTGTCGCTGTAACCGTCACAGATTCTCCTGCTGACACATCTTTACCACCGCTTACTTTTCCACCTGTTTCTGCTTCCACATATACGGTATAAATCTTATCGGTTACTTTTTTATCTGCAATATTGAATTCAGATACGGTTACCCAGCCATCATTTGACTGAGTTGCAACAAACTTGAATCCGTATACCATTTGTTTGTCGAACGTAAATGCTTTCTCTGATTTGTCAGCCGCAAATGTCTTATCTTTTGCAACCTCTACCCATTTTCCGTCCTTTTCAGTCTGAATATAAAGAGACGCCTTTGTTACCTGACCACTGTTCGTGTCCTGACGTGGAGCAAATAACACTTGATTAATTTCATATCCTTTATCAAATTTAACTTCTGCCCAGATACTTCCATCTGCACCTTTACCTGTTCCGGCTGCTCCGGCACTTGTCGGAACTTTGTCTTTTGTAGCCTGAGACCAGTCAGAGTGCCAGTGTGTAGAAGAACTGTTATCAAATGCCATGCCTATGACACCTTCTTTTCCACCACCTTGTGAAGTCGGAGTCTCTGACTCTGCTGTTCCGGTCCAAGCCGCTTTATTATAAATATCCTGTTCCGGTTCTTTTGCTGATACAACTACATTATCAATCACCGCAGAGACTGTCTCTGTCTTAGAACCGATTCTTTCCAGCGGCAGTGCAAATGTGGCATTGGTAATATTCTCTTTTTTCACCATGTCATTGTGAATGAATTTTCCTTTTGCATCCGCAACAAACTCGCCATTTACATACAGACTTGTCTTCTGCTGATCGGTTGTGATTGTAATAGTTACATTCTTTCCTACCGGAAGCTCATAGTCAAAATAGTAATTGTAAAGCTCTCTTGTAAATCCTAATTTGCCATCTTCCATAATTCGGATATCGTGTGTTCCATATGCCGCGTCAGACTCAAATAAGATATCACCCGGTTTTGCCGGCTCTTCCAACTTAATGTCAAATGACAATTGGTTTCCATTTCCAAGCTCTTCAATCGGTGATGTCACATAACTTTCGCCATCTTTTAATACCAATGCGTTTTCTTTTACTTCCGCATTCTTTCCTTCTTTCAGATCACGTTTGTTCTCCGAACCGTCTTTTAAGCCATCTTCGAAATCATAGCTTTCGTAATTTTCACCTTTTTTGTCTTCCTGATAATAAGGATTTGTATTCGGTCCTGTTCCTTTATCGGTTGCTAATTTTGCAAGCGCATCTGCACTTCCTTTTTCCTTACCAGTTGCAGCCCATGTCTTCTCCGCATAAAATGGAAGTGCATCAAAGAAACGCCAGTATAAATCAGATTCGCTTAATCCGGACGCTCTCTTGTCAATGTTATCGCTCCAAAGTGCAAATGCTGCCCCGAGCATCTGGTCATCGCCCGCCGGAACATACTTGTATGCTCCGCCTTTTACTCTTACTTTATTTGCCTCAAACTCATTAAAAATTCGCTCTACATTTAACAAATCTCCATACGCATTTGCACGTGCTTTACTTCCATCTGGAACCATGTAGCCAAAATTATCAATTGTGTTGATGAGATCATATCCCATATTGTACATTTCGATTCCATCTGCCCAGTCGGCTGACCAAAGATTCATCTCCACATTTTCAATAGCTTCTTTATCAATCTCTGTCACCGGATTATCTTTGATCCATGTAAGGCCGCCCCACATACGCACTGTATTTGTCTCTTTTACATGAGGAACCAGATCATTTACAAATCCGCGGTACGCTTTGTAATCTGCCAAAAATTCGTCTGCACCGATATGTACGGTTGTCTCACTATCAAATGTTGGATTGTCACCCTTTGTATAATCATCAAAAATTTCTTTGATTTTTTCTTTTGTCTCTGTCTTAGAAACGTCAAGATGATCTACCAGTGGTCTGTTTGCATTTAAAGACGAAACTTTATTTTTTACCATCAGATCCGGCCATATCTTTGTAAATGAAGTTGCATGTGCCGGCACGTCAATCTCAGGAACAATATTCATGCCAAGAGCTCTCTCGTCCTGAATAAATTGTCTGAAATCTTTCTTAGAGATCGAGTAGTCTTTCGCTGTAGGTGTCTCCCCTTTTTCATTAGAAAGTCCGGATTCCAGACGGAAGGCCTCATAAGCTTTAAATGCCTCATTTTCCTGAGCGCCCTTTCCGTAATCCTCCAGGAAAATGTAGTTATCTGACAAATGTGCCTGGAAATCGTTCATTTTATAATAGCGCATCGTTCTTGTAACTTCTTTCATCATCTCCAAAGAAACCGGCTTACGAGCAACGTCAAACAAGAATCCACGCGTCTCAAAACGAGGATAATCACGCATCTGCCCAACATTGTATCTCTCATTGTTTTCTTTATACATCTGAAGGATTGTCTGCATGCCATACATGTTACCTGTGGTGTCAACAGATGCAACATTGATACGGTCTTTTTGAATATCCATCGTATATCCTTCTTCTCCGAGAAGCTCATCCGGCGCTTTCAGCTCAAAGTTGAATGCATTCGCCTCAGCCCCGCCTTTTTTCGCTGTCAGCTTGATTCCCGTGAAATCCTCATAATCACTTACAAACTCATCTACAACATCTTTTAATTTATCATCTGTATAGGTAACTGTCTTTAGGGAAGATACCGCTATCTTCTCCGTCGAGTCCGAATACCACTCCTGAATCTCCGGAATTACAGTTGGTTTGGCATTCTTACCATCTGCCTGAGTCTTTGTTCCTTTGACAATATAATCAACATCTTTCGTTTCTTTCCCTTTTCCTGTTGCAGTCTCTGTTACAACATAAGATACCTTTACAGTCTTGTCCGTCAACGGATGTACGATTTTCCCATTATCCCCAATAATCTGCTCAAAATCTGCTCCGTTTAGTTTTACCGAAAAACCAGCCGGAACTACAGGCATCTCAAGTGTATCTACATCTGCCGCAATTGTCTTACTCTCAGCTTCAATAGCTTCTACTACCGAATCCAGAGTCGCTCCCTGCTCTGCCTGATCGTTGGAATACACCTCCATCTCCAAAATTCCGATATTATTCCATTCTGCTGCTTCCGCAACAAAATTACAAAGCTTCAGTTCTTTTGCCTCAATCGGCTGGTCCAGTCGAATGACAACTTCGTTTTTATATCCTTCTCCCTGCTTTGTATTTGTAAAACTCTTCGCAGTCTTCTCTTCACCATTTTTATCTATATATTTTATATCAAAGCTTTTTACATTAGATGGCTGCGGCGCCACATCTCTTTCCAAAAAGTGAATCTTAATCTCTTTCACAGAAGTCAGTCCTGCAAATTTGGAATTTAACCAAATATTGGTTGTCGGTGTCTCGTAGTCACTCGCCCAACGATTCGCCTTATCAGTCTTGCCGTCTTTTACTTTATCTGCGGTAAATTGTGTATTTTTCTCCACACTGGAAGCCGTAACAGTCGCATTCGCCATATGATTTTTATTTGGAGTCGCATCTGCAACCTCCACCAACTCACTGTACACCTCAATCTCATTGATTCCTACATTCTTCCAGTTGATTGTTCCCTGGTCTGCCGAAAGTACAGTTACTTTTACTTTTGTCGCTTTATGATTCTTATCTAATTGAATCACTTCTTTTTGTTTTGCCTTGGCAGTCTTTTTATAAACCTCTGTATATTTTCCGTTTTCTTCTAATTCAATTTTATAGCTTAAAATATTCTGTGCTTCATCTGTTCTCTCAAAATTAATATTAATCTGGCGTACTGTCTTCTCACCGTCCAAATCAATTTCAATCCATTCATTATCTGCCTTGTTCTGTGCAGTTCCCCAACGGGTAGCCATATCACCATCCACAGCTTTTGCTGGCGATGTATCAATCTGATCACTCACCTCATAACTACTCGCCGTCACATTGCATCCTTTTGCGAGATTTAAGTTCTCTGCTGCCTGTACCGGTCCCATATCAACCAAAGCGATATTTGCTATCATAACCGTTGCCAGCAATCCACTTACAACCTGTTTCTTTTTCATTCTCCTCTTTATCTCCTTTCCTTTTCTACATAGAATTGCTAAAAAAGACCAAAGTATCCCTCTCTCATTCAAAGTCTACCCTGGTCTTGCCTAATTCAATAGTAACAATCCTATCTGCCTGTCTCAATTATTTCTATAATAACAAATTTCATCTATTATTTCTATATTTTCTATATTTTTTCTATTTTTTTAGTTGATATGCACAATTTAAATTGCACGTTTTTATTCAACTTTCCGCAATCACTTTAATCTACAGTGACTGCGTCTCGATTTGTTTTAAAATACATAGCTCTTGCAATTTTGCTCTTTTCAAGATACCCTTGCATCTCAAGATTTCCAAGCACTTGCTTTCTCAAATACGTAGAATCACTGATTCCCAAGTGCTCTGCAATCTCCGAAACTTTATGAGCCCGGTAATAGCAAAAAGAAAGAACCTTATCATCATAATCAGTCCCACTCTGTACCGGCACAAAATTCAGAACTGGAAGATTGTTATCTTCCACTCCATCCATATAGGTCAAATCTGGTAATACAAGCGTAAAATGATCCGATGAAGAATAAATATATGGTCGATGCATTTCATCTGCCATTTTATACTCTTCCACAATTTTATCAAATCCTGTACCGGCCGCCTCCATCACATTACAGCTTACTAAGACAGCTGTAATCAGTTCATTTCTTCTTTTCGAAATAATACCTGATAAGTCATACGTTTTTCCTATCTTTTCGCCTCTGTAAAAACTTCCCGGAGAGGAAATTTCCAATCTGTCCTTAAACATATCAACTTGAATCTGTGTCCCATCAAGAAAATAATCCCGATGTGCAACGGCATTAATTACCCCTTCAAATAATGCTCTCTGTGGGTATGCATCGATATTTTTTCTAGTATCTCCAAGTTTAATCATAGAATGATTCATTCTCTGCGTGACAAATTCCATAATGTAATTGATGACATCCAAAATATTTCCTGAAAAACGATTGATTGTTACAATTCGTTCGCTCCCCTTGTTAAATCCAGAAAATACAGAACATTGCACCTCTGTCTTTTTATCTTGATAATCATCAGCAAACAACGTTGCTCCATTCGCAAGAAAACCTTCCTCATCATAAAATCCCATTGATTGCAATGCTTTTTCTGATAACTCTTTTCCATTATTGTGTGAAGTGTAAAACTGACGAAGCTTTTTAAACTTGGACACATCATATTTTACATCTGATGTCAAAATATCATATTGCGTATTTTTACTTTTCACACTCATTTCTATAATTTCTTCATAAGTTGCTCCATTTGTAAAACCATCTCTTCTCATAAAAATAGATGGGATATTTTTATATTTTAAAATGATTGGTTTGACAGCAGATTCCAGTACTCTTACACGTATCAGAAATCGTTCTTTACCTTTGATTTCATAACGAATAAAAGAGGGTTCCATCCGTGGTCTCGGCACCAAATGTTCATTGACCTGGTTATTGAAATAATTACGTTCATTATCTGCCGCACTTCTATCAAACCCAATCAATTTATTTGTTTTATCCTCTACTCCAATATAAAACTCTCCGCCCTGAGCATTTGCAAATCCTGCGATTGTCTTCAGCCATCCTACTACATCGTCTCTGTTTAATTTGCTCTTGCACTCAAATTTGTCGTTCTCCAGTTGTATATCGTCTATCACTTCTTCCAAATACATCTAATCACCTCACCTATTTTCTCTACGATTATTTTACTTCAAGCTCACTTCAAAGTCAACTTCAAGCTTACTTCAAAGTCACTTCAAAGTAATTTGAAGTGAGAGTTCACACAATTAGTTTTCCACAAAAAAAGATTTCAAACCGGTAGTTTTCCCCACCGATTCAAAATCTTTTTCTTTCAACTTTTCTATTATTCTACATCTGTCACTTCCACTGTGACTTTATCCAGTTTCCAAATATCATCTACATATTCCTGAATTGTTCTGTCTGATGTAAACTTACCACAAGATGCTGTCTGGATCAGCGCCATCTTAGACCATCTGTCCTGATCTCTGTAAGCTTCTTCCACACGTTTCTGTGCTTCTGCATAGCTTCTGAAATCTTTCAAGATAAAGTAAGTGTCGGCTCTGTCGCTGCTGTTTGTATTCAGCAGAGAGTTGTACAGATCTCGGTAAAGTTCTCTGTCACCGTTTCCGTAAGTTCCGTCTACAAGCTGGTCTACCACACGTTTGATATCCCAATCATTAAAGTAAATGTCAATCGGATTGTATCCGCCATTGTTCTCATAGTTAATAACTTCATCGGAACTCAACCCGAAAATAAATGCATTTTCCATTCCGACTTCTTCCACAATCTCCACGTTTGCGCCGTCCATTGTTCCAAGTGTCGGAGCGCCGTTTAACATAAACTTCATGTTTCCGGTTCCGGATGCTTCTTTTGATGCTGTAGAAATCTGTTCACTGACATCTGCTGCCGCGAAGATCAGCTCTGCATTGGATACTCTGTAATCTTCGATAAACACAACTTTAATCTTTCCGTTGATGCTTCTGTCATTATTAATCACATCTGCGACAGAATTGATCAGCTTGATCGTCTGTTTTGCGCGTATATATCCAGCCGCCGCTTTTGCGCCAAAGATAAATGTTCTCGGATAGAATGACATCTCCGGATGCTCTTTGATCTGATTGTACAGATACATCACATGTAAAATGTTCAATAACTGACGTTTGTACTCATGAAGTCTCTTCACCTGAACATCAAAGATAGAGTTCGGATCTACTTCAATTCCGTTGTGTTCCAAAATATATTTCGCAAGACGAACTTTATTTTGATACTTGATCTCCATAAATTCTTTTCTCGCTTTTTCATCTTCCACAAGTGGTTTCAGTTTTTCCATCTCCTGCAAATCTGTGATCCATCCTTTTCCGATATGAGCTGTAACCCAGTCAGCGAGAAGCGGATTACCATGCAGCAAGAAACGTCTCTGAGTAATACCGTTTGTCTTATTGTTAAATTTCTCCGGCATCATCTCATAGAAATCTTTCAGTTCCTGATGTTTTAAAATCTCTGTATGCAGTTTTGCCACACCGTTTACAGAATATCCTGCTACGATCGCAAGATGCGCCATCTTCACCTGTCCATCATATAAAATCGCCATACTGCGTACTTTATCTTCATTGCCAGGATATTTTGCACGGATTTCATTTACAAATCGGCGATTGATCTCTTCCACAATCTGGTAAACACGAGGTAGCAGTCTCTGGAACAAGTCGATTGGCCATTTTTCAAGCGCTTCTGCCATGATCGTATGGTTTGTGTAAGCACAAGTCTTCGTCGTAACCTCCCACGCTTCATCCCATTCCAGTCCATGCTCATCCATAAGCAGTCTCATAAGCTCTGCAACCGCAACTGTAGGATGCGTATCATTCATCTGAATCGTCACTTTTTCGTAGAACTTATGGATATCATCATGGTCTCTCAAATATTTGTCAACGGCTTCCTGCAAACTTGCAGAGATAAAGAAATACTGCTGTTTCAGACGAAGCTCTTTTCCCGCATAATGGTTATCATTCGGATACAGTACCTCTACAATCGTCTTTGCAAGATTCTCCTGCTCTACAGCTTTTTGATATTCTCCACGGTCAAATGAATCCAAATGGAAGTCTGTGATTGCCTTCGCATCCCAGATGCGAAGTGTATTTACAAGGTTATTGTTATATCCGACAATCGGCATATCGTATGGAATCGCAAGGACAGACTCAAAATTCTCCTGAATAAACATATCCTTTCCTGTCTTTGGATCTTTTTCCACACGGATATTTCCTCCGAAACGCACCTCTTTTGCGTATTCTTCACGTCGGATTTCAAATGGATTTCCTTCTTTTAACCAGTTATCCGGTGTCTCGACCTGATATCCATTCTCTATTTTTTGTTTGAACATACCGTAATGATAGCGGATTCCGCAGCCATAGGCTGCGTATCCCAAGGTTGCAAGTGAGTCAAGAAAGCATGCTGCCAGACGCCCGAGTCCGCCATTTCCAAGTGCCGCATCTGGTTCTTGATCTTCAATCACATTCAGATTGATTCCCATCTCCTCCAATGCTTCCTGCACTTCTTTATAGTCAGTCAAATTGATCAGGTTGTTACCCAAAGCTCTTCCCATCAAAAATTCCATAGACATATAATATACAGTTTTTGGGTCATCTTTTTTATATTGTTCCTGTGTCATCAGCCATCTGTCGATGATATCATCTTTTACAGCATAAGACACTGCCTGAAACAATTGCTGCTGTGTTGCTTCCTCTACTGTCTTTCGATACAGTCTTTTTACATTGCTTTTTACAGTTTTTTGGAATTCCACCTTATCAAATTTTTCACGGTACATAATCACAACCTCCTATTTTTCTACTCCCATAGTCATAGTTTCACCGTTGATGTTCCATTCTTTTTTGTATCCGCCAGGTGTTCCTTTGATTACTTCTGTAGCCAAAACTTCTCCGCCAATTTCAGTTTCATATTTTTCAAATACAGCCTCTGCCTTTTCTGTTCCCTGATAATATAGTTTAATCTTATCTGTCACTTCAAAGTCTGCTTCTTTTCTCATTGTCTGAATCTTGCTGATCAGCTCTCTGACAAACCCCTCTTCCAGCAATTCTTCTGTCAGGTTTGTGTCTAAGACAACTGTGATTCCATTATCACTCTCAGATACATAGCCTTCCATCTGAGCTGTATCGATCAAAAGATCCTCTCTGAACAATGTCACTTCCTGTCCATTTACGTCCAATTTCAAAGCTTCTGTCGCATTCAGTTCATCCATTGCCTGATTTCCGTCTAAGTTTGCTAAAGCTTCTTTGATTCCGCCCAGTAATTTACCGTATTTCGGTCCTACTGTTCTCATCTGTGGTTTAAATGTATAAGAAGTAAAGTTTCTCACATCATCTGTGAATTCCATCTCTTTTACGTTCAACTCTTCTTCCACGATTTCCTGATAAAATTCAGGTAATACTACATTTGATTTTACAAACATCTTTCCAATTGGCTGACGGTTCTTGATATTTGCTGTATTACGGCACGCACGTCCCATAACAACCAGTTTCAGAACTTCGTCCATGTTTGCTTCCAAATCTTTATCGATATAAGCCTCGTTTGCAGCTGGATAATCACATAAGTGAATACTTTCCGGAGCATTTGCATCAATGCTTCTTACAAGATTCTGGTAAATGTCTTCTGTCATAAACGGAATCATCGGTGCAGCCACTTTTGCCACTGTCACAAGTGCTGTGTAAAGTGTCATATATGCGTTGATCTTATCCTGCTCCATTCCTTTTGCCCAGAAACGTTCACGGCTTCTTCTTACATACCAATTACTCATATCATCTACAAAATCCTGCAATGCTCTTGCACTTTCCGGAATTCTGTAGTTTGCAAGATTATCATCTACTGTCTTGATCAGTGTGTTCAGTTTTGACAGTAACCATTTATCCATAACAGATAATTTATCATATTCCAAATTGTATTTTGTTGCGTCAAATTGGTCGATTTCCGCATAAAGTACGAAGAATGCGTAAGTATTCCACAATGTACCCATGAATTTACGCTGTCCTTCCACAACCGCTTTTCCGTGGAAACGGTTCGGCAGCCATGGCGCGCTGTTTACATAGAAATACCAACGGATTGCATCTGCTCCGTATGTCTCTAATGCATCGAACGGATCGACTGCATTTCCTTTGGACTTACTCATCTTCTGTCCGTTCTCATCCTGTACGTGTCCGAGAACGATAACATTCTTATAAGGCGCTTCATTGAAGATCAATGTGGAGATCGCAAGCAATGAGTAGAACCATCCACGAGTCTGGTCAACCGCCTCTGAAATAAAGTTTGCCGGGAACTGCTGCTCAAATAATTCTTTGTTCTCAAATGGATAGTGGTGCTGTGCAAATGGCATTGCTCCACTGTCAAACCAGCAGTCGATTACTTCCGGAACACGGTGCATCTCTTTTCCACAATGCGGACACTTGATTGTCACAGCGTCGATAAATGGGCGGTGAAGTTCGATGTCATCCGGACAGTTGTCGGACATCTCTTTTAATTCTGCAATGCTTCCAATTGAATGCATATGTCCACATTCACATTCCCATACATTTAACGGAGTTCCCCAGTAACGGTTACGGCTTATTCCCCAATCCTGAACATTTTCAAGCCAATCGCCGAAACGTCCTTTTCCGATGCTCTCCGGAATCCAGTTAATCTTGTTGTTGTTTCTGATCAAATCTTCTTTTACCGCTGTCATCTTGATGAACCATGACTCACGTGCATAGTAGATAAGCGGTGTATCACAACGCCAGCAGTGTGGGTAGCTGTGCTCGAAATTCGGAGCATCAAATAAAAGATTTCTCTTTTCCAGATCTTCTAATACAAATGGGTCTGCTTTTTTACAGAATGTTCCTGCCCAAGGTGTCTCTGCTGTCATCTCACCTTTTTCATCTACTAACTGTAAAAATGGAAGGTCATATTTACGTCCTACCTGAGCATCATCCTCACCAAATGCAGGAGCAATATGAACGACACCTGTACCGTCTGTCAATGTTACGTATGTGTCACATGTCACATAGTATGCTTTTTTATTCAGTTCCACAAATGGGAATAATGGTTCGTATTCTTTTCCTTCTAAATCTGTACCGACATAGCTTTCCAATACTTCGTATGCAGGAGTTCCCTCTTCCGCAAGATTTCCAAGTACTGTGTCAAGCAATGCCTCTGCCATATAGTATGTGAATCCGTCTGCTGCTTTTACTTTTACATAAGTCTCATCTGGGTTCACACAGAGAGCCACGTTTGACGGCAATGTCCAAGGTGTTGTTGTCCATGCCAGAATATAAGCGTCTTCGTCTTTTACTTTAAATCTTACGATTGCGGATTTCTCTTTGACATCTTTGTAACCCTGCGCTACTTCGTGGCTGGAAAGCGGAGTTCCACAACGCGGACAGTAAGGTACAATCTTGTATCCTTTATATAACAATCCTTTATCCCAAATCTGTTTTAATGCCCACCATTCTGATTCAATGAAATCGTTGTGGTAAGTTACATATGGATTTTCCATATCTGCCCAGAAACCAACAGTCGCAGAGAAGTCTTCCCACATCCCTTTATATTTCCAGACACTCTCTTTACAGTGTGCGATAAATGGCTCCAAACCATACTCTTCAATCTGTTCTTTTCCGTCTAATCCAAGCATCTTTTCCACTTCAAGCTCTACCGGAAGTCCGTGTGTATCCCATCCTGCTTTTCTAGGTACCATGTACCCTTTCATTGTACGGTATCTCGGAATCATATCCTTGATAACACGAGTCAACACGTGGCCGATATGCGGTTTCCCGTTCGCTGTCGGAGGTCCGTCATAAAACGTATATGTCTCCCCCTCCTTACGATTTTCCATACTCTTCTCAAAAATCTTGTTATCAGCCCAAAACTTTTCCGTCTTCTTTTCACGATCTACAAACTTTAAATCTGTGGATACCTTCTGATACATTTCTTCTTCCTCCTTCTTATTTGGGGACGTAGTATTTTTCAATTTTACTACGTCCCTAATTGACACATGCCCTGTCCCTTTTTGAATTTTGATACAAAAAAACTCCCATCCTGTAATCAGGACGAGAGCTGTAAAACCTTCGTTATACCACCTATTACACCATACTGACATATGCGTTCCTGCTAACGGTGGAATCCCGGCAGTACCTATTGGACAACTTCGTTCGGTCACTGCAACTCAGAAGTGATCTTCAAATATATTCTACTCGTATCAGGCTCTCACCATCCCTGACTCTCTTTGACTTTAAAATATATCCTACTGTCTTCGTCAACGTTTTTTCATATATCACTAACATTATAAAAAGAAACCCTTGGTTCGTCAAGGGTTTCTCTATTTTTTCTCTTACTCTGCGACTTCTGATCCTTCAATAATTTCTCCTTGTTCCACTCGGTTGATCAAATCCTCAATGTTTGCAACCGATGTCTCATCCGGATATGTAACATAGAGCGGACCTGAGCTAGCTGCCGAATAACAGATATCTTTTCCTCCGGTTCCCTCCGCTGCGACTGAATAAATATTCCAGCTTCCGCCTTTACTCAACTGTGTCTTGATCAAAGATTGGATCTGTTCCTGAGACATGTTAGTCTCTACATTTCCACTTACGTCGTCGATAATTGAGTTCGCTTTCATAAGCATCTGAGGCGAAATCATTTTCTTGATCATGGCCGTGATAACTGCCTGCTGATTCTTTCCTCTCTGGTTATCTCCGCCCGGCACATTCTCACGTTCTCTTGAGAATGCCAGCGCTTCTTCACCGTTAAAATGGTTGATTCCCTGTTGTACATCCATGACATGTTCCGAGTTCTTACTTGTCGTAAATGCATACTCAGAATATACATCAACACCACCTAAATGGTCTACAATGTCAATTAAAGAAGTAAAGTTAATTCTGGCATAAAATGGAATCTCAACTTGATACAACTCTTCCAATGTCTTCATTGAAACATCCACACCATAATTTCCGGCATGTGTCAGCTTATCATTCTCCCCTCCGGAAATGCCCGGAATCGGCACATAGTAATCTCGCGGTGTAGTAACCAAAAGAATCTGATGCGTCTTTGGATTCACTGTGGCAATGATATTCACATCACTTCGGCTTGTCTGTTCAATATCCCCATACACATCAATACCACTGATATACACACTGAATGGATCCTGTATGCTCGTATCCACCGACGTGCTGGCAAGTTCTTTCTTAATCTTGTGCTCATAAATAATACGAACACTCTTTTTATATCCTGCAAATGACTCAGAAATATTATCTGTATAACCTTCATTGTAAATAATCGCATCTACTTTTTTATCATGCAGTGCCTCTGCCTGTTCCTGAAGATCTTGATATTCAACTACCGTTATGTCTTTTCCAAGCTCCTCGGAAACCATCTGAATAGCTGCCTCCATATCCGTTCTTCCCATCTTATACTGAACACCAAACGTGTAATTCTCAGTATCTTTGATATCTTTTGCCGGGTCATCTTTTAATACAGCTACAACCATATTATCAATCTTATAGTTGCCTCCCGTAATCTTGTCCAATGCCCCGTTCGCCTTTCCGATATAATATGTTCCGACGCTGATCACCATAATCAGGACTACACTCAATATCTTTCCGCCAATTGCTTTCTTCTTTCTATTCAACTGCGTAAATAGTGTAAGCCCAAGCAGCAACAATAGAATACCTCCGATTATAAGCATGTATTTCAACGGAATAATTCCTATAATGTGGAGCATACCAACACATAACATCGACACAATTGCCTGAATTGTGACAAGAGTCAATCCTACCTTGTGCGGCTTTGCTCTCCCTCTGCGTCTTACATTTTTCCTGTTTTTATTTTTTCTGCGCTTTCTAGATCTTGTTTTTCCATCCTCGTCCAAACTCTGCCGATCTCTTGCGTTCTCCAGTTTTCTTTTTTTCCTCTGCTGTAATTCCTCAAATGCCTCTCTTTGCTCTTGATTTGTCCTTTTTCTAATCATTTAATGAATCCTCTTTCGCATGTTTCACATTTTGCTTCATTTAAACTCAATGATTATATCATATTCTGTCGAAAATTACGAACATTTTAAGATATTTTTAATAAAAAGGCATTTTCACATTTCCTACTCGTCTAAAATTCCTGCTTCCCGAAATTTTCCCACTACAGCTGCAGTATCCTTTTTTGCCTGCTTTTCCTCCACGTCATATTCTTCCATTAGCGCTTTCACCAGCTGCTCTTGCGTACATTCTTTTTCCAAATTTCTCCACAGAAATGCTCCTGTCTCATTCAATTGTATCATGCCGTGGAACTGTCTGCTCTCTCCTTCCACCGGAACTGCCGCAAACACTCCTGCTACCTCTCTCAATATAAATCCTTCTCTAATTTTCATGCTCTGATTTTTCCTCCAATCCCATCTCTTTCATACATGCTCTTATCTTTTTATTCTGATCCTGATTTCTAAGCGTGCGAAATTCTCCGATTATCTTTCCCGGAGAACATATCACTTTTTTTGTCAAACGATGTATCCACGCCATCCAAATTCTCCGTGGGTATTGTGCCAGCCACGGATATGCAACAATTAACTGTTCCTGGTTTGGAAATATCCTCTGCAGGAAATAAGCTTTTTTATTCTCATATCGATTGACCTCTGTCTGTAAATGAAACTGAAAAAGACCATAAGTTCCACTCTGTACTATATAATTCCAGACCGGCTCTTTTTCAAGGCTCTCACCACATTTTCCTTTTTGAAGCAACTCCCTGATTTTCTTTTCCATTGTAAAAAGTTTTGCCTGAGTTAGCTGATTTTCCACAATTTTTGTATTGCAGCAACTCATCTTTGTGTTTTCAAACACAAGAAAATCTAACAGCATCCGTATCCCTGCTCCTCCATGCTCGAAGTGCTTCGCCATATGTCCTGTCTGGTACAGATAAAAATCTTCCCAGGACATCTGATACTCTGTCTGACATCCTTCTTTTTTTGTGCTTCGTTCCCAGACTCCTTCCATATAATTATCCAAAGTCTCATAGCCTGTCCCACAGTCTTTGTGAATTTCTACTGTCATACAAGGCTCTTTCTGATAGACATCATGATGCCCTCCCTTATGCAGGACCCGATATCCAAGCTTTTCCATCAGCACAGATACCCGCTCAAGATCTTTTGTCTTTACTAAGATATCCAAATCTGTCAAAAACCGCATGTCCTGAGAAGGATACTCGTATTTTAACAAACCGCCTTTCAGCAGCATCCGCTCAATGCCTTCCTCCTCAAAAAGTTTTGTCAGCTTTTCATATTCATGGTATTGTATCGTCTCCCGCATAATTCCGGATAATCTTGCTTTTTGAAACTGCTTTTTTACTTCATCCGGTATCTGTTCACAATATTCTTTATTCAGGCATAGTTGTTCCACCGCATACGCCACAATATTTTCAATGCGATGATAAGCACTTATCTCATATATCTTCTGCCAATCTGGCCGCACATTCGGAAACGGCACGTTCACCTTTCCCACAACTGCACATGCCATATAAAATATGTACTCGGCTTCCCTTTCTGTCGTCATCTGCTTCTCCTTTTTATCTGAAAAGAACCGGCAAATCTGTAAAAATCCGCCAGTCCTTTTCCACTCTTACTCATCCGGTTACATTAGATTACTCCCAACCTGTGCCAGGCATAACTAGATCATTATCTCCCCATGTGTCATCGTCGTTTTGACCGCTCAATGTCATCTGCATCTGGATATCTCCTTCAAACGCAAACACTTCCACAGCATCCGGCATTCCGCGTAAGACTGGGTATCCTTTATTGGACGCCGTATCTGTATTCCAAATAGACGTATTTAACATCATAGAGTATGCATAGAACGTCGGTGATGTCGAACCTCCGGTCCACGACTCCGGCTCACTGATTGCCCAGTGCGATGGAACTGTTCCCGGTTTTGCAGGAGAATGGTAAATCTTAACCCAGTTGCTCAATTCTGATGCATCATCTACATGTGTAATCTTCCATCTTGTATTTGAAGAAGATATAACTGTCTTTTATGCAGGACAAAAAACAAAGCCCCATCGGCTCAACGGTTCTTACCTGCCCTCCAACTGTCTGTAGATTTTCCTCTTATTTCCTTTTACTGTCATTCGCTGTTCTAGTCCTTCCTTAGTATATTCCTGTTACCCAGCCCGGTTCCTTTACAATTGGGAGCTGTTCTGCCGGCTCTTCCGGCTCTGTCTGTTGCTCATCATTGTTATCTGAAGGTTTGTCCGTTTCTGACTGATTCTCCTCCTCTGATGGCTACTCCACTTCTGATTGCTGAATTTCCTATGACTGTGTATTTGTTTCTTTCGATGCTGTATCCTGCTTATTCTGTTCATCCTGCCCTGTCGATGCTACAGCTTCTGCCAACTTTTCTTCCAATTTCTTTTGTTCCTTTTTCGTAAGTTCTTTTCCTTCAAATGCATCGGGCTCTGCCACATTGTCCCTCGCATTTATATTTTGTATTTCCTGCACCTCATCTGGCTTCTCTTTCACTGTACTTTGAGACTTACTTTGTCTGTTCCACAAAAAAATCCCTGCTGAAATACAAAAAATACACACCGCTATACTTCCCGCGATCCATAGTACTTTTTTACTAAATCTTTTTCTATCCAAACATTTTCATCCTTTCCTCTTCTTATTTGTAAATTTTTCAACAAAAAAACTGAGGTATGTCTATTTGTGGGCAGGCCTCAGTTTCTCTATTCACTTATGAGTAGTCTTTTCTAACTAATCGCTCTCTAGTATACAATAGACTATTTCCTCAGTGCAAGTGTAATTTTTTCCAATTATTCTCTTTTCATTCGCTGCTGTCTCTGATGTCTCATGCGAGCTCTCTTGCGGCGTTCTTTTATTTTTTTTCTCTTATAAGCTAACAGAAGAATCAATGCAAATGCGAAAAGAATCACAATCCCTAAAATGACCAGTAAAACTACAACTACTGTTGGAAGTCCTTCTTCTTTCTTTGTCTCTTTCTTCTCCGCTTTTGCAGTCTTCTTTTCCTCTATTCCATGTATCTTATTATAATATTTATCGGTAATAGTCACAGGCACTTTTCCAACTTCCTGACCTTGATAAGTGTAGATCAAAGTTCCACTTTTATCTCCCAGCTCTGTTGGCTCCTGCAGTGTGGCATCCAATTTATCAAAAGTCACTCCTGACGGCAACATGACATATGCATTCTCGTCGACAGACTTTATATTTTTGTCGGTAACCTGTTCTTTCGTTACCGGAACCTTTGAAAAATTATCAAACGCATAATCCAGCATTGCTCTCGTGTCTACATATGCATTCTGTCCGCCTCCGTGAACCCTGAGAGTAACCGCCACAAGATTCTTATCATCCTTTGTCGCAAATGTTACAAGTGTCGTCAATGCCTGATCTGTATATCCTGTCTTTCCTCCTACACAGTACTCATAATAATTGCGGTTTCCCTGAAACAGCATCTTATGATTCTGCTGAAATGTTCTTGATTCGCTCGTAAGCGCAGTCGGTCCAATTGTGTACTGACGAGTACCTGTTATTTTTCGAAACTCTTCATATTTAAATGCGGCAGCTCCGATCAAAGCCATATCATGTGCCGAAGTATAATGTTCATCATTATGAAGTCCGTTTGCATTTACAAAGTGTGAATTTGTGCCTCCCAGTTCAGCCACTTTCTCATTCATCATATTGATAAAATTATCGTATCCGCCATTTACACTGTTTGCAATGGCATAAGACACCTCGTTCGCCGAAGCGAGAAGCATTCCATACAAGGCATCTTCCATCGAAATCTCTTCGCCAACTTTCATTCCGATATGTGCATCTCCATATTCGAGAAAATCAATACAATTCTGTGTGAATTTCACCCGATCTGTCAACTGGCTGTTCTCCAAAGCGACCACTGCAGTCAAAATCTTTGTAATGCTCGCCGGATAATGCTGATCATCTATTTTCTTTGCATAGAGAATGGCGCCACTATCCATATCCATTACAATTCCCGATTCGCTGTAAATATTCGGTCCGACAGGCCATCCGGCCAGCGCATTCGAATCCACTTCCTGATTATAGACACTGTCTACTTCTTCCGCCGGAATCTGCTGATCTACCTGTATCTTTGCTGCATCCACATTCATTCCCACGGTTCCCATCACTAAAATGCCGGCAATCAGACCCGATAACAGCCTTTTTCTAAATCTCATTTTCTTTTCCTCCACAGTATGTAACTTAAAATCTATTTTGTATTATAAATTATTTCTATATTTCCCGCAATAACAACTTATTGTGGTATAATAGGGATATCAAATAAATCTGGAAAGGGGTTGTTTTTATGAGTAAACGAATTATTACAATCGGAAGACAATTTGGAAGTAACGGACGTCTAATCGGGATTGCGTTGGCAGAACGTCTCGGAATCAACTGTTATGACAAGGATCTGATCAAACTTGCCTCAGAACACACAGATATTCCATATGACCAACTGAAACTGGTAGACGAAAAAAGAGAAAAACCTTGGCGGTATCAAGTAGACGAAAACAGCAATATCGATCGTCACTATCGTTACGGTCACATTGATGAGATTCTGTTCAACCTGCAGTCAAAGATTATCAAAGAAATGGCTTCAAAAGAAGACTGCATTATTGTGGGACGCTGCGGTAATTATGTGCTCCGCGATGAAGAAAGATGTAAAAATATCTATCTGTACGCCCCTTTAGATGTCCGTATCTCAACCATTATGGAGCGATACCAACTAGATGAAAAGGGCGCTCACTCCTTAGTGCGCAAGATGGATAAAGACAGAAGCTACTATTTCAACTACTACACCGACCAGAGCTGGGATGAGATGAACACTTATGATCTGAGCATAGACACAAGTGCATTTACCGTTGATGAGATTGTCGATCTGCTTGAGATGGTTTATAACAAATTGTAAATAACTGTATGGCTCGAACGATTGAGCCTTGATATGACAACAAGGGAGATATCACCGTGTATCTCCCTTTAGTTTTTTCTTTCACAAGTGTCAGACAGATGAATGCTCATTTCATGCCACTGCTCGCCGCCCCAATTAGACTCTCCAATGCCATGATCATGAAAACCAAATTTTTCATACATATTTACTTTCTCTTCTACACAGGTCAAAATGACTAACTTGCGATTCTTTTCCCGCTCTCTTCTCAAATATTCATCCACTAGCGCTCTCGCCAATCCCTGACCTCTATGGTCCGGAAGCACATCCAGACCAAGCAGCATAATGTTCTTTCCTTCCGGATTATGTACGCTGGCATCTGTAAAAAAATCATCGGTGAGATGTTCCCGATCTGTTGCCAAACCATTGAGAAATCCTGCTAATTTTCCTGTCTCCCTATCCACTGCTACCAAAAACAAATCCGGTGCCTTTTTTATACGTGCTGCCATGTGCTCATAAGAACACGCTTCATTTGGCGGAAAACAGATTTGTTCAATCTCTGCTGCTTGTTCCGTCTCCTCTAGTCGAATCATTCGAAATTCATATTTTTGTAAAATTGTTTCCATCTTATTCTCCCTCTAATGCTCTTTTTCTTACCTGCCCAATATTGTACATATCAACTTGTCAAACGCCTCTTCAAATCTTTTATTATCCAACTCCGTTCTTTTTGCAGGTCCTTTTAGATGATGCCGTTTTTTTGTATTTCTCGCTTTTTTTGCCAAATGGCGTTCCATTAGCATCTGATCTATATTTTCATTTGTGTACCATTTTCCACTCTGATGAATACCATAAGCACCTTTTCCGAGAATCATAGCAGCCACGCCATAATCCTGAGTCACGACAATATCTCCTCTTTTGCAGATGCTGACTAATTTAAAGTCAACCGCATCTGTCCCAGCACCGACAGTCACAACTTGACTGTATGAAGACTCCAGTACGTGATTGGTATCACATAATAAAATTACCGGTATCTGATATTTTTGTGCAATCAGCTCTACAATAGTTACTACCGGGCAAGCATCTGCATCCACTAAAATTTTCACATTCTCGTTCATAATAATACCTACCTGTGCCAGTTCTGCTGAATCTGCAATTTATTCTCCCTCTTTTTATAAAAGTTTCTCACTATCTGAACTTACTATCAACGCCGTACACTCTTGCGCAAAAGATGATCCGCCTTGTAATAAATGCCCGTTTTGGATCGACTTCATCTCAAGCCTGACCAAAGCGGGCATTTTGTATATAATATACCGCAGAATGTACTGCTTGTCTACGGTGTTTTCTGTACTTTTAAACTTTCATCTGAAAACCGATAGCCTCTCGGCAGACAGAAGCCTTTTTTTATCTCATCCGGCATTTCATGTGCTTGCAGCAATAAAGCGGTTTTATTCCTTCGGAAGCCTTTTTGATTATAAAATCCGACTCCGCCGGGATGTGTATTCAAAAAAATATTTTGATCTTTCATTTGACGCGAGAGCTTGTCCACAATGTTCCATCCTAAATGAAGTCCCTGATAGTCAGGATCAACAGCCACATTTAAAATCAGTGCATGCGCTCCATCGGAAATTGCTCTGGCACAGCCGATTAATGTTTCATTATCGTATGCATACTGTACATACTGACTTTTAGAAAATGTGTCTTTTGTCACATGTTCGTTTCGTTTCCCTCCAAAAGCTTTTTCTAGCAGCGCATTTACCTGATGATAATCGGCACGGTCAGATTTATCGGAATAAAAAACCTTAAATTTTTGTTTATCCGATTTCTTCCCGACCGGAAACATTCCTGTAAGAGGCTCAAATTCCGTTTCATATCGATACCCGATTGGCAGGTATAATCCACTTTCGGTCAGTTCTTTTTCCTGTGCATCACTTAACACTTTTCCTACATATGTAAAGGAATTTTTGGAGCGTCGAAAACCGATTTCTTCATACAAATCCAGTTTATCCGGCGTGGCTGTCACAAAAATTTCCTGTCCCTGCAGTTTTAAAATCATTTCACGGATAAGTTTCTTTTCCGTTTCCGCCTTATCAGCCCATACATCACAAATCAATGCCCAGTCATATCCGTCAGACAGCGCGCAGATTGCTCCTGTCTTCTTTTCATCACAATATGAAAAAATCTGAATCTTACTTCCACTTCTTTCTTCCCTATATTCAATACCCATGTAAAACACTCTCTTTCTCAGCCATATCTCAAATTTGTTAAATATAATATTCCGGATCCAGTAACAAAATGTCAATAGTTTTTTAATCACTTTTTTCAAAAATAAGCAAAAAAAATAGAACGCATAGATTTCTCTATACGCTCTACGTTCAGATTTCATATTAAATTTTTGCGTCTTGTGAATCATTTACCAGTCCTTCTAGCTCTTTTTCATTTTTTTCATCTTCAACAGGTTTCTTTCCGGTAATATCCTTATATGCTTCTTTCACACCATTCTTCACAGCCCACTTAATGACAAAATATAGTGCTATCAAAATAACAATTGCGGTTCCTCCGCTTATGCCTAATTCATTCCACATAATTCAATCCTCCAAATTCAAATTCCTCAGTTTCAAAGTCGAGTAGACTAAGACCTCTCAATCTTAGCCCCTCACAGATCCGTACGTGCGGCTTTCCCGCATACGGCTCCTCGTAGTAACATTCGCTTCAATATAAACAATAGTACGTTTTAGGTTTTGCTAACGGGTAATACTTGAGCATTTCCACAAATCCATTCCATGTGTATGCCCGTCTACAACCTCTCCGATTCATGGCTTTGAATAGAAACTGTTGTACTCTGTGCAGGAATGTTGTTATCTTCCGAAAATTCCATGTAACACCATAATACCGATAGTGTCCAATCAGTTTTACGTTCAACTCTTTAATTATTTCTCGCATTGGTCGATTTCGATTATCGTAAATCCAGTTCTTGTATGCTCTAACCTTTTGCTCAAACTTCTTTCTTGAAGTCTGTACCTTTGGTACGAAACCTCCCTTTCGGGTTTTGCTACAGTAGAAGGTAAATCCCAGAAAATCAAATGTTTCAGGCTTACATTCTCCTCTTGCTCTACGATTCTGCTCTGCAAATCTCCCAAATTCAATCAGTCTGCTTTTACTACTTTCCAGCTCCAGTCCAAACTTTTCCATTCGTTCCTTTAACTCTTGATAGTATCTTTCAGCTTCTGACTTATATTGAAATCCTGCAACAAAATCATCCGCAAAGTTGACGAGAAAACACTCTCCCTGCATTTTCCTTTGCACCACCAGCTTAAACCACAGCGTCAGCACATGATGCATGTATATATTTGCAAGCATCGGACTCATTACTGAGCCTTGTGCCGAACCTTCCTCTGTTGGCTCGAATTTTCCTTGCTCCATTATTCCTGCTTTAAGGTATTTACGTATTAGCCACAATAAGTTCCTATCCTGTATATTCCATTCAAGGAACTTCATCATCCAATCATGGTCGATATGGTCAAAGAAACCTTTGATATCGGCATCTACGATATAGCTGATTTTTCCATAGCTTATCCGTTGGTATACTTCTTTTATTGCTTCGTGACACCCCCTATTCGGTCTGAATCCATACATGCAGTTTAGGAATCTCGGTTCATAAATAGCTCCCAGTATTTTCTTCACTGCCATTTGTACAATCTTATCTTCATAGGAAGCAATCCCTAATGGTCGTTTCTTTCCATTTCCTTTAGGTATATATACCCTCAGTGACGGAAGTGGCTTAAAGGATTTGTTTTTCAACCTCTGTACCAGTTCCTTGATATTTCTATCAAGGTTCTTCCCATACTCATCCTTAGTTACCTTGTCAATTCCGACTGCTTTGTTCCCATCTAATTCCTTATGGCATTGCTTTAGCATATCTTCATTTATCAAGTGGTACACTGATGTAAATATAGGATGTTTTGATGTTGCCGATATCTCAGCTATTCTTACTAATTTCGTTTCCATTATTTCCTCCGTCCCTGAGTACGGATAATGTGTCCTCAGTAAGACCTTTACTATGCAATCCCCTTCCCTCCATCGGCATTGCCCGATTTCTACAGTACTATGGGATTGTCCGACCACCTACCATTCATTTGAAATCCTCCGTTTTCAGTTGCAACTTCATACTCTTCTTCGAGAAATGGCAGGTTCTCCCCAGTTGATGTGTATTCACAATGTAAAACATGATTGGTTCTCTGACTCCGCAGTGCCACATAATACTCGCCATATCGCATTACATGATATTGTCTTCCGCACCAGTTAAGACGTCGACCGACTGAAGTTAACGTTTCGAAGCTCAATCACTATTCAACCCTGCTTTCTTGCTGTCTACGCTTGTCAGATGCGTTACCGACATCATCCCAAGACTCGCTATTATCTGGTTGGCTAAACCTTGGATAAACCGGATTCCCACCGGCTTGACTACACACCCTTAGCTGGGCGCACAACTGGAATTTTTCTTTTTAGAATGAATTATTTATTTTCTACAATAGCACCATATTTCGTATGCGGAAGATATTGTACCTTTAAATAAGTATTTTTATCAACATACCTTGAAAATACTGTGATTTCGATTTCATCATCTTTAACTTTATCATATAGAAAAATACTTCTTCTTTCAGAAGATATATCTGCACCACCATGAGATTGTTCAGTTACATATCCTTCTGCATAACTATACTGTTTGTTTATGATGTAAGGCATATCTAAAACAAAATCTTTCAAATATAAGATTAAAAGAATAGCTACTATAACAAGAATGGTATTAGCCAATCGAAGAAATATTATATCATTTTTTCCAGTATATTCTTTTTTTATCGCTTTTTTATCAAAAAATATCGAATAGATAAGTTTTCTTTTTTTAATTAGATAGATAATGCAAGCAATTAAAGCTATAACAAATAATGAAACTCTTATAAACAATCTAAATATAGCAAAATCCATAATATCATTCCCTTAAACTTCCGATTTGTTGCTTACATTATACTCTATCAACCTAAATAATGGAAGATTTTTTCTTGTCTCCTAAAGCAAAAGCACCTGTCATTTTCAAAACGAAAATAGCAAGTGCCTTAAAGTTCCATATTCAATTTTAGGTGCAAAAAATCAGGAGACCTTTTTGGATCTCCTGCTTAGTAAAACTCTTATTTTTTTATAATTTCTATATTTTCACATCGTTCCTGAAGCATTTTTAATAGTTCTTCAGAATAGCGCACAGAAAATAATATCCTCTTGTCCGAAGATAAAACATTGATATAATTACCCAATTTTTCATAAAACGCTTCCGAGAATGACCTATTAGGACGAACATAAGGTTCTCCTATTGCTTCTTTATAAAAAATTTTTTTCCTATATCCAGAAGCTTCATGACGCAGCACATAAGTATCTTCAAATTTTACCCAATATGATTTTTCTATTGTATGTCCCAAAAAAGGTATCCCTAAAAATATAACTATCCAAAGAACACCAAGCAACACTCCTGTAAATAATGGATTATCAGTGCTTAAACTCATGACAATGAAAACAACGAAAAAAAATAACATTTGGATAGAATAGGTAATCATAAATACCTTATCTATAAATAATCCCTTTTCCCAAAACTCTTTTATAGATTGCTTTTCCCAAAATAAATAATGCTTCATATTTATTCCTCATCTCAGTTTCCATAATTATAATTCCCAGAAATATACTGTGTTCATTATACTTCATCAACCTAAAGAATGGAAGATATTTTCTTGCTCCCTAAAGCAA
>OGJD01000016.1_pt1 | contig 180487 bp, 153 predicted proteins | sample 1571971 | NCBI WGS metagenome assembly OGJD01 (sample SAMEA2582117, study PRJEB24529) | metagenome | biome: Human gut stool | place: China | collected 2011
TGTCGTCAGCTCGTGTCGTGAGATGTTGGGTTAAGTCCCGCAACGAGCGCAACCCCTATTCTTAGTAGCCAGCATATAAGGTGGGCACTCTAGGAAGACTGCCAGGGATAACCTGGAGGAAGGTGGGGATGACGTCAAATCATCATGCCCCTTATGATTTGGGCTACACACGTGCTACAATGGCGTAAACAAAGGGAAGCGAGATTGTGAGATGGAGCAAATCCCAAAAATAACGTCCCAGTTCGGACTGTAGTCTGCAACCCGACTACACGAAGCTGGAATCGCTAGTAATCGCGGATCAGAATGCCGCGGTGAATACGTTCCCGGGTCTTGTACACACCGCCCGTCACACCATGGGAGTGGGGTTCACCAGAAGACGTTTGTCTAACCGTAAGGAGGACGGCGTCCACGGTGGGCTTCATGACTGGGGTGAAGTCGTAACAAGGTAGCCGTACCGGAAGGTGCGGCTGGATCACCTCCTTTATAGAGAGTGCCTCCGAGTAGCTCTACTTAGCATGGTGTTCACACTTATCGTTCGTTGGATGATAATTCACAATCGCGAAAAGGGTCTGTAGCTCAGTTGGTTAGAGCACCGTCTTGATAAGGCGGGGGTCGATGGTTCGAGACCATCCAGACCCACCAGAAATTTTTTCGCCATACATAAGCTACTTGGTTAAGTGGTTTATGTATGGCGTAATCTTCCTAGATTGCGTTATTGCTCTTTAAAAATTTGGAAAAGAAACGAAGCGTTCAATTCGCTGTTTCGGTCGTGATGAGATGATCGAAACGTTAAGGCGAATTGAGGGTTGTGATTGCATTCATTGATCATTGAAGTTCTCAAGAACCGACATATCAGAGAAACAGCACGTTATAGGTTGCTTGTTTAACTCTGGAGGCAAAAGGCTCCAGGGTTATAGGATCAAGTGACTAAGTGTATGTGGTGGATGCCTTGGCGATCACAGGCGATGAAGGACGTGACAGCCTGCGAAAAGCTGCGGGGAGTTGGCAAATAAACTTTGATCCGCAGATGTCCGAATGGGGGAACCCACCTCTTTTGAGGTATCCCTAGCTGAATACATAGGCTAGGGAGGCGAACGGAGTGAACTGAAACATCTAAGTAACTCCAGGAAAAGAAATCAACCGAGATTCCGAAAGTAGCGGCGAGCGAAATTGGATCAGCCTAATGCTCGATAACAACGGCTAATACTGGCACAGTCTGGAAAGTCTGGCTATAGAGGGTGATAGCCCCGTACAGGAAATTAGCGTTGTGGTACTAAGTGCATGAAAAGTAGGGCGGGACACGTGACATCCTGTCCGAAGATGGGGGGACCATCCTCCAAGGCTAAATACTCGTGATCGACCGATAGCGTACCAGTACTGTGAAGGAAAGGCGAAAAGAACCCCGGGAGGGGAGTGAAATAGAACCTGAAACCGCATACATACAAACAGTAGGAGCCTCGTTAAGGGGTGACTGCGTACCTTTTGCATAATGGGTCAGCGACTTACGTTTAATGGCAAGCTTAACCGATTAGGGGAGGCGTAGCGAAAGCGAGTTCGAATAGAGCGATTTGAGTCGTTAGGCGTAGACCCGAAACCAGATGATCTATCCATGGTCAGGTTGAAGATGTGGTAACACACATTGGAGGACCGAACCGACTAGTGTTGCAAAATTAGCGGATGAACTGTGGATAGGGGTGAAAGGCTAAACAAATCTGGAGATAGCTGGTTCTCCCCGAAAACTATTGAGGTAGTGCCTCGTGTATAACTCCAGGGGGTAGAGCACTGTTATGGCTAGGGGGACATGGCGTCTTACCAAACCATGGCAAACTCCGAATACTTGGAAGTTGAGCACGGGAGACAGAGCACCGGGTGCTAACGTCCGGACTCAAGAGGGAAACAACCCAGACCGCCGGCTAAGGTCCCTAATATTGTCTAAGTGGAAAACGAAGTGGAAAGGCTAAAACAGTCAGGAAGTTGGCTTAGAAGCAGCCATCCTTTAAAGAAAGCGTAATAGCTCACTGATCGAGTCTTTCTGCGCGGAAGATGTAACGGGGCTAAGACAATAACCGAAGCCGCGGATTCACACGTAAGTGTGAGTGGTAGGGGAGCGTTCTGTAAGCCTGCGAAGGTGGCTTGTAAAGGCTGCTGGAGGTATCAGAAGTGCGAATGCTGACATGAGTAACGTTAAAGTGGGTGAAAAGCCCACTCGCCGTAAGCCCAAGGTTTCCTGCTCTACGTTCATCGGAGCAGGGTGAGTCGGCCCCTAAGGTGAGGCTGATAAGCGTAACTGATGGGAACAAGGTTAATATTCCTTGACCGCCGTTGAGTGCGAAGGGGGGACGGAGTATTGAAGATCATCCGGGTGTTGGATATCCCGGTTTGCGCGCGTAGGAGGCTGATAGGCAAATCCGTCAGCGAATCTCCGAGGCAAAGCATCGAGACCTTTTAGGTCGAAGTGATTGGATGTGCTCCCAGGAAAAGCCTCTAAGCTCCAGCTCAACGGGACCGTACCGCAAACCGACACTGGTGGGCGAGCTGAATATGCTCAGGCGCTTGAGAGAACTCAGGAGAAGGAACTCGGCAAATTGACACCGTAACTTCGGGATAAGGTGTGCCTTTGTAGTGTGAAGGAAGAAACATCCGGAGCATGAAGAGGTCTCAGAGAATTGGTGGCTGCGACTGTTTACTAAAAACACAGCACTCTGCAAAGACGAAAGTCGACGTATAGGGTGTGATGCCTGCCCGGTGCTGGAAGATTAATTGATGGGGTGCAAGCTCCTGATCGAAGTCCCAGTAAACGGCGGCCGTAACTATAACGGTCCTAAGGTAGCGAAATTCCTTGTCGGGCAAGTTCCGACCTGCACGAATGGCATAACGATGGCCACACTGTCTCCTCCTGAGACTCAGTGAAGTTGAAGTGTTTGTGATGATGCAATCTCCCCGCGGCTAGACGGAAAGACCCCATGAACCTTTACTGTAGCTTTGCATTGGACTTTGAACCGATCTGTGTAGGATAGGCGGGAGGCTGAGAAGCGGTGACGCTAGTCATCGTGGAGCCGTCCTTGAAATACCGCCCTGATTTGTTTGAGGTTCTAACCTAGGTCAGTGATCCTGATCGGGGACCGTGCATGGTAGGCAGTTTGACTGGGGCGGTCTCCTCCTAAAGGGTAACGGAGGAGTGCGAAGGTACGCTAGGTACGGTCGGAAATCGTGCTGATAGTGCAAAGGCAAAAGCGTGCTTGACTGCGAGACCCACAAGTCGAGCAGATACGAAAGTAGGTCTTAGTGATCCGGTGGCTCTGTATGGAAGGGCCATCGCTCAACGGATAAAAGGTACTCTGGGGATAACAGGCTGATACCGCCCAAGAGTTCATATCGACGGCGGTGTTTGGCACCTCGATGTCGGCTCATCTCATCCTGGGGCTGTAGCCGGTCCCAAGGGTATGGCTGTTCGCCATTTAAAGAGGTACGTGAGCTGGGTTTAAAACGTCGTGAGACAGTTTTGTCCCTATCTGCCGTGGGCGCTGGAAGATTGACGGGGGCTGCTCCTAGTACGAGAGGACCGGAGTGGACTCACCTCTGGTGTACCGGTTGTCACGCCAGTGGCATCGCCGGGTAGCTATGTGGGGAAAGGATAACCGCTGAAAGCATCTAAGTGGGAAACCTGCCTGAAGATAAGTCTTCCTGGAGGCTTGACCTCCCTAAAGAGTCGTTCGAGACCAGGACGTTGATAGGTTGGGTGTGTAAGCGCTGTAAGGCGTTAAGCTAACCAATACTAATTGCTCGTGCAGCTTGATCCTATAACCGTGAAGCTTTTGACTGGATGTCAGAGTTTGATGAGGATGTAGATGAATCGCTGAGGTAATCAAGACCTTAGCTTCGTTTCTTTACCAAAGCAAAGAATTTTAAAGCTTTGCTCGGTGACCATAGCGTGGTGGAACCACTCCTTCCCATTCCGAACAGGACAGTGAAACACTTCAGCGCCGATGATAGTTGGTTGTATTTCCAGTGAAAGTAGGACATTGCCGAGCTCTCTCATTAGAGACCCCTGTTACCTTGACGGTAGCAGGGGTTTCGTCTTTTCTGGCGTTGACCTTTCTAGAAAATTCCTCACCATTTTCCCTCTAGCTTCTCCGAAGCTTTTCACTTAAACGTTCTACAATAGTGAGAACAGTTTAAAAAATTGATTTGAATTACCACAAAACTATGGCAGATTCTCTTTTTGGTGATGATGAAGTCCTGACGCCTAAGAAGGCGACTCCCACTGCAAAACAGGCAGTGGTGACCCCAGCGACTCAGCCTCTAGCGGAGCGTATGCGCCCGCAGACGCTCGACGAAGTTATTGGGCAGACACATCTCTTGAGCCCAGGCGCTCCCTTGCGTGTAGCCTTTGAAAATCATCGTCCACATTCGATGATTCTTTGGGGACCTCCTGGCGTTGGCAAAACGACTCTAGCGCGTTTGATGGCTAGTGCCTTTGATATGCCTTTCCTCGCGATTTCTGCGGTGCTGAGCGGCGTTAAAGACATTCGTGATGCCGTGGAACAAGCTCAGCACATAATGCAGCTCACGGGTAAATCGACCCTTCTCTTTGTGGACGAAGTGCACCGCTTTAATAAGAGCCAGCAAGACGCCTTTTTACCTCACGTAGAATCGGGTCTCTTTATCTTTGTGGGTGCAACCACAGAGAACCCCTCTTTTGAATGCGTGAGCGCGCTTTTGAGCCGTGCAACGGTCTACCAGCTCCAGAGTTTGTCCGCTGAAGAGGCGAAGACGCTTCTTGAGCGCACGATGATGAAGGAATTCCCCTCACTCATCATGAACGATGAAGCGAAGGAAATCTTGATTCAGTTGGCGGATGGGGACGCTCGTCGTCTTTTGAACGCTCTGGACGTTACCTGCACGATGGCCAAAGAGCGTCAGATTGATGAGATCGATGCAGAGTTCTTGCGCAAAACAACGCCTGCTACGCTTCGTCGCTTTGATAAAGGGGGAGACAACTTCTACGACCAGATTAGTGCAATGCACAAGTCGGTTCGTGGTTCTGACCCCGATGCGGCGCTCTATTGGATGGTGCGTATGTTGGACGGCGGTGCGGATCCTCTTTATATCGCCCGTCGTATTCAGCGTATGGCCATTGAAGATATTTCGCTCGCAGATCCTCGCGCTCTGCAGATTGCCGTGGATGCTGCAATGGTCTTTGAACGTTTAGGTTCTCCAGAAGGCGAATTAGCGCTTGCACAAGCCGTGGTGTACCTCGCCTGTGCTCCGAAGAGTAATGCTGTTTATAACGCCTATAACGAGGTGAGAAGCTTCGTGAAGAAGGATCAAACGCGTCCTGTGCCCATGCACTTACGTAACGCTCCGACAAAGCTCATGAAAGAGTTGGGCTACAGTCAAGGCTACCGCTACGCACACGATGAGCCTGAAGCCTTTGCCGCAGGGGAAACTTATCTTCCTGAAGGCCTTGAAGGCAAGAGCTGGTACCACCCAACGGATCGCGGCTTAGAGATCAAGATCCGTGAAAAGCTTCAACACTTGAAAGAACTCAATGAAGAGGCTATTCGTCAAGGTAAAGGTCGCAAACGCGGTCAAGGTAAACAGGTTTAGGGGAAAATAACAGTGGAAGTGCGCAGCGCATTCAGATATTTGCTTCGCACTTCCTTTAACAGGTCTTACTGAACTTCAAACTTGTAGAAGCCTTGTTCAATTTGGATACGCGTACGGTCAGCCGTGGGGCGGTCTGGGATAGTATTGCGTAAACGAACAAAGTGTCGACAAGCTTCCGGTTTCGTTTGATCTCCGATTTGTCGCATCTTCTGTACCACTGGTAAGAATTGACTGACAGGAATTTCTTTACCAAAGACATCTTGAAGTTCTTGCACTGGGGCTAGCTCTGCCGCCTTCGAAGCAAATTCTTCAGACCACCCTCGGTCAACGATCAGCTTGTCATCAGGCAAGAGAGTGACGTTGAAAATATAGCCAGGTTTATTATTTTTGGTCAGCCAGCATGGCGGATTGTCTAGACCTGCACGTCGCTTATAGAAAGCGTTACTGGCCAAACAAGTCTGTAGGTTACTTTCTAGAGTCTTACTATCAGCTAGCTGTTCTTCTAAAGCTTGCATTTGTTGCTCAAGAGACTTTTTCTCTGCAGTAAGCGCTTTGATACGGTCAGCAAGTTCCCCTTCAAACGCAGGGCGTTCGCCCTGAGCAATTAAAGAAGCCGTGTTGAGCAGATCATTGGCAAATTGTTTGAAATCCTGTCCATCTTTCTTATGGGCATTCCACTGCTCAACAACTTTTCGACCAATATCAATAGCTTTTGCGGCGTCGTCTTTGGAAATTTTTCCAATAACGGATACGCACTTATTGCAAGGCATCATGGGGTCAACAGGGCCGTCTTCGTCTGGACGACAAATACCCCCATACTGAGTGATACGAGTGAGAGCTTCCTTCATTTCAATTAATTTTTGCTCTTGTCGGACTATAGTTTCGTGTTGCTGGTTTAACTCGTCAGCGTTATGCATCAACTTGATGCCTAGCAAAAGAACCAAGAGCAAAATTAATGTAAAGGCAATCTCCGTGATGTAGACCTGAAAAACACTGTCTTTTTTCTCGGACATATTATCTGTCCTTACGACGGCCAAAGCCTGTAAGTTTCTTCAAGAAGGAGCCTGGAGCGTTATCTACAATAGCGTATTCCAAATCGCCCAAAGAACGAGAGAGCTGGTTGAACTTATTGTTAAGGGCGTCGATTTGCTGAACCAATTGAGGAGAGTTAGGCTCAGCCATCTTACTGTCAATAGACTTAACGCTTTGGCAGAAGCTATCCATGGCCGCTTGAGATTGAAGCAACGAATTGTTGAGAAGCGCCACTTTGTCAGCTACAGCCTTGCTATCAACTGCATCATTGATGGCCCCTAAATGACGAGAGAGCACCTGAAGTTCTTGTTCCATCTGCAAGGAGAGCTTCTTGAGAGATTCATCAAAAACAACGTTGTAATTGTCGCTCGACTGAACAACTTTTTGAGCCAAGGCATCGAGCTTCGTTGCCAACGTGTTAAGAGTGCTCAACAAGTTGTCATGGTTGTCGAGCTTCAAGGAGTTGGCCAACTCTTCAGAGGCTCGGGTGATAACTTGACTACCATCGGCCAAAGCTTGAGAGAGCACTTGAGAATTCTTTTCTGCAGTTGCTTTAACCGTATCGGAAATAGCCTGCAACGAGCTTTCTGTTTTAGAAAGCAAGGATTGCACACCTTCTTCGGTTTTAGCAAGAGTCGATTGCATGCCGTTTTCCAAAAGCTGGAATTTTTCATTCATGGAGTCATTGAGGTGAGCGTCGGCCTTTTCAAAGAACTCTTTAATTTGCTGTGCTTGCAAATCCGTTTCGCTAGCAAGGTGTGCTTCCATCTTTTCATAGAATTCGCTAATTTGCTGCGCTTGCGAGTTCATTTCATTAGTGAGACGGGCGGAAGTAAGAAGTACTTCTCCTCGCAGTTTATCCATCCCATCAAAAGCTTCTCGCATTTTGTCATTAAGAAGCTTGAAGTTATGGAGGCTAGCAGAGATAACGACTTCTACACCATCATCGACGGAAACATCCACTGGACGCTCAATGGGTTTGGATTCCTCTTCTTCGGTGGACTTTTCAGCAGATTCGGGTTTTTCTCCAGCTTGATCATTACCCTTAAGCCCCAAGATTTTAGCGACAGACTTTTCATTTTCCCCACTAAATGTGACTAAGTACACACGCATAGCCATCCCGAGCAGTGTGGTCACCATGGCTGCGGCAAAACGGATGGCGATGTCTTGAAGATTAAAGGTTTCAGATCGAAGATCTGCCATTGCCAAAATAATGGAGGTGATGGTAAAGAGGAACCCGAGATAGTAGCAACTGTCCCCATAGCTGAGACGTTCCTCGCGGGGTGAGTGTCGGGTGACGTTCCATCCATATACCATGTAAATCAGCATGACGGCGAGCGGAATATAAAAACCCAGTACCCAAGGCTGATGAAATTCCCAAGCTAAAAAACTAGAAGAGATTTTGATAGCAAGGGTAAAAATGAAGGCGTGTTTGAGCTGCATAATTTTGTTTTTGTCTAATTATTTGCCAAGAGGAATGACGGATTCAACGGTAGCGCCGGTGCTACGGAAATAGTCTCGCCAAAAAGTCACATTATTCTGCCCCTGAAACTTGGGGTTATTGACGAAGTAGTACAAGTCGACCGATGCCCCATTGAGCATGGTCTTGACCTGAGCGGCGTAGGCTGTTCCTTTGAACGCTGCAAATGAAGGTTTCATCTGGTAAAGCGAAAAGCCTGGTGTGTGATGCAACATGTCAGAGAAGATAATAAGTCGCGTATCTGGTGCGGTCCATTTTTGCATAGAGTTGACAGATACAGACTGCACCACTTCCATAATAGGAGAGGACTTGGCTGGTTCGTTCTTCTCAGTGATTTGACTAATCAAATTTGACAGAGGAGCCTTGAAGAAAGTTTCAAAACGACGTTTCAGCTTACGTTCATTTTCGGTAAATTGATTAGCGTGGGAGCCATCGCGAATTTTGCATGCCTCAAAAACGGGCTTACGACTGGTCGAGAAATCCTCAGTAATGGTGTAAATAGAGAGGAGGGAACCTTCAGTCAGTTCATTGTTAACCAGATTTTTTAAAGCCACTTTGAGGGAGTAGCTTTGGATCGGCGTCAAAGTATCAGTTTCATCCACAATGACCACCATTTGGGAGTGAGGACTAATTTGTCCATCCACAATAGGGCAGCCTGTTACTGGGTCAAACTCATTTTTATCCCCAGACACAAAAAAATATATTCCCACGCCAAGTACGACCGCAGCAATGGATGCAATAACGATACCTAGAATCCAAGTATTGCGTTCCGTGACGTCATCTTCAGCAGAATAAAGAGTCATTCCAAGTTCCTCGACATAATCAATTTAGTTGAGACTTAACTAATGAAAAACAAATAAAAGAAGTAGCTGCCTAAGCGTTAGTTTCGCTTAGGGCATGGAGCAATTCAGCCTGCTGATCTGCGTCGAGAATGCCCAGTTGTTTAACATTCATCTTTAAGATTTTTTGATGCAATTCAGGCGCTTTTAGCGCGGTGGCTTTTACTTGCTCTTCGACTTCTTTGATACGCGAATTATCTTCTTCGAGGCTCGAAGTATTGATTTTCGTGTCAAAAATGAATGTGCGGTCATCTCTATAGAAAGCTGGAGCTGGCTCTGTTCTCTCTTTAACATTAGCCGAACGCATGCGTTGCAGCAAAGTTTGCGCAGTTGTCACAGCGTTATCGCAGGCGTTGTCAAATTCCAGCAAGGTTTTCTGCTTAACTTGCGCATTATCTTTGATGCTAATAATTTCATTACTGGCTTTTGCAACCAGCTCATCAATCTGCTTGAGGTATTTCTGGCGGAGATTGCCAAATCCAGTTTGTAGTCTTGCGAGGAAGAGATCCCACCTTTTTTTTGCCTCTTCATATTTTGTATTTTCTTTGCTATAGCCTGGATAAGGATCTCGGAAGGTATAGCCATCGGCCGCTGCGCATGATCCCATAAATAAAGTCAAAGCCCAAAGTAGCCAACTGAGAAAATCAGTGAGAGTAAATGGAGCCTCAGAAAACGTAGTCCAAGCCACTTTAGTCGCTTCAAAAGTGTCACCAGCTTGTAGAGCATCTCGGTAGTGAGCAATAGCGAAGGCTATTACAATAGTGATGGCTATCCAGCACGCAAAAGCTATCCATCCCCCTAGCTTAAGGAGAGCATTTTTATGGTTAATATAAGGAATAAGAAATAGACCAAAAGCAAATGAAACACCTGCGTTTAGGGCGGATGCGAGCAGGGCTATACCAAAACCAGAGAGTAAGCCCCCATCCATATTTGTAGCGAAAAGACCAGCATTGATTGCCCCTTCTAAGGTAATGATCAACAGGAGAAGGGCTATTTTGAAAGCAATTCTTGCTTTGGTGAGGGGGACCACATTTCGTTCCAATAAGCCATTTTTTTCGCGAAAATTGCGGAGGGCAGTTTTTGCTGTTTTAAAACGTTGAAATTCAACGTCAATAGTTGCACGATTTTGTGAGAGCTCTCGGCTGAGTTCATGGTTGAACTGGTCAGGTAGCAAGTGGCAGGCATTTACAGCGTTCATAGCTTCATTGATGCCTTGAGAAATATATTTATCTCGACTAAGCACAATGTCAGAGGCTTCGTCGAAATAGTGTGTGGTCATTTCCTTGAAAATCTGATCAATGAGTCGTTCATCCCCAATCGAAACCGTTTCTTCAGGAGAGGGAAAGTTGTCGCGACCTTCTGCGGCGGCTTTTTCCAACAACTTATTGCTGGAAATAATGGCGTCAATGTTGATAGGAGCTAAGGGGTTGAGGGTGTCGAACGGCAACTCAACTTTGACGTTAACAGGTCTTGGGGGCGGTACATTTTTTTGTGGGAGGCAATAGCCATTCCGCCCGAAGAGTCTTTATTTGAAGGTCCAGGAAATGACATGACAGTACTACAGTAAGAGTGTAAGAAGTTGTCATATTATACGCAAAGATTATTGCAAATAGAGGATCAAAGCTTGCGCTAAAACAAGAGAAAACGAACTAAAATTTCCCATAAAAATAGGGATGAGATCGAAACAACAAGAGAAAAATAATCTATGACATCCGTGAACATTTATCCATCTCCAGAAACATTGATATAAGAACGCGGTATGATGTTGGTTAACTGATACGGATGGGTAAGTGAGCGTAGACAAAGAAGTCGTGACGGCGTATTGATATAATTTATCTTTAAGGCCTGATAATTACGCGCTCCGTAGTTGGCGAGCGTCGTTGAATGCTCGGTCCTACTATGGCCTGATGAGTCAGGCAATCCACTAGGTATCAATTAACGATTGATAGTCCCCAGTTTCTTTTTAAGTTCTCTACTAACAGAGAACCCAGTTTTTCTTCCCTTGTCACGAGGGAGCTAACAATAAAGGTTAAGTTCGTTATGCTCGATCCCAACATGTTAAGAAAGCAACTCCCTGAAGTGGTGGCTCGTTTGGCTACTCGCGGTTTTGTTTTCCCTGAAGAAGAATTCAATACCTTGGAAACCGCTCGTAAGGGTATCCAGGTAAAGACCGAAGAGCTCCAAGCACGCCGCAATGCGCTCTCTAAGCAGATTGGCATGGCCAAGAAGAATGGCGAAGATGCGACGGCCTTGATGGAAGAAGCCGCTCAGCTCCCTGAAAAACTCTCCGCTCTTGAAGGCGAATTGAACGAAATCCTCGGTAAGCTCAACAACTTGATGCTTCGTATTCCGAATTTGCCGCACGAAAGCGTGCCTGTTGGTAAAGACGAAACGGAAAACGTAGAAGTTCGTCGTTGGGGTACGCCGCGCTCCTTTGATTTTGAAATCAAGGATCACGTGGACGTTGGTGCTCCGCTCGGTATGGACTTTGATACGGCTGCTAAGGAATCTGGCTCGCGCTTCTGCTTTATGCGTGGTCAGATCGCTCGCTTGCATCGCGCCTTGGCACAGTTCATGCTCTACACGCACACGCATGAACACGGCTACATCGAATGCTATACGCCTTATATCGTGACGGCCTCGACCATGCAAGGGACGGGTCAGTTGCCGAAGTTTGAAGAAGACCTCTTTGCCGCTAAGAAGGGTGGTGCTACGGGCGAAGGCGAACAGATGTACTTGGTACCGACCGCTGAAGTCACGTTGACGAACCAGGTCGCTGGCATGATGTTGAAAGACAAGGATCTTCCGATTCACGTGACCGCTCATACGCCTTGCTTCCGTTCTGAAGCTGGTGCTTATGGCCGCGACACGCGCGGTATGATCCGCCAGCATCAGTTTGACAAGGTGGAAATGGTCCGCATCACGCGTCCTGAAGATTCCTATCGTGAATTGGAAGAAATGACGCACAACGCCGAAATGATTCTTCAGAAGTTGGGTCTTCCTTATCGCGTGATGGCTTTGAGCACGGGCGATATGGGCTTTGGTGCAACGAAGACCTATGACTTGGAAGTGTGGCTCCCTGCTCAGGATACGTACCGTGAAATTTCTTCCTGCTCGAACTGCGAAGACTTCCAGGCTCGTCGCATGGGTACGCGCTACAAGGACGCTAATGGCAAGACGCACTACGTTCACACGTTGAACGGTTCTGGCTTGGCCGTGGGTCGTACGCTCGTTGCTGTGCTTGAAAACTATCAGAATGCTGATGGTTCCGTGACGGTGCCTGAAGTGTTGCGTCCGTTCATGGACGGTGTGGAAAAACTCGTTCCGTCCGAAGACGGTTTGTTTGCCCACTAAAAACACAGGAAAACTAGACAGAGAAGAAGCTTGGCGAGTTTGACAAAATCGCCAAGTTTCGGTAAGATTCTTTGTCTACATTCTGTCGGAAGGATGGCAGAGAGGTCGAATGCGCCGGACTCGAAATCCGGTATACGGTTATACCGTATCGTGGGTTCAAATCCCACTCCTTCCGCCATGATCTCTGTTAGAAAGGAAAGAGAAAAGTGAACGGTTGTTCACTTTTTTATTTTCTGCTCCTCCCTTTTCTCATTAGCCAATGTGGATACGTTCCACAGGTTGCGAAGGATCCACAGCGATCGCTTTGAGACCACGCGCTTCAATACTCTTCACACCGCGTTCTGTACAAATCACCGTTGCGCCCTTAGAGAGAATTTGTCCGTCCCAAAGGACTTTTTGACCACCTACAAGCGTGGCTTTTGGTGTTTGCGTAGCGAGGTCGTAAATCGTGATGTCCGCGTCTGCCCCCATCGAAAGGTGACCTTTTTGCTGGAGCCGCAACATGCGAGCGGGGTTGAACGAAGTTTTCTGCACGAATTCAGGCAGCGTCAAGACGCCTAACTTCACGAGTGAGAGTCCAAGCGAGAGGATGACATTGCGCGGAATACAGCCGCCATCAGTGGAGATTGCATCTACAACAAAACTGCCATCATCGCGTTTAGCTTGTGCGATCAAAATACGCGGAATGGGCGGATTCACATTAAAGCTGCCACCCACATTTGTATTGATGGCTTCCCAATATTCGTAAGCTTTTTGCCCTGTCATCAGGTCGGAGTAGCCCCCTGCGTCATAAACAACAAAGGCTTTGCCTGCGAGAATCGCCGCCTTGACGCCTTCTCGGTCTGGCGTATAACCAAAGCGGCGCAAACAGTTGCCTGTGACTTTGGATTGAATTTGCCCATTTTCGTCGCACGTCAAGCGTGTGCCATTCATGGGCGAGATGTAGCTTTCAGAGAAAATATTCGGGTTCTTCTTGAGAAGGTCAATGGCGAGTTGGGCTTCTTCAATCTCGTCCTTAATTGCGCCACGGCAGTACGCATTAATATGCGCTAAGTGAAGGGGGTAGCCGTTAGCCATTTCAACCGCCTCTTGCATGCCTTCAATATTGGAGCCGTGCGCACTGGTGCCCGCATGCCAAGCAATATAGGCGCGGCGCTCAAGCGCAGTTTCTATCAAAGTGGCAGAGACTTCTGGCGTAAGAGGATAGTGGCCACCCAAAAGCTTCACCCCGAGCGCACCATTGTCAAGAGAGCGATCAATCAACTCAACCATTTCGGCCTTACTAGGCGTATTCGTTTTAAAGGTGAAAGGCGGGGAGGCAAATTGCAAAATCGCCATGTTGATCCCGACCCCATACTCTGGGACATTGTCGAGAATGTCATCTAAGGGACCTGCCATATCGAGGCAAGTCGTGACGCCATTCATGGCGAGCATTCTGGGACCAAAGGGAGAACCCCACATAGAGCCCAAATGCACGTGGCTATCGATGATGCCTGGTTGCAATACGTAGCCCGTGAAATCCACAGTTTCGTGAGCAGGAACGTCGAGTGAAGTGCCAAGCGCGGCAATCTTACCCTCGGCAATCGCCACATCGGCGACTTGATTAATGCCGTTTAAAGGATCGACCACATGAGCGCCACGCAAAAGTAGATCAAATATCACTTATCCTCCTTTCATTCATTTGATGCCACGCTTTTGAGTCTAACGCAATTCGCTCAAGGACTGTAAGAGGGAAAATCGGGATGGAGTAAAGCCTGTTCTCGCTTGCACTTTAGGGCTAGCTGTGCGAGAATCGAGCCTCTTCTTTGAAAGAAGTCCTTTTGCTCACTGGTCACATTTCGCATTGCATTTCTTGAGCTCAGAATGTCCCGATAGAGTGTCAAGTTTTCGTACAATACAACGGACTTCTTCCTTCCTATTGCACTTTTGGTTGAACAATCCTTATGCCTGATTTCATTCATGTGGTTGTGGAGACCGCTCTCTTGAGCGCGAAAAAGCCATTAGCGGTGCGCGACTTGCGTCGTCTCTTTGACGACCGCTATAGCGCCAAAGAAGTCAAAGAGGCATTGGGTGAACTTCAGACCGAGTGGCAAGAGCGCGGTTTGCGCCTTGTGGAATTGGGAACAGGGTGGCGCTTTCAGACTGCTCCAGAAATGGGGCGCTATTTAAGCCGCCTAGAAGAAGAGCGTCCCGTGCGCTATTCACGCGCAGCACTTGAAGTGCTCGCTATTATTGCCTACCGACAACCAGTGACGCGCGGCGATATTGAAGCAATTCGCGGTGTGGCTGTGAACACCAATGTGTTGCGCCAATTTGAAGAGCGTGGCTGGGTGGAAACACTGGGCTACCGTGAAACGCCAGGGCGTCCCGCACTCTTGGGGACGACTCGACAATTTTTAAATGATCTGGGTATCAAAAGTTTGGATGAGTTGCCGGCAATGCCAGAGAGCCCAGAACCAGATTTTCCGCTCACTAGTATGGGAACACTTTTTGCTGAAGATGAGCCCGATGATGAAGCCTCAGAAGAGGAAAGTGCTAGTGACAATTTGATGCTCCCGAAGGAGACAGACGTTGAAGACAAATAATAATGGCCGTGGTCGTGATCGCTATGCCACGGAAAAGAAACGTACCCCATTTCGCCGTCCACAAAAGCGTGTGGAGAACACTTACGCTGGTGAGCGTGCTCGTTTGAGCACCCCGCGTGAAGCGTTTGAAGGAATGGCTGACGATGAAAACTTTGCTGGTTTTTCTGATCGCCCCTTAGCGCTTGAAATTATCGACCGTGCACGTAACGCCAAACAGGCTGATCTGCCGACTGAAAAGTTGCAGAAAGTCTTGGCTGAAGCTGGCATGGGCTCTCGCCGTGCGATGGAAGAATTGATCCAAACGGGTGTGGTGACGATTAATGGTCGCACCGCCACGTTGGGGGATCGTGTGAGCGCAGCTGACATGATTCGTGTGGAAGGTCGCTTGGTGCGCCGCCGCGCTGAAGTTGAAGGTGGCACGCCCCGCGTGATTCTCTACCATAAGCCTGTGGGCGAAATCGTTTCTCGCGATGACCCAGAAGGTCGTTCGAGCGTGTTCACCCAGCTTCCGCGTGTGCATGGTAGCCGTTGGGTTGCCGTGGGGCGTTTGGACTTTAACACCGAAGGCTTGTTGCTCTTTACCACCTCGGGCGCTTTGGCTAATCGCTTAATGCACCCTCGCTACGAAATCGAGCGCGAATACGCAGTGCGTGTTGTCGGCGAACTCGAAGCCGAAGATATTTTGAAGCTTCAAAATGGCGTCGAGCTCGAAGACGGCATGGCCAAGTTTGACCTTTTGACCGACGAAGGCGGCACGGGGATGAACCACTGGTACCGCGTGCAGATCAAAGAAGGGCGTAACCGCGAAGTGCGTCGCCTCTTTGAAGCAGTCAATAAGACGGTGAGCCGCTTGATCCGTATTCGCTACGGCGCGATTTCACTTCCCAAGAGTTTGGCCCGTGGCCAGCGTATGGAATTGGAACCCGAACAGGTTCGCGCCTGGATGGCAGACTTAAAGAGTCAGGAAAAAGCGCTAGCTCCTCAGGCTGAAAAGAAAGCTGCTGCGAAGAAAGCTGAAAAAGCGATTGCGCGTCAGCGCTTTGCCGCCACTAACCGTGACGCCTTTGAGCGTCCCACTTATGGTCGCCGCAATGATCGCACTGAAGAGGGGGCAGAAGAAAAACCGCGACGCTCTGGTAAGCGCTTTGTTGAAGGTCGCAGTGACCGCACGGGGGTGCCGATGTGGGACGCACGCGATATGAGCGATCGTCCGACACAGCGTCGCCGCACGAAGCCCGCTACAAAGGCTGAAGGCACTCGCGCTGAGGCTCCTGCTCGCAAGCGCAAACCGCGCGAATAAGACGAACAGCTTCGAGCCCCTCAATTGCAACTTTTCTCTTTAAAAATCAAAGGGGAAATGAAGAAAAAGCACTGATTTCACTTGCATTTCAGTGCTTTTTCCCATACAATCACGGCATTCCTAATCGTCTTAGGTAACCCATGCAGTTGGGTTATGCGCTTTACGAGAGTGGCAAACTGAGTAAAGGGCACGAGGTGGAATGAAGTTCAAGCAACAGAATTGATGCGTCGTCTTTCGAAAGAAAAAACGCTCTGTTGTTACCCTGTGGGTGCAGCTCTCCCTTGCAGGTCTTTCAAGACTAGCCATAGAGCGCATCGACGATAGAGGGTTAATGAATGGGCGTTTGCCCATTTTTTTTTGGTTTTGGGGTTCTCCTCAAGAGACAGAAACTCGAGTACGAGTCACACCTTTAGAGCGACCGAACGCCCTAACATCTACAATGCCATCCCTAAGAAAAACAGCTTCTACTAAAAGGAAACTGCCCAATGTCCTATTCTGGAGCCTTAAATGAGCTCGTCGAACCTACCGTAACTGGTATGGGATACGAATTTGTGGATTGTGAACGTCTTGCCCGTGGGCTTGTGCGTGTCACGATTGACACTCTCGCCGAAGGTGGTATTTCACTGGAAGATTGCGAACGAGTGAGTGATCAGCTCTCGCATCTCTTCACGGTGGAAGAGGTTGCCTATGAACGCTTGGAAGTGTCTTCCCCTGGTGTGGAACGCCCTTTAAAGCGTGCCCAAGACTGGAAGCGTTTTGCCGATAGCTTGGCTCATGTGGAACTCTACGCGCCGATGATGGCCGAAGGTTTCCCAGAGGCAGGTCGTCGTAAACTCGAAGGCCGCATTGTAGGGATTGAAGGAGAGCCGGGTGAAGAGCAAATCACCTTTGACTACTTTGAAGTCAATATTGCTCGTACGCCAGGTGTGGCTGCACTGCGCAATCGCAAGAAAAAAACAGTGCCTGCGGATCCGATTCGTGTGACCTTCGCTTTGAGCGCTGTGGACCACGCAAACCTTATTGCTGAATTGAATTTTAAGGGGTAACCCACAAATGAATAGTCGTGAGATGCTTGACCTCGTCGAAGTGTTGGCGAGCGAAAAAAACGTTGAAAAAGATGTCGTCTTTGGTGTGTTGGAATTGGCTTTGGCTAGCGCCTTGAAGAAGTCCCAGTTCCCTGGTGAAGACGCTGACGTGGTGGTGCACGTCGACCGCGTGACGGGCGAATTCAAAGCCCACCGCCGTTGGTTGGTGGTGCCCGACGATGCTGGTCTTCAGGAACCTGACCGTCAGGAAATGCTCTCTGACGTGATCGATGACAATCCTGGTATTGAACCCGGTAACTACATCGAACGCGAAATCGAAGTGATCGACGTTGATACCACGGGTCGCCGTTTTGCTCAGGACGCTAAGCAGGTTATCCTCCAGCGTTTGCGCGATGCGGAACGTGATCAGATTTTGAAGGAATTCTTGGCTCGTAACGAAAGCATCGTGACGGGTACGATTAAGCGTATCGACAAGAACGAAGCTATCGTGGAAATCGGTCGCTTGGAAGCTCGCTTGCCGCGCAGCCAGATGATTCCGCGTGAAAACTTCCGCAACGGTGACCGTGTGCGCGCCTATGTGGACCATGTGGCTGAATTGAATAAGGGCCGCCAGGTGATTCTTTCCCGTACGTCGCCTGAATTCTTGAAGAAGCTCTTTGAATTGGAAGTGCCTGAAATCGAAGAAGGCCTCCTTGAAATCAAGTCTGCTGCTCGTGACCCTGGCATGCGTGCCAAGATTGCCGTCTTCGCTAAGGACCGTCGTATTGATCCGATCGGTACCTGCGTGGGGATGCGTGGCTCTCGCGTGAACGCCGTGACGAACGAATTGGCTGGCGAACGCGTTGACATTGTGCCTTGGAACGAAGATCCTGCCCAGTTCGTGGTGGGCGCTTTGGAACCCGCGAAGGTGCAGTCGATTGTGATGATCGAAGAGCAGCACACCATGGAAGTCGTGGTGGGTGAAGATAACCTCGCTGTGGCAATCGGTCGCGGTGGTCAGAATGTGCGTTTGGCCTCTGACTTGACTGGCTGGCAGATCAACATCATGACGGAAGCGGAAGCTAACGAAAAGCGTGATGAAGAAGTTGCCAAGATCCGCGTGGAATTCATGTCGAAGTTGGATATCGATGAAGATGCTGCTGATGTGCTCATCAGCGAAGGCTTCTCCTCGATTGAAGAAATCGCTTACGTGCCGGAAAAAGAACTCTATGCGATCGAAGCCTTTGATAAGGAAACGATTGACGAGTTGCGTAACCGCGCACGCAATCGATTGCTCGCCGATGCGATTACTCGCGAAGAAAACTTGCGCAAAGCAGACGAACCGTTGTTGACCTTAGATGGCATGGACAACGATTTGGCTAGCAAGTTGGTGAGCCACGACGTCAAGACGCTTGACGATTTGGCTGAATTGGCCACGGACGACGTGGTGGAAATGACGGGTATTGACGCTGAACGCGCCTCTAAGCTCATCATGGCCGCTCGCGAACACTGGTTCGAAAACGAATCGGATGAAGAAAAGTAAAACCTTTTCATAAAGCTCTGTGAAAACGTGAGCGAAGGAATACCTATCTTTGCTCATCTGAATAATCTAGCCGGCCTCGGGCCGGTTTGGGGGAAAGTTGAAACAGAGTTGATGGAGTCCCAATGAGGATTTCTCCTCTCTTTCCCCTAAAACTTGCCCAACGGCAACAAAACAGCACTCTCTGAGGGATACTCGTGAAGGGTGCGAAGGAGTAAAAATATTTATGGCTAGCAAAACAGTCAGCGAATTTGCCCAAGAACTTAAAGTGGCGGCTAAGACCCTCCTGGCCCAATTGAAGACAGCTGGGGTCACAAAGCACAGTGAAACCGACGAATTGAGCGAAAGTGATAAAACTCGTCTTTTGAATAGTCTTCGTCAGGAACGCACTGACCAGCCCCACCGCAAGATTTTGGTCACTCGCAAAGAAAACACCGTGGTGCAGCAGCATGACGGCCAGGGTCGTGCTCGTTCGATCCCTGTGGAAGTCCGCCGCACTCGCGTGTTCGTGAAGAACCCTCAGTTGATGGCTGAGGAAGCCGCTAAATTGCAGCAGGAAGCTCGCGCCGCTGCTGAAGAAGCTTCTCGTCGCGAAGCGGAAGAACGCACTCAGCGTGAAGCCGCTGAAAAGGCTGCTCGTGAAGAAGCGGAACGCCGCGCTGCTGAAGAAGCTCGCGCTCGTGAAGCTGAAGCCCGTGCCCGCGAAGAAGCAGAACGTCAGGCCGCTCAGGAACGCGCTGAAGCCGCTTGCCGTGAAGCCGAAGAAGCTCGTGCTCGCGAAGAAGCCTTGAAGCAGGAAGCTAGCGACAACGAAGCCGCCATTAAGGCTGCTCGTCGTGAAGCGGAAAAAGCCAAGCTCGAAGCGGAAGTGGCTGCTGCAACGGCAAAACGCATGAAAGATCAGGCAGAAGCAGAGGCTGAAGAAGCCGCTCGTGAAGCTGCCCGTCGTCAGGCTGAAGAAGAAGCCCGCAATATTCGCGAAATGATGACGCGTCGCTCCAATGTGATGACCGCCAAGAAGGCTAAGCCTGCTCAGGCTGAAAAGAAGGCCGAAGGCAATCATCAGAACGCTTCTAAGGGCGAGAACAACAATAATCAGCGTCGTGACGGCAATCGTGATGGTAATCGCGATGGCAACAAGCGTAACGACCGTAATGATCGCAGCAACGATCGCAAGAATGATCGCTCTGGCAACAATAACGAACGCCATAACGATCGTAAGAACGATCGCAAAAATGAGAAGAAGGGTAGCAACAAGGGGAATAAACCTCAGCGCCAGAACCAGCCTCAGCAGTTCGATCCGATGATGGACGCGCCGAACGAAAAGAAGGGTCATCCTTCCGATAAGAAGAAGGGTGGCAATCGTGATCGTTGGGGTGACGATAACCAGCAGCATCGTCGTACGATTAAGACGCGTGGCGAGGATGATAGTGGCGAAAACGTGTGGCGTACCGCCCGCGGTCGTCGCAGCCAGGATTGCAATCGTCACAATGAACCAGCTCCGCAGCAGGTTCAGGAACCCGTGGTACGCGATGTGGAAGTGCCAGAAAACATCAGCGTGGCTGATTTGTCCCACAAGATGGCTATTAAGGCCACTGAAGTGATCAAGACCTTGATGAAGCAGGGCTTGATGGTGACGATCAACCAGATGTTGGATCAGGAAACCGCCATGCTTGTCGTGGAAGAAATGGGTCACCATGCTATCGCAGCTAAACCCGCTGATCCGGAAGCTGAGTTGAATGAACTCCATGAAAACAATCATGAAGCGCTCCCGCGTCCGCCGGTGGTGACGATCATGGGTCACGTTGACCATGGTAAAACGTCGCTCCTTGACTACATCCGTCGTGCTAAGGTTGCCGCTGGTGAAGCCGGTGGTATTACCCAGCATATTGGTGCTTATCACGTCAAGACGCCGCGCGGTATTGTGACCTTCTTGGATACCCCGGGTCACGAAGCCTTTACGGCTATGCGTGCTCGTGGTGCTCAGTCGACCGACATCGTGATTTTGGTGGTGGCGGCTGACGACGGCGTGATGCCGCAGACGAAGGAAGCTATCGCTCACGCTCGCGCTGCTAATGTGCCGCTCGTTGTGGCCATTAACAAGATCGATAAGCCCGAAGCCAATCCCGAACGCGTCAAGCAGGAATTGGTGGCCAACAATGTGATGCCAGAAGACTGGGGTGGAGACGTTCCGTTCTGCCCGGTCTCTGCTAAGAGTGGTCAGGGTATTGACGAGTTGCTCGAAAACGTGCTCCTTCAGGCTGAAATGCTTGAATTGAAGGCACCGAAGGAAGGTCCGGCTCGCGGTATCGTGATCGAATCGCGTTTGGACAAGGGTCGTGGTCCTGTGGCTTCGCTCTTGGTGCAGTCCGGTACGCTCCATCGTGGTGACGTGGTCTTGGTCGGTAACGAATTCGGCCGTGTGCGCGCCATGATTAACGAATTGGGTAAGGCTGTGCAGTCGGCTGGTCCTTCTATCCCGGTGGAAATCCAGGGTCTCTCTGGGGTGCCTGCCGCTGGTGAAGAAATGATTGTGCTCGAAGACGAACGTAAGGCTCGCGAAATCGCTTCTTACCGTCAGAGCAAGTCTCGTGACCAGAAGCTTGATAAGCAGCATGCTGCTAGCTTGAGTAACCTCTTTAGCGATGCCAACTCTGGCAGCGTGAAGACGCTCTCCTTGATCATCAAGGCTGACGTTCAGGGTTCGCAGGAAGCGCTTATCCACGCCTTGACGCAGTTGAGTAACGACGAGGTTCGCGTGCAGGTGGTTCACTCCGCTGTAGGTGGCATCTCTGAAAGTGACGTGAACTTGGCTGTGGCCTCTCAGGCTGTGATCATCGGCTTTAACGTGCGTGCTGACGCTCAGGCCCGTAAGGCCGCGGAAACCGATGGCATCGACATTCGCTACTACAACATCATCTACGATGCTGTGGACGATGTGAAGGCTGCTTTGAGCGGCATGTTGAAGCCAGAACTTCGCGAAACCAATTTGGGTCTCGTGGAAATTCGTCAGATCATCCGCGTCCCGAAGGTTGGCAACATTGCTGGTTGCCGTGTGACCGAAGGTCTTGTCCGCCGCAACGCCTCTGTGCGCTTGCTCCGTGACAATGTGGTGATTTGGACGGGCGAATTGGCTAGCTTGAAGCACTTCAAGGACGACGTCCGCGAAGTGAAGGCTGGTCAGGAATGCGGTCTCTCGTTGAAGGGCTACGATGACATTCGTGTCAACGATCAGCTCGAAGTCTTCGAGGTGACGGAAATCGCTCGTACGCTCGATTAATTAACGAGTAAGAGAGTTAACTCAGTGCTTTCGCGAGAGGGCACTGAGTTCGCCTTTTTTTAAAGGCATTGATATTTAGGAATAAACAGACATCATGGCACAGAAGAAAAATGGTCGCTCCTTGCGAGTGGCTGATCAAATCGCCAAAGATTTGGCGATGTTGATCCCTAAAGAAGTGCGTGATCCTCGTGTTGGTCTCGTGACGATTACTGGGTGTGATATCACGCCCGACTATGCGCATGCCTGCGTGTACTTTACCGTGTTGGGCTCGGATAGTGAACGTTGCGAAGAAGGGCTCAATGCTGCTGCAGGGATGCTCAGAAACTATCTCTTTAAGCAATACAGCATTCACACTGTGCCCACATTGCATTTCGTGCATGACGACAGTGTTCGTCGTGGCTTTGAAATGGATCAGCTCATCCGCGAAGCGATGGCTGATACGCCAGAGGAGCGCTAAGCGTGGGAAAACGCGGAGATTTGATCGATGGTGTCCTGCTTTTGGATAAACCGCAGGGCATGAGCTCGAACGGGGCAATGCAAAAAGCGCGCCGTTTGCTCAACGCCCAGAAAGTGGGACACACTGGGACGCTCGATCCCATGGCTACCGGTCTTTTGCCGTTGTGCTTTGGAAACGCTAGTAAATTTTCTGCCGACCTGCTCCATGCAGATAAAGCTTATGAAGCTCGCGTGAAGTTGGGCGTCACAACCGATACGGGTGATGCTGAAGGAACCCCCTTGGTTACCCGTGCAGTGACGGTCAGTTTTGCCGACATTGAAGAAGTGGCAAAGCGTTTTCAGGGCACCATCGCCCAAGTTCCCCCGATGTATTCCGCTTTGAAGCGAAACGGGGAAAAGCTCTATGAAATTGCTCGTCGAGGCGAAGTGGTGGAGCGTGAGGCTCGTCAGGTCACGATTCATGAATTGGTTGTGAAGGATTTTGACGGTGAAAGCTTTACTATGATTGCCCGCGTGAGCAAAGGAACCTATATTCGCGTCCTGGCCGAAGACATTGGCGAGGCTCTAGGATGCGGCGCACATCTCATTGCGTTACGCAGAACAATGGTTGGGGGGTTAACTATTGAGAATGCGGTGACGCTGGAGAGTTTAGAGGCGTGTGAGTCTTTGGATGAAGCACGCCAGAAATTGGCGCCAGTCGATACGCTGTTGCAGTCGTTACCTGTGGTGGTTCTTAGTCGCACCGAAGCAGAACGATTCATGCATGGCCAGAGACTGGCAATGGGGTTAACTATTCGCGGTTGTGCCCGCGTATACGGCCCAGAAGAAAACTTGTTGGGGATTGCCCAGGTCAATGACCGCGGTGTTCTTCAACCTGAACGTCTTATTGCACATTAACCGAGAAAATTCATGACTCGAGCGATTCGAAATATTGCCATTATTGCCCACGTTGACCATGGTAAAACCACGATGGTTGACCGTTTGCTCCAATGCGCTGGTACCTTCCGCGACAATCAGCAGGTTGCTGAACGCGTGATGGACTCTAACGACTTGGAACGTGAACGCGGCATTACGATTTTGTCCAAGAACTGCGCTGTGGAATATGAAGGCACGCACATCAATATCATTGACACCCCGGGTCACGCTGACTTCGGTGGTGAAGTGGAACGTGTGCTCTCCATGGTCGACGGTGTGTTGCTCCTTGTTGACGCTGTGGAAGGTCCGATGCCGCAGACGCGCTTTGTGACGCGTAAGGCCCTGGCTCAGGGCTTGAAGCCAATTGTTGTGGTGAACAAGATTGACCGTCCTGGTGCTCGCCCTGACTGGGTGGTGAACCAGACGTTCGACCTCTTTGACAAGTTGGGCGCCACGGAAGATCAGTTGGACTTCCCAGTGATTTACGCCTCTGCTTTGAATGGCTTTGCTGGTGAAACGACTGATGTTGAAGAATTGAAGAAGATTGGCAACATGCGTGCCATTTTCGATACGGTGATCAAGTATGTGCCTGTGCGTGACGACGATCCGGACGGCAACTTGATGCTCCAGATCTGCTCGCTCGACTACTCGAGCTACGTCGGTAAGATCGGTATCGGCCGTGTGCACCGTGGTCGTGTGCACCCGAACCAGGAAGTGGCCATTATGAATGGTCCGGACGATACGCCAAAGCGCGTCAAGATCAACCAGATTTTGAAGTTTGAAGGCTTGGATCGTAAGGTGGTGGACGAAGCTGAAGCTGGCGACATCGTGTTGGTGAACGGTATTGAAGAACTCAATATCGGTACCACGATTACCGATTTGGCTCACCCTGAAGCGCTCCCGCTCTTGAAGGTGGACGAACCCACCTTGACCATGAACTTCCAGGTGAACTCCTCCCCGCTCGCTGGTCGCGAAGGGAAGTTTGTGACTTCTCGTCAGATTCGTGAACGTCTCGAACGTGAATTGAAGTCGAACGTGGCTATGCGCGTGCGCCCCACGTCTGATGAAACCGTTTGGGAAGTTGCTGGTCGCGGTGAATTGCACTTGACGATTCTTCTTGAAAACATGCGTCGTGAAGGCTTTGAATTGGCCGTTTCTCGTCCACGCGTGCTCTTAAAGGAAGTTGACGGCGTGAAGATGGAACCCTACGAACTCTTGACGGTTGACGTTGAAGAAGAACATCAGGGTTCTGTGATGGAAGAATTGGGTCGCCGTAAGGGTGATTTGCAGGATATGCAGCCCGATGGTAAAGGCCGTGTGCGCTTGGAATACCGTATTCCTGCTCGTGGCCTGATCGGCTTCCAGAGTCTCTTCATGACGATGTGCCGTGGTACGGGTATCATGAGCCACGTCTTTGATGACTACGGTCCGATTAGTCGTGGTGACGTCGGTGAACGTCGCTCTGGCGTGATCATTTCTCAGGACGACGGTGAAGCCGTGGCCTACGCGCTCTGGAAGATTCAGGAACGTGGCCGCCTCTTCGTCTCGCCTGGCGACAAGCTCTACGAAGGGATGATCATCGGTGAACACTCTCGCGAAAACGACATCGTGGTGAACCCGATCCGCGGTAAGCAGCTCACCAACATCCGTGCTTCTGGTACCGACGAAGCTATTCGCTTGGTTCCGCCCGTGAAGTTGACGCTTGAAAGCGCTGTGGAATTCATCAATGACGATGAATTGGTGGAAATCACCCCGCATTCCATTCGCTTGCGTAAGCGCTATTTGACCGACATCGAACGTCGTCGTGCAGCTCGTGCTGTTCAGAACGAATTTGGTGAAACGGAAGAATAATGGGTAAGAAAAAAGCGGCGAATATGCCACTTGCCGAACAACCCTGTCCTTGTGGTAGTGGGCTCACGTATGGAAAATGCTGTGAGCCCCTGCATGAGGGAGAGCCGGCAGCGAGCCCCGAAGCGCTGATGCGCAGTTGCTATACGGCGTATGCGCTGAGGCTCGATGGGTTTGTGCTCGCCTCTTGGGACAAGAAAACGCGCCCTGAAGAGCTCTTTGTTGATGGTGAACCTCGTCCCAAGTGGTTCTCTCTTAAAGTGGAATCCACGAGAGTGGAGGGCGACAAAGGCTACGTCACCTTTTTAGCGAAAGCGAGAACGGCGATGGGCGTTATCACCATTCACGAAGCGAGTCGCTTCCGACGTGATGGCGAAACCTGGGTTTATGTCGACGGTGACATGATCGACTAATTTTTTCTGCGAGCCGGCCGTTTTTTCGAGCCGGCTTTCTTCTTCTTTTTGAGTGTTATGGCTATGAGTGAAACTCTCACAACACCCGTAACAAACTATTCTCCTTGGCGCTTTACCGTGGCCCCGATGCTCGACTGGACGGATCGTCACTGTCGAGTGTTTCATCGTGCGTTGAGCCGCCACGCTCGCCTTTATACCGAAATGGTCACCACAGGCGCGATTTTGCATGGCGACCAAGAGCGTCTTCTGGGGTTTAACGAAGTCGAGCACCCCGTCGCCCTTCAGTTAGGGGGCTCGGATCCAGCGGACCTCGCGGCCTCGATTCGCATCGCAGAGCGCTTTGGCTACGATGAATATAACCTCAACTGTGGCTGCCCCTCGGATCGTGTGCAAAAGGGGAGTTTTGGGGCTTGCTTGATGCTTGAACCGAAGACGGTGGCGCGTGCTGTGAAAGCCATGCAAGAAGCGACCGATAAGGTCGTTACTGTAAAGCACCGCATTGGCGTAGATGATCACTCTGAGTACAGCTTTGTGCGTGACTTCGTGGGCGAAGTCTATAACGTAGGCTGCCGTGTTTTCATTGTGCATACGCGATCTGCCTGGTTAAAGGGTCTCTCACCCAAAGAAAACCGTGAAATTCCGCCGCTCAATCGTGATGTCGCGTATCAATTGAAGCGCGACTTTCCAAACGCTACCTTTGTGATCAATGGGCAAATCGATAGTTTGCCACTCGCCCAAGAGCTCATTGACGCAGGGATGGATGGCGTGATGGTGGGGCGCGCGGCGTACCACAATTCTTGGCTTTTAGCCGGTGTGGATGAGGTGCTCTTTAACGATTCTTCACGCGAAATTTCTCGTAAAGCCGTGGTAGATATGATGAGTAAATACTTACTAACTTATTGTGCAGATAACCCCATGGCGGTGCGTGCCGTCGCGCGTCATATGTTGGGATTCATGCAAGGGATGCCTGGCGCACGCCAATGGCGTCGATTGCTCTCAGACCCCGCGACGCTCAAAAATGAGGGCACCAATGTGCTCCAGTTCGCGTGGAAGGAAACTTTCGCCGAGCATATGGCAGAAGACTAAAAATTCCCTTTTTAATGGCAAAAGGAAACCCCTGGCCTCTCGGAGACTAGGGGTTTCGTGTAAGTGAAGATTAACTAACTTGTTACTTCTTCTTCGCTTTGGTATTGGTCGACTTGTTCACTTTCTTCTGCACAGCGGCGCGAGCCTTGCTGTTTTTAGCAGGAAGGGTCTTCGTGGGAACGACCTTAGGTGCGTTAGCGGCATCGATTGCCTTAGCGCGACGAAGCACGTCGTTTTCGTTAGCGAGTTCCCACTTCTGGCGAAGCGGAGCGGCTTCAGCCAAAGCGACTTCAACGACCTTAGCGGCGGTTTCGTTAAAGCGATACTGGCTATCACGCACCGGGGCACCCTTGTGCCAAACGTAAACTGGCACAGCACGGGCGACCGTCTTCTTACCTTCCTGAACGAGCACTTCCGCCACACCGGTGGAGAGGTGATTACGGTTCTTTTCGGTCATCCCGAAGCTCGCGGCAGGAACATTACCTGGGAACTTGAATTCCAAAACGCGCGTACCGTTGACGCGCTTTAACTGCCAATCGGCAAGGGCCAATTCGTCGTTACGTTCGCGGCTGCAGAAAACGGTGTTTTTCTTCGCAGCGTAGAGCGAAACGCGACCAGACTGTTCTTCTTCAACGCTCTTGCCTTTAACTTTGGTGATCTTACCCTTGATCGGCTCTTTAAAGCCCATGCCCATCGGTTGAACGATGTTGCCAGGCAAGAAGCGTAAGCAGTAGGGGGTGTTACCCGCAAAGCGCTTACTGAAGTCTTCAATGGAGTTTGCGCCCGTGAAGCCCTTCAAATTCGGCACCAACACTTCGTCCTGATCAACCCAAAGGGTCATGGCGTAAGCAACGGAGCCAGCCAGGAATTTGCGCTCAGGGGAGACAAAGCTTGCCGAGAGCGTTGGCTGATTGCCACGCGTACGCAAGAAGTCACGCACGAACATGCCAGAGACGTCAAAAGCTTCGAGCTTCATGTTGATCTTCATGCTCGGATGGTCGCCATAGGTAATGCTCAAAGAGCCATCACGGTTGGGCGTAGCCGAAAGGATGTTTTCTGGCTTCACCGCAACGCCATCGTAGACCAAGGCCTGAGCACCCGTGCCCCAGGGAAGGCCGTGTGGAACGCCCTGATCAAAGCTTTCTTTCACTAAGAAGCGATCTTTGCTGCTTTTATCCTGAGCAATATAAAGGCGCGCAGCCTTGTCGTCATCAAAGTAGTACATTCCCTGGCCAGAGAGAGCTTCCGTCGCGGAGATGCGCAAGCGAGCGGCATCGGGAAGCGCTAAAGGTGCGGCGGCACCGACGTTAGTAAATTCACTAGCGTTTGCGGGTGCGGTAGCAGACTGCAAGTTCGAGCAACCTGAGAGAAGGGCGATACTTACCGCCGTCATTGAACCCCAAACCATTTTTGGGGAGAGCAGTCGATTCATTGTCGAATCCTTTGGAAAAGAGAATTTTGAAATGTTTCCCACCAAGCACAATGCACTGTGCAAGAGAGAAAAGCAATGTTGAGTTTTTACACCAGCCTGAGCTAACCGTGCAAGTGATAAGTCGACTTACGTCAAAGGTGAGTGAAAGATTTTTGTTAGTGTTTTTTGCCTCTTCCAGATAGAGGAAAATTTCACAAAAAAACAGCTTTCCCACCTGAGCAGAAAAGCTGTTTATGTGGCTCACCGTGAAGAGCGAATTACTTAAGAGCTTCAAACACGCGAGCGGTGATCGTTTCGATGCTACCCAAACCCGAGATCGAGACATACTTCGGAGCGCTCTTGTCGCCAGAAGTAGCCAAGTCACGATAGAAACCAACGAGGGCTTCCGTCTGGTTGTGGTAAACCTTTAAGCGGTTCATCACGACTTCTTCGCGGTCGTCATCACGCTGGATGAGCGGATCGCCCGTCACATCGTCCTTACCTTCCACTTTGGGTGGATTGTATTTGATGTGATAGGTGCGGCCAGAGACCGGATCCACGCGGCGACCAGACATGCGTTCGACGATTTCTTCATCGGGCACCTGAATTTCGAGCACGTAGTCAATCGGAATAGCTGCATCCTTCAAGGCCTGAGCCTGAGGAATCGTACGGGGGAAGCCGTCAAAGAGAGCCCCCTGAGCAGCATCAGGCTGGCTCAAGCGATCCTTGACCAAACCGATGATGATATCGTCAGAGACCAACTGGCCTTTGTCCATAATGGCCTTGGCAGCCAAACCGAGAGAGGTACCAGCCTTCACAGCGGCGCGCAACATGTCGCCAGTCGAAATCTGGGGAATACCAAACTTTTCGCAGATAAACTTGGCTTGCGTACCTTTCCCAGCACCGGGTGGCCCAATCAAAATAAGACGCATCGTGATTACTCCAATGACGATAAAAACAGAATGAAAAAGGGTTCGCTCAACGCTGAGCGAGGCAGTGTTTCGGAAGAGGGGGATCGTTTTTTCTTCCGGGCACCCACAAAATCCATGACCTCAAGCGCTCTCCCGAGAGAAGAGACGGGCGCGATATGGACTGAATTCCCTCATTTTATACGGATTTCCCCTAATTGCCTAGAGTTGACACAATTAAAAAGGCGGAACAGAGCCCGCCTTTCCGTGTTTTTTGCCTAGTTCTTGAGGAGAATTAAAAGTTTCTCTTTTAGGCTTTTGCTTCTGCGAGCACGGCTTGCACACGATCTAAATCCTCTTGTGTGTCGACGCCAGCAGGGAGATCCGAGTCGAGAATTGCGACCACAATCTTTTTCCCGTAGTAAAGCGCACGGAGTTGCTCTAAGCTCTCAAACTTTTCAATCGGGGCTTGGGCGAGCGTCGGGAATTCCTTTAAGAAGCCTACGCGATAAGCATAGAGCCCCAAGTGATGGTAGGCTGGAAGCCCTGCAGGAAGTCCTACTTCAGAAGACTTCAAATAGTCACGAGGCCAGGGCATTGGCGCACGAGAGAAGGTGAGTGCGCGACCCTTGGCATCAATCGTCACCTTCACCACATTCGGGTTTAAGAAGGATTCGACCGAGGTAATCGGGTGCGCAGCGGTTGCGATCGCACAGTCTGGGGACTCTTCAAGCAGTTTTGCCACTTGCTGAATCACTTCAATAGGCATCAAGGGCTCATCGCCCTGAACGTTTACGACAATATCGTCGTCCGAGAGTCCTAGACGCGTCACTGCTTCTGCCAAACGATCGGTTCCCGTGGGGTGATCGGCTTTGGTCATGATGGTGGCAATGCCATGCTTTTGGCAAGCTTCTTCAACGCGTGGATCGTCAAGCGCTACCACAACACGCTCGGCACCAGCCAGGGAAGCACGCTCTGCTACACGCACGACCATAGGCTTGCCGCCAATATCCGCCAAAGGTTTATTCGGCAGACGGCTCGACTTTAGACGTGCGGGGATTAAAACACTAAAAGACATGATGTGCTCTTTATTCGGGTTGCACCAAAGGCGTGACTTTACTGCGCCAAGCTTCGACTTCTTCAGCCGTGAGAGGGCGGGCACGATCCTTGATCATGACCGCAATATCGTTACGAACCTCAAAGGCCAAAGCGCAGCGGTGACAGATGAGTTCTGTGCGAGGTTCTTCGCTCTTTTGCAGACTGCCCTTACAGACAGGGCACACCAGCAGATCAAAGAAAGATGGTTTCATAGAAAGAATAATGAAATGAAGTCTAACTAAGGCACACTTCTGGGATCGGGAGCTGGAGAAAAGGCTCCATAAGAAGCGCGCATTATTGTAAGTCTGCACAGTATAGCGCGAACGAGGCTTTTCTGAGGTGGTGAAAGCGCTTTTCCTCTTCAAAAAAGTCATCAAGTATAAGAATTGAGAAAGAGAAAAGAGAAGATTTCAGATATATATCGAAAAAAAATTATTAGTCGCAATAAGAGACACTATGAATAAATGAGTTAAAACGGTTTAAAAAGTAACCCTTAAAAAGGGGACTTTTTGAGAAAAAGTTACGCCTGTAGCATCAACTTACACAACGAAAGTCCTAACTTTTACGCAAAGAGTCTCACCTTTTGCTAGATTTAACGGCGACTAGTCGAGCCTCTACGGCATGAAACGACACAATACGTGCTCTAATTTTGTCCAAATAATATTTACTTTTTATGTAGCCTCTTATTGCTACCAAGAAATTTTTAGAGCAAATCAGCCATATTTCTTTTTCTAATTGACCTAGATGAAAAAATATCTTCTCTTTATTGCGCTCTGGTGGACGATCGTTTTGGATTGGCCCTTCTGGCAAAGTGCTGTTGCCTTCTTCCATGGGGAGCCCAACTGGGGCTTTATTGTGGGCTTAGGCGCTGTGCTTGGTCTTTTGACTGTGGCCTTTGTGCGACTCCTCGCTTTTTTACCGTTTCGCGTCTTTCAAATCGTGATGATTCTGCTCACGCTTTGCGGGGCAGGCGCCTATTGCGGCACCTTGCTCTACGGCGTTCCGGTTACCCCTGACATGATGCGAAACGTGTTTGTCACGGATATGCATGAAGCCTCGGGCTACTTCTCCTTGAAGACGGTCGGGATGTTCCTTTTTGCGTCGCTGCCGCCTGTGTTAGCCACGCTTTTCTTAGCGCGTCCCATTCCTAAGATGCGCTGGCGTGCCGTGAAGGGGATTGGCTTGATCGTCGCTTCGATTGTTTTGGCTCTCGGGTTTGCTGCCATCAACTTCCAGTCGGGCGCGGGCTTTATTCGCACGAATAAGATTGCGCGCTACTACATTGCACCTTTCAACGTGATTGCTTCGACGTACCGCACCTTCTTTGAAGATGAGGATCCAGAGGCCCGAACGGTACGCGACATTGTGGATCAGCACCCCGAGATGACAGTGAAGTCTGATCGCCCCACACTCTTCTTATTAGTCGTGGGGGAAACCACGCGTGCTGCGAACTGGGAATTAAATGGCTATAAGCGCGAAACAACGCCTAACTTAAAGAAAATCCCAGAGGTTATTAATTTCCAAAATGCGGTTTCCTGTGGCACAAGTACCGACGTTTCGGTTCCTTGTATGTTTAGTCGAGTGGGGCGTCACGATTATGATCGTGAACAGATTTTGAGTGAAGAACCCTTACCTTCGCTTCTCGCCCGTGCAGGGTTTCAGGTCGAATGGATTGATAACCAGTCGGGCTGCAAGGGGGCGTGCTACAACGTCCCAGAGCGAAAAGTGATCAAGGTCCCAGAAGATTGCCCCAACGATCGCTGCTTTGACGATGCGTTCTTTAACGAGGTCGATACCGCGATCAAGAATGCCACAGCGGATAAACCCACAGTATTAGTGCTCCATATGATGGGTGCTCATGGTCCAGCTTACTATGCACGCTCTCCCGAAAGTGACAAGCTCTTTAAGCCAGAATGCCATGATGCGGACTTGGGCAGTTGCTCCAAGGAAAGCATCGTGAATGCGTACGACAATTCGGTGCGCAATACGGACCGCGTATTGGCTGGTTTGATTGAGCACTTGAGTGCCGCGAAAAACATGAATACTGCACTCTATTACGTATCGGACCATGGTGAAAGCTTGGGTGAAGATGGACTTTATTTACACGGTATGCCGTACTTGGTGGCTCCTTCTGTGCAAAAGGAAGTCCCGATGGTGATGTGGTTCTCGCCAGAATTCATCAAGACCTATTCGGTCAACGTGGATGAAATCAAAGCGAAAGCGCAAAACGACAAGGTTTCGCACGATAATCTCTATCACACTATGATGGGTCTGTTAGGTGTCAAGGGAAGTACCTACGAGAGTAAGTATGACTTGAACGCAAAGTAGTCTTAGCGTAGCGAGTCTTTGAAACGAAAATGGTCGGTCATTTCTCAACGGAAAGGCCGACCATTTTTCTGATAGCTATTCTTTCTTAGTGTTCTCTATTGCGTAGTGCTTTTGCAAGATATTGAGAGAGCTTTCTGCGATGGCATGAGCTTCGTCTGTGTACGGCAATTCACCTAAACTCTTTCGTGCGGCATTGCTGTCCTTGAGGTGTATACCCGCCCAGCAAGTCATGACGAAGAACGGCCGCAATCGCAATTGACCTCTCTGTAGCGTCACGGTGAGGTGTCCGTGACGGCAAAACTGGTCTTTGAGGAAAACGAGTCTCTTTTGAAAGGCTGTTTTCGGTGCAACTTTGCCTCGAAGAATATTGACCACTTCTTCACTGTCGGTGAACAAACGAAGCCAGGTGATTTTTTTCAATATGGCTAAATGGAGAGCGAGAGCCAAGCTCCAACATTTAGCATCAAAAGGAGCGTGTTGGGGCGTTTGCAGATAACGAGGAGAGTCAAAGAAGTCCATTGAGTCGCCGTTTGTGTATACCGACGCCATAGCTCCTAAGGATTCACGCCCTTCAGCGATTGATCGATGAGCACCATCGCAAAATGCCCACATTTCGTTTTCATACAATTGTGGCAAGGCCTCATAAAACACTTTGGCACGTTCATCAATATTCGAGCTCGAGAGATAAAGACTAGTCACGAGCGTGGACTTCCCAACACTAATGACTATTTCAGGTTCGAAAGCAAGCAGGGGGCCTGACAGGGATTTTTGGTGTGCTCGCAAATAGTTGGTAGCGTCGAGCATACTAAAAAACTGATTTTGAGTAGCCCGTATTTTTCAAGTAGTTCTGAAGCTTGTGCAGGCTAGAAATTTGTCGTACTTCCCATACCTTATCGCTCTCATGAACACAGCAAAGAGGAGCGAAGTATTTTGGCAAATTTGCGCCACTGCAGGTTGGATTCTCCAAAAACTGAAGGACTTCTCTAGGCAATCGGCAAGAAAAAATTTCCATCTCAGGTAACGTGGCGAGTTCCGAAAAGAGGGGCCTTGGATGACAATGCACTTACCGTTTCCAATTGCGCAAAAGAACATTTGATTTTCATAAGGACGATCAAGGTCAATCTCGAGAAAGTTAAAGAAATCCTTTAAGGACGTGAAATCCATAAAAGAAACTTCCTCCTCCTTCTCTTGCTCATCAGAAGCCTCGAGAGAACAGTCTTTGAAGTATTTAACAGCCATCTCTTCGATGGAGAAAATGTGGATTTTTTATGGCGTAAAAACGCCATATAACGGCGCTTGAGAAGCTCCCTTTAAAGGTAGAGCGATCAAAGGTTCAATCTTTCGGCGGGAAGCCCAAGGAAGGATGGTTTGAAGGAGGTTCTTAGTCGCCATGATTTTTTCTCAACGGTTAAGTGTATGTAGAGAGTACAGCAAAGATCATGAGAGGGTGAGATAAACTTTATTAGATACTAAAAAGATCTACTAAAGTTCGTATTTATCCCAATAAAAACCATATAAATCATAGCATTTAGCAGGATTAATTGGCTTTTTAGTTATGTTATTAATTTAAACGATATACCATATATAGGTTAACTACTGGTAAGGATTCAAAGAACTAGTTTTTAGAATATTAAAGAATCATACTAAGATATTATTATCTAGGCACTCATAATTTTGCAGTCTAACTTGAGCATTAAACAATGCGATGATCGTGATTTGATGGCGTCCCAGTTGTGGTCCAATGCTCTTGGGCTAGGAGGTTGACTTCTTCATTTGTGCTGGTCATCAAAATTCTCCAAGTTTGGTCGGTCGTGTAAAAAGTAAGGCTCCCGTTTCTGAGAGCCTCATTTCTAAAACGTGTTGTTAGGACAAAAGACCAGTCGCCTCTCTTTTCCAATAAACGCTTTCAGTGCGTTTGGTAAAGTCTCTTCTGATCAACTCTCCCAACTCGGCCGCTTGTTGCATTTGCGCCATCGCTTCAGGCTCCACATACGTCATGATGCAGTAGCGATGCATTTTGGCCATCTCCTTGAGCCTTTGCAAAAGGATTTGTTGGTTGCGGTAAACGTGTTCATTGGAGCTATTTGGGCGCATATTGCCCTTAATGAGCTCGAAAACACTTGGGCTATTGAAAAATAGCCAAATGACGGGTTTATGGTGTTCAAGCGAGCCAACGAGACCAATCCTTGTTGCCACCACACCAGAGTGCAGCTCGACGTTTTGTTCGTCGTACTGAGAAAAAGACTGGCTTTGTGCTTGATAGCTGGTGCTGGTATAGATGAGTTCGGTGAAGGCCATCCGCTCGCCCTGGTAGCTAACATTCGCAAAGCACCACAAAGTACGATCGTCTAAGCGGTAGAGTTCCTTTTTCACCACTTCATTAATATTGTCAACGTGAACTTCTTCCCGGGGTTGGATTCTCGTGAGGCAAAAAGAGCCGTTAACAGCTTCAACCGTTTCCGAAAGGTTCGGGAAAAGCTTCAGGTCAGGAATACCGTCTTTGAGACTCATGTAGTCCTCAGCCACTTTCTTAGTGGCGCAGGGCGTAATTTTGATGCTGGGATCAGCCTCAAACAGTACCTGTGCGTCGGCAGAAAGTTCATCCGTCATGAAGATTTCTCCATAGGCTTCAATGACGTAGCAAGAGGGCTCAGAGGCATTTAGCTCCTCGGGAGCTTCTTCTTTCGTGAGGCGAAGAAGTTCACGTGGCAATTGGTGCGTTTCACAAACGCGCTGGAAAGACTTCAGCGCAAAACGCTTCGCTTCTTCTGGAGAGGTGAAAATGCCTCGATTCTTTCCCTTCTCGAGGCAATAAAACGTGGTATTGCCTTGCGGGCTGTCTAACTTAATCCCAAAGGCATGAAGTGCTTCGCGTAGCGAAGGTACCGAAAAATACGGAATCTTAGTGCTTTCTGGCGCATTTCGCAGTAGAATTGACGGCGAACCTCTGCCTCGTACTCTGAGGAGAAGATATCAATCGCTTCGCGAGAAAGCACGCAATGAAGCTCTCCGGTAAGCGTATTGCTATCGGAAAGGTGGATGTGCAGATTGAGTTTCCGTGGCTGGAAAGGCAACGTCGTGTGCGCCTTGAGGACAGCAAGCACGAGTTGAATATGCGTTAAGGACTGGTCAACTGACATAGACGACATAGGTACCTCAATCAAGTTTTTCGAGATCAAGTGTCGATACTATACTACATATTTTTGACGTTGACTAGTGGGATTTTGTGACTGAAAAAAGAGGATACCTTCTTTCTTGAGAAGATATCCTCTATATTAAAACATAAATTTGAGATGCTTTTAAGCTATACTGCCGTTTGAGGATGGTTGTGGTGATCAGCTACGGAAACAGTGCGACTAAAATTGTTTAAAACTGTTTCAATAGAGTCGATCAAGTATGGATCTAAATGCATGTCTAAACTGACCACCCAGAGGCGCTCATCTTTGGAGAGCACGGGGTCGGAGGAGCACTTCACTGCGTCCTTACCCGTAATGAAGATGATGTTTTCCGTGCGCCCAGCAAAGGGATTCTCGGCAAAGTCGAAATGATCACCCAACTCAATCGTTTCCCCCTCAATATCATGAGCGCGAATCATCGCAAAAAAGCGCTGAGGCGCGGCGATGCCTGCAGCTGAAAGGGGCTTCCAGTTGTGCTCATGAATGCGTTCTGCGAGATCATCAATCGTGGCAGTCTTCCCAGTGGCAAGCTGTGTGCACTGACCAAAGCAGCTCGAGGCGGCGTAGCGTGGCGTGCGCGACTTCACAATCACTTCATTATTTGTGTTGAGCACAATCGCGTCGACCGTGTCTAAGCGAGAGGGTGGTTCACGCAAGGGACCGGCTGGCAACACCAACCCATTACCCAGGCCACGCGTGCCAACCACGGCAATTTCAAAGTCGCGAGCAAGGGCGTGGTGCTGTAGTCCATCGTCGCTCACAATCACATCAATTTCAGGATGCGCTTTACGGAGCGCAAGCCCAGCTTGATAGCGCTGACGACCCACTGCAACGGGCACACCAGTTTCGCGAGAAATCAGAAGCGGTTCGTCGCCCACTTGAGCAGCGGTGCTCTCAGCTGTCACGAGAGAGACTTCCTCTGCGCTACGACCAAAACCGCGCGAGATAATGCCAGGTTTCCAACCACGTCGCTGGAGTTCTTTCACGATCGTAATCGTGACAGGTGTCTTACCAGTGCCACCCACGTAAATGTTGCCCACAACAACGACGGGTACAAGGAGGCGATGCTCCACGGTACGGCGTTTGCGCGTACGAGCGATTCCATAAAAGATGAGGGAAAGCGGAGACAGCACTGCAGAGAGCAAGCCAAATCGTGCCCACTCTTGATGAAGCCAGTTTTCTATCTTTGGTCTGATGCTCATAGGTGACCTCCACAAGAGGTGTTCACCCAGAGAGTATGGGAAAGGGGGCACTCTAACGAGTGCGTAGGTCGAGGTGGTTTATCTGACATATCCATGAAAAAAATGACTAACCAGACATCCTGAGTAAAGAATGTTTTCTAATCATAGCGAGATTTAATGAGACGTGAGTGTGTTGATCGGTCTTTTGTTGTGTCAAGACTGCACAGAATTCTCCCGAGTTCTCCACAGAGCTGTGGATAACTTAGTGAATAACTTTTGAAGACTGTGATTTCTCGAAGAAAAATTCAGAAAAAAGGGTCAAATTCCACAAATCGGAAAATTCTCTGTAAACCAATCATGAGAAGGGATTCAAGATTTTATGATCTCTTTTAATGATCCTGAATTTGTGGATAAGATGAAAAAACCTTGTTTGTTCGTTGTTTGTGAATAATTTTGGTTTTTTGCTCTTTGGGGTCTTGACAAATGCTCACAAATATGCCTATGGAAACTTTTTATCTTGGGGATAACTTGTGGATTTCCCCAAAAAGTGTGAGTAGCTATGTGGATAACTCTGGGATAAGAATCTTAAGTCCTTAATCTGCTTGATTTTTTTGTGAATTGCCTATTTTTTATGCAACAAGGATAACTTTTGGCTAGAAAATGCCCTATAGAAAAGGCAAACAGCTTTTTCGCTTCTCCCCCAAAAGCCCTCAAAAAGTCTCTTTCCTGTGAATAACTCAAAGAAAGTTATTCACAAGGCATTTTGACCTCAAAAAGAGCACATGTCGCTAGATGTCGTGGGTATGAGGGTTTTGAGAAAGATATCTTGTGGTTGTGAAAAAAGTCCCACGAAGCGAGAAAAAAGAAGCGTTCGAGAAAGCGTTTTTTGTGCTTGTGAAACAGTGCTTTGCGATACACTTTAAAGATTAATCAACCGAAGTTTTCTTCCTGCCAAAGAAGAAGGCGATAACGAGGACACTATGGCGAATACGCGTTGGGATGACGATTGGCCTTTTTTAGAAGACGTGGGAGAGGAGTTGCCAGTGAATCTGGCACGGCTTTTTGCGTCGTCTAAAGGCGCTAATGCCGACAAACTCAAAGAAAAGAGTTATGCCTTGCGCGTTGACGAAAATAGTGTGCGTCGTCAGTTAGATGTGAATGACGTGTTGCTTCCGACTCGCCAGAAAAAGCCAACACCAGCAGAGAAGCCCTCGGAGCAAGTCCTTACTTCTCCTACGCGAGAAGCGGCATCTAGCTCGACTTTTCCGCTTCCCCCGCCCACAACCCCTGCGCCTTCTATTAAGAAAGAGAGCACTGTTTTTTCGGTGGGTGATGCGGTTAATCGCCTGCGCGCGGCAGTCTCTCAAGAACTGCACAGTTGGTGGGTTTCGGGTGAGGTGAGTAACTTTTCTCGTCCTCGCTCAGGGCACGTCTATTTCAGCCTTAAAGACGATAATGCGCAAATTAGCTGTGTCTTTTTTGCTCGTGCTCAAATGGAGCACCCTGTCACCTTCCAAAACGGCGACCGTATTGAAGTCTTTGGTGAAGCGGATGTTTATCCTCAGCAAGGGCAACTACAGATTCGCTTGTCAGATTGGCGTCCCGCTGGGATGGGGGCGCTTTACGAGGCTTACTTAAAACTCAAAGAAAAATTGCGCGCAGAAGGGCTCTTTGCCTCCAAGATGAAGCCCATGCCTCTCTTTGTTCGCCACCTTGCCGTGGTCACGAGTGAGGGCGCGGCGGCACTCCAAGACGTGCGTCGTACGCTCGCTCGTCGTATGCCCTGGGTGAAAATTACTTTAGTGCCCACGATGGTGCAGGGGACAGAAGCGCCCGCGCAGATTATGAAAGCGCTCAAAAGAGCCGATCAATTAGAGGTTGATGCCGTGCTCCTTGTGCGTGGTGGCGGCTCCTTTGAAGATTTGTTCTGCTTTAACGACGAAAACTTGGTGCGTACGATTCGCGCCATGAAAAAACTCGTTGTGGCGGGGATTGGGCACGAAACGGATGAAACGCTCGCAAGCCTCGCGGCAGATATTTGTGCTTCCACACCAACGGCTGCTGCAGAGCAGGTGGGCTATGACCTCATCTACTGGCAGCGAAAGCTCGATGAGAAAAGCGAACGCTTGACGGGTGCGATGGAGCGCATTGTCGACGAATGTGATATGTATCTGGATCGCGTCACGGAGCGTTTAGAAGGGATGCATCAGTACTATGGGCGTCTTGAAGAGTACCTCTCTGATAAAGAGCACTATATTCAGCGCGTCATAGAAGGGAAACTTAACCAGTTTCAGGAAAGAATTGTGAGCGCACAGCGTTGGGTAGCAAGTCCCACGGCGATGCTCTCAGGAAAACAATCCTCCCTCGAGAAAGGAGCCTTAGCGCTTGAGCGCGGGATGGTCCAGATGTTCGAGCAGAAGTCTCGACTCTTAGAGAAAGAAAGCTTGCAACTCTCCATGCCTCTCCCACAGTGGGAAAGTTGGGAGCGAGCACTTACTCGCGAATCCTTGAGACTCACGCAAGTAGGGAGCAGCATGATGCGCCCAATTGAGCAGAGGCTCCTGCAATTCTCACAAACTTTAGAAGCTTTCAATCCTGATACTATTTTGTTAAAAGGTTTTGCACTGGTGAAGGCAGATGGCACCCCTGTGAGTGAGGTAAAAGCCTTGTCAGTAGGGGATTCTATCGAGGTTCAATTCTCTGACGGAAGTGTAAATGCGACGGTAGATGCTCTTAAGCTTAACAAAAGCGTTTAGGCTTTAAAATACGCGCACCAGAGAGGAAAGCTACTCAGAAAGAAGGAGACACAAATACTTCTTTTAGTTAAATACAATCAACTTTCCTCATGTGATACAATCTTTCAATCAAAACATATTTATGGAGATAAAACCCATGTCTCAATTTACTTTACCTGAGCTCTCCTTCGGCTTGGACGATCTCGCGCCGGCCATGAGCCGTGAAACGCTTGAATACCACTGGGGCAAGCATCATCAATCCTACGTCACCAACTTGAACAAGTTGATCGAAGGTACGGAATTCGAAGGCAAGAGCCTTGAAGAAATCATCAAGACCGCTAAGGGTGGAGTGTTCAACAACGCCGCTCAGGTCTTCAACCACAACTTCTTCTGGCAGTGCTTGAAGCCCAATGGTGGTGGCGAGCCGCGTTGCGAATTCTTGAAGTCCGCCATCAACGCCAAGTGGGGTTCTTTTGAAGAATTCCGTAAGGCCTTTACCGCTTCTGCTGCTGGTAACTTCGGTTCTGGCTGGACTTGGTTGGTCAAGAAGCCCGATGGCACGCTCGACATCGTTAACACCAGCAACGCTGCTAACCCGTTGACTGAAGGCTACAAGCCCTTGCTCGTGCTTGACGTTTGGGAACACGCCTACTACGTTGACTACCGCAACGCTCGTCCGAAGTTCATCGGCACCTTCTTTGACAAGTTGGTCAATTGGAAGTTCGTGACGGAACAGTTGGCTGCTGAATAATCTCAAGCGGCAAACACCTCGCGTAGGTAGTAGCGCTACCCACGCACCGACAAACCCCGTTGAAATGTCTCAAGAGGACAGATTTTCAGCGGGGTTTCGTTTTTTATTACAAATGATGAGCTAAAAGGCTTGAGAATTTGCTAGAGTGAAGCGGCTAAACAAATGAGACTCGAGGAGGTCCTATGGCACAGAGTGCAGGCAGTTATCAGACCGAGCAAGCACAACTGCAACTAGAAGAGCGCTGGGCGGTGTATCTCATCAACGATGACTACACGGCTTTTGAATGGGTGCAAGCGCTTCTTGTCAGAATTTTCCACCAATCAACCGATAAGGCTTATGAAACCACGCTTTCTGTACACCAGACGGGCGAAGGGATTGCTGGCATCTACGATGATCGAGGGCATGCGGAAATGCTCGCGAAACTCGCGATGAAACTCTCGCGAGAAAACCACTTTCCCCTTATGTGCCAGGTAAGGCCTTATGCAGGCGAAGAGTGAACGAAAGATTGATTGATTTTTTGCGAAAGAGATTTTCATGTCGATAGAACAAATTACGTATTTTGAACGAGAACTCCATCACGCGACGGCGATCGCCTATCAGCGAGCCCAGAGTGTGGGAAAAAAGGTGATTGACCCCCTAATTTGGCTCGATGCCATTTTTACCCATGTGAGTTCGTGGAAGAAAATAAGCAAAGCGCTGGGAAGCGATGCAGGTTGGAATTGGAAGACCTGCGCGAAGGCGCTACGCACTGCGATGGTAAAGCGCTATCCAGGACTTGCCCACCTGCCTGATGAAACGGCTCCGATGGCCTCACGCTTAGAGCATCTTGATAACAGCAACCTGTATACGATTGCGATGGCGGTGCGCCATGTGGCAGGAAGCTCTAACCGCGACTATCCAGTGGTGGACGTGGTGGATTTGATTATTCCGCTTTTGATGCTCTATGAAGCTTATGATGACGAGAATGTGCTCGATCCGCTTGGTCTTAATTCCCTTGCTGTGATGACGAAAGATAAGCGCATACATACGGAAAAAATCCTCGACTTTAAGCCTGAGGAAGAAATCCCCGTCAAAACCATCTTCACGCCTGGGACGCTCGAGCATTTGCTTCTCACTGATGGAGAAGAGAATGAGGATGAGGGTGAGGATGTGGATGTTGATGTTGATGTTGATGTGGATGGTGAAGACGAAGGCGAAGGCGAAGATGAAGAGGATGATGGAGGTGAGGAACCCACTTCCAAAAACCCGCCACTCTCAGGAATGAACCCTCAGATGCAACGCCTTAGTAAGGCTGGGGTAATTTGTTTTGACATCCTTAAAGAGGAAAAAATTCTCACCCCATATGAGTTCGTCGAAATGGTGGCCGAGCGAAACCGCGACATCCAACCTGATCGCCATCGCGAGGTCAGTATGGAGCACCCATGCACTGATCAAGATTACGCCACGCTTTATGTCGTCTCGATGTGCGTGCAACGCAGCTACTATAAATCTCTGGGTATTGGTGGTAAACCGCGCTTTAGTAATGTGAAACCGATGGACTATTCAGGGATTACCGTACCCGAAGAGTTTGTCGGTAGGCTCAAGCCTTTGGTGGATGAGGCACAAGATTTTGCCTATCGAGAACCAGGACCAGACGAATGGCGTTTTATCGCTTATGTCTTGCAGGAATGCTACAAGATATTCTGGAAAATCATGGATACGGACCCTGCTCCCGAGTTTCATCCAGAGGAGTATGAGATTGATAGGCGTACTCCCGAAGAAATTAAGGAGGACGAGGAAGATGGTTTCTTCGATGACGACGATGATGACGATGACGACGATGACGACGATGATGATTATGACGATGATGAAGAGGAAGAATCGTCGAGAGCGGGACAAAGTAAACGCGTAAAAAAAGGAACACCTATTCCAGAAGAGGTGATTGCGCTAACGACGAATTTGACGGCAGAGGCGAAGTCCGGGCACTTGGATCCGCTCATTGGGCGTGAAAAAGAGCTCGAGCAGCTCTTCTTTATCATGAGCTGCCGCCGCAAGAATAAGCCTCTCATCTTGGGCGAACCTGGTATTGGGAAAACGGCGCTCGTAGAAGGCTTGGCGCAACGTATTGTGGAAGGTAAAACGCCACAGTTTTTGCGCGACTATCGTATTTTGAGTTTGCACACCGAGTCGATGGCCTCGCGCTACAAAGGGGCTTTTGCGGAGAAATTGGCTCGTGTGGTGCGCTCTCTTCAGGAAGCCTCACGCGTGATTCTCTTTGTGGACAATGCGCACACCTTAATTGATTCGCCAGAAGATAGCTCCAAGGAGCAGATGAATGCGATCGAAAATATGGTTTCGCAGTCTGGTCTCCCGATTATTCTTTCGTCAACTTTTGATGCGTGGCGTACTGCCTTTAGAAAGAACGTGGTAGTGAATCAACGTCTTTCCACTGTTGAGCTCTCGCCCTTGACGCAAGAAGAGTCGGTGAAGGTCTTAAAGGGCTTGGTCCCGCAGTACGAAGCGTTTCATAAGGTTCGCTATGCAGAGGGAGTCGTTGAAGAAATTGTGAAGCTCTCTGATCGCTTCATTGTGGATCGAGTGTTGCCTGAAAAAGCCGTAGACGTGCTTGACCAGTTGGCCGCGCGTGCACGCCTTAATTACGAAAAGGCGCACCCAGAAGAAGATTTGAGCATATTGACGCTTGAGGTGGATGCGAGCTTAATTCCTGAGGTGATCGCGACAATTGCTCGCCTGCCAGCGGATCAAGTCAAGGCGGATGACAAGAGTTCGGTGCGAGACCTGGAAAAGATCATCAAGGAAAAGGTCTACGGCCAGGACGAAGCCGTGGGCGCGATTGTGTCCGCCATTAAGGTGGCACGCTCTGGGTTAAACCAGATGGAGCGCCCCATGGGGTCCTTCCTCTTTACGGGTCCCACGGGGGTCGGTAAGACAGAGGCTGCTCGCCAGTTAGCCAAAGCCCTTAATGTGCCACTGTTGCGCTTTGACATGTCGGAATACGCTGAGTCGCACACTATTAGCCGCTTTATTGGTTCTCCCGCGGGTTATGTAGGCTATGGAGACGGTGGACTTTTAACGGAAAGGGTGAATAAGCATCCGTATTCTGTGGTCCTCTTGGACGAAATTGAAAAAGCCCATCCAGTGCTCTTTAATTTGCTCCTTCAGGTGATGGACCACGGGAAGTTGACTGACGCCTCGGGTCGAGAAGCGGACTTTCGCAATGTCGTCCTCATCATGACGAGTAACGTGGGAGCTCGCGAAGGGGAACGCCAATCGATTGGCTTTGGTGGCGCAAGCAATATGGGCGACATTACGCAGGCCTTGAAGCAAGTGTTTACGCCTGAATTCCGTAACCGCTTTGATGCGATTATTCGCTTCTTGCCGCTTAATACCGAGAGCCTTTATCGTGTGGTCGATAAGTTCTTGGGCGAACTCTCTGCGCGCTTAACTGAGCGTGGGGTGAGTGCGACCTTTAGCGATCGCTTGAAGGCCTATTTGGTGAAGCACGGCTACGTGCCTGCAATGGGCGCCCGACCAATGCGTCGCTTAATTGATGACAAGTTGCGCCGTCCGCTCGCCGATGAGTTGCTCTTTGGCGCGCTAGTGAATGGGGGCTGCGTGACGGTGGACCTCAATGATGCTGACGAGGTGATTTTCCTCTACGACAAGGTAGAAGAAAACGCTGGGAACGCTTAAAGCCCCAAAAAACAGACAAAAACCACTCCCTTTCCTTAGGCGAAATCGAGTGGTTTCTTCTCTTTGCGCTTTCGGTTATACTCAAAAGATAAGAAAGAGCATCCAACCAGTTCTTTCTCGACCTCACACACCATTCCCTTTCTGGAGTAAAGCCCATGACCGATACAGCTGAACTTTGTCGTGACATTCAAATGAAACTCCCTGATGCCATTTGGATGTTGGACGCGCTTGAGCGCTACCGTCATGGTGCTCGCTACACAGAAGACTTCGCCACGATGGACGGGAGCACTTACGTCTTTGGCGTGATTGAAGTGCCGCTCGCTTACACGGAAGGCAGTTTCACCTGGGGCTGCTGGGTGGAAGTGAACCGCAACTTGCACGATGCCTATTTGGAAGACTTCCAAACCGAAGGCGCTGATCGCTTAAGCGGTACGGGACTCCTTGCTAACAGTATTCCAGGCTACGAAGACGCCGAGAAGGCCACGGTGCGCATTACGTTCTCTTCGGAGCGTCGCCCCATCTTTGTGCTCGAACCCGGCAACAGCTTAGCCGATGATCAGCAGCATGGTCTTACCGAAGAAGACCACCACACGCTCGACAATATTCTCTTTGGCGACGATGAAGAAGAGTTCGACGAAGAAGAGTATGAAGACGAGGATGAGGAAGAAGAAGGCGAGGAATACGAAGACGACGATTACGACGACGAAGAGGATGATGAAGAGGAGGACGACGAAGAGGATGAAAAAGACGCCCGCTAAGGCTCGCCTCTTTTCCTAAAAGTAAACGGTCACGACGTGCTGTCTGTGACCGTTTGCTTTCTCTAATTAGTGCTTCCCGGTGGAGCCAAAGCCACCAGCACCGCGATCCGAGGCGCTAAAGTCCTCGACCTCGTTAAATTCCACCTGTTTGACTGGAATGATGACCAATTGTGCGAGGCGTTCAAAAGGCTCGAGCACAAAGGTTTCTGTCCCACGATTCCACGTCGAAATCATCAATTCGCCTTGGTAGTCGCTATCGATTAAGCCTACTAAGTTCCCAAGCACAATCCCTTTTTTGTGACCCAACCCAGAGCGCGGGAGAATCACCGCGGCGTAGTTGGGGTCAGCCAAGTGAATGGCAAGCCCTGTGTGGACCAACTTCGTTTCGCCTGGTTTAATTTCGAGCGGCTCATCAAGCAGCGCACGCAAATCCAACCCAGCGGAGCCCGCCGTGGCGTAGTGAGGCAAATATTCGCGGACGCGTTCGTCCAAGACTTTTAAATCAACTTTCATGGTGTTTTCTTTAGTTGGTGTGAGTGGTGAATTCTTGACCTAGTCGGGCAACAATGGCGCGGGCAATCGTCAATTTGTCTGCAGGGCCCACGGACTCTGCACTATTGGCATCGACCAAAAGCACCGTATTATAGTCGTTCCCTAAGGCTTCTTGAGCAACGTTCGCGACCACAAAGGCGCAACCCTTTTTGAGGCATTTCTCGCGCGCATAGTTTTCAATATCCATCGCTTCTGCGGCAAAACCAACACAAATGGGTGCGCCCTCGCGCTTGGCAACCGTGGCGAGAATATCCGCGTTTTCTTCAAATTGAAGTTGAGGCACTTTGCCCTCAACCTTTTTTAATTTCCCTTGAATAGCGTTAGTGACATGCCAATCGGCGACTGCCGCTACGCCAATAAAGGCGTCTACGGAGTCGCTCTTGAGCACCGCTTCAACTGCTTCAAGCATCTCTTTCGCGCTCGTCACATCTTGGCGAGAAACCCCTTCAGGCGTGCGAAGGGCGACGGGTCCCGAAATCAAGGTCACACGAGCCCCAGCGGCGCGTGCGGCCTCAGCAATCGCAAAGCCTTGTTTACCAGAAGAGCGGTTCGTGATGCCACGCACATCATCAATGGCTTCGTAGGTGGGACCCGCGGTCACCACCACGTGGCGTCCAGCGAGCACTTTCGGGGTATCAAATCCACGAATACGATCGAGAATCTCTGGCACGCTCATCATGCGTCCTGCGCCCACATCGCCACAGGCTTGCTCTCCATCAACGGGACCGGCAAACTCGACGCCGTCAGCTCTGAGTTGCGTAACGTTACGCTGCGTAGCGGGATTCGCCCACATATAGCGGTTCATCGCCGGGACGATGAGAATCGGGGAGCGACGCGCCAGAATCAAGGTTGAAACGAGATCGTCTGCAATGCCGTGTGCGGCCTTGGCGATGATGTTGGCCGTAGCAGGCATCACCACTAAGAGGTCTGTTTGCTGATTGATGTCGATGTGCGGCATTCCGCCCTTGCCATCGTGATGCCATTCGGTGAGTGCCACAGGGTTCCCAGAGAGTGTCTCAAAGGTCAAGGGCGTCACAAATTCAGTGGCATGCGCTGTCATCGCCACACGCACCGTGTAGCCCTCTTTTCGGAGAGCACGAACGAGATCGCAGGCCTTATAAACCGCAACTCCGCCAGTGAGCGCGAGCGTAATGTTTTCAATGGGCTTAGTCATAAAGCGTTTGTCTTCTTTAAAAAGAATCTAGTTTCTCCATTGTACTGTGGTTTCTGGTGCGAAAACCGCCTCGCTTCTTTCACGATTGGTTTTCCCGTTAGGAAACGTTAACGGCGTGCGTACAAAAGAAAAGAGGTCACGACGTAAAGAGTCGTGACCTCTAACGGAAGCGTTAGCGCGTTACGCGGCAGGCGTTGCTTCAGCAGGCTTTTCCGTTGGGACGGGTTTACCTACTGGAACCCCTGCGGGCTTACCAGAGGTGAGCGACACACGGATCGATTCAGCAGCCGAGCGCATAGCGGCTTCGCGGCTGTTGATGAAGGTAAGGTTTGGTTGCTGTGGGAGTTCTTCCCAAATGCCAGGATCCTTACAGACAAGCGTAATCGGCAGGTCGCGGTTAAGCGTATGGGCAATTTCCACCATACGAAGTGCATCCGTCGTGTTATCAAAGAGCACCAATTGACGCGCGTGGAGCAAACGAGCATTGATCAAGGTCTGCGGGTCAGTGGGTTCGCCCACGATGATCCCGTAGCCTTCGCTTGTGAGTTTATCCGCGATATCGTGGTGCTGCATGATCGCCACAAGCGGCACTTCAGCAGCGTGCAGCTGTTCGATCAAGTAGACAGCAGAGGGCGATTCGCCAATAACGACCACGGGTTCTTTGCGCGTTTCCACGGTTTCTTCCGAGAGCACTTTGAAGGGACCTTCACGCAAATTGGCCTGACGCACCCATTCCCAACGCTGCATCATCAAAGCTTTCATCTTCGGGATGAGCGAGAAGGCAACTGGGTTCAAGGCAATGGACAAAATAGCCGCGCCCACAATCAAGTTCACCGCATAGTCGTCCGCCAAGTCGAGCTGCTGAGCTTGCACCACCAAAATGAACGAGAATTCCCCGATCTGTGCAAGTGCTGCCGAGACGGTAAAGGACGTATGAAGCGGATAGCGAAGTAAGTGCACCAGGGCGAAAGCCACCGCGCCTTTACCAAGCATGATAATGAGGAGCACGGTGAGCACGTGGAAGGGCGCTTCAATCAAAATGTGCCAGTCAAAGAGCATCCCCACACCGACGAAGAAGAGCACCGAGAAGGCGTCTTGGAAGGGGAGGGTTTCCGTAGCTGCACGGTGAGAGAAACTCGACTCACGCATCACTGCGCCAGCGAAGAATGCCCCCAAGGCGAAACTCACGTGGAAGATGTTCGCAGCACCATAAGCCACGCCCACGGCAATCGCCAAAATAAAGAGCGTAAAGAGTTCTCGAGAACCAGTGCGCGCAACTTCACTCAAAGCCCACGGAAGAATACGTTTGCCGACAATCAACATCACCGTGGCAAAGGCACTCACGTTAAAGACCGTGACGCCAATCTGCCAGAAGATTTCCTTAGCGCTCGCCGGACCGCCACTGCCCCCAACAAGGCCAGCCACGACAGGCAAGAGCACCAAAATCAACACGGTAGCGATATCTTCCACAACGAGCCAACCCACAGCGATCTGACCGTCCATGGAATTCAAAATCCCACGCACTTCCAGGGCTTTAATCAGCACCACGGTTGAGGCGCAAGACAAACACATCCCTAAGACTAAGGCTTCACCCCATTTCCAATCCCAGATGAAGTGAGCCGCAAGCCCCCCTAAGAGTGTTGCAAAGAACATCTGGAGCACAGCGCCAGGCACCGCAATGCCTTTCACTTTCAAGAGGTCTTTAAAGGAGAAGTGCAAACCGACCCCAAACATCAAGAGCATCACCCCGATTTCGGAGAGCTGCCCTGCAAGTGCTGGGTCGGCATAAACGCCAGGCGTGTATTTACCCGCAGCAATCCCGGCGAGCAAGTACCCGACAAGCGGAGGTGCACGGAAAAAACGTTCTGCGATAAAGCCAAAGATGAGGGCTAGCGAGAACGCAATGACGAGAGTCGAAATTAGTGGTAAGGAGTGTTCCATAGGGGTATTTTTTTCTTGTGTTCTTGTGGTGAGAGAGTGGAAAAAATCTCCTACTTGGATAAAAAGGTAGGTCTTTTAATTATGTCAAAAATTGGTTTTCTAAGGGGAAACGAGAGGGTGGAAAAACTGCTTAGACCAAAAGAATTGTTTGTTGGATTTTGTAGACAAAAAATGCGCCAAATCTCGTTGTCGAGAAATGACGCATTTGTTGGACTTTCGGAAGGAATCCTACTTGCGCTTACGAGCGGAAGTTCCTCGTGTTCTCACACCTCGAATCTCATCGAGCACTAGAAGCGCCGCGCCAATGCAAATCACGGTATCAGCCACATTGAAGGCTGGCCAATGCATTCCATTGACATAAAAGTCGAGAAAGTCGATCACATAGCCGCGCATCACGCGGTCAATCAAATTCCCGGCGGCGCCCGAAACGATAAAGGCGAGCGACAAACTAAAGAGGTTGTAAGTGCTATAGCGCCAAAGGAGTCGGAGCATAACAACGATCACAATGGCCGCAAGGATTCCGAAGAACCAAACTTGCCAACCACCTGCTTGTGCCAAGAAGGAGAAAGCTGCCCCTCGGTTAAAGGCTAACACGAGGTTAAAGCCTGGGAACACAGGGAGCACTTGGCCCGGGTCAAAGATTTTGGTCACGTACCACTTACTCCACTGGTCGAGCACGAGGAGCGCAAAAGCAATCCCCATCCAGAGCAGGAATTTGCCCACATTGACTTGGGCAGCTGGGCGAATGGTTGACGACATTTGGTTCTTCATCCAAAGTTAAACATTAAGCAAAGAGACGCTTTTCACCGCTACCGAAGAGGTTGCTCACGCAACGCGGGCAAAGCGTCGGGTGTTCGGCATTGCTGCCAACGCCCGGCACATAGTGCCAGCAGCGAGCGCACTTCTGTTCAGTAGAGACGGAGACCGTCAAGTGCGTTTCGGCGTCTGCGCTCTTTGCGAGTTCCACAGCGCTCACGATCATCACAAAGCGGAGCTCATCGCCCAAGCTTGCAAGGTCGTCATAGAGTTCGCCAGTGGCTTCGATGCGGGCATTGGCCTGCAAGGAAGAACCCAAGGCGTTCTTTTCACGCTGTTCTTCGATCGTCTTTTGCAAATCAGCACGAACGGCACGAATACGAGCCCACTTAGCAAGGAGCGCATCAGCACCCTTCACTTCGGGGAGCGGTTCAAACGTTTCGGCAAAGATCGAACCCACTTCGTTCGGCGAGAAGATTGCGAAAGCTTCTTCAGCCGTGAAGGAGAGGATCGGAGCCATCAAGCGTAAGAACGACTTAGTGATGTAGTAGAGCGCCGTCTGAGCGGAGCGACGAGCCTTGGAGTCAGGAGCGGTCGTGTAGAGACGATCCTTTAAGACATCAAGGTAGAAGCCACCCAAATCGGTTGCGGCAAAGGTTTGCAGCAAGTTCACTACATTGTGGAAGCGGAACTCTTTGTATTCAGCCAAAACGGACTTCTGGAAGTCTTCAGCATAAGCAAGTGCCCAGCGATCCAACTCTGCCAATTCTTCAATAGGCAGGGCATCCTTCTTCGGATCGAAGTCGGAAGTGTTCGCGAGCAAGAAGCGCAACGTGTTACGCAAACGACGATAGCTTTCCACCACGCGCTTCAAAATCGTCTGACCTAAGCGAAGTTCGCCAGAGTAGTCCGTGGAACCCACCCAGAGACGCAAGATTTCAGCGCCGAATTTTTCGCTGATTTCCTGCGGACGGACGATGTTGCCCTTGGATTTAGACATCTTTTCGCCCTTTTCGTCCACGACGAAGCCGTGGGTGAGCAACTGGTTGTACGGCGCACGGCCATACATCATCGTGCTCGTCAAGAGCGAGGAGTGGAACCAACCACGGTGCTGGTCGGACCCTTCCAAATAGAGGTCAGCCGGCCAGCTCAAGAGATCCTTGTGGCTACCCTTCAAGACGGTGTAGTGCGTGACACCAGAGTCAAACCACACGTCAAGAATGTCGGTGGAGCGCACGTAGTCCTTAGCTTCTTCTGGCGGCAAGAAATCTTCCACTTTAGCGCGAGCCCAAGCTTCGATCCCGTCCTTTTCCACCATGGCGATGACTTTGTCGAGCATCTCGAAAGTCTTCGGGTGCAATTCGCCCGTCGTCTTATGAAGGAAGAAGGGAAGCGGCACACCCCAGTTACGCTGACGGGAAATACACCAGTCAGGGCGGTTTTCAATCATCGAGTAGAGACGATTGATACCCCAGGCAGGGAAGAACTTCGTGTTCTTCACGCCTTCCAAGGCTTTTTCGCGAAGCGTGTGTTCAGGGGTCGGCGTATCAAGGACGCCCTTCGTATCGGCGTTAGGCGCATCCATGCGGATGAACCACTGGTTCGTTGCACGATAGATGAGCGGCGTCTTGTGGCGCCAGCAGTGCATGTAGCTGTGACCCATACGGCCGTGAGCCAAGAGGCTGCCAGCAAGAATCATCGCTTCGATGATCTTGGGCTGCGCGTCCCAGATGAGCATGCCACCAAAGAGCGGCATATCCTTGGCGTAGTGACCGTCACCTTCAACCGGCGTCAAGATGTCTTCATTCGTGAAGCCATTGTTCTTACACGAAATAAAGTCATCCATACCGTAGGCAGGAGCCGAGTGCACGATACCCGTACCGGTCGTCGTGTCGACGTAGTCGGCTAAGAACACCGGGGAGAGGCGCTGATACCACGGATCCAAATTCCAGAGCGGATGATGGAAGCGCACATGGTCAAGTTCCACGCCCTTGGCCTTGCCAACGACGACACCCTTCTTGCCATAGCGCTGCAGAGCGTCAGCCATCAAGCTTTCAGCGAGAATGAGCAACCGATCTCCGATATCGACCAAGACGTAATCCACCTCCGGATTGACGTTCAAGGCCTGGTTGCTCGGGATGGTCCACGGTGTCGTGGTCCAAATCACTACCGCGACGGGCTTGGTGAGTTCGGCGCCAAAACTCTTAGCGACACGATCCTTATCGGCATCGTCAAGCTCAAAAGCGACGTCGATCACATAGCTTTCAACGTCCTTATATTCCACTTCAGCTTCGGCCAAGGCGGACTGGCAGTCAAAACACCAGTTCACCGGCTTCAGACCACGGTAGACGTAGCCCTTTTCCATGACGTCTTTCAACACACGGATTTCATCGGCTTCGTTGGAGTGGTTCATCGTGCGGTAGGGATTGTCCCAGAAACCCAACACACCCAAACGTTTGAAGTCTGCTAACTGGAGCAGGCTCTGTTTCATGGCGTAGGCGCGAGCCAAGCGTTGTGTTTCGTCGACCGGTAAATGCTTACCGTGCATTTTTTCGATTTGCACTTCAATCGGCATCCCGTGGCAGTCCCAACCTGGAACGTACGGTGCGAGATAACCTTCAAGAAATTTTTCCTTCAAGATCATGTCTTTCAAGATCTTGTTGACGGCGTGACCCACGTGAATCGTGCCGTTGGCATACGGCGGACCGTCATGAAGGATGAATTTTTTGGCGTCACGGCGCGCATCAATGATGCGTTCATAAAGATGCTGATCTTCCCAAGCCTTAATCCAGCCTGGTTCGCGCTGAGCGAGGTTACCACGCATGGGGAATGGGGTATCCGGTAAGTTCAAAGGATACTTTTTAGAATCGGCGTCATTAGCCGTTTTGGCGACATTTGCCATGATGTAATCTCCTGGCCCCCTCGGGCTCTTCAGTTGATTGTAGTTGGCGTGCTCTTTGAAATCGTCCTAACTATTGGACTGAGTCGCCCGGTAAGGGGCAGCCTAGAATCCGACGAGCACGAGAGGCATCGGATTCGATCGCGGCTCGAAGTTCCTCGAGCCCAGAAAACTTTTTCTCTCCACGCAGATGTTCAACGAACTCGACCTCAACGAGGCGACCATACGCATCGCCCTTCCAGTCAAAGACGTTCGTTTCAAGCAAGTAGCGACCGTCAGAGGCGACGGTGGGCTTTCTGCCAATGGAGGTCACTCCATTTAACGTTGCGTGTCCCAAGCCCTTCACGCGCACAGCGAAAACGCCATGCACCGCGGGGTGCGAATGCGATCCTGGCGGAATTGGCGCCATATTGACCGTGGGGAAGCCAAGCGTACGGCCGAGCTCAGCGCCATGAATGACGCGTCCCGTCATACTGTAGGGGCGACCCAACATTTGGGCTGCTTCGTAGAGGTTTCCTTCAGCCAAGACTTGGCGAATACGGGAAGAGCTGATTCGCGCCGTTTCGTGAAAGAGCATCGGTTGCACAAAGACTTCAAAGGGGAGCGTTTTGCTCATCGCTTCGAGCGTTTCCACGCTTCCCTTGCGATCGCTCCCAAAGCGGAAGTCTTCCCCTACGGTCATCCAGAAAGTATGAAGCCCATCGATCAGCACGTTTTTGACAAAATCTTCTGCCGTGAGGCTAGCGAGCGAATGACGGAAAGGGAGAATGTAGATGCGTTCAATCCCGGTGGCGAGAATACGCAACACTTTGTCGTAGAGCGTAGAGATACGCGCCACCTCACCACCTCGGCCAAAGAAATCTTTGGGGTGGGGCTCAAACGTGACAACAGAGGGCACGAGGCCACGATCATGGGCTGCTTGGCAGACCATGCGCAAAAGACACTGATGTCCAAGGTGCACGCCGTCAAAGTTGCCAATAGCAACCGCAGACGGACGCTTTAAGAGCTCTGGAGGTAAACCGCGAAAAACACGCATTGTTCGACAAAAATTAAAAGTAATGAGTGTGAGATTATCGATTATACGGAATTTCACGGGAAAAACCCTACCTCTGGGTAAAATTAACGATAGAATGAGGCGGACTTAGCGCCTCAGTGTGAGTATTTTTTGCTCTGAAAGAGCTCGCTAAGGCACCGAGTTTTGTCTCTTAGCTGAGGTACTAGCACTAGAGAAGGGGAAGCAACGAGTGAAAAACATAGTGATTTTGATCTCTGGTCGAGGGAGCAATTTCGAGGCAATTTTGCGCACTGCACGTGAAGAGGATTGGCTCACGAACAGTGGCGCTCGCATTGCTGCGGTGATTAGCAACCGTCCTGACGCGAAAGGGCTTGAAACCGCACGCGACAATGGCATCGAAGCGGTAGCCATTGACCATAAAGCTTTCCCCTCACGCGAAGCCTTTGATGAAGCGCTCGCTGCGAAGGTCGCCTCGTTTAATCCCGATGTAGTGGTTTTGGCTGGCTTTATGCGCATTCTGACCGAAGGTTTTGTGCGCCAGTTTGAAGGTCGACTCCTCAATATCCACCCCGCGATTTTGCCGCTTTTCCCTGGGCTTGATACTCACCAGCGTGCGATTGATGCTGGTTGCCGTGTGCATGGCTCGACCGTGCACTTTGTGAGCCCGGTGCTCGATGGTGGCGCGATTATTGGTCAAGCAATTGTGCCGATTTTGCCTTCTGACGACGCCGATACGCTTGCGCATCGGGGCTTGGTCTACGAGCATCAACTCTACCCGCGCTGTGTGCGCGCCTTGATTGAAGGTCGCATTCGTTTAGAAAACGGTAAGTGTGTGTGCGACGATAAGACAGCACTTGAATTAACGATTTTTGGAGAGGTTGCAGCCGCTCACTAATGAGCGAGCCCTCTCACACCCAAATAAAAGAGAACGAAAAAGATTATGGCTGAAAATTCTTTCCCCAAGCGTCACGTCTTTGGTCGCCCGAAGACTCGTCGCCCCACAGATCGCTTTGAACTTAAGCGCACCGAGCGTCAACGTGCCGCGAGTAAGCGCCAGCGTGAAGAAGCGCGCCACGGTTTTGCCAAGGGGGATCAGACGCCAGAAAAGCGTATGGCTCCTCTGCGTCCTGGTCAGGTGCGCATTACGAGTTTGATCGTTGATGAACTCACCCGCGCGTTGAGTGTCATTTTGAAGCTCGATGGACCGGCAGACGTGTTGATGAAGCTCTTCTTTAAGAGTAGCCCACACCTTGGTGTGCGTGACCGTGGCTTGATCGCAGAAGGGATTTACTACGCGCTTCGTCACTATGCGTCCCTTCGCTGGGCAATGCGCCCTGTGCATCCCGATCGTGCACCGCGTTTGGCTGCGCTGGTGACCTTGGCCCGTCAGCACGGACTTGAGGCACTTCCGCCCAACTCGATTGGTCGCGAAGAAGGGCCTTTGAAGAACGTTTTGGCCGCGAAGATTGAAGATGCACCCGCTCATGTGCGTGCAGAACTCCCGCAGTGGCTCTTTGACTTGATTGAAGCGCAGTATGACGACACCGCAGTGCTTTACCCTGCGATGCTCGAAGGCGCTCCGCTTGATTTGCGTGTGAACCTCTTAAAGGCAAACCGCGAAGAAGTCTTAGCTGAACTTGAAAAGAACGGTGTGCAAGCCTTTGCAACGCCTTATAGTCCCGATGGGATTCGTCTGCCGACAAAACCTGGTCTTACTCAGTGGCCAATCTATAAAGATGGTTTAGTCGATGTGCAGGACGAAGGTAGCCAATTGATTGCTCGCTTGGTGCATCCACATCGTCGCGAAATGATTTGCGACTTCTGTGCGGGCGCGGGTGGGAAGACCTTGGCCATGGGTGCTTTGATGCGCTCCACTGGTCGTCTCTACGCCTTTGACGTGAACGAAAAGCGCTTAAATGGGATGCTCCCTCGTATGCGTCGCGCTGGGTTGAGTAATGTGCACCCGATCGCGATTCGCAACGAAAAAGATAACCGCGTCAAGCGCCTCCAAGGGAAGTTTGACCGCGTCTTAATCGATGCACCTTGCTCGGGGACCGGCACCTTCCGCCGTAATCCCGACTTGAAGTGGCGTCTTTTTCCCGCGGAAATGGACCGCATTAACGACATTCAAAAGAATATTTTGGAAGAAGCCTCCAAGCTTGTGAAAGCGGGTGGTCGTTTGGTCTATGCCACGTGCTCGATGATTCGCCGTGAAAACCAAGATGTGGTGGAAGCTTTCTTAGCAGCTCACCCAGAATGGCACCTTGTGCCAGCGCTTGAAGTCTTGGCACAGCAGGGCATTACCTTTGACCCGGAAGCCGCCAAGCGTTTTGGTGACTACTTCCAGATGCTCCCGCACGTGCACAACACGGATGGGTTCTTTGCAGCGGTGCTCGTGAGAGACTAAGCGAAAAGGAAAACGCGATAACAAGAAACCCGTGAAGGACAATGCTCTTTCACGGGTTTGCTTTTATGCATTTTGTAAAGAAATAAATTCTCGGAATAGTCTCTTGGAGAGGTGATTAAATTATTTGATTTATTTGAGATATATAATTAATACAGATCAGTGTTTAATTTAACTAAACACTTCTTTTTGTGTTCATTTAAGGGTGATTACTAAGATAAAAAACTTCATATAAATCATTGAGTTACTCCTATATCACTCTAAGAGTAGCAAGTCAATAATTTTTAATTTATTTATTAATTTCTGTCAGGGAGAAAAGTTAAAATCTTTTATTTAAAATTTCTGTGTTAGGATAATATCTGAAAGACCAGATATTTAAGTACCGTTGACCGCGGTACCTCCTCTATGACCACCGATGAAGAGAGATTTGCGTTTCGGGCGTGCTGTCGTTTCTTTTGCCTGAAACGCCTTCCTGTCGATCTTTCCCTTTTTTCTCTTCATTCGTAGTGGTGACCAGACTTAATGAAGAGAAACCATCATGACGAAACAAGTCACTTTCGCTAAAACGCCTCTTGCCTTAGCGCTCCTCCTTGCCCTGTGTTCAATTGCTCAGGCTGAACCTGTTATTCTAGAAGATAAAACTTACGACGAGGACACGACGATCAATAGTTCTGCTGGTTTAATTTATTCGCAGGATTTTGACCAATACCAAAAAATTAAAGTAGCTGAGGGTAAAACCTTAACGGTCAATTCCAGAATAGATGAGACGAGCGAGTCTCCCTCTCAAAGCCGTATTATTTCGGCAGGAAGAGGGACTATAGAGTTTTCTGGTGGAAAATTTGTTTTTACTAAAAATGATTATTATGCGCAGAAACCAGGAACTAGCGCCCCAGACCTTCAATCATTTATCTTGGCAACGACAAATCACCCTGATCCAAAGCCACAAAAGATTATCTTTAATAATCAAGGAACAAAGTTTACTGGTGCTACGCCTTACGGGGCACTACTGCAGGGGCAACTTACCTTATCTTTTTTAAACGGTCCCATGGAGATGACGCTTGACCGTTCGGGCAGTGTATCTTCGAGAACAGTACAAGGAATTTCTTTAGAGGAGTCGGCCAGCCTAGATATTCAAACCAATGCAAAGATTTCAATTATTGCTGGAGCCAACGATACCACGGCAACTGGCATTCGATTTAGTAAAGACAGCAATGGAGAGTTTCGTGGCGAGAAAATCAACATTGATATAGATGGCAATGGTTCTCGAGCATTGACTGCTCAATATGGGTTGTATACAACTACTCCCCAGTCTGGGGTTAAAACGATCACATCCGCAGACGAGATGTGGATTGATCTTCATGGAGGAAATAAAGCGAAAACCCTTGCGACCGCAGTTGAAGCAAACCGTAGCATGTCCTTTAAACACATTAATGCCAAAGTTAGCGATGCGAAAAGAACGAGTGGTCTATGGGTGAACGGTTATACAACAGAAATCAGTGTTGAGAGGGAATTTACTTATAAAGGAAAATCTTCTGCTAGTTCATAGGGTATTTATGCGGCAGGAAAATCCATTAAGTTAGGCAAAGCCAATATTTCGACAGAAGACAGTCAGAGTGATATTGGTGTGTATATTCTCACTGAAACAGGACTAACTGTTGCAGATAGCTTGACTATTTCTTCAACTTCTCAAACCCCTGCAAACCATAATTCATGGGCTGTGTACAGCGCAGGTGGGAACTTGTCCGCAAAGACAATGAACGTGACGTTAGATAATGCAGTTTGGGCTAGGGGGATTGCAACCCCAGTAGGTAATAGCTTGTCGATAAAAACGGACGAACTTATTTTTAACTCCACTTCTTCCCAGTATGTCCGAGCAGTTGAGGTCGGAAGTGGAAAATTAACGCTTGGTGATATTCATGTTAAAGGGGAGAGTCTCACCAGCTTAATAGCCCTGAAATTGCTGAAAAATTCGACAGCTGAAGTGCGCGCTAGCGATGTGACAATGAAAGCAAAAGACACCACTCAGGCATGGGGCATTAATGGTGAAGGAGGATCGGCTAAGTTTAACAGTCTTAACGTGTCCTCGGAAAATGGAACATATTTAGCAGGGGTAACCCTTCTTGAAGGGGCGACTTCACAAGTCACGGTCAAATAAAAATTAGGTGTTACGGGGACTGGCGTTGAGACGGTGTATGGTGTTTTTGCTGCTGGGGGTAGTCTTGACCTCACAGACTTGAGCGTTTCCGCGACTCAGACCAAACAGGCGATTGGGTTGTTTACAGTGCCAACCTTTACTTCTGAAATAGCACTTGATAGCCTCAGTTACCAAGTTTCTGGTGCGGAAAGATCTTACAGGATGGTAGCTGGAGGCGGATCTATTACGGTCAAAAAGACCAATGTAGAACATGCTCCTGATGCACTAGCAAATAGTCGAGGGATTCAAGCTTCAAATACAGCTCATATTACTGTGGAAGAGGATTTTACGGTTACAGCTCAATACCCTGTGATTGCATTGGGCTCCGCCGTAGTAGGGATGAAGAAAAACTTTACCTCAGTTGCTCCCAGCATGATTCAAGTTGCTCATAATGCGAAGACCTTGATTAACAAGGAAGGTACTGGCGCGGTGCAGTTTATCGACGCGACGTCAAGAGAGAATGAAGCAACCCTTGATATGACTCTAGGTTCCTCTCAAGAAAAGCCCTCTTTCTGGAAAGTCCTCACATTGGTTGAAGGCACTCCCTCAACGTTTAGCCATTTAACGCTAGGAGAGAACGCTCAAATGCACTTCTTTGTGAGTGACGCGACGTTTATTAATAGCGAAAGCGGCGCATCGATGGTGAGCGTTTTGGGCGATGCGCCAGTAGCCTTGAAAAAGCATGAGAAGTCTGGGATCGTCCTCATCAACAATACGGGTGCTGACTTTACCGTGGGTGATGTGATTGGTCTTATTTCGAGTGCCAACGGGTTCACGCTGGACGCGGCTGAAATTAAGGCTAAACAAGACCTTGCAGATCTCAAGCAAGATTTGAGCGTGGTGACGGCTCGCTCTTTGGTGCAGTTGCAAGAAACGGCAGTTCCGAAGACTGGCTACGACCTTCTGCTGGAAACGGATAATCGCTTAGTGGCCACAATTAAAGCGCCACCTACGCCTGAACCCGAGCCAGAACCAGAACCGAATCCAAATCCGAATCCGAATCCGAATCCAGATCCAGAACCTCAGCCAAATCCGGATCCTGAACCGCAGCCAAAACCCTCTGTGGTCAATCCTCAGACGGATGCGATGATGGAATCTTCGGTTTCGGCCTACGGTACGCTCTTTGCAGCAGATGATTTGTTTGTGGATAGCGTTTTGCGCTCTCACAACGGTCAGCATCGTGAAGGTCTCTTTACCGTGGCTCGCGCTGATACGCGCACTGACTTTGATATGGACATCGTCACGGGGCTTGTAGGCTCTACGCTAAACGCAATGGAAACACTGAGGTCGGTGGCTTCCTTGAAATGGGGCACGCCTCTTACGACACGATGGCCTATGCGAAGATTGGCGATGTCTTAGGGCTCGGTCGCCACAACTACGCGGGTATCGGTCTTTATGCGGATTATGGCACGTCAGTGGAAGGCTTGAAGTTGACGGGGTACCTGAAGGGTGGGGCATTCTCAAACCACTTGAACACCCAACTCGTTGGCCAGAAGGTGAAGTTTGACAACACGGGCGCTTATTGGGGCGTGCATTTGGGTACGCACTATGACTTCCAGTTAAGTAAGCTTCGTAGCCGTACGTTTGTTTCCTACTTTTATGATGGACTGCAGTCGTCTTCTTATGATGTGGCGGGTAGCGAAGCGATCGCTGGCGCGAGCTTTAAGTTCGATTCGCTCACCGCTCACCGTGTGCAGATTGGGAACCTCTTTGAGTATGACCACTCGGCCACGCTGTGCCCATACTTTGGTCTCACGTTTGAACAGGTTTTGAGCGCAGAGGCTAAAGGGACGGCCACGGATAGCAAGGGCTCGATGACGCTGCGTTCGAGTGATTTAGAAGGCTCAACAGGCATTATCTCGGCGGGTTGGACTTATCTGAACGAAGCACAAACCTTTGAATTTGAAGTGGGTGTGAATGGCTATATTGGCACTCGCCAGGGTGTTTCTGGCTAAGTTCAAGCCAACTGGGAGTTCTAACAAGTTTAGGACAATCTAGCCTTGTCCTAACTTCTCTAAACGCTCCCAACCGGGTTCGCCTGGTTGGGAGTTTTCTTTGGACAAAAAAGAAATAGGGTGCTAACCAGTTTCTCTAGAAGAGAGCGGTTAACACCCTATAAAAGCAAAAAGCCCGGCTGCATCTATGCCGAGCTTTTTCGCCTTGAAAACAGTCACTCGAATTACTTGAGCTTGGTTTCTTTGTAAACCACATGCTTACGAGCCACAGGGTCAAACTTCGAGATTTCCATCTTACCAGTAGAAGTCTTCTTGTTCTTCGTCGTGGTGTAGAAGTGACCAGTGCCGGCCGTAGATTCGAGCTTAATCTTTTCACGTGCGCCTTTCGCCATGGTGAACTCCTATTAGATTTCGCCGCGGGCGCGAAGGTCCGCTAACACAGCATCAATACCAATCTTATCAACCGTACGAAGGCCAGCCGTCGTCAAACGCAGACGAACCCAACGATTTTCGCTTTCAACCCAGAAACGGCGATACTGCAGATTGGGCATAAAACGACGCTTTGTTTTATTGTTCGCGTGCGAGACGTGATGGCCGACCATCGGCGCCTTACCGGTGACTTGACACACTCGTGCCATCTCTAACTCCAGTCAAAATTTGAATAAAACATCTCGCTGGCCAGTACCTCAAACTAGGTTTAAGGAAGCCACGCGAGCACAGAAAGAAAGAAATTATACGCTAAAAAGGTTCTCTATTTCCACTCGAAAGGACAAAAAAATGCCTTCGAGCTGATTTCCCCACAGTGTCAGTACAGGGAATCGCGAACATAGAAAATTTGAAGCGTGGAGCGCATTGTACCGATTTTTTCGCCCAATGTGTAGGATCGGCGCAACTTTTTTTCAAAAATTCTCACCTTTATTTCTTGGAAAACCTTCTCGTTAGGGCGATTGGCGCGACTGATACATCAAGAAAAAAGAGCTTAGCGTTGATCATAAGGACAAGCTAAAAGATCTCGGGTACAATCTTCGTGCATTCTTATTGAATCCCCATATAACAAACAACAAGACCCTTATGAAGATTTTGCTTGCTCAGCCCCGCGGTTTCTGCGCAGGTGTGACCCGTGCGATTGCGATTGTGGAGCGTGCGCTCTTGATTTATGGTGCGCCGATTTACGTGCGTCATGAAATCGTGCATAACCGTACGGTAGTGAACAATTTGCGTGAACGCGGTGCCGTTTTTGTGGAAGATCTCTCGGAAGTGCCAGCTGGCTCGACCGTGATCTTTTCTGCACACGGCGTGCCTCGCTCGGTTTCGGAAGAAGCCGCAAAGCGTGGCTTGCGTGTTTTCGATGCTACCTGCCCACTGGTAACGAAAGTGCACCGTGAAGTGGGTCGCATGCGTGAGCAGGGTCGTCGCATTTTGATGATTGGCCATGCGGGCCACCCAGAAGTGGAAGGCACAATGGGCCAGGTCAAAGACGGGATTGAGTTGATCGAGACGGTGGACGATATTAACAGTCTTCCCTATAACGATCAGGATAGCCTTGCCTACGTCACCCAGACGACGATCAGTGCGGACGACAGCCAGGGCATGATCGATGCGCTTTGTAAGCGCTTCCCACTCATTCATGAACCTAAGCAGCAGGATATTTGCTACGCCACGCAAAATCGCCAAGAAGCGGTGAAGCAGTTGGTGCGCGCAGGGGTGGATTTGGTGCTCGTGATTGGGTCTGTGACGAGCTCGAATTCGAACCGCTTGCGTGAAGTGGCAGAGCGTGAAGGGACGCGTGCTTACTTGGTCGACACGGCAGAGCACGTTGATCCCGCTTGGTTTGAAGGCGTGAAGAGCATTGGTGTGACCGCTGGCGCTTCCGCTCCTGAAGAACTCGTTCAAGGCGTGGTGAGCTACCTCGTCGAGAAATTCGGCGCAGAACCAGCTGTGGCCCTTGAAGGGGTAGAAGAGAATGTGGCTTTCCCGTTACCGAAGGGCCTTTGGGAAAGTGATTTAGAAGAAAGTAAACAGCACGGTTAAAAACGTTTTTTCTTGAAGAGAGTAGACTAAAAGGCATTCAAAAACTCTCGCGAGAAACTTTTGAAGGCGTCATGTCGGGAGGAGTGGGCATGGCGCTTTCTTGTTTTTAAGCGCTAATAGACAGAAGGAATGCAGAAAATGGCAAAAGAAAAACATCAAAGCTTAACGCCCGCCACGCAGTGGCTCAAACAGCACAAAGTGACGTTTGACGAACATTCTTATGAATATGAAGAGCACGGTGGCGCACTGCAGGCTGCCCGCGAATGCAATATGGATCCCCATCAAGTCGTGAAAACCCTCATCATGGAAGATGAGCACGCCAAACCTTTGGTGATTTTGATGCATGGGGACTGCGATGTATCCACGAAAAACTTGGCTCGCCAGATTGGCGTAAAGTCGATTTCGCCTTGTAAGCCTGAGCAGGCTCAGCGCAACTCTGGCTATATGGTCGGGGGCACGAGCCCCTTTGGGACGCGTAAGCAGATGCCCATTTACGTAGAAAAGACGATCCTCGACTTTGACCACATCATTATTAATGGCGGTCGTCGAGGCTACCAAGTGGGGATTGATCCCAAGGTGTTGGTCGACATCCTGGGTGCTAAGCCCGTGGAATGCGCAATTGCGAAGTCCTAATCCACTCTCAAATCTTAAAACACAAAAGCCCGCACTTCATCAGTACGGGCTTTTGTCGTTTTGGAGTCGTACGCCTTTAGAGCGTTTCCAGTCCCCAACGAGGACGCACCCCAAAGGCGCGATTTTGGCGAAGCGCTTCACGCTCTTTTTCACTCATCGCCTCGTAGCGAGCAAGCCCCGCGGCAGCGATCATCGCGCCATTATCGGTACAAAGACGCATCGGCGGGAAGAAAATCGTGCCACGACGGTGTTCCACTTCCTGCGTTAAACGCGCACGAAGTTGCTTATTGGCGGAAACGCCCCCAGCCACTACCACGTTTTTAAGCCCCGTTTGCTTCATCGCTTTAATGACCTTAGCTGCGAGCACATCGGTAACCGCATCGACAAAGCCGCGCGCCAAATCGCGGCGGAATTGTTCATCGTTAACATCTTCTGCTTGGTGCACCGCGGTGAGAACACTCGTCTTGAGCCCAGAAAAACTCATATCGAGGTTGGGGGAGTGCATCATTGGGCGCGCGAGTTCAATCGCGCCTGGGCGACCTTCCTCAGCCAAGGCGGAGACGCCAGGACCACCTGGATAAGGAATTCCTAAAAGCTGAGCCGTCTTATCAAAGGCTTCCCCTGCAGCGTCATCCAACGTCTGGCCCAAAATTTCGTAGGAGCCAAAGTGATCAACGCGCATCAGCTGCGTGTGCCCGCCCGAGACGAGTACCGCCAAGAAAGGAAATTCTGGCGCGGGCGTTGCTAGGCGTGCCGCTAAGAGGTGACCTTCTAAGTGATGAATCCCAAGGACTGGTACATCAAGTGCCCAGCCGAGTGCATGCGCAACGCAGTTCCCAACGAGCAGCGCCCCCGCGAGCCCTGGACCCTCAGTGACGGCAATCGCGTCGATATCTTCACGACGTTTATTCACTTTAGAGAGCACTTCGTCCAAAAGCACAATCGTGCGACGAATATGGTCGCGACTTGCTAACTCAGGGACCACACCACCATAAGCACGATGCATGTCGATTTGAGAGTGAAGTGCGTCAGCGAGGAGCCCCTCCGTGTCAGAGATGAGCGCAACGCCTGTTTCGTCACAAGAGGATTCAATACCTAAGACCAGCATAAAAAGGATTTCAGGGAAAAAATAAAAAGGAACTTCTCATTTTAACACTCGCGGGAGAGCTCGTTAAAGTGAAGCAAAGGGGTGAAGTGGAGAAGAGACGTAGAGAGGAATGAAAAAAATTGCCCCTTCCTATTGATAAGTGCACCCAATTTGTGAGAAAATGCGCTCTTTGCTTACCTCGCAATGTACTCAAAGACTGCGTCAAGAGTACCTCTGACGAGGCTTGCTCTCATTGGTCTTGTCCCGGAACCAGACGTGAGAGTTGATTAGTTTTTCCGGGTCATCACATTTTTTTACTGAGGTTAGGTGACTAATGCCTACTATCCGCGTTAAAGAAAACGAACCGTTTGAAGTTGCTCTTCGCCGCTTCAAGCGCACCATCGAAAAGTCTGGTCTTCTTACCGAATTGCGCGCTCGCGAATTCTACGAAAAGCCCACCGCTGAACGTAAGCGTAAGAAGGCTGCTGCTGTTAAGCGTCACTACAAGCGCTTGCGCAGCATGATGCTCCCGAAGAAGCTCTACTAATTTCGTTTAGTAGTGCCCCTCTTTGCTAAGAGGGCGCATCACAGAGCCCGAGCTAGATTTATCGTGCTAGCTCAAGGTTGACTCTCCTCGAGAAGAGGTCTGAGTTCAACAAAGAATTTAAGACAATTTACCCTCACGAAGGATGGTGATGATTAAGGACAGAATCCGCGAAGATATGAAAACTGCCATGCGTTCGCATGATGCGACTAGTCTGAGCACGATTCGCTTGCTCCTTGCCGCGATTAAGCAGCGTGAGGTCGACGAACAAATTGACGCCGACGATGCTATCGTGCTGCAAGTGATTGCGAAAATGGTGAAGCAACGTCGTGACTCCGTTGAGCAGTATGTAAGTGGTGGTCGTCAGGACCTCGCTGACAAAGAAGCTGCTGAAATCAAGGTTCTCGAAGGCTATTTGCCTAAGGGCTTGAGCGACGAAGAAGTGAACGCAGTGATTGATGCTGCGATCGCTGAAGTCGGACAGACGGGGATGGCCGCTATGGGCAAAGTCATGGGCTTGGTCAAAGCTAAGGTTGCCGGACGTGCAGACTTAGGGAAGGTCAGTGCCTTGGTGAAAGCCCGCTTGACGGCTTAAACTGCGTCACGCCGATCTCATATCTGTTCGCGGGTGCCGTTTATAGACGACACACAATAACGCAGAGATGCCGCTTTGGGAAACGCTCCTGAAGCGGCTTCTTCCTTTTTGGAAGACGCGAAAAGTTTTCCTATCGGGTTTTTGCGTCTAGTAAAGATTCTTCTGGATGACTATCCTTAACTTTGACCAAGTCGTCCATCTTCACTAAAATACAAAGTTCCACTTTTTTCGAGATTCACCAAAAAGGGCCCAGGGCATGATTCCAGAGGGATTTATTACGAATTTGCTTGATCGAGCTGATATTGCCGACGTGGTTGGCCGTTATGTTCCGCTCAAGAAGGCAGGGCGTAACTTGATGGCATGCTGTCCGTTTCATAAGGAAAAGACACCGTCTTTTTCGGTGAGTCCCACCAAACAGATCTATAAGTGCTTTGGTTGCGGTGCTTCGGGGAACGCTATTGGCTTTGTGATGGCCTATGAAGGCGTGGAATTCCCTGACGCGGTGCGTAAGCTTGCGGGCTTCTATGGGATGCAGGTCCCTGAAGACCAGTCGCCTGCTAAAGTGCGTCAGCGAGACAAAGCACGCACGCTCACCGACTACATGGGTGAGGCGGCAGCCTTCTATACAAAGTCGCTCGCGCAGTCTCCTCGTGCGATTGATTACCTCAAAAACCGCGCCATTCTTTCCGAAACAGCACAGCGCTTTGGCTTGGGGTATTCGCCAGACGAGTGGCACTCTCTTAAAGGGCTTTTTGGCGGCCGATATAGCGACAAGGCACTCGAAGAGTGTGGTCTTGTGAATGTGAAAAACGACCGCCGCTACGATGCGTTTCGCGGTCGCATTATGTACCCGATTCGCAATTCCAAAGGTCTGGTGATTGGCTTTGGCGCGCGCACCATGAATGGTGACGAACAGCCTAAGTACTTAAATAGCCCAGAAACCCCGATTTATCACAAGGGGAGTGAGCTCTATGGGCTCTACGAAGGGCGCGATGCGATTCATCAGAAGGGGCGCGCCATCGTCTGCGAAGGCTATATGGATGTGATTCAGCTCTCGCAAGCTGGGTTCACAGAAGCTGTGGCGGCCTTAGGCACTTCGATTACCACTGAGCACGTTCATAAACTCTTTAAGTTAGCCGACAACGTCTACTTCTCCTTTGACGGGGATAGTGCAGGGCGAAAGGCGGCTCGTCGTGCGCTCGAAGCTACGCTCCCAGTGATCACGGATATTCAAAAAGCGGGCTTTATTTTGCTCCCGCCTGAGCACGATCCAGATAGCTTGATTAAGGCAGAGGGTCCTCAGGCTTATGAAGATCAGATTCAGAAGGCCTATACGCTCACAAACTTCCTAAGACTTATCCTCGTGCAGGGGAAGGAACTTCAGTACGCAGAAGAGCGCGCCAAGATTGTGGCAGAAGCTAAGCCCTTGGTGCTCTCGATGCAAAAGGCCCCAGTATTGCAGCTCACGGTGATTAAAGAGATTGCGGGGATTACGCGCTTAAGCGCTGATGAAATCCAGCGCCAGTATGGCTTGATGCCTGCGGCACCGCATCCCGTACAAACGACCCGCACGTGGGGTCGTGGGGAAAATAATCGCTACGCTTCCAACTACCCAGGGCGCCGCGAAGCACGTGTGCGTGTGAAAGATATCCGCGAGCGTATGCTCCAGTGCTTTCTCTCCTTCCCAGAGTTGCTCTCAACCTATAGCCACCAGATTGAAGAAGAATTTTTGAATACTGAAAATCCCATTGCGCAGAGCATTGTCGAACTCTGGCAGCTCTCTGTGGATGAAGATGGGCGAGCGGTGCAGTCAACGGCAACGCTCCTTGAAAAAATCAAGGATCTTTCGTCTTTTGACTACTTGAAGCGCTTATTGAACGAAGAGCTCCTTCTTGATACGCCACGCGAAACGGCAACGCTCGAAGTGCGTCGAGCGTTCCTAGACTTAGAGCTTGAGCGCGTGAATGCTCGCTTAGACGAGTGTGCCTATATGGGCAACTGTGATTTTGAAGTGGTGCGTCCCCTGATGCAGCGGCGCGATGAACTTCGCCGTCAGGTGAAGGAGCTGGCAGAAAATGAGCGCAACTATCGCTTCCAGGTCGATGCGCGGGCGCGTTGGGAAATGCAAGAAAAGCTTGCCCGAAAGAATGCGAAGAAAGAACCCACAGCCCTTTCCACCAACCCCATTGTGCGTAGTCTGCAAGAGCACTTGCGTGGGGTGAAGGCTGAAGAGGACAAAGCGCCAGCAGAGCCAAGTGCAACCCCAGTGCAAACGCCCACTCAAAGTACTGCACCCAAAGTGACTTCACAAAACCAAGCGCGAGCAGCTCTAGACGCGCTCAAGACGCGTAGCGCGAAAGCGGCAAGCGTTGCTAGTGCGGGTGTTGCTAGTGCGCCTGCCTGGGAAGAGATTCCCGCTGCAGATGAGCCCGACCTCTCGGGCGCAACAGCGGCAGAGCTCCCCGACGAGCTCGCCCAAGCCCACGAGGATATTCCTTGGGACGATGCGGCCATCGAAGCCCCAGCTGATGATGACGATGGGGAATACGTCTTTGAGGAAGAAATTTCTGGTGACGAACAATAAGCGAAAAAGCACTTAGTGCAAGAAGAAAAGAGGCGAAACGCTTCTCCTAGAGAGAACGGAATCGCCTCTTTTCTTTTTCTTAGCCACAATTTGAAAAAATCGCCTGCCAAAGTAGGCAAAAACCTAGGTACAATCCAATATATTCAAGAAAAAGACGCTGCCGAGAGGTTGCTTCGTGACGCAAACCTTTGGGCGTCTTTTTGTTTTTTGTGTGATTTATTCAAAAAAGATTGATTGGAGACAGATTCATGACTTTGGGAAAAACACTCACTGTGGTTCTCGTGGGCGCCGCTAGCGCATTGGTTAGCACTGCTAACGCCGAAGCCCTTCGTATTGGTGCCTTGCCAGCGGCTGACTCGATTGTGCTCTATGTCGCGCAAGATAAAGGCTTTTTCAAGGAAGCGGGGCTCGATGTGGAAATTATTCCTTTTAAGTCTGCGCTCGAAATTGGCGCTGCGATGCGTGCCAAGAAGTTGGATGGGCACTTTGGCGACTTGATGAATGTCTTCTCTCAAAATGAACATGGTGTGCCCCAGGCTGTGATTTTGACGACAACGCACACTTCGCCCGAGCAGCGTAACTTCGCCTTTGTCACGTCTCCCAAAGCAGCGGCCGACATTAAGTCGTTGGCTGATTTGAAGAAAACCGATACCGCGATGAGTTCTGCCACCATCATCGACTATTTGCTCGATCGAATGAGCGAAGAGCAAAAGTTCCCTGCAGATGCTTTAAATCGCGTGGAAGTGAAGCAAATCCCGATTCGTCTTCAGATGCTTCTTTCGGGCCAAACCCCGACCGCTCTTTTACCAGAACCCCTGGTGAGCGTGGTGGAAGCCAAGGGTGGCCGTGTGATTTGGGATGACCGCAATTTAAATGAAACGCAGGCTGTGGTCGCCCTTCGCAAAGAAGCGCTGACGGAAGCGAACGTGAAGGGTATCCGCGCCGCAGTGGCTAAAGCCGCGCAGGTGGTGGAAGCCTCGCCTGATGAATACCGCGCTGTGATGGTGGAAAAGGGTTTGTTGCCTAAGCCCGTGGCGCAGAACTATAAGATGCTTCGCTTCTCGTTCTTTAAGACTGCGGACGGTCTGCCGCCTTTGCCCACAGAAGTGGAAGTAAAGCGCGTTAGCGAGTGGATGATCGCGCACAAGATGTTAAAGAACATTCCTGCGTACAGCGAAGTCATCGTAAAATAATAGGTTAGGGGAAGGATTCAGTTTTCCTTCCCCCCACTTTTAAGAAGGATAAAGAAAGCCGTGCTGGCGCAAGAGAAAATGGAAGGTCTTGCTCTTGAGGTAGATTCCCTCACTGTGGGCTACGAAGGACAATCGGTCCTGGGACCTTTGAGTTTTAACCTTCCACAAGGAGGATCCTTAGCCGTGATTGGCGAGTCGGGTTGTGGTAAGTCCACGCTCCTCACCACACTCGCGGGTTTGCATCCTGCCCTGGGCGGCACGGTACTCTGGCGCGATCGCGAGGAAACGGTGTCTCTAGAAGAGCACCGTACTAGCTTTGTTTGGCAGCGCTTGGGGCTTTTCCCTTGGAAGCGCGTCAAAGAAAATCTCCTTCTTCCGCTCAAACTTCACCCTGAGATTTGCCCCGTGGAAGAGCGGGGAAGTCGTATTGCGCAGATGGTCTCGCACTTAGGGCTCACGGGTTTAGAGAGCCGCTTCCCTGCACAGCTCTCAGGCGGGCAGAGTCAGCGCTTGGCGCTTGGCCGTTCGCTCATTTCTCACCCAGAAGTGCTCTTTATGGACGAGCCTTTTTCCGCCTTGGATGCCCTTCTTCGTGAACGCCTGCAAGACCACTTGGCACAATTGCGTCGCACACACTCAGGCACCATTGTCTTTGTGACGCACGACATTCGTGAAGCGGTCTTTTTGGGCTCACACATCTTGATGCTTTTCCCTAAGAGCTATGGGAAAGTGCCACAGGTTTTCGCTAACCCCGCGTTTTCTTTTGCGCATGGGGCAGCGGATCGCGACACGGCGCTCTTTGATGAAACCGTGCGCCAAGTCCACCACGACTTAATGACGAGCGGAGGGACAAAATGATGCTCTTGATCCGCTACGCGTTTGGGCTTTGCGTGATTGGACTGCTCTGGCAGATGGGCTCTTGGTCAATGGGCGAAGAGCTTTTGCCTAACGTTTTCGCGACACTTAATGCCTTCTGGGAAGCGCTCCAAACCGCCTCTTTCTGGGAAGCCGTGGGGGTGAGTACCTCGCGTTTAGCGATTGGGCTTTTTACCGCGATTGCGGTCTCTTTCCCCTTGGGGCTTTGGATGGGACACTGTCCTAAGGCCGATAAGGTCTTGAGTCCACTACTTTTTATCACGTTCCCGCTCCCGAAGATCGTGCTCTTGCCAGTCTTCTTTACGCTGGTGGGCTTAGGGGACGCGTCTCGCATTTTGTTGATCGGTTTAACTGTGGGCTACCAAGTGCTCGTCATTATGCGTGACGAGGCGCTTAACTTGGATCCCGCCTACATGAAGGCCTTCCGTTCCATGGGCGGCACATACTGTCAGGCGATCTGGCACGTTTATGTGCCAGCTGCGCTCCCAGCACTTTTCACCTCTCTCAAAGTCGCCGCAGGGACTGCGATGGCCGTGCTCTTTTTGGCAGAAAGCTATGCAACGACCTCTGGCTTAGGCTACCTCATCATGGATGCCTGGGGCTTGGGGGACGTGCTCAACATGTTTGTCGCCATTCTGGGGATGAGTCTTTTGGGACTCGCGCTCTATGGACTTATTGCCCTTGCTGAACGACTTTTCTGCCCGTGGATCGTTCGTGGCAAACGCCAGTTTTAGACCAAGCACCTAGCTTCTCACTTTGGACAAAAACCTCCTTTTGTTGCTCAAAATTTGAGCAAAATGCAATTTTTTTGATTTTTCTATTAGGACTTCCCATTAGAGGGCTAACCGTTTTTATTCCAAATATGGCAAAATTTCCTAACCACATCGGAAAAATTTGTCAAGTAGCTCCCTCAAACTTTTTTGCGTCATTGATTGCGAGCCCTCTAGCAGTACTTCTTCCCTAGGGAGGGGAAGAGTTAAGGGAGGGAAAAGATGACAGAGGGAGACCTCTCATTGCGGCAAGTCGTTGAGAGGGCTTTGGGGAAATTTCTCAAATAGGCGTATAGTTAAGGATACTCACTCCTCGTGGAGCACCTTTAAGTCGAGCGGGCAGACATTCATTAGAGTGGGGAAAGAACTTAGATTAACGAAGCGAATCTCCGTTAAGAGGATACCTTTGCTGTTCATTTTTTACATTTTGTGGAAAGTGAAGAGCAAAGATTTTGCGTATTAAGTCCACCATCGGGCAAGGTTGATCGAGAAGCGATCGTGCATTTTTCAAGACGACACTTCACTTCAGCCAGATGATGAGTGGCAGGATTATTCGCTTGCAATTTCGTGCGTCCCTCAACGTGTAGGGACTTCTGGCGATTATTGAGGTAGGTATGGCTGAAAAAAAGAAATCGACGAGTAAAGTGAAGACCAATGCGGCAGCAGCCCCCAAAGCTGCGAAGACCGCTTCTTCGCCTAAGAAGTCGACTCGTGGAGCAACCAAGAAGGCTGCAGCAGAAACGACGATTAAAACTTCGGGTTTGACGTTGTCGGTGGAAACTGTAGAACCTAAGAGCACCCGCAAAGCCTCGAAAAAGGCTGCGGAAGTGACAAAGAAAGAGGCAAAGAGCCGCGCTACGAAGGCAACGCCTGCAGTGGCAGAAAAGCCTGCGAAGGCTGCCGCTAAAACAAAGGCACCGGCAAAGGCCGCTCCCAAAGCATCTGCAAAGGCACCAGCCAAGGCCAAGGCGACCAAAGCCGTGAAGGCAGAAGTGGTTGCTGAAAAGCCAGCAGCGAAAAAAGCTGCCCCCAGGAAAGCCGAAGCGAAAAAAGCTGAAGTGAAAAAGGCAGCTGTAAAGCCCGCCGCTAAGACAACGGCGAAGGCTGCTCCTAAAGTCGCTGCTAAGACAGCTAAAGCGACCAAAGCACCTGCTAAGCCTACTCAAAAAACGGAAGAAAAGCCCGCAGCAGCAAAGCCCGCTGCTCGCATTGCGAAAGCCGCTCCCGCCGCCAAAACGACGAAAAAAGCCGCTACGGAAGTGAAAGCGACGAAAGCAACTAAAGCCGCTAAAGCTGAAAAAGCGCCTGCAGAAACCTCTGCCGCCAAGGCGCCTAAGAGTCGTGCTCGCAAAACGACTGAAGAAAAGGCTGCCGCCACAGCTGTTGAAGCCGTGAAGGCAGAAGCCCCTGCCACGCCCGCGAAAGCAGAAAAGAAATCTCGCAAGAAAGCCGATGTGAAGGTCGAAGAAGTCCTTGTGGCTCCCGCCAAGGAAGAAGCGCCTAAAGCTACTGCTAAGCGTCGCTCTGCCAAAGCTAAAGCGGTGGAAGAAGTTGAAGTCACCGTGCCCGCCGAAAAAGTGAAGGCAAAGCGCAAGGCTAAGGCTGAACCCGCTCAAGCAGTTGTGGAAGAAGCGCCCGCTGAAGTTGCGCCCAAAAAGCGCGCTCGCAAAAAGGCCGCAGTAAAGGTTGAAGAACCCGCTCCCGAAGTAGTGGCGTCAACCGAAGAGGCCGCGCCCAAGAAAGCTCGCCGTTCTCGCAAAAAGGCAGAAGTTGAAGCGACTACGGCCCCTGCCGAGGCCGTTGTTGCGGAAAAGCCGGCTGAAAAAGCTGAAGAAAAGGTTGCAGAAGAAAAGCCTGCCACCAAAGAGAAAAAGCCCAAAAAGGAACGTAAGCCCAAAGCGACGAAGCCCGCAAAGTCTTCTGGGAAAAAGAAACCCGCTCGCTCTGAAGAGGACGAGGAAGATGATGATTTAGCCGAATTCGATGATGACGGAGACGGCGGCGACTTCTTGATCGACGATGATGACGATGGGGACTTTGAGGATATTCCCGATATCGATGATATCGACGATATTGACGAAGACGAGGGCGAAGATGATTCTTCTGAGGAAGAAGAAAACGATGAGCCCACGCCTCGCAAGCGTTCCCGTCGTAGCAAGAAAAAAGACGCTAAGGCGCTTTTAGGTGGCTACGGCACGCAGGAAGAAAGTAACGAAGACCGTCGCACGAAGCTCTATGAATTGATTCGCATGGGGCGTGAACGTGGCTACGTGACCTACGGGGAAATTAACGACAACTTGCCCACGAGCTTGGTCGACGATGATGCCATCGAATCGATCGTGCAGATTTTGGGTAACTTGAATATTCCAGTCTTCGAAACCACGCCTGACGATGATACGTTAGCGATGTTGGGTTCGGACTCGGTCGCAAGTGAAGACGATGCGGATGCAGAAGTCGAAGCTGCATACTCCACGGTCGATAGCGAATTTGGTCGTACCACGGACCCGGTGCGCATTTATATGCGTGAAATGGGCTCGGTGGAACTCTTAAAGCGCGAAGACGAAATCGAAATCAGTAAGCGTATTGAAGACGGTTTGAAGCACATGGTTTTGGCTATCTCTCGCTGCCCGGTAACGGTTGCCGCGATTGTGGAGTCTAGCCATGACATTCGTGATGGCGCTACGCCTATTGACGATGTGGTCGACGGGATTGTGACGACGGACGACATGGGTAACGTTGTGGGGCATAACGAAGACGAAACCGATATGGGCGCGTCTGCTATGACCGCGGGTCAGCTCGAAGTTTTGCGCGACAAGAGTTTGGAAATCTTTGATCGCGTGGAAGAAAAGTTGAAGGCTCTTCGTGAATTGGCTGAAAAAGACGGCTACGAAGCGAAGTCCCTTGACCCGATTAAGGATGATATTCAGCAAGAATTGATGAGCGTGCGCTTTACCGCTAAGGCTGCTGATAAGCTCTGCGAAGTATTGCGCGCTACTGTAGAAGAAATTCGCGTTTATCAGAAGACCCTTTACGACGAAATGGTTCGCCGTATTGGGATTGATCGCAAGTGGTTTATTGAACACTTTGAAGCACAAGCCTCTGATGCGTCTTGGTTTGACACCGCGGTGAAGGAATTCCCGCAGCACCAAGAAAAGCTAGAATTTGTGCGTGCTACGGCCCTTGAAGCCATTCGCCAAGTGGGCGAAATTGAAAAGCGCTGCTCGATGCGCGTCAAAGAAGTCTTTGAAATCTACCGCCAGATGACCGCTGGTGAAGCGCAGGCTCGTAACGCAAAGCGTGAAATGACGGAAGCTAACTTGCGTCTCGTGATTTCCATCGCGAAGAAGTACACCAATCGCGGTTTGCAGTTCTTGGATTTGATTCAGGAAGGGAACGTCGGTTTGATGAAGGCCGTAGACAAGTTTGAATACCGTCGTGGTTATAAGTTCTCGACCTATGCCACCTGGTGGATTCGTCAGGCTATTACGCGCTCGATCGCGGACCAGGCTCGTACGATTCGTATTCCGGTGCATATGATTGAAACGATCAACCGCATGAACCGCATCACGCGCCAAGTGTTGCAGGAAACGGGTGTGGAACCTGATTCCCGCCGCTTAGCTGAAATGATGGAAATGCCAGAAGATAAGATCCTCAAGATTATGAAGATCTCCAAGGAACCGATTTCGATGGAAACGCCGATCGGGGACGATGATGATTCGCACTTGGGTGATTTCTTAGAGGACACGCAGACGGAATTGCCTTCTGAAGCCATCCACAGCACCTCGCTGCAAGAAACCGTGCATCAGGTCTTGGATAGCTTGTCGCCACGCGAAGCGAAGGTGCTCCGTATGCGCTTTGGTATTGAAATGCAGTCAGACCATACGCTCGAAGAAGTGGGCAAACAGTTTGATGTGACGCGTGAACGTATTCGTCAAATCGAAACGAAGGCGTTGCGTAAACTCCGCCATCCATCTCGTGCTGATAAGCTCAAGAGCTTTATCGTGCCAGATCACAAAGATTAATGTGACTGCTTAACGGCTTTGAAACCCGGATCGAGTCCTCAGAGATTCATCCGGGTTTTTCTTATTATGAGTTGAAGCTATGTGCCACAAGGCTGGGCGCGAAATGCCAAAGAAAAGGCTTTAAAAAGAAAATCTCAAGCTTGCTTTTTAGGGGCTTTTGTGGTAGTGTAAATTCCTTTTCTGCTCCATAACAACTCTTCCTTTTTCAACACCTTTGACTAGCACGCTGAGCATGGGGAACATGCTAGTGGGGCGAGGTATTGCTCCGGAAAAATAGGCTACGTCGGTGTCAAGAGAAGCGGTTAAGAGTAGGGGTGAGAAAGAAAAAGAATGAATATGGTTCGTTCAGGTTTGTTGAGTTTCGGATGAAAGGAACGATAAACGAGCGTCGCTACCAGGCCAACGATAGTGCAGAGAAAACATTCCTCGATGATGAATGAGGAAAACGATGGGCCAAAGGGTAGGCAGACGCAGATTCTTACCGAAACACTTCAAAAAGGTGACTTGAGCGGAAACGTAAAGTTATAGAGAGCAATCGCCTTCTTTTCTAGCCAAAGAGTTGTAGTGCTAGGGAGCTGTGCGATTGATTGTGGATTCTGGGAACAAGTATGAAAACTCACGACGAGGATTTCGACGGCGAATTGGACGACGACGAAAATACTGATGATGAGGCGCTGGAGCTTGAGGCTTGGGAGGAAGATTCCGAAGCTGAAGGCAGTGACGGTCATCATGCACAAGACGCAACCGGGAACGGTTACGGTTCCTTAGTCCGCTTGGGACGTTCGCGCGGTTGGGTGACGGTCGAAGATATTAACGACCATTTGCCCGAAAGTGCCGTGCGTACTGCTGAAAATCTGCAGGAAATTACCGAAACGCTGGCACGCTTCTCGATTCGCGTTTTTGAAGCGCCGCCAGATGAAGATGATTTGTTGCTCGTTGGTAACGAAGCCGATGACGGTGAAGATATTGACGACGATGATGCAGCAACGATGTTGACGCCGGAAGAGTCCGCAGGGCTCTCCAAGGATCCGTTGCGCTCTTATTTGCGTGGCGTGGGCTCGCATAAGCTCTTGACGCGCGCAGGCGAAATTGAAGTCGCCAAGTCGATCGAAATGTACACGGGTAAGTTGGTGACAACGCTCCTTCACTACCCGATGGCCGTGCAAGAATTAGCCAAGATCGCAAAAACGCTTGAAGACACTTCGGTGCCTGTCGATAACTTAGTTGACGGCTTCACGGACAATAACGTGGAAGACCTTTCTTCTGAGGACGAAAACGACAACGGTAACGAGGATATCTCGACCGATATCGGTGCAGCCGCTATGACGGTTGAGCAGCTTGAAGAAATGCGTACTCGCGTGTTAGCGATGTTTGCTGAAAGCGAAAAAGAGCTCGCTAAGATTGCCAAGATCTACCGCGATCCGAAGTCGGAAAAAGCCTACGAAAAGGCATGCGACAAGATCGTGGGAACCTTGGGCGCGACTCGCTTCTCGGTGAAAGTCGTCACACAAATCAGTAGCCTTATCACGGATACGATGGACTTGGTGACGCAGAGCTTGAAGCGTATGCGCGCGGTGTTGGTGAACCAATGCAATGTGCCCGCGGCTGACGCACTCAAGATGATCAACGAGGACGATCCTGTTGTTGAAGGCTACTTTGAGGCGAAGATTAAGTTGGGTAAGCCATGGGCAGAAGCCATGGAGCGCAACTTAGGCATTCTTCTTGAAGAACAAAAGACATTGCGCGCTCTCGAAGAGCGCACGATGATGCCTGTGAAGCGCATGCGTGAATTGACTCGCCAGTTAAAGCTTGCTCAGACGAACCTGATGCAAGCCAAGGCTCGCATGATTGAAGCCAATTTGCGTTTGGTGATCTCCATTGCCAAGGGTTACGTGAATCGTGGTCTCGCGATGACGGACTTGATTCAGGAAGGGAACCTCGGGCTCATGAAGGCGGTGGACAAGTTTGAATACCGTCGTGGCTATAAGTTCTCGACCTACGCGACCTGGTGGGTTCGCCAGTCTGTGACGCGTGCTGTGGCTGACTTTGGCAATACGATTCGTATTCCGGTGCATATGACCGAGTCCTACAACAAGATTCGCCGCCACAAGCAGCACTTCTTGCAGGAACACGGTCGTCAGCCTACCGAGCAAGAACTCTCGGTGATGGCCGACTTGCCGCTTCCCAAGGTGCAGCTCTTGACGCAGGCAATGCGCGGTGTAGAAAGTATCGATGCACCGATCGGTGACGATGAAGACGCAACGAAGCTTGACTTTGTGCGTGGTGATGAACACGACGATCCAAGCATTGCTTTCCAAGACCAGTCGATGGTTGAGTGCGTTAAGAAGTCGCTCGATGAGTTGGCGCCGCGTGAAGCACAAGTTTTGCGTTTACGCTACGGGATTGGTACCAATAAGGATCACACGCTCGAAGAAGTGGGTCACGCTTTAGGGCTCACCCGCGAACGTGTGCGTCAGATTGAGTCCGCTGCCGTGCGTAAATTGCGCCAGCCTGACTTCCAGGAACGTCTGCGCGACTATTTGTTGGAAGATTAATTTCGCTTAGGCAGTCAAACCTTCCATTTTCTCCAGAGAGATAGCCATTTCGCTATCTCTTTGGCGTTTTTGGAGCGTGTTTTTTGCAATTCCTTAAAAACTCTGTAGAATTAGTGTTCCTCCGTACCGATTTTTGAGCGAAAAAACTTCCCATTTTGGTGCTCAAATCAGCTATTTTGTCGCGTGAAACGCACGACGCCCAAATACTTTGTACAATAAGAGACTTGTGTGGGCCTGTAGCCAAGTTGGTTAAGGCACCGGACTCATAATCTGGCTATCCTGGGTTCAAGTCCCAGCGGGCCCACCAAAGCTTTTTTCAGTGTTAATCGCGTCAAGAGCGCCTTACAAGCCCTCTTTGCGCGACAGCTCTCTAGTAAGACCGCATATAGCATGTCCTCGTTTACCGATTTCAATTTAGACGCTCGTATTCTTTCCGCCATTGCCAAGATGGGCTATGAGAAGCCTACGCCGATTCAGGAACAAGCCATTCCTGTGGTGATGCAAGGCGGCGATGTGATGGGAGCGGCTCAGACTGGAACAGGGAAAACGGCAGGTTTTGGTCTCCCGCTGATTGCTCGCGTGTTGCCCAAAGCGAATACGTCGGTTTCTCCTGCTCGTCACCCCGTGCGTGCGCTCATTTTGACGCCGACGCGTGAACTTGCCGACCAGGTCTCTGAAAACCTCACGAAGTACGCCTCTGAAACGCCACTGCGCGTGGGTGTTGTTTACGGTGGGGTGGACGCTCGTCCTCAGGCCGATATGCTAAGAGCTGGGGTAGAAATCTTGACGGCAACACCAGGGCGTTTGCTCGACCATCTCGAGCAACGTGCCACCTCGCTCTCTCAAGTGGAAGTGGTGGTGCTTGACGAAGCTGACCGCATGCTCGATATGGGCTTTTTGCCCGATATCACGCGCATTCTCCAGCACTTGCCCGCCTCGCGCCAGAGCTTGATGTTCTCGGCCACTTTCTCGCCCGAAATCGCTAAGCTCGCGAAGTCTTTCTTAAAGCCCAATCCTGCTGTGATTGAAGTGACCGTGCAAAACCGTACGGCAGACACGGTGACTCAGAAGGTCTATCGTGTGAACGATCGTGAAAAGACAGACGTCTTGATCGATATTTTGAAGCATCACGGTGAGGGCGACACGCCCATGGAACAGGTCTTGGTCTTTGTGAATGCAAAGATCACCTGTCGCCGTCTTTCTCGCACCTTGGAGCGCGTTGGGATCAACACCGATGCAATTCACGGGGACAAGACTCAGGAAGAACGTCAGGCCGCGCTTGACGGCTTTAAGAGTGGGGCGATTCATGTCCTCGTGGCGACGGATGTGGCAGCACGAGGTTTAGATATCAAAGAGCTCCCCTACGTGATTAACTACGATGTGCCCTTTAATGCCGAAGACTACGTACACCGCATTGGTCGTACGGGTCGCGCAGGGCAGCATGGTTTAGCGGTGATGCTCACCATAAACGATGATGCGCGTTTGGTGGAAGCCGTTGAAAAATTGACGCATCAGACTTTTGAAGTCGAAGAGATGCGCCCACTTTCTCGCCACTCTCGTTTGCGTCAGCGCCGTGGTCAGAGCGAAGAGTATCAGGAACGCTACGATACGCCTGAAGAAGAACGCTACGCTCGTGAACGCGCTCGCGCCTATGTGGCGCCTAGCCAGCGTCATCGCGATCCGATCTTCACGAACCCGTATCGTGAGTCTGGCACGGCTCATAAGCAAGAAGATTCGCTCAAGGTGTTTGAACGCGATCGTAAGCCTCGTCAGGTGGCAGTGCTCTTAGGCGGTTTGCGTTTCCCACCGCGTTGGACGCCTCCTGCGGAAAAGACTCTCGCAGAAGCGCCTACAGATGATGGTCAAAACACCAACATCTAAGATATTTCTCCTAGGGTTGATCAACTAATTAGGGTTTTTACGCCCTTGACCTCTTGCAAAATCGTTTTTGACGATATAAACTTTACCTCAGGCATGAAGAAGTGGACGTCATAGTCCCCGCCAACCTACCGAAAACCCGGCAAGGTGGAGACTCCCGAGGGGAGTCATGTGGTCTTAGTTGAGACAATCCAAATGGTTTGCGTATAACCTCTCGGTACTGTTGTCTCGAGAGGTTTTTTGTTATCTAAATTTTGTGATGCAAAAAGTTTATCGAATTTTGATATTCGATTGCATCATGCTACTAACAGGAGAAAGTGTTATGTCGCACCGTTTAACAATCAAGGGTCAAGTTACCATTCCTAAGGAAATCCGTGATCTCTTGGGCTTGCAAGAAGGCAACTCTAGCGTGGAATTTATCGTCGGTGACGATGGTCGCGTCACGGTTCGTAAGGCTAGCGCTGAAGCTGAAAAGGCTCGTCATCCTTCCGCTACGTTGAAGACTCGTCGTGCTGTGTCTGTGTCGGCTCCGCGTATGGTTCGTCACGTTGATAGCGTTATCCCGACGCGTCGCCCCACTGGTGGTGTTTTGGCTCTCTTGGCCGGAGGCTTCTAACCATGTTGGTTGTGTGTTATGAAAACCGCTACGCTCGAATGTGTAGCTCGATGGCAAAGCAGACGATGAGTCGAATGCGAATGTGTTGTTGTTCGTGTAAGAACGCTCGAATGTGTTCGATGGCGAATAAGAAAACGGCGAACTGAGTTAATCAGATTTCGCCGTTTTTTTTATGCGTCTTTAGCACGTGAGAAATGCTCTTTGGTTTTCTATTGGTATCAGGGTTTACTCTAATACTTTTTTTCAGACCAATACCTCACCTCCCCCAGTTACGCCTTTTAGGGCAATGGTATCTTTTTCAAAACTTTCTTCATCGATAAGACCATTCTTCTCTTCCTTCTCCCAGAAGACTTTCCTATCAAGCTCATTTTTATTTGTCTCTTTTTGAGAGTACTAATAGCGCGAAGCTCTTCTCAAGCGAAATTTCGTCTTGCAAAATGGTTTTCAACAAAGAGGGAAGCATTTTTCTCACGACTGCCTCTTTACCTCCTTAAACCCTGTAAAACTTTTTTCTAGAAGGATTGATCTCATGTCCAGCACCGTTTTTGACAGCATTCTCTATCGCGATTCTTTTGGTACGCCCGAGATGCGTTACGTATTCGGCGACAAGCATTTGATTGACTGCTACATCCAAACCGAAATCTCCTTGGCGAAGGCTGAAGCCAAAGTGGGGGTGATTCCTGCCGAAGCTGCTGAAAAAATTGCCGCTCGTTGCGATGTGAAAACGCTCGACTTTGAACGCTTCCGTCATGAAACGGAAATCGTGGGTTATCCGATTCTCCCGCTCGTTCACCAGTTAAATGAACAGTGTGGTGACGCTGGTGGTTTCGTGCACTGGGGTGCAACGACGCAGGACATCATGGATACGGCTAACGTTCTCCAGATTCGCAAAGCTCTTGAATTAATTGATGTCGATTTGAAGAAACTTTGTAAGACTCTTGCCAAGCTCTCGAAAGACTATCGTGATACGCCAATGGCAGGTCGCACACACTTGCAGCAAGCCCTTCCTTGCACTTTTGGCTACAAGGTTTCAATCTGGTTGGCCCAGTGCTTGCGTCACGTTGAACGCTTGAAGGAATTGCGCCCTCGTGTTTTAGTCGGTGAATTCGGTGGTGCCGCGGGTACGCTTGCTTCTTTGCATGGCAAGGGTCTGGCAGTGCAAGCTGAAATGATGAAAGAGTTAGGTTTGGGTGTGCCTGATTCCTCTTGGCACGTGGCTCGCGATGGTTTCGCTGAAGCCGTGAATTTCCTCACCTTAGTGACGGGTACCCTCGGCAAGATCGCTTATGACGTCATGTTGATGAGCATGAATGAAGTGGGCGAAGTCTTGGAACCCTTTGTGAAAGGTCGTGGCGCATCCTCGACGATGCCGCAAAAACGTAACGCGATTAGTTCTGAATTGATGCTTGCTTCCGCCAAGGGCGTTCGTCAAGCCGCGGGTTTGATGGTTGACGCGCAGATTCAGGACTTGGAACGTGCAACTGGTCCTTGGCACGCTGAATGGATTGCCATTCCTGAAGCGTTCATGCTCACCGCTGGTGCCTTAAAGCAGGCTAACTTCCTTTTGGGTGGACTGGAAGTTTATCCCGATCGTATGCGTCAGAACCTCGCTTTGACGAAGGGGACGATCGTGGCTGAAGCCGTGATGATGGGCTTGGCTGAGTTCATTGGTCGTCAGGATGCCCACGACGTGGTTTACGACGCTTGCCGTGTGGTCAATACCCAGGGCGGTACGTTAGCTGAAGTCTTGAAGGGGATGCCTGAAGTGGCAACGCGTATCGACCCGCAGCACATTGAGTCGCTCTGCGACCCAGCCAACTACATTGGTCAGTGTGGCGAAATGGTGGATCGTGTGTTGGCTAAGTTCGCCGCCGCAGATCTCGACTAACTTTTAAACATTACAGTGAGGCACCCCACTATGTCCAGGTCTCTTATCCGCTGGATGGTACCGCTCGCTGTATTGGGTTGCCTTTGGGGGATCCCAACCCCCGAAGGCCTCAGTGCACAAGCCTGGCACATCTTCGCCATTTTCGTTGCCACGATCGTTGGTATTTTGTCTTCACCAATCTCTTCTGGCGCTCTGATGTGGATCGCTCTTGCCGTTGCCACATTGACGCAAACGCTCACCGTGAAAGATGCATTGAGTGGTTTTGCCTCAGGCACGGTCTGGATGATCTTTTCGGCCTATGTGCTCTCGCTAGGGTTCGTACAGTCAGGGCTTGGTCGTCGTATCGCCTTTAAGATGCTATCGCTCTTTGGCGGTTCGTCTCTGGGGATTGCCTATGCGCTTTCGCTCGCAGACCTCGTGATGGCACCTGCCATGCCAAGCGTGACCGCTCGCTCGGGTGGGATTGTGCTTCCCGTGGCGAAGTCCATCAACGCGGTGATGGGAAGCCAGCCTGGCGAAACAGGCAAGAAGATCGGTGACTACTTGATCATGACCTGTTTCCAGATTACGCCAATTACTGGGGCACTCTTCTTAACGGGTATGGCCGCCAATCCTTTGGCTGCTAAGCTCGCACACGATGCCTTAGGAGTGGAACTCACTTGGGGCGGTTGGTTCTGGGCGGCTTTGGTCCCTGCTGGACTCTGCTTTGTACTTTTGCCACTAGTGACGCAGTTCCTCTTGAGGCCAACATTCCGTAAAACGCCAGAAGCGAAAACGATGGGGCGCGAAGAGCTTGCCAAGATGGGTCCGATGTCTCGCACGGAAAAGCTTGTGGGGACGGGTTTCTTGCTCGCGTTGATTGGTTGGGGAACGAGCCTTTTGACGGGGATAGATGCGACGACAGTAGGTTTAGGTCTTATTGCATTCCTCTTTGCGACGGGCGCAGTCCAGTGGAAAGATATGTTGGCCGATAAAGCGGCTTGGGATACGGTGATTTGGTTTGGTGCCATTATTTCCTTGGCTGGTGGGTTGACGAAATTTGGTTTCGTGAAGTGGCTCTCTGCGCTCTTTGCAGGCGCACTAGCTCACTACGATGCGATGACCGCGTTTGTGGTGCTGGGCTTGGGTTACATCTATCTGCACTACTTGTTTGCTACGGCGTCTGGTCACGTTGCCGCGCTTTATGTACCGTTTGCCGCCGTTGCGATTGGTGCAGGGGCTCCCCCGATGATGGTGGCCGCTTGCTTTGCAATCTTCAGCAACTTGATGTGGGGTATTACGGAGTACGCCGGTGGTCCAGGCCCGATCTACTTTGGTCAGGGTTACTTTGATCGAGTGCGCTTCTATAAAATCAACGCCGTCATTGTGACGATTAATGTGATCGTTGTGATGGTGAGCGGTATGGCCTGGTGGAAGTTGATCGGTCTTTACTAAAAATAGCCTTCTTCCCAAATGAGGACAAACACTGGGTGGTCTGAGAGTGAACTCTTAGCCGCCCAGTGTGTTTTTAGGCGAGTGCGGATTAAAATAGGCATAGCACGCCGCTTCTTATTCTCTTCTCGCGAGGTCTTTCATGTCCAACACTGCGAACACGCTTTCCAATCATGTCTCGGAATTGCTCGCTCGTCGCATTAGTGACGGCAATTGGCCCGTGGGGCAGCAAATTCCTCCCGAGGTGGAACTCTCTTTAATCTATAAATGCTCCCGAACAACGATTCGCCGTGCACTCAACAAGTTAGAAAAAGCGGGGATGATTTCTCGTCGTCCTAAGATCGGAACGGTGGTGATCTCAAAGGGACCAGGGGTGAGTTTTTCCTACTCGCTTTCCAACTTTGACGATATCAATCAGCTAGGCCAAAGTCATCGTCGCCAAATTCTTGAAGTAGCGCCTTTTGTAGCAGATCGTCTCTTTGCCTCCACTTTCTCGGTTTCAGAAGGCAGTGAATTTTTGCGCTTTTCAGATGTGCGCCTTGGGATGGGAAAAAACGACCCGCCAATCGTCTTCACCTATGTTTATGTTCCATCGATTTACCATGGGGTCGTAGAAAAAGCGAAGCGAGAACCTACGCGTTTAATGGTGTTGCTACTAGAAGAGCTCACGGGGAAGGTTTTGCAGGAAGTCGAGCAACATATCTATGCCGCGCCAATGCCAGAAGAAATCGCTAAGCACTTAAATACGCCAGCAGGTGTGCCTGCGTTACGGATTATTCGACACTATCGTGAGAAAGAAGGGATACGCTTGATGTTGAGCGAAAGTTGGCATCCAGGAAACCGTTATGGCTTCCACATTACGATTAGCCGACAAGAAGCGATTTGAGAGAAAAAGAGATGATGGCGTCCCCAATGGGATTCGAACCCGTGTTCGCAGCGTGAGGGGCTGCTGTCCTAGGCCTCTAGACGATGGGGACACTCTAGAAAGGGTGAGGACTATTCTACGCCTATTTTTCTAAAAGAAACGCGCCACATTTGCGTTTAGGCAAAAGGGCGCGTTTTTAATTGGTTTTTTAGCGATTAGGCAAGCGCTTTAGCGATACGCTTCAAGACTTCTTCCTTACCAATCAAGCAAAGCGTCATGTCGATCTGCGGGGTGCGTTCAGCAACGCAGACGCAGACGCGCAACGGATTAGCCAAAACCTTCATCGGAATGCCTTGAGCTTCCATCACAGCCTGAATGCAACCGTAAACGTTTTCAGCAGTCATATCAGTGACAGCATTCAACTTTTCAGCAAAGAGTGTCAAAGCTTCACGGCCACCGTCAGCCAAGACGGTAGCAGCTTCTTCCTGGTTGACCTGAGGCTCAACATAGAAGAAGAGGGCAGCGTCGGCCAATCTTTCAAGCGTTGCGGAGCGACCCTTCAAGAGCCCAGCAACCTTAGCAAGGCATGGACCATTGTCGACATTGCCGCCGCGAGCTTCAATACGCGACTTCACCAACGTAGCCAAGCGTTCATCATCGGCTTCTTTCATGTACTGCTGGTTGAGCCAATCGAGCTTTTTCCAGTCGATACGAGCAGCCGAGCGCGAGCAGTCAGCCAATTCAAAGATCTTAGCCAATTCATCGCGAGAGAATTTTTCCATGTTGCCGTGACCCCAGCCCAAACGAGCGAGGTAGTTGAAGATGGCTTCAGGCAAATAACCCTGGCGATCGTATTCCATCACGGAAACCGTACCGTGACGCTTACTCAACTTCTGACCGTCTGGACCATTGATGAGCGGCAAGTGCGCAAAGACTGGCACTTCAGCGCCCAGAGCGCGGTACATGTTGATCTGGCGCGGCGTATTGTTGATGTGGTCAGCGCCACGAATGACGTGACTCACTTCCATATCCCAGTCGTCAACCACCACAGCAAAGTTGTAGGTCGGGATGCCGTTACGCATGATGATCAAGTCATCCAATTCGCTGTTGTTCACCGTGATGGGACCATACACAGCGTCGTCCCACGTCACAGCGCCTTCGTCTGGGTTACGGAAACGAATCACCGGCGTGACACCTTCAGGAATGGGTTTACCAACGGCATTTTCAGGACGCCAGCGACCATCGTAGCGGGGCTTCAAGCCTAAGCGCTTTTGTTCTTCGCGCATTTCATCGAGTTCTTCAGGCGTGGCGTAGCAGTAGTAAGCCGTGCCTTCTTTTAACATCTTGTCGACCACTTCCTTGTAGCGATCAAGGCGGTCCATCTGGTAGATAGGACCTTCATCGTAGTCGAGGTTGAGCCACTTCATACCGTCGAGAATGACCTGCACAGCCTCTTGGGTGGAGCGAACTTGGTCAGTATCTTCGATACGAAGTAAGAACTTACCACCAAAATGGCGGGCCACTGCCCAGCAGTAAATTGCCGTACGAGCAGTACCGAGGTGCATCATCCCCGTGGGGCTTGGTGCAATGCGGGTGCGAATCGTTTTCATAAATACAGTTTGAGGACAAGCGGTGCGAGAGACACCAATCGTCCGGCTCCTTAAGAACAAGAATAGTGTGCTAGTGCGGCAACGCTCGCGCTCTGACGAGTCGAGAGGTCAGGGTGTAAGGGGCGTAGGGGTCAGCAACCAACACAAAAACAAAAAAATCTGTCGCCTTAGCGCCTAAAGTTTGGCGCAAGGTCGTGTCCTGTAAAGAGGAATTCCAAGGACACGAAAACATCTATTTTAGCGCGGTACGCTAAAAGATGAGGCGAATTTTCAAATTCGCCTTGAAAAAAGGAGGCGCTTTTAGCCGAAGTAGGTCCAAAGCGAGAAGACAGTGAGAAGAAGGGCTTCTGCCGTGCAAACTGGCACTAGGGTCTTGAAGAAGTCGGCCTTAAAGTAGTCCACTGAAATGGTGAGGCAGACGTGCGTAGGTGTCCACATCTGTCCCGCGACCCCAAAGACCATGGCGATCCCTGCAAGTTCAAGGGAACCTGGGGCAATCTGTGCCACGAGTGGCATTACCATAGCGACGTGCGCTTGGCTCATACCTGTGAGTGTGCCAATCATCACGCTAATCAATGCAATGATGACCGAGATGGGAAGGCTCGAATTATCAAAGGAGGCCGTAATCGCGGTGAGCACGCCTGTGGCGACTAAGAGCTGGGTGAAAGTCAAAATGCAGAACACATTCCCTAATAGCTTATAGTCAAAGGCGCCTAAGAGCGTTTTCCAAACAGATATAGGGCGCTTGGCTAACCACAAAATCGGGAAGAGTCCAAAGGTGACGCATCCCATGGCGATCGAGGCTTGGAAGTCAAAGACCAGCATCAGGATGACGTTCACAATAATCGGAAGAAGCGCCAAGACGACATTGAAAATGTCCATGCGGCGCTCTTCTGGCGTTGGGGCATGGTCTGGGCGCTTTTCTTCAAAGCGAAGTGGGCGTACCATCACAAACCAACCAATAAGCGCGGCGGCCACCGTTAACCACGCTAGGTGTTCAATAAAGTCACCAATTCTGATTTGCGCAATCGAGCATCCCAAAAGAAGGCCAGGGACAATAGGGGAGCAAAATTCAAAAATGTGACGGAACCAGAAGTTAATGCTTGCTTTACTTTCTGCGCTAATCGTCATATCGCGAGAGGCTTCTTCCACAATCGGACAAGAAAAGCGAGCGCCACCCATCGAAGGGAGAAGCCCTAAGAAAGCGGGCATGGTGGCGAGAATGACTTTGGTGGAAGAAAAAAAGCGCCCAAGCGCATCAATCATCCCTTTGAGGGTGCCTGATTGACGCAGTTGAATCTCGAGACACATTACAAAGTAGAGCGCGAACATCAAGTCCCAGGTGCGTGAGAGTTGCACGGTGTTTTTCACAGCACTGACTAAACTCGCGGCCGAGCGATCGTTCACTACCCAAATCAAGAGCCCCGCGCACAAAATGGCAATCCCAATGGGGATGCGCTTACGAAGAAGCACCACAATGAGCGCAATCGCGGCTAAAAGAGAAAGATAGAGAAACACGCTAGTACCTCCAGAAAGCGTGGACAACAGACGTCTCGTGCAATGGCAACAACACTAGATATTGTAGAAGGTTTATCTGATTGAAGGAATATAAGGTATTCCACTTATTGATAGATTTACACAATTGCGCTATTTTTGTATAGAATAATAATTCTCAATACACAGGGGAGTAGTTAACCTGGTTTTCAAACTGGGTTTGCGCATCAACATACTCGTTCGCTGACCCCAATTTTGGACGTGGTGCGTAACCGATGGCCCCACCATTGGCAACAAGACCTGTAGCGGCATCGATCGCGTAGAAGCTTGGACGGGATAAAACCGATGACAGGCGGTCGTGCACGTTACATGAGTCTTCTGTCCTTGTCCGTCCCCCAAAAAATCATGTTTTCGTCTATTGGATTGATGACGCTCGTTGTTGCCACTGCGGAGATTGGCGACAAGACGCAACTTTTAGCCCTCTGTTTGGCTGCGCGATTTAGAACGCAACTTCCGATTGTGCTCGGGATTTTTGCGGCGACAGTACTGAACCATTTGCTCGCGAGCGTGGTTGGTGTCTCGTTGGCCTCGATTTTGACGCCTGAAATTTTGCGTTGGGTCTTGACGATCTCGTTTGCCTTGATGGCTTACTGGATGTTGGTCCCCGATAAGCTCGACGATGTGGATTGCCCCACGGAGAAGCCTCGCTACAGCGTCTTTTTCACAACCGCTTTCCTTTTCTTTATGGCCGAGATGGGCGACAAGACGCAGCTCGCTACCGTTGCGATGGCAGCGCACTATCAAAGTGTGGGGGCTGTGGTCTTTGCGACGACCTTAGGGATGCTCATTGCCGACGTGCCAGCGGTCTATATTGGGGATAAGCTCTCGCAAAAATTGTCTCTTGTGTGGATGCGACGCATCTCCGCCGCGGTCTTTGTGGCGCTTGCGGTGGCAAGTTGGCTCACACCACTTGAACAAATTCGCGTGGCGGGCTAATTAAGAAAAAAGGATGTTCAGCGATGAACATCCTTTTTCAGTGTTAGGCTTTCTTTTCTTCCGCGCTAGCGACGCCTTCCGTTTTTTCAGCTTCCGTTTTCGCGCTGAGTCGATCTTCTCGCGCTTTAATCGTCGGAATCATGTCGAGAATGTAGCTTGGCAGATCGCTCTCAGGACGCTTTAATAAGTGTCCCATCGAGAATTCACAGCCGCACCAGAGCTGGTTGTAGAACTGCTCGCTCTGGATGATCTCTTTGCGGCGCTCCTGCAATCCCCCTTTTCGCCAGTCTTTATCCCAATAGGCGGTGCCAGGGAAAAGCGAGGCGGCTTCGTTCGCGGCTTCACGAATCTGATTTTGACGCTTCCAGCGGCTTCCTGCGAGTGTGGTGGTGAAGTGTTCAATGCCTAATTTTTGTGCGACTTTTGCCGTGGCACGCATGCGAAGACCAAAGCACTGGCGACAACGCGCCCCGCGCTCGGGCTCATCTTCAAGGCCCTTCACCGTTTCGCGCCAAAATGCATGATCGTAGTCTCCATCCACAAAGGAAACCCCTAACTTTTCGCAGTAGCGTACGCACTCGTTTTTGCGCACCATGTATTCTTCCTGCGGAAAGATATTCGGGTTAAAAAAGAAGACTGTCGGTTCATAGCCATTATTGAGCAACCACTCCAGAATCGCAGAGGAGCAGGGCGCACAGCAGCTATGAAGCAAAATTTTTTCAGCCATGAAAGTTCGTTTACAAGAAAGTTTTTAAAGAGAAGCGATTTTAGCGCGTTTTGCTATAGTCACGCGGACCAAAGATGGCGCTACCGACACGCACGAAAGTAGCTCCTTCCAAAATGGCTTCTTCCATATCTGCCGACATCCCCATCGAGAGGGTATCGAGCTCGGGGAGCGTTTTCTGTGCTTCGTGAAGTAATTCTCTTAGCGCACGAAATGGTGCGCGGCGCGCTTCAGAGTCTGTGCTAGGCGCTGGAATCGCCATAAAGCCACGCAGTTTAAGGCGAGGAAGAGTTGCCACTTCTCGCGCGAGCGCAAGGGCTTCTTCTGGCGCCACGCCAGACTTCGAGTCTTCTCGACTCACGTTTACTTCAATTAATACGTTGAGTGGCGGCATTCCTTCTGGGCGCTGATCTGAGAGGCGTTGCGCAATTTTCAAGCGATCAATCGAGTGCACCCAATCAAAGTGCTCTGCCACGAGGCGTGTCTTATTAGATTGTAAGAAACCAATAAAGTGCCAGAGAGGGAGATCCTCGGGATGGTGCTCACGAAAGTATTGGATCTTCTCCACTCCTTCTTGCACGTAGTTTTCCCCAAAGGCTCGTGCACCACATTCCCAAGCGAGTTCCACTGCGCTCACGGGGAAGGTTTTGCCTACCGCAATGAGCTCCGTGGCATCGCTCGCGCGATGGGCAGCAGAGAGGGCTCGCGCAAAACGCTCGCGAACCGCTTTGAGTCTTTCAGGAAGTCCTGGCAATAATTCACTCATGTCTATATTGGCTAAAAATCGTTGAAGTGCAAAAAGTCTAGCGCGATTGAGAATGCCCCGCAAAGATGCGCGCGAGAAAAAATGTGAGAGAGCTTCTGATAGGGAAGCACCCAAGTGATGAAAAGTTGATTGATATCAACCCAAAAATTCAAAAAACCTCAGCCTTTGATCTTCTTTGAGAAGCGAGAATTTTCCCTTTCTAGATCAACGGAAATGCGCAGAAAATCGGACTTTTTGGCAAATTTTTACCTTCTTGCTGATCTATACTTCTCTTGTAGTATTTTTATTTTTAAATAGTTGATATAAAAGGAAATAATCAAAAGATCAAAATTAGAAGATCTTTTTTTCTAGATATTTGGGGTTCTCTTCTATAAACTCATCCTTAACGACAGATCGAGTTGACGAGTCGTATTTGGTCGAAAGCTAATTTTTTGGGGTAAGAAGAGATGTCAACTGCCGTATCTACAATGCATCGCCTAATCACGGATTGGACCATTGGTGCTGAAAGCACCATTGATGATTTGCTCTCGCAGCGCAAACTCATTCCTACGGGGATCGAAGCGCTCGACGCCGCACTCAAAGGTGGCCTTCCTGCAGGGAAAGTAATTGAAATTTACCCTCAGCGTAACGGTCGCGGCGAAGTGGGCATGCTCCTTGGTGCATTGCGCTCCTTCCAGCGTGTCTGCTGGGTTCTCAATTGCGCAGAAACCATGATTCCGAATCAGCAGGGTTTAGAGGCTGCAGGGCTTGACCTTTCCCGCCAGCTTTTTCTCGCACCGTCTTCACCTCGCGAAGCACTCTGGTGCGTTGAACAAGCCGCTGCCGGGGAAGAATGTGACGCCATTGTCGCTTGGCTTCCTGCTTTGGGGAGTAAAGAAGACTTTCACGCGATGGCCCGTGTGAAGCTCGCTGCAAGCCGTGGCAATGTCACGCTCTTTTTGATTCGTCCGTTTGTGATGTCTGGGGTGAGCTCTCCTGCCTTCATGCGTATTCAGCTCTTTGTTGAGCCCAATCCCGCTGAAGTGCGTGCCCGTATCGTGACCGACAACTATATCTGGAGTAGCCCTGCTCAGGCAGTCTTTCCATTGAACTTTGAACGCGTTATGACGACTGAAAGCAAAGAGTTGCGCCACGATTTTGCCAAACCAGTCTACTTAAAAGCAGCCTAAATGACGATATGGAAGCGGTGCGTATTGGCCCTCTTGGGCAAAAAAGAACGCACGAAGGAAAAGAAAATGAATGCAGCGTTTGTTGAAAAGATGAAAGCCCGTTTGGGCGAAGGTCGAGTTTTTTACCTTGAGAATACGGGCGAAGCGCGCCCCACGTTAAAGACGATGGGGCGAAGCATCCCGCCGGCCTCGAACCGTGAAGTGGTTCGTGCCTCTGGCGCGGATGAAATGCCCACATTCCTTTACCCGGAACCCTTGCCGCTTAAAACTGTCGAAGGCGTGCCACAGTTTTTTGGTCCTTTAAAGAGCTTAGGCAAAGGGCGCTATTCGGAAGACCGCACGCGCCTTTATGTACGCGCTTGCCGTATGGATGGTACCTCGGTCTGGATCTCTAAGCGAATGAGCGATGGCGTGTGGTTCCTCGAAGGGCTCTTTGCTTAATGGGTGCGCAGAGTGTGTTGTGAGAAAGAGGAGAGATTTTAGTTCTTATGGGCTAGTCTCTCCTCTTTTAGTATTAGAAAAAGAGATAAAGCACACGACTTAAGGGTAATTCCTAGGTAAAGGGCTTCCAAGAGAGTAAGTGACTGAAAAAACGGAGATTTCTCTCTTATCCCTTTGTATAAACTCGTAAACCGCAATAGACATGAATACTCAGAATCCCCTATGATCCATTTCAGGTCACAAAAGCCAAAAGTGTTTTACCCTTTTTTGTGACTCAGGAGTCAGTCTTTCCTCCTTATGGAAGTGTCGCGGGGGAACCCCAAAGTTCTTGCTGGTCGACGCCTAGAAAAGACATCCCTCGCTCAAAGGAGAATACGCATGAGCAAACACACTCTCGCTGCCGGTGTGATGGCGGCCACACTTTTAACCTGCGCTTCTGTTCAGGCTGCGCCGACCGAAATCACATTCTGGCATGCGATGGCGAACACGCTCGGTGACTGGGTTTCTGACTTAACCGCCCAGTTCAACGAAAAGGTTCCGGAGTGCCACCTCACTTCGATTTACAAGGGTCCTTACGACCAAACGATGTCGGCTGGTATTGCCGCTCACCGTGCCAAACGCTCCCCCAACATCCTTCAGGTTTTTGAAGTGGGTACTGCCACGATGATGTACAGTGGCGGCGCCGTTGTCCCAGTTGGACAATTGATGGAAAAGGCCGGTTTCAAGTTTGACCCGAAGTCCTATATTCCAGCCGTCTACGGCTACTATTCCACTCCTGACGGAAGCATGATGAGCTTCCCGTTCAACTCCTCCACCACAGTTCTTTACCTCAACTTGACGAAGTTTAAGAACGCCGGTCTCCCCACAGACGCTGAACATTTACCGAAGACTTGGAAAGAAATCGAAGAAGCTGCTCGCAAGCTCAAAGCTGCGGGTGAAGTTTGCCCGATGACGACCTCCTGGATCGGTTGGACCCAGCTTGAAAGCTTCTCTACGTGGCATAACGTTGAATACGCAACGAAGAACAACGGCTTTGGTGGTTTGGATGCTCGTTTGATGATCAATTCGCCGTTGCATCAGCGTCACTTGGAAAACCTCGAACGCTGGAACAAGGAAGGTCTCTTCGTTTATAAGGGACGTGGTAACCACGCTGACGCCTCCTTCTACTCTGGCGAATGCGCTATTACGATGGGCTCCTCTGGCACGTTGGCCAACATCCGTCGTAACGCTAAGTTCGAATACGCAACCTCTACACTTCCGTACTACGAAGGCACGCCTGACGCTCCGCAGAACACCGCTATTGGTGGTGCTTCCCTCTGGGCTATGGCTGGCAAGCCTGACGCAGAAAACCGTTGCGTGGCTGAATTCTTCAACTTCCTCTCGGATCCGAAGGTTCAGGCCGCTAACCATCAGCGCACTGGCTACTTGCCTGTGACGATGAAGGCTTTCGAGTTGAGCAAGGAATCTGGCTACTATGACAAGAACCCAGGTTCTGACGTTGCTGTGAAGCAGATGTTGAAGACGACGGAAAAGAGCCGCGGTATCCGCCTTGGCAACTTGCCGGCTATTCGTACCATCGTGGACGAAGAGTTTGAAAAGATTTGGGCGGGCAAAGCCTCGGCCAAGGACGCTCTCGCCACTGTGGTTGAACGCGGTAACGCCGAGCTGACGAAGTTCGAACGTCAGCAGTCCCGTAAGTAAGCACTTCTGCACGCGAAAAAGACGCTTTGCGTCTATCCAAAAGGAGGTATTTTTTAGGTCCTCCTTTTGGAATTCGCGGAAAAAGTCTTTTTATGCTGTAGAATACACGCCGAAAGCCGTGAGAACTCCTCGTGGGTTCTGACGGCTATTGGGTTATTTAGCGGGCGGTTAGTTCCTTTTCCAAGCCAGAGAAAACAAAGTGGAAAAACGAGTCGTTTTCAAGAGCAGTTGGTTGCCATTTCTGTTGGTTGCACCGCAGTTGGCGATCACGCTAATCTTTTTCTTTTTACCAGCCGGCCAGGCTATGTACCAATCGGTACTGATGCAGGACGCGTTTGGTACTGCCACCGAATTCGTAGGTCTCCAAAATTTCAAGATACTCTTTGATGACCCCAATTATCTGAGTAGCTTCAAAATCACGATGATCTTCTCTGCCCTCGTGGCAGGTTTAGGGTTGGCGATCAGTTTGACGTTAGCCGTTTGCGCGGACCGTGTGATTCGCGGCTCGAACGCCTACAAAACTTTCTTGATTATTCCTTACGCTGTTGCCCCCGCTGTGGCTGGCGTTTTGTGGATGTTCATCTTCAATCCCACGCTCGGTGTGTTGAGCTTTGCTCTGCACCAATTCGGTATCGAGTGGGATTATCTCGTTAATGCCAATCAGGCTTTAACCCTCATTGTGATTGCTGCTGTTTGGAAGCAGGTGAGCTATAACTTCATCTTCTTCTTGGCAGGTCTTCAAGCTATTCCTCGTTCCTTACTCGAAGCTGCGGCTATGGACGGTGCTGGTCCCTTCCGTCGCTTCTGGTCCGTGGTATTCCCGCTCTTGAGCCCGACCACCTTCTTCCTTCTCGTGATGAACGTGGTTTACGCTTTCTTCGATACGTTCGCTATTGTTGACGCAACGACCATGGGTGGCCCTGGTCAGGAAACGAACGTGTTGGTCTATAAGGTGTTCGTGGACGGTTTCCGTAATATGGACTTTGGTGGTTCCGCAGCCCAGTCTGTGGTCTTGATGGTGATGGTCATTCTGCTCACGGTTGTGCAGTTCCGATTCATCGAACGTCGAGTGAACTACTAAGGGAGGTGACTGAACTATGGTAGAAAATCGTCCTTGGTTGAATTTTTTCACTCACTTCATTTTGATTTTGGGTATTGTCGCCGTGGTCTTCCCGGTGTACATCGCCTTCGTGGCCTCGACCCAGACCGCTGTTGAAGTGGAAGCCGCGCCGATGAGCTTGCTCCCCGGCACGCACATGTTAGAAAACTACGCGCAGATTTTGCTCGAAGGTGGTGGTACCGCTTCTCGCGCACCTGTGGGTCGCATGCTCCTTGTCTCTTTGGGCATGGCCATGGGGATCTCTGTGGGTAAGATCTTTATTTCGCTTCTTTCCGCGTTTGCCATTGTGTACTTCAAGTTCCCTGGTCGTACGTTCTGCTTCTGGTTGATCTTCATCACGTTGATGCTCCCAGTGGAAGTGCGTATTTCGCCGACCTATGAAGTGATGGCAACCCTGAACTTGCTCGATAGCTGGGGCGGCTTGATTTTGCCGTTGATTGCCTCTGCGACGGCAACGTTCCTCTTCCGTCAGTTCTTCTTGACGGTGCCTGATGAACTCGCCGAAGCGGCTCGTATGGACGGCGCTGGTCCTATGCGCTTCTTCTTTACGATCTTGATGCCGCTCTCGATGACGAACGTGGCTGCTATGTTCGTGATTCAGTTCATCTACGGTTGGAACCAGTACCTCTGGCCGTTGTTGGTGACAACGTCGGAAGACATGTACCCGATCGTGATCGGTATTAAGCGAATGATTGGTGGGGGCGACTCCGCTAATGAATGGAACCTCATCATGGCAACGGCCATCTTGGCCATGCTGCCTCCCGCACTTGTCGTGACCATCATGCAACGTTGGTTCGTCAAGGGCTTGGTTGATACAGAAAAGTAAGAGAAAAATTATGGCCGGTATTCAATTTAAAGATATCCGCAAGAGTTATGGTGACGTTGCTGTTGTCCATGGCATTACCCTCGACATTAAAGATGGCGAATTCATCGTGATCGTGGGGCCCTCGGGTTGTGGTAAATCCACGCTCTTGCGTATGGTGGCAGGTCTTGAACAGATCACCAGCGGTGAACTTGTGATCGGGGATCGCGTTGTCAATGAGCTTGAACCGAAGGATCGTGACTGCGCGATGGTGTTCCAGAACTATGCGCTTTATCCGCATATGACGGTTTACGACAACATGGCCTATGGCTTGAAGATTCGTGGTGTGCCCAAGGATGAAATCAAGCGCCGTGTGCAGGCTGCTGCCGACATGCTCGAATTGGGTCACTTGCTCGATCGCCGTCCTCGCCAGCTCTCTGGTGGTCAGCGTCAGCGTGTGGCTATGGGCCGTGCTATCGTGCGTGAAGCCGCTGTGTTCCTCTTTGACGAACCGCTCTCCAACTTGGACGCCAAGCTTCGCGTGCAGACGCGCTTGCAGATCCAGAAGTTGCATCGCCGCTTGAAGACCACGAGTCTTTATGTGACGCATGACCAGGTGGAAGCTATGACGCTTGCCCATCGCATGATTGTGATGAACGCAGGTCGCGCTGAACAGGTCGGTACGCCAAAAGAAGTCTACGAAGATCCGCAGACGATGTTCGTTGCGAACTTCATCGGCTCGCCTCCTATGAACTTACTTGAAGGCGTGCTCTCTGAGGATGGTCTTTCCTTGAAGGGCGAAAACGGTGAAACCGTGGCGCTCCCCAAGAGCTTCAAGTCGCTCGCTGGTCGCCGTGTGGTGATGGGCTTGCGTCCTGAACACGTTACGCTCCAGCCTCAGGTCGGTCACGGCAAGGCGGCTGTGGAAAGTGTGGAAAGCTTGGGTGCAGACTGCTTGGTGCACGCCTCGATGTTGGGCCAGAATGCCGTCTTCCGCGTGGATAACCATGAATTCATTCCGGAAGTGGGCACGGAAACGGGTCTCACCTTTGAGGCTCAACACGTCTACTGGTTCGACCCAGAAACGACGAAGCGCATTCGTGTGACGGAATAATTTCTTCACACAATCGTGAGAACGCGATGAAAACCCCGTCTAGTGAGTGGTTCAATCTACTCAAGCTTGGCGGGGTTTCATTTTTTCCTCGATAAAAATTCTAAAGTCCGTTATGATGGGCGCTACACCTTTGCGTAAGAAGGCAATTGATTAAATGACCAACACTATTTTCCCCTTACTGCGAGAAGTCTATGGCAAGTGAGTGGCAACTCTTTTTGTCCTCTTTGCCGCTTGAAATTCTGCTCTTTGTGACGGCTTTCATCGCGGCAACACTCATTCCGACTGGCTCTGAGGTGCTTCTCGTCGCAAGCGTTCTGGCAACGCCAGATCCAATGCGTTGGGTAGCGCTTACTTTCGTGGCCTCGCTAGGGAACACGCTAGGGGCGATGACCAGTTGGCTCATTGGGCGCTACATTCCGCAGAAGGAATTTTCTGCGCGAGGGCTCGCCTGGATTGACCGCTATGGGTTACCTGTGTTGTTGCTCTCCTGGCTTCCTGTGGTGGGCGATGTGCTACCCCTCATTGCGGGCTGGCGGCGACTTGACTGGCGTTGGTCTTTTCTTTTTATTGCCATTGGCAAAACGGCGCGTTTTGTGGTTGTCGTTGTGCTTGCCTTGACTGCCCAAGGTATGCTCTAGGAGTTAGAGCTTTTCCCCCAATTTTTAACCATGCTACTCAAAAGGATTTTGCCGTGTTCAATCTCTCGGAAATGACCATCCTCACGATTTTGGTTAGTGCTTACTTCCTATTTGTCCTCTGGTACGGATTGAGGGGCACTCACCAAACTCATGAAGGGAAAGACTTTTTAACTGCAAACCAGAATGTGGGTTGGCTTTTTTGCGCACTCTCGCTCGTGAGTACCATCATCGGGGGCTCTGCCACCCTTGGGATGGGAACGCTCGCACAGAAAACAGGTACGGCTGCCTTCTGGTGGTTAGGCGTGGGCGCAATTGGGCTCATCATTCACGGTTGGCTCATTGTGCCAAAGATTCGCCGCATGAAAGCAGTCACGCTCCCAGAGGTGCTTCTTGAAATCGCGGGTCCCTTGGCGGAGCGCTATTCCGCCATCATCATTGCTACCTCTTGGGTGGCGATTACCGCCGCGCAGTTTGTGGCACTCTACGCACTTCTTGTTTCGCTCGCGGGCGACGTCACTGGTCAGGTGCTCTACTGGATTACGGTCGCAGGGGTTTTACTTCATACGATTATCGGTGGTCAGCGCGGTGTGATTCGCACCGACGTGATTCAGGCGGTCATGCTTCTCGTGGGCTTTTCTGCTGCCGCCGTTTGGCTCTTTGTAGCACAACCCGAACGCGTTGCGGCGGTTGAGTGGCAATTCTTTACGGAGAAGTTTGGCTTCCTTGACTGGGCCTCATTGATGCTTCTCGTGGGGATCACTTATGTGATTGGGCCTGATATGTTTAGCCGCTCCTTTGCGGCAAAGGACGCGACTGCTGCGCGTAAAGCCGCTTGGGCAGCTGCGCCCGTGCTGGTGCTTTTTGCCTTTGTGATTACGCTTTTGGCGGTCACAAATTTGGGCGCAAAGCAACCCGTGGGTGACTGGCTGGGAACCGCTTCGCTTCTGCCTTTCGTGTTGAAAGCGATGCTCTCCTTGGGGCTCATTAGTGCGCTTTGCGGGTCGGCAGATACGGTGATGCTATCGGCTGCGGGGATTTTTGAGCGCGATATTTTAAAGAGCAACTCCGCTCGCAATATTCAAATTATGGTGGCGATCATTGGTATTGCCGCCTCCTTGATGGTCTACGTGCAAGGCAACATCATTAAGCTCCTCTTGACGGGCTACGCACTCTTTGTGCCTGGCGTGGCGATTCCGCTTTTGGTCTCGCTTCTTTTGCCCCGCCGTGCGCTCAACCATCAGCTTTGGGTGGGTGGCGCTGTGGTAGGCGGGATCTGTGGGGTTGCCGCAAATCTTACTGGCATGAATTGCCTCACCTATATGGGGATGGTTGCCTCAGCGACGATGGTTTTCCTTGCGTGGTGCTTTAGTGAAAACAAAACGTTTACTGAAGAAACGCCTTAATACCAAGTGAAAGAGGGGAGGGAGGAAATCTCTCCCCTTAAATTTTGTGAAAACGTCAATCTCTATTCTGGAGGGGTTGAATGAATCCGATTAGTTTGGTACAGTTTTCACACTTTCTATTTTTGCGTTGAATCAATTCAGCGCACCTCTAATCCTATTTGATCAAGGTTGCTCGTAGAGTGAGCAATCTGAGGTGAATATTCCATGAAAATTTTGGTCGCAGTGAAGCGCGTAGTTGACGCCAAGATTAAGGTGCATCCGCTGCCCGATGAATCCGGTGTCGATACCAAGCTCGCCAAGATGGCCATCAATCCGTTTGATGAAATTGCCGTTGAAGAAGCCGTTCAGTTGAAAGAAGCTGGCGTGGTGGATGAAGTCGTCGCGGTGACGGTTGGCGTCGAAAAGGCAGTGGATCAGTTGCACGTGGCAATGGCGATTGGCGCAGACCGTGGTATCCATGTGGCGAGCGCTGAAGAACTTGAACCTCTCGCTGTGGCGAAGGTTTTGCAAAAGATCGTTGAAAAAGAAACCCCCAATTTGATTCTCCTGGGTAAGCAAGCCATTGACGATGACTCGAATCAGGTGGGTCAGATGCTCTCCGCTCTGCTCAACCTCCCAGTGGCTCCTGCCGCTAACACGATCGTGCGTGAAGGAGATCGTTGGGTGGTGACGCGTGAAACGGAAGGCGGCACCCAAACCGTTTCGCTCTCTTCTCCCGCGGTGGCGACGGCTGACCTTCGTCTTGCCTCTCCCCGCTATGTGACGCTCCCCGCGATGGGTAAAGCGCGTAAGAAGCCCGTGGAAGTGATTGAACTTGCTTCCTTGGGTGTCAATACCGCTCCTCGCAATCGCGTTACCAAAGTGACGCTCCCGCCGCAGAAGAGCGCCGGGGTGACGGTCAATTCGGTGGACGAATTGATTGAAAAATTGAAGAACGTCGAGAACGTGCTCTAAGGGGGAGAAGAACATGACAGCGTTATTGATTGCTGACCACGACAATGTCTCTTTGAAGTTGTCGACGGCGCAGGCTGTGACGGCCGCCCTCAAGATGACCGATGTGGTTGATATTTTGGTGGCTGGGAATGGCTGCGAAGCGGTGGCGCATGAAGCCGCCAAACTTTCTGGTGTGCGCACGGTTTACTACGTGGACCATCCGCAGCTCGCTCATGAGTCGCCTGAAGTCTTGGCTGAACTCGTGCATAAAGAGTGCGAAGGCTACAGCCATGTGCTCTTCGTGGGTAACTTGGTGGGTAAGGCCGCTATGCCTCGTGTGGCAGCGCTCCTTGATGTCTCGCCAGTGTCCGAAATTCTTTCTATCGAAGGTCCTAAGACCTTTGTGCGTGGGATCTACGCAGGTAGCCTTTTGGCCACGGTGGAAGTGGGTGAACCGATTGTGGTTGCCACGATCCGTACGACGGCCTTTGATGCCGTCACTTCCGAGGGCAAGGCGCAGGTTGAAGAGTTGATTGGACCCGCTGCTTACGATGGTTCTCGCTTTGTGAACTTCCAGGAAACGAAGAGTGATCGTCCAGATCTCGTCTCCGCTAAGCGCGTCGTTGCTGGTGGTGCTGGGCTCTTTGACGAAGAAGGCTTCAAGGTGCTCGAAGGCTTTGCTGATGCCATTGGTGCAGCCGTGGGTGCTACACGTACTGCGGTTGATATGGGTCTTTGCCCCAACGATTGGCAGATTGGTCAGACGGGTAAGATGATTGCCCCTGAGCTTTACTTTGCCTTTGGTATCTCGGGCGCCATTCAGCATACTGCCGGGATTAAAGACGCGAAGATTGTGGTCGCCATTAACAACGATCCAGAAGAACCGATCTTCCAGATCGCTGACTACGGTCTCGTGGCGGATGCCCTTCCCACGTTGAAAGCCTTGACGGAAAAACTCGGCAAGTAATTCGCCGTTTTTCGCAAAAGAGGGCGTCCACTGTGACGCCCTTCGTGATTTTTGCAGGCTCATCACTTGCACATGCTCTTCAAGTTTTATACAATTGAGAGCTTTCTGGGATTCATCTCCTAGAGAAACAGAATTTCTTTCATATCACTCGTGATATGTTTTTTTAACTTCAACCTAACAGTTCTAGAGGTAGACTCATGGTTATCGTTCGTCTTTCCCGTGGCGGCTCCAAGAAGCGCCCGTTCTACAACATTCACGTGACCGATTCCCGCGCTCGTCGCGATGGTCGTTTCATTGAACGTATCGGTTACTACAACCCGATGGCTTCTGGTCAGGCTACCCGTTTGGTTCTCAATGCCGAACGTTTGGCTTACTGGCAGTCTCAGGGCGCTCAGCTCTCTGACACCGTTGCTCGCCTCGTGAAGAGCAACAAGGCTGCCTAATTTTAAGTGTAGCCTCGAGAGTGAGCCCTCAAGGGTAAACTCCTCCCAAGACAAAGCGCGTAGCTCTGGGAGACAAAAGAGCTAACGCCAAAACCCCGCTTTTGCTCAAGCGCGAACAATGCCATTACGGACGTGCCTCTCGTGTCCAGCACATCGGTTCCGTAATTGCTAGGAAGTTCGGTATCTACACTTGAGTTGCCAGAAGCGGGGTTATTTTTTGCCTAAAAAATCCCGCCAGATCAACTAAATTCCTCCTTTGAAGTGACTTTCAAAGTCTGTAGTCTTATAGCAGACTTGGGGTTGATTTCCTTACTTTTTTGGTTAAATTGAAAGTATCTTCTTTCAATTTCCATTAGAAGGACCCCGATCATGCAGTCACTTGAAAAATATATTCCCGAGATGCTTGAAACCCGCCGTGCGATTCACCAAAAGCCTGAAGAAGGTTGGACGGAATTTGAAACGACGACACTCGTTGTTGAACGCCTCGAAAAGCTGGGCTACAAAGTCCAAATGGGCTTAGAAGTCATCAATCCAGAAGCCGTCATGGGACGCAACCCTGCGCTCGTTGAAAAAGCAATCGCAAGAGCGCGTGCGAATGGTGTGAGTGAAGAACTCCTTCACCGCATGGGTGGCTACACTGGCGCAGTGGCGGTACTCGATACTGGGCGTCCTGGTCCTACGACCGCGTTCCGCTTTGATATGGACTGCGTGCTTGTAGAAGAAAGCACCGAAGCTTCTCACGTTCCAACCGCTGAAGGCTTTTGCTCAACGCGCCCCGGCCTCATGCATGCTTGTGGGCACGATGCGCACACCGCAACAGGCCTCACGCTTGCACACTGGTTAGTGGACCACAAGGATGAACTCGTCGGTCGCGTGAAACTCATTTTCCAACCTGCTGAAGAAGGCACGCGTGGTGCAGCCGCGATGGCTGCCGCTGGTGTGGTGGATGATGTGGATTGGTTCTTTGGCGCGCATGTGGGTGCGGGTTGCACACTGGGCGAAGTAGGGATCATCTACGAAGGCTTCTTGGCAACGACCAAGATCGATATTTTCTTTAAAGGCACACCCTCCCATACGGGTGCAGAACCAGAAAAGGGCCATAGTGCTCTGATGGCAGCAGCCACTTGTGCGCTTTCTATTCAAGCGATTCCGCGCCACGGTCAGGGCGCAACGCGTGTTGCCGTTGGCACTTTGCAGGCTGGTGAAGGACGTAACGTCACGCCAGTGCATGCCAAGATGCAAGTCGAAGTGCGTGGTGAAACAAGCGAAATCAACGCCTACATGGTCGACAAGGTGGCTCATGCAGTTGAAGGCGCTGCCATCATTCAAGAAGTCGAAGGCTGGTGGGAAAAGGCTGGCGAAGCGACAAACTTGGTTTCCTCTCCTGAGGCCTGTGAAGTGCTTGAAAAAGTGACCGAAGAAATGCCTGATGTGAAGGTGGTGCGTTTCCACAAAGTAGCTGGCTCTGAAGACTGCTGCACCTTGGTGCGTCGCGCTCAGGCGCATGGTGCCAAGGGGGCGTTCTTCCTTTACGGGTGCAATCAGAACGGTCACCACCGCGCAGACTTTGAAATTCAGGATACGGTCTCGCTTCCGATTGCGCTGCGTGTGTTAGTCGGTACCGTCAGCAAACTCAACGAAGCCTAATCCACAGAGATCAGACCTTGTAGACCCGATCAAAAATTAAGGAGAAAACCATGGAAAACTGGCTTCTGTGGATGGCGATCGCTGTCACGATCGCAACGGTTTGGGCACTCATTAAACGCTATGAAACGCGTTTAGTCCTGCTGACTTCAGGTTTGGTCATGGCGCTCATTTCGATGAAGCCCATGATCGCCTTCCAGCAGTTTGATAAGTCGATGACGAATCCTGCGCTCATCATTGCCATTTGTTCGGCAATGGGCTTTGCGGCAGTGATTTCGTACACCAAGTGTGATGTGCACTTAGTAGCTCTGCTTATTAAACCGCTCAAAAAGATGGGAATTTTCCTGCTCCCGGCTTGTGCTGTGGTGACAGGTATCGTCTCAATCGCCATTCCTTCAACGGCAGGTTGTGCCGCCGCGGTGGCACCAACGCTGATTCCACTCATGGTTCGCTCTGGAATTCATCCAGCCGCCGCTGCACCGATTGTGAGTTCGATCACGCCTGCCTTCTTGAATCCAGGCGTCTCGCATAACGTCTTTATCGCGAAGTTGTCGGATATTCCTGTGATGGACTTTATTCGCCAGAATGCCTCAATGACGGTTGGCATGAGCATTCTCTCAGCAGTGCTCTTGACGCTAATCTGCGTGCTCTATCGCGACTACAACAAAGCCAACGCTCTCGTGGCAACTAGCAGCGAGGAAGGTTCTCAAGACAGTGCTTTGCCAAAGAATCCTAACTTCTTCTACGCAATTGCTTCCTTGGTGCCTGTGGTGATTTTGCTTTGCGCCTCGCTCTTCGCTCCAGAAATGAAGATGAGTGTGGCAACCGCTATGTTGATTGGGATGGTCTATGCCATCGCCGTGACGCGCACGCGCCCTGATGAAGTCATCAAGCAGTTCTTTAACGGCATGGGAAAAGGCTACGCAAACATCTTAGGCATCATCATTGCGGCAGGGGTGTTCGCCGCTGGTCTTCGCGCCGCGGGTGTGATTGATGTTTCCATTCACTATCTCACGAGCGCACAAGAAGTTGCGAAACTGGGTGGCGCTTTAGGCCCATACTTGATGGGTGTCCTGACGGGCTCTGGTGACGCTACTGCCTTTGCCTTTAACGAAGCGGTAACGCCTCATGCTGGCGAGTTTGGTCTTTCCATTGAAAGCTTGGGTTACTTCGCTGCGATGGGTGGCAGCTTCGGTCGTATGTCTTCGCCTTTGGCGGGTGGCATGATTTTGGTGGCAGGTGTCGCTGGGGTGAATCCTATGGAAATTGTGAAGCGTAGCGCACCAGCGGTCTTTACTTGCTTGGTGGTGCTCTACTTCATTGCTTAAGCCTGACATAGCACTTTTCATTCGCCTTGATGTTTAAGCGTTGAGGCGAATTTTTTTGCCTCAAATAAGCCGAAAAGAAAGCGCTTTCCGCTATAGTACTGACACTTGATTAAGTGGAAGAAAACGTCGTTAATTGAAAAGGGTTGATTGATGGACGATTACGTTGAATTAGGTCGTGCAACGGGTGCTTATGGTTTCCGTGGCTGGGTGCGTGTGCAGCCCTTAGCCTCTGGTGAAGTACTCCGCAAAGTAAAGCACTGGCGTTTGAAGCCGATGGTCGGGAACCCGATGGACCTCACGATTGAAGCCGTGCGTGAACACGGTGGCGGTCTTATTGCCAAGTGGGTAGGGTGCGACAGTAAAGAGTCTGCTGACCAGTTAAAAGGCACGATTTATGTTGCGCGTGCGGACTTCCCTGAAGCCGCGGAAGACGAAGTGTGGGCTGTCGACTTGATTGGTTGCAAAGTGGTGAATCAGGCTGGTGAAGAGTTGGGCGTCGTTTCGCGTATTGGCTCCAACGGTGCACAGGATTTGTTGGAAGTTGAGTACGAGGCCAATGGCAAAAAGCAGGCCTTTATGGTCCCCTTGGTGAAAGACGTCTATTTGCTCAAGATCGACACGGATGCTCGCGAAATCACGGTCGACTGGCAGCTCGATTGGCGTTAAGAGGCAGACGAGATGCGCTTTGACGTTATTACGCTTTTCCCTGAAATTCTGAGCTCTGTAACGGAGTGCGGGATTACCTCTCGCGCAATGAAGCGTGGGCTCTGGTCTTGTGAAACGTGGAATCCTCGTACCTTCACCGAAGACCTGCACCGCACGGTGGACGATCGTCCCTTTGGAGGTGGTCCTGGTATGGTGATGATGGCAGAGCCTCTTGCCAAAACAGTTGAAGCGATCCGCGCTGCAGGCAACCACGGGAAAGTGATCAGCTTTGCGCCAAACGGCAAACGCTTGACCGACAAACGGGTGCGTGAGTTCGTCGCTGAAGAAAAAGAGCTCGTCCTGCTTTGTGGTCGCTACGAAGGGATTGATGAGCGCTTTTTGCGCACGGAGGTCGATGAGGTGATTAGCCTTGGCGACTTTGTGCTCTCTGGGGGCGAGTTGCCCGCTTGCGCGTTGATTGATGCGATTGTGCGTCAGCTCCCTGGCGCCATTAAGGCAATGTCGACAGAGGATGAAAGCTTCGCTACGGGGCTTCTCGACGCTCCTCACTACACGCGCCCAGAGGTCTGGCGTGGGATGCCAGTTCCCGAAGTGCTTCTTTCTGGGCATCATGCGAATATTGCGAAGTGGACGCGCGAGGAAAGTTTGCGTTTTACCTTGCAACATCGCCCAGATTTGATTAAAATTGCAAATTCTTCTGGTCTACTGACGCCTGCGGATTACCGTTGGTTAGCGGCAGCTGGTTGGAAGAAACAATAATTCTTACAGACATTTCCCATCCTCTCGGTGGCGGGCGCATTTGCTCTCAAATTTGGCCACATGATGATGGTTCGGAGTATACAAAAATGGATCTTATCAAGGTTCTCGAACAGGAAGAAATGGCTCGCCTCACCGAAGGCAAGACCATCCCCGATTTCCGTGCTGGTGATACGGTTGTTGTGAACGTCAACGTGGTTGAAGGTTCCCGCAAGCGTGCTCAGGCCTACGAAGGTGTGGTTATCGCTCGCCGTAATCGTGGTCTCAACTCCTCGTTCATCGTTCGCAAGATCTCTAGCGGCGAAGGCGTGGAACGTACGTTCCAGCTCTATTCCCCGACGATCGCTTCCATCGAAGTGAAGCGTCACGGTGATGTAGCTCGTGCCAAGCTCTACTACTTGCGTGACCGTTCTGGTAAGGCTGCCCGTATTAAGGAACGCCTCGTTCGCAAGAACTAATATCCAGACCGTTAGGACTCGGATTATTGAAGCCGTTGCTCTTTACGCTAAGAGCAACGGCTTTTTCACATCTGGTGTCTGCGTTTTTTATTCGGTAAAGACAATTCTCACATCATTCGCCTGTACATACTCTCGGCGATATTCCACAATCTTGTTCCCAAAGGTGCTTGCTTTCTCACAATCGTGACCATGGGGGAGCCCGCCTTGATGCCCCAACGCTTTTTATCTTCTTTACTTGAGACGCTGGCTAAGAGGTAGTCGCGAGCACTCAAAATAATCGTGCCTGTTGCTTTTTCATAGAGTTCATAAAGACTCATATTCGCATAGGTTTTGTAGCTCTCGGGCGTCAATTTTTTGAAGTATTCAGGATGCAGAAACGACTCATCAATCCCAGTGCATCAGCCACTTCCTTGGTGGCAGGAATGCGTTCCAGAAGAAGCAACTCCCCATCCCATTGAATAAGGCGTCCATCGTGCGTCATAAAGCGTTGATAGCGGTTCCAATACGTTCCATCGCTGTAGCGCTTCACATAAGTGCCACTTCCTTGGTGTGCGACGAGAAGCCCATGGTCAACGAGCTCGGTAATCGCACGGCGCACGGTTCCGACGCTCACACCAAATTCCTCGGCAAGCTCTATTTCACTAGGAATTGCTTCGTCGAGCTTCCATTCACCTGCGGCAATGGCGTTTTCAATCGCGCGGGCAACCTGCTGGTAGAGGGGTTGGCGAACAATAGGGTTGGTCTTTTTCATGGTGTTTTGTCGCAAAAAAAGAAAGTGTTCTTTTATCTTAGCTGACTTTTGCACTCGCTTTCGCGTTGATCATCCAGACGAGCACGGTAAGCGCTAGGACGGCGGTACCAATGATGGCCAGTCCACTCCAGCCCTTCCACTCCCAGAAAAGCCCAGCGGCGCCAGAGCCAAGCGCACCCGCAATGAAGTTTCCCACGACAAAGATGGTATTGAGGCGACTTCTGGCAATGGGGTTGAGTGAGAGAAGGCTCGTTTGCACTAGAACGAGCGCAATCTGAATACCTACAGAAAAGACAATAATGACGAGCCCAATCGCCCAAATCGAGCCGTGCCAAAGACCAGAGGCGGCAACAGCGCCTAAGGTCATGAGCAGACCAACGAGAATCGCTGGGCGCGCAAGCCCACGGTTGTAGAGCTGTCCAATTACCAAAGAAATGAGCACTCCAGTCACAGAGAGAAGCCCCATGAGACCAATTTGCCCAGCGCTATAAGAAAACGGTGGCGCCGAGGGCAAATAAGTGAGCCCCGTCCAAAAAAAGCATAAAAACGCCCATTGGTAAAGCGCCCATCAACATGCAACGAGGAATACGCGCGTCCGTCGTGGGAAGAAGTATCACAGAGCGCAATAGAGCGCCGTAGGAGAGCTTTTCTTTGGGTGGTAAGGATGGTAGAGCTCGAGAGTGTAAGAGCGCGAGGATAAGCATTAGCGCGGCGCCGACAAAGAAGACCGAACGCCACCCTAAGAAGTCGGCGATGATGCCACTCAGGGCTCGAGCGATCAAAATTCCCAGCACAAGCCCAGAGATCACGAGACCTAAAACTTTCCCTCGCTGATGGTCCGCCGCCATGTCGCCCGCGAGTGGCGTAATGATCTGCCCGCCGATGGTGCTCAGACCCACTAGAAGGCTCATCGTGAGAAGCATCCAAAAAGAGGGCGCTACCGCGCACCCAATGAGCGCCAACGAGGCAGAGGCCATCACAATCGGGACCAAGCGCTGACGGTTAAGCACGTCACCCAAAGGCACAATTAGGAAGACGCCTAGCGCATAGCCCACCTGCGTGAGCGTAACAACGAGTCCCGCTTCGTGCGTAGGCATTCCAAAACTTTCGGCAATCAACGCTAAGAGGGGTTGCGCCCAGTAGAGGTTCCCCACCGAAGCACCCGCGGTGACGGAAAAAGCAAAATCAATCGGGAACTTAATCCTGGGGTCGGGGATGTGGCCATAACTGCCTCAAGCGTTGGGGAAAGGAAGAAATCTCTTTCATAGTACAACGATTTTTCTTCTAGCTCAAAGAAGAAAAAACCTAGTGCATTGTGCGAGAAAGCGTTACGCAAAAAAATGAGCCTGAAGACAAAAATCCTCAGGCCCATCCATTAAAAGGTTTCGCGTACCTTATTCGCTTGCTTCCGTTTTCGGATGACGACGGTTACTGCCCGCCACCATATCAAAGCGGAAGAAGCGGCACTCGAGCGCCCCGTTAAAGAGCACCGTCTTGCGAGACTCTTTAAGACGCATCTGTTGTGGGAGCTGACGGTCAGAAGTGAGCATCCAAGCGGTCCACCCAGCAAAATGCGCTTTGAGGTTGTCGGCCACATCCTTCATCATGGAACGAATAGAGGCGCTCTTGGGGTTGGACTGTTCCCCATACGGAGGATTCGCAATCAAAATCCCGCCTTTGGTACCTTCTGGCGGCAAGACTTCACGGGCATCGTGTTGCGTGAAGCGGAGGCGGCCATCAGCGAGAAGCGCCTTGAGCCCAGCGCGTTCTGCGTTTTCCACGGCCTTTTCAACGACGAGCGAAGAAATATCGCTTGCTTGAATCAAGACGGGGGCGTGTACGTTCACTGCCGCGCGAGCGTCTTCAATCATTTCCGCAAACGCATCCATATCAAAGCCCTTCAAGGACTCAAAGGCGAAGTGGCGCTCAAGACCGGGTGCCAAATTAATCGCCTTCTGAGCGGCTTCAATTGCAATCGTGCCAGACCCACAGAAGGGATCAACGAGCGGCGTCTTCGCATCCCACTGCGAAAGAACCAAAAGCCCCGCGGCCAAGTTTTCTTTGAGTGGGGCTTCGCCGTGCGTTAAACGCCAACCACGCTTAAAGAGAGATTCCCCAGCGAGGTCTAAGTAGAGCGTGCACATGTCGTAGGTGAGAAACGCGGCAATGCGCACATCCGGGTGATAGCGATCCACATCAGGACGGCGGCCTGCTAACTCACGGAAGCGGTCGCAAATAGCGTCCTTAATGCGAAGCACTGCAAAGTCAATTGACTCCAAGGGGCAACGCTGACCGGTGGCAGAGACTTTGATCGACTGATCGGATTCAAACCACTTTTCCCAAGGGGTGTTGGTTGCGATTTCATAAATATCGCGCGTATCCCAGTACTTGGCTTCTGCCACCTTCATGAGCACACGGCTTGCTAAGCGAGAGTGTAGGCAAAGCGCCATGGCCACTTCAGTGCTACCACGGAACGCCACACCGCCGCGCTGAGGACGAGGGGATTCCCCACCAACAGAGCGAATTTCATCACTAAGCGATTCTTCGAGCCCAAAGGGGCACAAAGCATAAAAAGAAAGCGAAGCCATAACCAAAGTTTCTCTAAAGTATTTTTGAAGAAAACCGACAGGATATCACTGACGGAGTTCTCCGTGTCCTAAAACGATGTATTTGAGACTGGTAAGTCCTTCTAAACCGACTGGACCACGAGCGTGGAGTTTGTCGGTAGAGATCCCAATTTCAGCGCCTAAGCCATATTCAAACCCGTCGGCAAAGCGGGTCGAGGTGTTAACCATCACCGAGGCAGAATCGACTTCACGCAAGAAGCGCTGAGCGTGCGTCCACTTTTCCGTAATGATCGCATCGGTGTGGTGCGAAGAGTGCGTATTGATAAAGGAGACCGCCTCGTCAAAGGAGCTCACCACCTTAATCGCAATAATCGGGGCGTTATATTCTGTATCCCAATCTTCTGGCGTAGCGTCAATCGCGCTATAGCCCGCTTGCTCCACAATACGGCGAGAGACTTCGTCGCAGCGCATTTCCACGTCTTTATCGTGGAAGATACGGGCAATATCGGGCAAAAAGTCAAAGGCAACAGCCCTATGCAAAAGAAGCGTTTCCGTGGCGTTGCAAGGTGCAAAGCGTTGCGTCTTAGCGTTGTCCGTCACTGAGAGCGCAAGCTCTAAATTCGCAAACTGGTCCACATAGGTGTGGCAAATCCCATCCAAGTGCTTAATCATCGGGACCGTGGCTTCTGCCATCAAGCGGGCAATCAAGCTCTTGCCACCACGAGGAATCAACACATCCACCCACTCTTTAGCTTGAATGAGCGCGCCCACCATGGCGCGATCGGCAGTGGTGATCAACTGCACGGCCTTTGTGGGGAGTTTCACTGCTTCAAGCGCTTTTTGCACCAATTCCCAAAGAAGGATATTGGTTTGTAGCGACTCGGAGCCCCCACGCAAAATCACCGCATTTCCAGACTTCACAGCCAGCGCGGCAGCATCAATGGTGACGTTGGGGCGTGCTTCGTAAATCATCGCGATGACGCCAAGCGGTACACGCATACGACCCACCTGGATGCCAGAAGGTTGTGGGCGTACATCAGAAATTTCACCAATCGGATCAGGGAGCATGGCGATATCGCGGCAACCAGCGATCATCGCATCGATACGCTTTTCGTTTAAGGCCAAACGATCAAGGAAGGCTTCATCGCGCCCCGCTTTGCGAGCTTCTTCCATGTCGCGAGCGTTCGCTTCCATAATGGCTGGGCGTTCTGCGTTAATGAGCTCACCGAGCTTGGCTAAGAAAGCATTTTTCGTTCCAGAGACGGCACGCGCCATCTCGCGAGAAGCTTGACGGGCAGCACGACCAATGTGCTCAATTTCGTCTTGAGGTTGAATGGAAATTTCGGCCATGGAAAACTCTCCCTAAAAGTCGTCTGGCAGGTAAAAGGCAGCACAAACGACGCGCCTCCATGCGAGGCAGAATATCTTTTCATTCTAGCAAAAAGCGTTTCTCTCACTACAGCGAAATCGCGGTTTTTGCGTAGCAAAACGCAATTGATTTGTGGGGAGTAGACAAAGAAAAAGTTGCCCGAAATTTGGCCAGCTTTTCAGCTTTTATGAGAAGGCACTAGCGCGCTAAAAAGAGCGCAATACTCTTTAATTCCATCCACGGATCGTCATCGCGGTCTGACACGGGAAGGCCCTTCACTTGCTTATCAAGGTCTGCGCAAACAAGAAGCGCGTTCTTGAGTTTAGTAGCTGACAAGCGGCGTGCCGCCTGACGCTTCCCAGGCGTGGCAAAGACGCCCTTCACAAAGGATTGCCCTTTGGCTGAGGCGGACTGGAGCTTAATGAGGTCGCGAATTTCGCGAGTCAAAAGCGAGAGTAAAAGAACGAGTGGCGCTTCCTGAGCTTCGAGCCCTTCGATGATTTTAAGGACTCGTTCGGGTTGCACTTGTTCAATCCCTTCAATCAGCGCATCGATTTTGTAGTGCGAGCTATCGGTCACGGTCTTTGCAATCTCTTCGAGCGTTAATTCGCGGGGCTCAAAAAGGAGCGCTAACTTTTGAATTTCTTGGTTAGCGGCAAAGAGGTTGCCTTCGACTTGATCGGCTAAGTACTCAAGCGCTTCAGGGCTTGCACTTTGCCCTTGACGTTGAAGTCGCTCAGCGAGCCAACGCCCAAGCGCTTGGCGCGGTGGTGTGTTGCAGGTGATGACTTCAGTGCTTTTTTGCAGATTCTGCCACCAAGCGGCTTTCGCCGTTGCCCAATCGGGTGTGGGGACAGTAAAGAGCACGCAGACACCATCGTAGGGCTGAGAAAGTAATTTCTGCAGGCCGTCAGGTCCCTTGCGACCAATCTTTCCGCCTGGAATACGTACGTCAACGACTTTTTGGTCCGCAAACATCCCAACGTCTGCTGCCGACATCGTGACTTGAGACCAATCGGAATTCCCATTCATCTCAAAGACTTCACGATCTAAGTAGCCCAAATCACGCGCGCATTGGCGGATCTCGTCAGAGGCTTCAATCATCAAGAAGTCATCATTGCCAGTCACCAACACAAAGGCTGGCAGGGCGCCAGACTTTTTGCATTGTTCGCAAAAGCGACGTGGATCGGTGGTGGCCATAAGCGTTCCTTGAATGGGAGAAAGAGGATAAAGCCCGAGAAACTCGGGCTAAGCGAAAAATTATTTGTTGGCGTCAGCCGTAGGCGCTGCAGGGCGCGGCTTCACCGTTTCGAGCACACGGATCAACTGATTGCAAAGGTCCGTCTGCATGTCGCGGTAGAGCATATTGGCTTCATCGCTAAAGGACAAGAACTGCGAGTCCGTGTAGGCCAAACTGCGGTTTTCCGAGAAGTACGTGGGCTTCATATAGGTGTAGCCGTCGGGTGCGATCATACGGAAACCTACGGTACGCGTGAGCGTATATTCACGCACCTGACCGCGGTCATTCAAGGCCAAGATGTCTTGGTTACGCGTATCGCTTAAGAGCTCCAAAATCGCATCCGCTTCGCTCGGATTCTGCACGATGGTGAGGTTCGAGCCCGCTTCAAGCAAGTGGCGCAAACGCACGATCAGCGGATTATTGAATCCCCCCTGAATGTAGAGTTTTTCAAACGGTGCGGTAAAGGAACCACGCAAGTGAAAGCTACAACCAGTCAAAAGGAGTGAACCTAAAAGAGCACTAGCACCGAGTAACTGTCGACGAGTGAGCACAGCTGAAAATCCTAAAGAAAAGATGATTGTCAGAGGAGAGGCTCTTCCTTCAAAGAGAAGAGCACGATAATTTAACGATTATAAAGGAGTGCGCTCCTTTGTGAGTGAGTTTTCACGAAGGCGAAGCCAAAAAAAGACAGGGTCTCAAAGAGAAATTCTCCTTGAGACCCTTGGTGCTAGAGAAGGTGATTACTTCGCAACGACGTTCACCAACTTATTGGGAACGATGATGATCTTGCGAACCGTTGCGTCACCCACGAAGCGCTGAACGTCTTCGTTGGCAAGCGCGGCGGCTTCAATCACTTCTTTGCTGGCATCGGCAGCAACGTGGATTTCGCCACGAAGTTTGCCGTTGACCTGCACCACGAGCTTGACGGTATCCACCTTCAAAGCGTCTTCGTGCACGGTCGGCCATTCGGCATCAATCAAGTCACCGAATTCGCGAATGTAGCCCAACTCTTCCCAAAGCTGCGTCGTAATATGCGGCGCGATCGGGTAGAGGGTGCGCAAGAGAATCGAGACGGAGTCACGCACAGCGGCTTCATCAGCAGCGTGCGCAGGCTTAAAGCCTTCGATCGTGTTGAACATCTTCATACAGGCAGAGACAACGGTGTTGTACTGCATGCGAGCGAAGTCAAAGTCAGCCTGCTGAAGTGCCATATGGATGTTGCGACGCAATTCCTTGGCTTCTTCAGAGAGGCCCGTGAAGTCGGAACCCGCCTTCTGAACCAATTCCTGGTTGTTGTATGCCCAGGTCCAAATACGACGCAAGAAGCGGAACGTCCCTTCAGCGCCAGAATTCGACCAAGCAGCGGACTGATCTGGAGGACCCGCGAACATCACAAAGGAGCGAGCCGTATCGGCGCCGTACTTGGCGATAATTTCGCGCGGTTCAACGACGTTATTCTTCGACTTGGACATCTTTTCAACGCCACCCAAGACAACGGGCTTACCGTCAGCCTTGCAGGTTGCGCCCACAGGACGACCCTTGTCGTCGTACTGCACTTCGACTTCGTCTGGGTAGAACCACGTCTTGTGACCGTTTTCTTCCAAGCGGTAGAAGCATTCGGCCATCAACATCCCTTGCGTGAAGAGGTTCTTAAAGGGTTCGTCGAACTTCACCAAGCCCATATCGCGCATCACCTTCGTCCAGAAGCGTGCGTAGAGCAAGTGAAGCACTGCGTGTTCAATCCCACCGATGTACTGATCCATCGGCATCCAGTAGTCGTTACGTTCGTCGACCATTGCGGTGTCGCAGTTGGGCGAGCAGTAGCGCTGGAAGTACCAGGAGCTGTCGACAAAGGTGTCCATCGTGTCGGTTTCGCGTTGCGCGTCAGCGCCGCAAGCGGGGCACTTCACGTTCAAGAAACTCACACACTTGTTGAGCGGATTGCCAGAGCCATCTGGAATCAAATCTTCAGGCAGAACGACCGGCAAATCTTTTTCAGGCACAGGCACTGCGCCGCAGTGCGGGCAGTTGATGATTGGGATTGGCGTACCCCAATAGCGCTGGCGGGAAATACCCCAGTCACGCAGACGGAACTGCACCTGCTTTTCACCCAAGCCTCTGGCGTTGAGCGCAGCGGCAATCGCATTAAAGCCGTCTTTAATCGAGAGACCGTCGTATTCGCCAGAATTCACGAGGTGAGCAGACGGAATCGTCTTGTCACCGTACCATTCCTGCCAATTCTTGTCGTCATAAGTTTCGCCATCAACAGCGATCACTTGCTGAATTGGGAGACCAAACTTGTTGGCAAACGCGAAGTCACGTTCGTCGTGAGCCGGCACGCCCATCACAGCGCCTTCACCGTAGCTCATCAAAACGTAGTTACCGATCCAGACTGGAACTTCGGCGCCCGTGAGCGGATGACGAACAGAGAAGCCCGTGGGCACACCCTTCTTTTCCATGGTGGCTATATCGGCTTCACTCACGCTACCCTTGGCGCATTCTTCAATGAAGGCCTTCAATTCAGGTTTGCCTTCGGAGAGGCGCGTGGCAAGCGGGTGTTCGGCGGCAATCGCAACGAAGGTCACACCGAGCAACGTATCAGGACGTGTGGTGTAAACGCTCAAAAGCTTTTCTTCCCCGTCGAGCGTATAGGGGAAGGAGAGCGTCACGCCTTCAGAGCGACCAATCCAGTGTTCTTGCATGCGGCGAACCTGTTCGGGCCAGCCGTCAAGCTTCTTAATATCGTCGAGCAACTCTTGTGCGTAAGCGGTGATGCGCAAGTAGTAGCCAGGGATTTCGCGCTTTTCAACGATAGCGCCAGAGCGCCAACCGCGACCATCGATCACCTGTTCGTTAGCGAGCACAGTCTTATCGACCGGGTCCCAGTTCACGATCTGGGTCTTGCGGTAGGCGATGCCTTTTTCGAGCATCTTTAAGAAGAGCCACTGGTTCCAGCGGTAGTATTCGGGCTTGCAGGTAGCGAGTTCACGAGACCAGTCAAAAGCGAGACCCAACGGTTTCATCTGCGCCTTCATGTCGGCGATGTTGCTGTAGGTCCAAGCGGCAGGCGCTACTTTCTTGGCAATAGCAGCGTTTTCCGCTGGCAAACCGAAAGCGTCCCAGCCCATCGGCGTCATGACGTTGTAGCCCTTCATACGATAGTAGCGGTACATCACGTCATTGAGCGTGTAGTTACGGACGTGGCCCATGTGCAATTTGCCACTGGGGTAGGGCAACATGGAACAAACGTAGAATTTCGGCTTTGCTTTGCCGTGGCGATCAACCGCATTTTCAACGGCTCGATAGACGTCCTTGGCTCGCCATTGAGCCTGGACTTCTGATTCCACTGCTTGAGCAGAGTAAGTCTCGCGCATATTGGTTTCCAGAAAAGGGTTACAGGGAAAAAGGAAATTTGTATAAAGCGTAAGTATAGCGCGAGAGAAAGAAAAACCGTGAAAAATGCCCGCTAAGACTGTGCGCTAACTCTTGTTAACTAAGAGAATGTGCTCAATTTTGAGAAAAAAGTAGCCTCGTTTTTGGTGGTGAAGATGTTGGGCGAGGTGGCTCAAATTGTGCTACTGTTACGGTTTCCCGCGGTTTCCGTGAAGAGAGGGAGAAGCGAATTTTCCTTTCCTCATAAGAGACGTGGAGAAATATAAGTGTTTGATTTATAAAGAAAATTTTGTTGTTGCCATGCCAGTAAAGAATTTGCTTGAAACTCTTAATCCCAAACAATACGAAGCGGTAACCGCTCCAGCGCAAAGCGTGCTTATTCTCGCTGGTGCAGGGTCTGGAAAAACGCGAGTGCTGACAACGCGTATTGCTTGGTTACTGGAACAAAACATGGCACGCCCCGCGAATATTTTGGCAGTGACCTTTACCAATAAGGCCGCCAAAGAAATGATGACGCGCTTAGAGAGCATGATTCCTTACGATCTCTCGCACATGTGGGTAGGGACCTTCCACGGTCTTTGCAACCGCATTTTGCGCCGTCACGCTGAAGAAGCGGGTCTTCCAAAATCCTTCCAAATTCTTGACTCTTCGGACCAGCTCTCCATGGTGAAGCGCATCATGAAGCAGGCCAATGTCGACCCTGAGCAGCTGGAGCCCAAGAAAGTTCAAAATTTCATCAACTGGAATAAAGAAAACGGTATTCGCGCAAACCGCGCATCAACAGGCAGCGTCAACGACCAAGGGGTAGAGCTCTATCGTCTTTATGAAGAAACCTGCCAGAAAGAAGGCGCAGTGGACTTTGCAGAGTTGCTTCTTCGTTGCTTTGAGTTGCTCGATCGCAATGAAGTGATCCGCGCTCACTATCAGGACCGATTCCAGCATATTTTGGTGGACGAATTTCAGGATACGAACGTCTTACAGTACCACTGGTTAAAGCTCCTTGCAGGCGCAAGCCGCAATGGGCCTGGTCCCTCTAAAAATGCGGTTTTTGCCGTAGGGGACGACGACCAGTCGATTTACGCTTTCCGTGGTGCCAACGTGGGCAATATGTCGGACTTCTTGACGGACTTCCTTGTGAAGGAACCCATCCGCTTGGAAGAAAACTATCGCTCGACGGGGGCCATTTTGGAAGCGGCGAACGTCGTGATTAGCCACAACGCCTCTCGCTTAGGAAAAAACCTTTGGACCTCGGGCGCTAAGGGCGACAATATTGCCGTGGTGAAGCATGATACGGATAACGAAGAAGCGGAGTGGGTCGCAGACGAAATCCGCGCTGATGTGCGCCGTGGAAACGCTTACCGTGACCACGCGATTCTCTACCGCATGAATGCCCAGTCTCGCGCCATTGAAAGCGCGTTTACCGCGCGCGGGATTCCTTACCGCATCTATGGTGGGTTGCGATTCTTCGAGCGCCAAGAAGTTAAGCACGTTCTCGCTTACTTGCGCCTTTTGGACGGTGCTGGGGACGATACGAGCTTTTTGCGCGTGGCGAATATGCCAACGCGTGGGATTGGTGCAAAAACCATTGAAAAGTTGGTCGACGATGCCTCGCACACTGGCATGAGCTTGTGGGCGACGTTGACGCATCCGAGCTATACCCCAGCGCCTAAGCTCGCGGCTTTCCGTGACTTGATCTACCAAATTCGCACGGAAGCGGAAGTGAAGAACTACAACCTGAGCGATACGATTTCTCTTGTGATACAGCGCTCAGGGCTAGAAGACTTCTACAGCAATGAAAAGGATGGGGAAGAGCGCCTCGCTAATATGACGGAAATGGTCCCTGCTGCCCTTGGCTACCTTAAAAACGAAGGAATTGCCCTTGATACGCAAGCCTTTGAGATAACGGAGCAAACCGATCAGACGCCCTTGCAGGGCTTTTTGACGCAGGCTACGCTCGAAGCCGGAGAGCGTAACGAAGGGGACGATCAGGATAGCGTTCAGGTGATGACCGTTCACGCTGCGAAAGGTTTGGAATTTAAACACGTCTACATTATTGGCGCAGAAGAAGGTATCTTCCCGCACTTCTCTTCCTTTAACGAAACAGAGAAGGGGGGCGTGGATGAAGAACGCCGCTTGATGTATGTGGCGATTACTCGCGCGCAGAAAACGCTCGCGATTTCGCACTGCAACACGCGCTTTATTCACGGGGAAGAAAAATATAACCCGCCCTCTTCCTTCTTGGACGAAATCCCCGAGGCGCTGATTCGCCGCATTGATCATTCCTCGAAGCGCTCTTCTTCGGGTGGCTACGGTGGTTACAGTGGCTACAACAACGGCTCTCGCTACGGACGTGGAGATGGCTCTAGAGGGGATAAAGACGATTGGCGTCGTGGATTGAGTTCTTCTGGTCAGACTTACCGTCCCTCGGAAGACCCAGTGGTGGCACGCGCTCATGCGAAAAAAGCGAACGACACCTATGGCTACCAAGTCGGGGACACCATCACACATGCGAAGTTTGGTTCAGGCGTGGTGAAAAAGCTCTCTGGGACTGGGGACGACGCACGTATCGTAGTGGACTTTAAGACGGCAGGCACCAAAGAATTGCTCTTAAAGCTCGCGGCGAAGAATCTCTCCAAAGGCTAAAGTGAGAGAAGAGCAAGGAGAGCGGGCTTAAAGCGTGGACAGAACCGCGCTTTCTCGCTAAACTTGAGCCACTTCGATTATTAGGTCATTGCGCGGTCGTAGTTTAACAGGATAAAACTGTCCCCTCCTAAGGGACCGCTCTGGGTTCGAGTCCCGGCGGCCGCGCCAATCACCTGGCACTAAAAAGGCGTTTCTCCACTTGTTTGGAAAAACGCCTTTTCGCCTTTTTGGGCTTCTCGCTTTAAACGATGCGCCAGCGGTGTTGACGAAAGAAGTACCAACACACAACGCCAATTGTGATGTTGTAGATGTATTCCGACGTCCAAACCACCGCCACGTTGTCGCTTACCTGCGTGATAAAGAAAATGTAGACCACGTAGAAGATGACCGACGTCATGGAAGCAATGGACGTTTCCTTCGTCAATCCCATGCCCGACATTGCAAAGCTATAGAACATGCTAATGCCAGCGAAAATAAAGGAGCTCAAAAGCACGTAGAGCGTGGGCACGCCTCCCACCAAAATATCCTCAATGTTGGTGAAGATTCCTAACGCCTGCTGTGGCAAGAGCGCCACGAGAATGGCGAGTGGAAAAATCACCGCACAGTTAATGTAGAGCGTACGTCGGCAAACCGCTGTGATCTCATCAAAGCGTCGCTCCCCAATCAAGTTGGCACAGATGGCGCCAGCCGTTGAGCCAAAGCTATGAATGAAGAGATAGAAAAGTGAAGAGATCTGACGCACTACGTTAGAAATGGCTAGCGCTGCAGGCCCCAAATGCTCCACGCTCACAAAGAAGTAGAGCCAAGAGACAAAGACAACTCCTTCCTGAACCATCAACCAGCGACCCAACTTAAAGAGTCGCTTTTGCATGTCCCAATTCCACGTGGGACGATGCCAGAATTGATAGCGCTCTGGGTTGGCGCGACGCATTGTATAAATAAAGAGCACGAAAAAGCCCAAGACTTCGGCAATGGTGGAGGCAATGGCAGCACCACTGATGCCCATGGCGGGGATGCTTCCATAGCCAAAAATCAACACATAGTCGAGCACAATGTTGGAGAGCATCATGACGATGGAACTCACCGTGATGATGCGCGGGTTGAGCGTAGCAACAAAGAAGCCTCGTGCTACAGCCGCTAAGAACGTAAAAGGAATCCCGACAGCACGCCAGAAGAAATACTTTTCTGTCGCAACAGCAATTTCAGGCGATTCGACCACGCGCGCTAAGAAAGGCGTGGAGCCCATAAAGGCGACCGCCATAAGAATCGCAGAGAAGAGCATCAAGAAGAGGGTGCCCGAGTGCAGGGCTTCTCCCATGCTGAGATAGTCTTTTTCGCCATTTTTCTGTCCCATGAAGGCCTGCAAACTAAAGCAGTAGCCAAAGCCAAACATCACGACAGAGAGGTACATCACGCCTGCGAGCGCGGAAGCCCCGAGTTCAATTTTCCCCACACGTCCTAAGAAGATGACGTCAGTGAGACCAATGACCTGTTCAATCAAGAGGCTCAAAATGAGTGGGAGCACCATCTTGAGAATTTGAGAGGTGCCATAGACCTGGGGATGAATCACTTTTTCAGACATACATTCATCGTGAACGACTGTCCCGAAGGACAACGCTGTCCTCTACCTTTTGAGGACTAAGCAAAAAAACTGAAATCGCAAGAAAAAGGAAAAGAATAGGCTCTCGTTTGGTTTCGTGAGAGTGGAGAAAAACGAGAAGAGAGTGACGATCTTAGCGCAAATTGAGCAAAAAGTCATTGCGCTAGAAAAAAAGATGCCACTCACCCGAGGAAGTGAGTGGCAATCGCAGTCGAGAAGAGGCTAGAGGTAATTAACCTCTTCTACGAGCGCGGGAGAAAGATTAGTAGCGATCGAAGTACTTCTGGATTTCTTCCCAGTTGCTCGTCTTCGTGAGAGCCAACTGGAGGAGAACACGAGCCTTCTGTGGGTTCAAGTCACCAGAGGAAACCCAGTGCTGAGCCTTGTCGTCCACTTCAGCGTCCTTGGTGGTAGCACCAGTCGGAACGCGGGAAGAACGAACCACGACGACACCGTCCTTCGTAGCCTGTTCGAGCACCGGCCAAATGGACTTGTGGATGTTACCGTTACCCACACCAGCGCTCACGATACCCTTGTAGCCAGCCTTGAGGAGGGCTTCAGCCTGAACGCCTTCCACGCCAGCGTGGTTGTAAACGATGCCAACCTTCGGGAGCTTATCCAACTTGGAGACGTCAAACGGCGTATCGGAGTAGTCACGCAAGCCCTTGGATTCGTAGGTCACCTTGTTGTTGAAGATCGTACCGAGTTTGCCGAAGTTACCAGCCTGGAAGGTTTCCGGCTGAACGGTGTTGGTCTTGATGACGTCACGAGCACCGATAACGACGTTGTCCATAGCAACGACGACACCGTGCTGAGCGGTTTCAGGATTCGAGGCGGTCACCACAGCGTTAAAGAGGTTACGCGGGCCGTCAGCACCCAAACCAGTGGAGGGGAGCATAGCGCCAACCAACACGATCGGCTTCTTGCACTTGCTGGTGAGCTGGAGGAAGTAAGCGGTTTCTTCCATCGTGTCGGTACCGTGGGTGATCACGAAACCGTCATACTTGCTGCAATCGGAGTTAATTGCCTTGGCAACCTTGAGCCACACTTCGTCGCTCATGTCTTGGCTACCAATCTGGGCAACTTGCACTGGGGTGATGTTGGCGACTTTGGCGAGTTCCGGCACAGCGGCGACCAAGTGGTTTACACCGACTTTACCAGCGGAGTAGGCAGAGCCCGTGGAGGATTGACCAGCACCAGCAATCGTACCGCCCGTAGCGAACACAGCGATGTTCGGCAAGGCAGCGAGTGCAGAACCAGAAGCGATAACAAGGCCCAAAGCTAAAACAGTCTTTTTCAACGACATGGGGTTGCTCCAATTAAAAAGAAAAGAAAAACATCGCCCGTGATTCAAAAAGGGTGGGCGATGAGCGTGCCTGAGCGCAGCGCAAGATGTTGTTAGGTCCTGACTTGCCTGCGGGTCCAAAAGCGGATTGGTTTATTTGCTCAATCCAACTGGCACAGCTGTTTCACAGTTTATGAAGAAAAAAGACAACCGGAGAGCCCGATACTTAAGATGTTTGATCTTTAGCTAAAGGGTGTTAAAAATAGGAAAACCCTAATAGAAGTCTTAGATCAAAAGGTGTAGTCTTAGTGCATTTTAAAGTCTCGCAAACCTCTAGGGAATACCCCTAGGTATCTTGATTAGACTGGTTGTGTCCTTCTCAAAAGTTCTTTTTGAGAGAGAAAAAATCCCCCATTCCGCCCACACTCGCCCTCTGAGAGGTTCATAATCTTTCACCATGGCCCCAGGTTGCTGGGTTAACAACAACGTTAAAAGGTTAAACAAAAAATGTCTCAAACAATTCTCCAAAGCGTGCCCGTTGGTCAGAAAGTCGGTATCGCATTCTCTGGTGGTCTCGACACAAGCGCTGCTCTGCGTTGGATGAAAAACAAAGGCGCCCTGCCGTATGCCTACACGGCGAATCTCGGGCAGCCTGATGAAACGGATTACGAATCTATTCCGAAGCGCGCCATGCTCTATGGCGCAGAAAATGCCCGTCTCGTGGATTGCCGCGAACAGTTAGTGAACGAAGGGATTGCCGCCATTCAGTCTGGCGCCTTCCATATTTCGACGGGTGGTCAACTCTACTTCAACACCACGCCGATTGGCCGCGCTGTGACGGGTACGATGCTCGTGGCTGCAATGCGCGCTGATGGCGTGAACATCTGGGGTGACGGCAGTACCTATAAGGGAAACGACATTGAACGTTTCTACCGCTATGGTTTGCTCACCAACCCGAATTTGCAGATCTATAAGCCCTGGCTCGACACGCGGTTCATCTCTGAATTGGGTGGTCGTGCGGAAATGTCCGCTTTCTTGCAGGCCGAAGGCTTTGACTATCGTATGAGCGTTGAAAAGGCTTATTCGACCGACTCCAATATGTTGGGTGCCACGCACGAAGCCAAAGACTTGGAAGAACTCTCTTCGAGCATGAAGATTGTGGAACCGATTATGGGCGTGCCTTTCTGGCGCCAAGATTGCAAGATCGAACCCGAAACGGTGACGGTGGAATTTAAAGAAGGCGTCCCAGTTGCTTTGAATGGCAAGCGCTTCAGTAACGCCGTTGATTTGATGCTTGAAGCTAACGCCATCGGCGGTCGTCATGGTCTTGGGATGTCCGATCAGATCGAAAACCGTATTATCGAAGCGAAGTCCCGCGGCATTTATGAAGCCCCGGGTATGGCGCTCTTCTTCATCGCCTACGAACGTTTGGTGACTGGTATTCACAACGAAGACACGATCGCCGAATATCGTATCGGTGGGATTAAGTTGGGTCGCTTGCTCTATCAGGGTCGCTGGTTCGATAGCCAAGCCATCATGCTTCGCGAAGCCGCTATGCGCTGGGTCGCCCGCGCAGTGACGGGTGAAGTAACGCTTGAATTGCGCCGTGGCAACGACTACACGATCCTCAACACCAAGAGCCCGAACCTCACCTATGAACCCTCTCGCTTGACGATGGAAAAGGGTGACTCGATGTTCACGGCTGTGGACCGTATTGGTCAGTTGACGATGCGTAACCTTGACATTACCGATACGCGTCAGAAGCTCTCTATCTACTCGAAGACGGGTTTGCTCACTGGTGGCGAAGGCTCCTTGGCCCCGCTCATTAGCGAAAAATAAGCCGCTCTCTGGCTAGATAAACCGCTTCTAAGAGCCTGGATTTCCTGCGAAAAGGAAGTTCGGGCTCTTTCTTTTTGAGAATTAAACTCACTTGTGATAACGTCTATAGGGGATTGGTTAACCCCCTATGAAAGAGGGATATTTACAATTTTTTGCAGACTGGAGAAATTGCCTTAAAATTCCGTATTTATGCGGTACTTATTAATTGACTGAGAGCCATTCTCAATGCCTTTGCGAGAGAGTAATTCTCATTTGTGTTGCCTCCTTGCATTTGTAAATTTTCGACCTTAACATGAGGTCAAGTTTGAAAGAGATGAACAAATGTTGCGGTCTTTCACTAGTGGATGGAAGGCTAACCAGGAGCAAATACGAATATGACTCAAGCTGTTATGACTCAAGAACAAAAGATTCTTGAACCGAAATCGGAATTTTCTAGTCACGAACGTGGGGACAGTCGTTGGACCCACGCCGCGGACAAAACCAAGACCTCGGCTTTAGGCTGGGCGGTCTTTTTAACCTTTACCTTCTCCGCGATCGAATTGGTCGGGGGCTTATGGGGTAACTCTCTTGCCCTAGTGGGTGACGCAGGTCACATGATCACGGACTCGGCGAGCTTACTCTTTGCGCTCGTTGCTAACCGTATCGCTCAGAAGGGCGTCGATAGTGTGCACACCTTCGGTCACGGGCGCGTGGAAGTGCTTGCTGGCTTTGTGAACGGCATCATCATGTTGGGCGTGGTGATCTGGATTTTTGTGGAAGCCTTTAGCCGTATCGCAGAACCTGAACACGTCTCTGGTCTCTCGGTGATGATGATCGCTACGGTGGGCTTAATCATCAATATTTTGGTTGGCCTCTCGCTCTCGCGTGATAAGAAGAACATGAATACGCGTGCCGCCTTCATTCACGTGATGGGAGACTTGCTGGGTTCGGTTGCCGCCATTACCGCTGGTGCAGTGATTTACTTTGGTGGCCCGACGATCGTTGACCCGATTCTCTCGATGTTGGTGGGCGTCTTGCTGCTTCATGCTACTTACGGCATCTTGCGTGATACTTCGCGCGTGCTGCTCGATGGGATTCCTGAAGATGTGAACTACTTCTCAGTGGGTCGCGAAATCGAAAAGATCCCTGGTGTCGAACACGTGCATGACTTACATGTCTGGACGATGAGCCCGGGGCACGGCGCTATTCAGTGCCATATCAAGATTGAGAGCCATGAATGCTGGCCGAAGATTTTGGATGCAATCCGTGTGGTGGTGCACGATAAATTCGGTATTGACCACGTGACGGTGCAGCCTGAATGGAAGTTCGATGGGAACGTGGCTGACTGTGAAGTTTGCCAAGAAGGCCTTTGCAAGACGGACTTCTCGAGCGAACCTGAGGAAATCCTTTGCACGACTGAATTGGACAAGTCTAAGCTCTAAACTACGTCCTCAGTTCTAGATCGAACTCAGTGACAAGTGGGTAGCTTTTCCCTTAGAATAAAGAGATATTGATCTGCCAGAAAAAAGAAGAAAGAGAGGTCAGCGGACCTCTCTTTCTCTTTTTAAAGGTGTCAAAACCGATGGCAGGCAGGCGAGCTTTTGGCTATAATCACGCCTTTATTTTTTAAACTTCTCGATCTCCTTGTGCGGAGCTTTTCATGACCAAGTACGTATTTGTTACCGGCGGCGTTGTCTCATCTTTAGGTAAAGGCATCGCCGCCGCTTCTTTGGCGGCTATCCTGGAATCTCGTGGCCTGAAAGTCACGATGATCAAGCTCGATCCCTACATCAACGTGGACCCCGGTACGATGTCCCCGTTCCAGCACGGCGAAGTGTTCGTGACAGAAGACGGTGCAGAAACCGATTTGGACTTAGGGCACTATGAACGCTTTATCTCCACGAAGATGCACAAGCCCAACAACTTCACCTGTGGTCAGATCTATGAAAGCGTGTTGCACAAGGAACGCCGTGGCGAATACTTGGGTAAGACGGTGCAGGTGATTCCGCACATCACCAATGAAATTCAGGAGTTCATCCAGCGTGGCGCTGCCTCCACCTTTGACGGTAAGCCCGATGTGGCCGTCGTTGAAATCGGTGGTACGGTGGGCGACATTGAATCGCTCCCCTTCGTGGAAGCTGTTCGTCAGATGTCCTTCCGTGTGGGTCGCAACAACACCTGCTTCATTCACTTGACGCTTTGCCCGTGGATTGCCTCTGCTGGCGAATTGAAGACGAAGCCCACACAGCACTCCGTGCAGAAGTTGCGTGAAGAAGGGGTCTATCCTGACCTTCTCCTTTGCCGCGCTGAACACATGATTCCGGAAGGCGAACGCGCCAAGATTTCGCTCTTCTGTAATGTGCCGATGGATTGTGTCATTAGCGTGGCGGACGCGAAGACGATTTATGAAGTGCCGCTTATGCTCCATGCTCAGCACTTGGACGATATCGTCTGCAAGAAGTTGGGTCTTGAAACGAAGCCTGCGGACCTATCCGCTTGGGAAAACATCGTTCACCGCATCCAGAATCCGGAACGCGAAGTGACCGTTGCCATGGTGGGTAAGTATGTTGACTACGCCGACAGCTACAAGAGCTTGAACGAAGCCTTGACGCACGCTGGCATCCATACCGACACCAAGGTGAAGACTCGCTTTGTGGACGCAAGCTTGATCGAAGAAGAAGGTCCTGAAAAGTATTTGGGCGACGTGGACGCTGTGCTCGTGCCGGGCGGCTTTGGTAAGCGCGGCACCGAAGGCATGATCAAGGCGATCGAATACGCTCGCACCAAGGGCGTGCCCTTCTTAGGCATTTGCTTAGGTATGCAGATGGCTGTGGTGGAATTTGCTCGCCACGTCTGCGGCTTGGGTGGCGCAAACTCCACCGAGTTGGATCCTGATACGGCTCACCCAGTCGTGGCTCTCATTACCGAATGGAAAGACCGTTCTGGTAAGGTTGAAAAGCGTGACGAAGACTCCGACTTGGGCGGCACGATGCGCTTGGGTCGCCAGGAAGTGCCGGTTGAAGAAGGCACCTTGGCTCACAAGATCTACGGCGACGTGGTGGCAGAACGCCATCGTCACCGCTACGAAGTCAACAACGCCTATGTGGCTCAGTTTGAAGAAAAGGGCATGGTGATCTCGGCTCGTACGCCTTCTGAACACTTGCCTGAAATGATGGAACTCCCGAACCATCCGTTCTTCTTCGCTGTGCAGTTCCACCCGGAATTCACCTCGAACCCGCGCTTTGGTCATCCGCTCTTTAAGGCCTATGTCGAAGCCGCGATCGCTCATAGTGCTAAGAAAGCTGGCAACTAATTAATGGGCTAAGAGAAAGGTAGTTATCGACCGAAGAAAAAAGGTTTGATCACTGCCTTTTTCACGTTTTAGAAGCGACTAAACACGTTTTGCTTCAAGAAAAAACACTAGAAGGCTCGCGAGTCGGCTAAACTTAGCGTGCTATATTGCGCACTGCAATGGATTCCAGTTTGCGCAACCTTTTTAATTGACCAGTTTTTTCTTTTCCTCTAACGAGACCTTCTTGCCCGCGATTGGTGGGAGAGGAGAGTGAGAGAGAAAACTCAGAAGAACAGAAAATTATGAAACTTTGTGGTTTTGATATTGGCTTAGATAAGCCTATTTTCCTCATGGCAGGCCCCTGCGTGCTCGAGGGCGAACAGATGGCCCTGGATATTGCACACACCATGAAGGAAATTACCTCCAAGCTTGGTATTCACTATATCTTTAAGGCAAGCTACGACAAGGCTAACCGTACGAGCGAAACGGCGTTTCGCGGGTTAGGGATGGACGAAGGCTTGCGTATTCTCGCTCGCGTGCGTGAAGAAGTGGGCGTGCCAGTCGTTACCGACGTGCACACCACCGAAGAAGTGCCCGTGGTGGCAAGCGTCGTGGATGTGCTCCAGACGCCTGCCTTCCTTTGCCGTCAGACGGACTTTATCCACGCCTGTGCGCGCTCGGGTAAGCCCGTGAACATCAAAAAGGGCCAGTTCTTGGCCCCTGGCGACATGAAAAACGTGATCGCGAAGGCTCGTGCTGCTGCCGCTGAAGCTGGGCTTGAAACCGATAACTTCATGGTCTGCGAACGCGGTGCCTCTTTTGGTTACGGTAACCTCGTCTCCGACATGCGCGGTCTTGCCATTATGCGTGAAACCGATGCCCCGGTCGTTTTTGATGCGACGCACTCCGTGCAGTTGCCGGGTGGCAACGGTGGTTCCTCTGGCGGTCAGCGCCAGTTTGTGCCAGTGCTCGCTCGCGCGGCTGTCGCGGCTGGCGTCTCAGGTCTCTTTATGGAAACGCATCCGAATCCGCCTTGTGCGAAGAGTGACGGTCCGAACGCCGTGCCGCTCAGCAAGATGCCCGAGTTGCTTGAAAGCTTGGTCGAAATCGATCGCATCGTGAAGGCTCGTCCCTTCTTGGAAGATACCATTAACGATTTTTAATCACTAATGCTGTGGGAGAAGCCTCTCCCGCAGCCTCTTTTTAGGAAAAAAGGAAAACAGCATGAGCGCAATCATTGACATCGTTGGTCGCGAAATTATTGATAGCCGTGGTAATCCGACGGTAGAAGCTGAAGTCTGGCTCGAAAGTGGTGCGATGGGTCGTGCCGCAGTCCCGTCTGGCGCTTCCACTGGTGTGCGTGAAGCCCTTGAGCTTCGCGACAAGGATTTGAAGCGCTATGGCGGCAAGGGTGTTCTTACCGCTGTTGCTAACATCAATGGCGAAATCGCTGACGCCTTGATCGGAATGGAAGCCTCTGACCAGGCCTTCATTGACCGCACGATGATTCAGTTGGACGGCACTGACAATAAGGGCCGTTTGGGTGCTAACGCCATCTTGGCTGTTTCCATGGCCGTGGCTCGCGTTGCTGCTGAAGAAACGGGCTTGCCCCTTTATCGCTACTTTGGCGGGATGGGCGCCATGCAGATGCCCGTGCCGATGATGAACGTCATCAACGGTGGTGCTCACGCTAACAACAATTTAGACCTTCAGGAATTCATGATTATTCCGCTTGGCGCACCGACTTTCTCTGAAGCCGTGCGCTATGGGGCGGAAACGTTCCATGCCTTGAAGAAGATCATCAACGCGCGTGGCATGTCCACCGCCGTGGGTGACGAAGGTGGGTTTGCGCCGAAGTGCGAAAGCCACGAAGAGGCCATTGAACTTATTCTCGAAGCTATCAAGGCTGCTGGCTTTGAAGCGGGTAAGGATATCGCCATTGGTCTCGACTGCGCCTCGAGCGAATTCTTCGATGGCGGCAAATACGTGATGAAGAAGTCTTCTGGTCGCGCTTTGGCGGCTGAAGAATGGATCGATGTGCTCACGAGCTGGGTTGATCGCTATCCGATCATCTCTATCGAAGACGGCATGGCCGAAGGCGATTGGGAAGGTTGGGCTAAGTTGACCGCCGCTTTGGGTAAGCGCGTGCAGTTGGTGGGCGACGACCTCTTTGTGACGAACCCTGCTATTTTGAAGGAAGGGATCGAAAAGGGTGTCGCGAATTCCATCTTGATCAAGGTGAACCAGATCGGTACGTTGACGGAAACGATTGAAGCCATCGAAATGGCTAAGCGTGCGGGCTACACTGCTGTGGTGAGCCATCGCTCTGGTGAAACGGAAGATAGCACCATCGCTGACTTGGCCGTGGGCTTAAATGCTGGTCAGATCAAGACGGGTTCTATGAGCCGTTCGGATCGTATCGCTAAATACAATCAGCTCATCCGTATTGAAGAGCACTTGGAAGGGGTGGCGGTCTATCCGGGCCGTGACGCTTTCTATTGCTTGCGCAAGTAACGCTAAGGAGCCAGAGAGGACATGCGTCTCTTTTATATACCGTTCTGCATCGTTGGGGCTTGTACAGCGGTGCTTGCTTATCAGCTCTTGGGACCCAATGGGGCATTCTTCCATGTGGAAGATTTGCGCCAGTCTCTGGCTGAGCAGCAGCGCCAGAATGAACAGCAACGCCTCAAAAATGAAGAATTGCGTGCAGAGCTCGCCTCTCTGGAAAACGGCACAGAAGCGATTGAAGAGCGCGCCAGGCGCGACCTTTATATGCTCAAAGCCGGTGAAGTGCTTTTCCGCTTAGAAACGCCTAACGACTACGATAAGCGTATGGCGGAGACGTCAACCATGCCAGACTACCGCAATCCAGAAGCGAAGTCTGGGGCGCGCGCAACGTTCTCTGCTAAGCGTGGAGACCTCTACCACTCGCCTCGTGCCCGTTCTGCTCAGTAGTGTTAATGAGCTAAGAAAAAAGCCATCTGCGTTAAAAACAGATGGCTTTTGCATTACTGATGCTTGAAAATTATTTCTCTTCAGGCTTTTCTTCGCACACAGGTTGCACGGGTGCGTCAGAGAACATGGCTTCCACATCGATCGAATCAAACGTGCGCACCTGACCGCAGAAGTGGCAGGTGACTTCAATCTTGCCGTGTTTTTTGATGATGTCGCGCGCTTCTTCTTCGCCCAAAGATTGAATCATTTGGCGCACACCCTCATCGCTACAGCGGCAACGAAAGACTGGTGTGCCTTCATAGGTGACGCGAGGCGACTCTTCCCAGAAAAGACGACGATTGATTTCTTCAGGCGTCAAGGTTAAGAGTTCTTCGCTCTTTACCGTGCCCACAAACATCTTCAAGCGATCCCATGCTTCTTCATCGTAGTCTTCAGGCAATTTCTTCCCGCCCATGATCGGCATCTTCTGGAGCATGATGCCACCCACGCGGTGTTCGTCGCTCGCCAAGGCAATCAACGTTTCCACCTGTTCACTGTGAATGAAGTAGTTGGTCATGATCTGGGCAAAATTTTCCCCATCAAGCGCCACAATCCCTTGATAGGGTTGCACGCCTTCGGCACGATTCGCTGGATCCAAAATCAAGGCACACTGACCGCGACCATTGGTGTTCACCAAGGATTGCAGGGTGGCATTCTCATCCAACTTCGCTTCAGGGTCACGCAGCGTAACGGAGACGCGATAGGTGAGCTCGGGGCGCACTTCCACAACGAGAAGCCTCACGGGACCGTCACCCGCAACCTGCACCATGACAGTGCCATCAAACTGGAGCGCAGCGGCGGCAAGCAGGGTCGAGGCGGTCACTTCGCCCGCCAGGCGGCGCACCGCGATAGGCAAATGCTGATGAGCCACAGCTTCGTTAAAAGAGTCATCAAGCGTGACGGTTTCCGCACGAGCGGCGGCATGAGTAAATAACAGTTTTTGTAAGGTATCCATTCTTTTGTCCTGCCTCTCTTTTTTGGCGAGCAAGAGGCTGTACTCGATCAAAAAACGTCTTCCGTGGACTGAGCCCTACCAGAAGGCGCACAACAAACACGTTAACGATGTTTCTTCAGAAAAACGCACGAGAAAGAAATCGTTCGCTTTTTTGAAGAGATAGTATTTTAACTAATCCGACTGAAACAGTTCAGTATATTTTGTCTCAAAAAGCGTAAGGCTTCTCTTCGCTTAAGCTTTATCTGCCACTATGCAATAAAGGTGAACAAAGATGTGTCTTTCTGCGTGAAAATGGAAGTCATTAAGCACCTATAATTAAAAAATTCACCTCGTGAACATTCATGAAAAATCCTGACTTGGAGAGGATAGGGTAATGATTGTCGACTTACATATGCATTCAACGATTTCGGACGGACGTTTAACGCCCACCGAAGTGATGACATTGGCGCATCAAAATGGCGTCGAAATGCTCTCTCTCACAGACCACGATACGATGGAAGGGACTGCGGAAGCGAGGGCCGCGGCAGAGAGTTTAGGCATGCAGTTTGTCCCTGGTGTGGAAGTCTCAACGCGTTGGGCCGATAAGGTGATTCATATTGTGGGCCTCGGGCTTGATGCGGGGAACACTCGCGCAGCGGATTATTTCCGGGACGCTTGTGGCAAGCGCGATCGCCGAGCGCGTGAGATTAGTGATCGACTTCGTGAAGTCGCTGGGATTGAGGGCGCTTATGAAGGCGCACTTTCTTTTGCGATGAATAAATACAATATCTCTCGCACCCACTTTGCACGCTGGCTCTGCCAAGAGGGCTATGTGGATACCTATCAGGGTGCTTTTGATAAATATTTAGCCACCACGTGCTTAGTGCCCGTGGATTGGCCAAAACTCGACGAGACGGTAGAACTCATTCATAGCGCGGGCGGCCTGGCTGTCATTGCGCACCCAGGGCGCTACCACTTCAAAGAGCTCTGGATGTCGGACGCGCTCATGCAGGACTTTAAAAAGTACGGGGGCGACGCGATTGAGGTTGTCTCTGGCTCTCAGTCTCAGCAGTCTAACGAGTACTACAGCGATGTATGCCGTCAGATGGGCTTTTTAGCAAGCTGTGGCTCGGACTTTCATAGTTTTGATGGCGACCGCCCACAGCCTGGCCAGCAGGGCCCGATCCCTGCCGATCTCTCTCCCATCTGGGAAGTGTTGAAGCGTCAGAAGTAAAGAAGAAAAAGAATTTTTGTTGGAGCTTAATTGATGATTGATCAATTGATTCAGACCATCTGTAGCAGTGCGATTCCGATGATTTTGGCCATTACTTTGCATGAAGTGGCCCACGGTTACGCTGCGTATCGCTTTGGCGATAAGACGGCCTACTATTTGGGACGATTGACGATTAATCCCATTCCGCATATTGACCCAGTGGGCACGATTGCTGTACCTGGTGTCCTTTTTGCGCTTTCCGCTTTAACAGGGAGCGCGGTGCCGATTTTTGGTTGGGCAAAACCCGTGCCGGTGAACCCCATGAATTTCCGCGGCAATTGGCGCAATAAGATGGCGGCTGTTTCGATTGCGGGTCCGCTCTCTAACCTCTTGCAAGCCATTTTCTGGGCGCTCTTCTTAAAGGTGCTGCTCTTTGTGGGTATTCACGAGCCGTTCTTCTTTGAAATGGTGAAGGCGGGGATTGTGATCAACTTGATGTTGATGGCCTTTAATTTGATTCCGCTTCCGCCCTTAGATGGTGGGATGTTGGTTTTGAATATTTTGCCTCCGTCTCTTGCGAAAGAATACGGGCGTCTGCTCCCTTACGGGCAGTGGATTTTGCTCATTTTGATTTTCACAGGGCTCTTTAAGTACTTGGTCTATCCGCTCTTCTCCTTTGGTCAGTGGGTGATCACGACATTGGTGCTCTAAGCGCTTAACTTAACTTCTTCAATAAATAGGTGAAACGATGGCTCCTCCTCGTTGTCCAACAATGTTGCGTCCCTCAGCTTGGGTAACGCGTTTTGCACCCTTGATCCGCCAAGGTGGAGAGGTGCTTGATCTAGCTTGCGGTGGCGGTCGCCACACGGCGTGGTTGCTTTTGAACGGTTGGTCTGTGACCGCGGTTGACGAAGACGTGAGTGCGGTAGAACCCTTGGTGGGGATGCCGAGATTGACCGTTGAAGCGCGCGACCTTGAAGGCGAAGAATGGCCTTGGGGCGAAGCGGTCTTTGATGGGATTGTGGTGACGAACTATCTTTATCGTCCGCACTTTGAGCACTATTGGGCATCGCTAAAAGAAGGGGGTATCTTTATTTCGGAAACCTTCTTGCGTGCGAATCGTGACATCTGGGGTCGTCCAGCTCGCGATGAGCACTCTTGGGTGGAAGGGGAAATTCTCTCTTACATTCCGAAGGGCGCTCGCATTATCGCCTTGGAGCAGGGGTTAACGAAACGAGAACTCGCCTATGCGCGTGTGGTTTTCGCGAAGCCTTCTTCTGTCGAGCCACTCGTTTACAACCTCAATGCTGAGTAATTTCCCGAAGGAAACAGCTCGTTAAACGTTTTTCTAATTTTCGCTTTCACGCGAGAGTAGCGATTTTTGCTAAAATCTGACAATTATCGCTGTGCCGTGTGCAAAGCGTAGACGCTTATAGCCCGTGCTCTTGATGATTGGCTAGGGCACTGGGAGGAAAGGTCAAACGACTTTCCCAAGATTTCATTACAAAGGATGTTTCATGAAAAAACGATTCTTGTGCGTGGCTCTTGCCCCCGCTCTTGTAGCTCTGGGTGGTTGTTCTGCTTTGGGCATCAATTTCTCCGATGACAAGGTTCAGTACAATGCTGCACAGTCTCGAACCAATTTGGAAGTTCCACCAGATTTGGCACCGATTCCTCAGAATGATCGCTTTGACATTCCGGCTCGCCGTGGCGCTGTGAGCGCTAACGATGAAGCCATGCGTGCGCAGGCTCAGGCTCAGCCCGAAGTGCGTGCCGATAACATTGTGCAGAAGACCACCGTTGCCAAGATGATGAAAGACGGCAATACGCGTTGGTTGCACGTGAATGTGGATGCTCAGCACCTCTGGCCGATCGTTCAGGACTTCTGGGGCTCGGTTGGTTTGAATGTGGCTAGCCAAGATGCCAAGACCGGTTACATGGAAACGGGTTGGGCTGAAAACAAGGCTAAGTTGCCACAGGACATTATCCGCGCCACCTTGGGTAAAGTGATCGACTTTGCTTACTCCACAGGGGAACGCGACCAGTATCGTGCTCGCTTGGAACGTAACGATGATGGCACGACCGATGTGTTCTTGACGCACCGCTCGATGGTGGAAGTGATGACTGGCCACGACAAGGAATCCTCCCGTTGGCAGCCTGGTCCCTCCGATCCTTTGATGGAAGCTGAAATGCTCCAGCGCTTGGCTGTGCACATCGAAAACGAATTCAATCCTCAGAAGAAGGCTGCTGAAAAGGCTGAAGTGCCTGTTCAGGACGTGACGCCGCAGCAGGCGCTCTCCACGCCAGTGAAGGACGCTGTGGGCAAGTTGGTTGCTGTGGATATCAACGAACCGTTTGACCGCGCTTGGCGTACCTTGGGTCTCGTGGTTGACCATATGGGCTTTGAAGTGATCGACCGCGATCGTTCTTCTGGCTACTACTTGGTCCGCTACCTCGATCCGAAGTACGAACAGCAGAAGAAGTCTGAACGTGGCTTCTTCTCGAAGGTCTTCAACTCTGATGCCGCCGTGGAAGCTCCGCAGTATCGTCTCCACTTGGATGACAACACCGCGACGAGCCGCTTGACGGTTCAGGGTCCGGATGGTGGTTCCGATCCGACGGGTGTCTCTTCCAACATCTTGACGTTGTTGGCTGAACAGCTCCGCTAATTCGGTCTTTCGAGACTACACCGAAAAGCCCTGTCTCTCTATACTATCGGTATAGAAGTGGCGGGGCTTTCGTCTCTTTTCCCCGGCACCCATCTCTTTTTCTGGTGAGTCACTATGGCGATTGCAATTAATCAGCTGGTACCGCTCTCTTTTCGAGGGCGTTTTTCTCGAAGCCAATATATTTGGGCTTTGGTGAGCCAGTTGTTGCTCCTCGGAATCTTGATGGAAGTGGTGTTTTTGCTCAATCACTGGCTTTTTGCGGATTCGCTTGATGCGTTGAGTGCTGCGATTCTGGAAGAGACGCACGGGATTGAGGCGGTTGCAGGGCGCACCAAAGACGGGCAAGGCTGGTTGATGATTCTGCTCGTCACGGGCTTCGCGGTGCTTCTCATCTCTTATATCTGCGCCATTGCGCGCCGTTTGCATGATTTGGGCTATAGCGCTGTGGCAGCACTTTTTTTGCTTATTCCTGGCGCCAACATTCTGATTCCGCTTATTCTCATGGCTTGGCCAGGGATGAAAGGGGCAAATCGTTTTGGTCCTGATCCTCTGCAAATCGTCACGATTCGCCGTAGTGACCGTAAGCCTCAAGACGATGTGATTGATGTGGAAGAAGTGAAGTGAGTGGACAAGCTTCCTCCCTTTGGACCTTTTTCTCTAGCGTGGCGCAACTCTACAATCCGCAACGCGCAGAGGGTCGACTCACCTATTTGAGTTCGATGCTCATCGCGGGTGGTCTTTTCTTGCTTCTTTACGGGGGTGGATTGGCGCTTGCCGACTGGGAAGAGGGGGTGAGCGATGAAACGCTCATGTGGATTGCACAATATCCTTTTCCTTTTTTGACAAACCTGATTCTTTTTTTTACGATAGCCGCAACGATTCGTCGATTGCACGATATGGGTTTTTCTGGTGCCCCAGCACTTCTTTTGTGCACCCCAGAACCCTGGTTTATTTTGGTGCCTCTTGCGCTACTTTGGCCTAGTGCCAAAGCGCCTTTTGCGGGAACGCGCAGAGAGGCCAATTTCGGAGTAATAACTCATGGCATTGTCCGTTGAAAATGATCGCTTAGTGACGTTGTCGGTCCGTATGGCCGATATGAGTGGCAAGATTTTGGAAGAAACGGGTCCCGAAGGACTCACCTATTTGCATGGTCACGGGGACATTTTGTCAAAGCTCGAGAAAGCGCTTGAAGGGCGTTTTGAGGGCGAAGGGTTCTTCATTAAGTTGGAACCCGAAGACGCTTTTGGTGAGTACGATAGCGAAGCGATTCGCATTGTGCCCGCAAGTCAGTTGGGCGAAGAAGAATTGATTGTGCCAGGCCTCTCCTTTGAAGGCATCCCTGGTGAAGTCTCTGATGGTCGCCTCTGGCGTGTTACCGACGTTGCTGAAGGGATGGCGGTGCTTGAAGCCAATCATCCTTTGGCCGGGATGGCTTTGCAGTTTGAAATTCGTGTGACGAAAGTCTCTGAAGTCGATGACCCTGAAGCCCTTGAAGAAGAGGGCGAAGTGGTGCCTTCCTTCTTGTCGATTGCTGACCAGTTGGTGAGCGAAGATATGGACGATGAAGAAGATGCCGTCTATGACGCGCAAATTGAAGAAGGTCACAGCCATGAGCCTAGCGCCATGGATCGTATGGCAAAGCCGCCTCGTATCATTCGCTAAAAAACGAGAAAAGCCCGCAATACAGCGGGCTTTCTTTTTAAATGGCTTCAATGAGTGGCGGACACTTCGCTTTCCAAAGGGGTATGGCTGCGCTCCAGAAGGCAGCTATATTGTCTGCCCCCAAACGCTCGAAACCTAAATGCCCCCAAGCCGCTTCCATTTCTCCCAAAAGATTATCGGGGTTGAGCGCTTGAGCGCCGGCTTGCTTAGAGAGTTTTTGCCCTTGATCGTTTAAGACGAGCGGCAGGTGAAAGTATCGGGGCACGGGGTAGCCAAGTGCTTTCATGAGCGCAATTTGGCGCGCTGTATTGTCAAGCAAGTCTGCGCCTCGCACCACATCCGTGACGCCTTGGAAAGCATCGTCAACCACCACAGCTAATTGATATGCCCAGAGCATATCCGCGCGACGAAGCACAAAGTCGCCCACTTCCGATTCCACTCGTTGGCTTTGTTCCCCGTAATAGCGATCTCGCCAGAGAAGGGGCTCGTCGTTCGTTAAAAAGCGAATAGCCCGCGCAGGACGCCCATGAGTGCCATCGCGGCAGGTTCCTGGGTAGATGGTCAAGGGGAGTCCAAGACGCTCGTTAACGAGCGCAATATCGCGTCGTGAGCAGGCGCAACCATAAGCCTTTCCTTCGGCGATGAGTTGATCGAGAACTGCTTGATACGCTTCATCGCGATCGTGCTGCCAGAGGACGGGCTCATCACTTTCAAGCCCCAAGGCGGCTAGCGTACGCAGGATATGCTCTCCTGCCCAGGGGAGGTCTCGGGGTTTATCTACGTCTTCAATACGTACCAACCAGACACCGTCATGCGCACGCGCGTCTAGGTAGCTCGCCATGGCGGCCACAAGACTTCCTGCGTGCAGTGCGCCAGTTGGAGACGGCGCAAATCGACCTCGGTAGATGGTGGACATATTGCTTTCTAGAAAAACGTTAGATGAAAAAGAGGCCAGCTTCCACTTGAGAAAACTGGCCTCAATATTGCCTTAGCTCAACTTAGGCCTTAGTGGTATGAACCTGAACTAAGGGACCCACGTCTTCGGTGACTGGTGCCACATAGGGGCGACCAGGATACTTCACCGCTTCGTAGACCACAGGCTTCACTAACTCGGCGCGGGTGTGAACCTGCGTGAGTTCGCCTTCTTCAACGACCGCGGCGCGGACCGTCGGACGACCAGTGTAGCGCACGGACTGATAGCTAAAGGGTTCTGCCTTAGCCGGATTCGTGTGAACCTGAACGAGACCAGCACGAGCCAAGTTTTCCACCAAGCCCTGAGCAATTTCAAGATTGCCAGAGACTTCTACCACGCGCGGGGCAACCACTTCAGCGGCAGGAGCAACTTCCACCGTTTCCGTGATAGGTTGCGGAACTTCCACTTCAGCAGGAATTGCTTCAGCAGGGGTATCCGCAATCACGACGGCGGCTTCATCGGCGGCCACTTCCGTCTTCGTTTCTTCGGCATGGAGAGCAGCTTCTTTTTCCTTGGCAAGGCGATCGAGGTGATCGGTCAACTCTTTCAAGGAAGCACGTGCTTCAGCTTCAGAGGCTTCGAGACGAGCGAAAATCGTGGGTGCAGCCATCGCGGCGCCGACTTCCTCCACCGCTTCAGCAATGGCTTTCTTCGAGCCACGCAAACGATGGTTAGGATGACGGTTGTTGCGCTGTTTGGCGCGGCGCGGAGCAGCATCAGCCTTTTCAAAGTTCTTAGAAATCTTCTGAGCGAGATTGTCTAAGTCATAAGCGGGCATTTCTGCTTCGGCGTGAGCGGCTTCAGTAACCACAACGTTTTCAGTCTTGCTCGTTTCGATTTGAACGAGTGGCTCTTCGGTGTGATCAACTTCAACAGGCTTCACTTCGCGACCCGTATTGACGGGGGCGCGGTAGGTTTCTTCAAAGGAAACGCTAGGCTGCTTAGATTCGACCTGAACGAGCGTAGAAGTGACCGTCGTTTCTTCAACCACGACTTCTTCTTCGGGTTCAAGGACGGTGGGTTCCGGAGCCACTACGGCTTCCGTTGTACCTTCATCGAAATCGTCAGCCGTAGCTTCATCAGCAGCAGGCTCAACGTTTTCTTCAGCAGGCGTTTCATCCGTCACGATCAACTGAGCAGTGCCTTCGGCGTTGCCCTTACCAGAGCGACGACGGCGGCGGCGAGGACGACGACGAGAATTCTTTTCGTCGCCTTCTTCAGCGTTTTCGACCACTTCATCAAAAGTGTTTTCCGTGGCTTGCGTTGCCTGATCTTCCTGAGGAACTTCGGCAAGGGCGAGCTCTTCTTTCACTTCTTCAGCGCTTTCAGTGGCTTCTTTCTTCTCAGCGCGAGCTTCGTTGCGATGACGCAAGCGATTGTTGCGCGGCGTACGAGCGGGCTTCGTGTCGTTGTCTTTTTCGCCTTCAGCGGACTCGGGCTTTTCCTGCGTCACGGTTTCCTGCGAGGTTTCCTTCACATCCTTGGCGAAGTCTTCCTTACGGCGACGCGGGCGACGACGGCTGGGCTTTTCACCTTCAGAGAGAGGCGCAGCACCAGAGACGGCATCCACCTTATCGGCCTTTTCATCGCGTTTACGTTCTTCACGTTCAAGGCGATCCGTGCGTTCGAGACGATCGTTACGGTTGCGGCGCGAGTTCTTACGTGGCTGACGACGCTTACGACCCTTGGTGTCTTCCTTAGCTTCACGGCGAGCAGACTTCACGGCATCCGTGTCAGTAGCCTTTTCTTCAGACTTTTTAGCTGTAGCGGCATCCGTGTCCCCAAAGAGGAACTTGGCGATACGCGCAAAGAGACCCAACTTCGGTTCCGCTTCAGGCACGAAGGGCTTCGCAACGGCTTCAGCTTCCTTCGTTTCTTCTTCGGTCTTCGCGGCGTGCACAGGTGCAGGAACGCTTGGCAACAAGTTCTTAATCACAGGAACCTGCTTCGGACGAGCCGGTTTATCTTCCTGGCTCTTCTGAGCGTACGGATCGTCGGCTTCCGTCACATCGATTTCTTCCACACGGTTGTAGCTTGCGAGCGCTTCATCCATGCGGTCGTCATCTTGACGCATACGTTCAATGTGGTAGTGCGGCGTTTCGAGGTGCGTATTAGGAATCAACACCACCGGCACGCGGTGACGAGCTTCAAGCTTCGTGATGTCGTTACGTTTTTCGTTCAACAAGAAGGTAGCAACGTCAACTGGCACTTGAGCGTAAACGGCGCCTGTCCCTTCCTTCATGGCTTCTTCCTGAAGGATACGCAAGACCTGCAAGGCGCAGCTTTCCGTGTCACGAATGACGCCAACACCGTTACAGCGCGGGCAGGTGATGTGGTTACCTTCGGAGAGTGCAGGGCGCAAGCGCTGACGGGAGAGTTCCATCAAACCAAAGCGGCTGATCTTGGCCATCTGCACACGAGCGCGGTCATAGCGAAGGGCGTCCTTCAAGCGCTGTTCCACTGCGCGCTGGTTCTTCGGATCCATCATGTCGATGAAGTCGATCACGATCAAACCACCCAAGTCACGCAAACGCATCTGACGGGCCACTTCATCAGCAGCTTCACAGTTGGTGCGGAAGGCGGTTTCTTCAATGTCAGCGCCACGCGTTGCACGAGCGGAGTTGACGTCAATAGCGACCAAGGCTTCGGTGTGGTCCACCACGATAGCGCCACCCGAGGGGAGTGGCACCGTGCGGGAATAAGCGGTTTCAATCTGGTGCTCAATCTGGAAACGCGTAAAGAGCGGAATGTCTTCGCGGTAGCGCTTCACACGATTGACCATGTCAGGCATGACGTGCGCCATAAACTGGCGAGCCTGATCGTAGATTTCATCGGTGTCGACGAGAATTTCGCCGATTTCCGGTTGGAAGTAGTCGCGAATAGCGCGCACAACCAAATTGGATTCTTCAACGATCAAGAAGGGAGCAGGGTTGATGCGTTTTAAGTTGCGACCTTCGTAGGTGGGGGTGTTCACCGACACCGTGACCTTACGACCCTTTTCTTCACGATGGAGTTCGTACTGGGGTTCAGCAGCTTCAACAATTGCCTGCCAGAGCTTTAAGAGGTAATTTAAGTCCCACTGGAGTTCTTCCGTGGTGCGACCGATACCAGCGGTACGTGCAATGGTGGACATGCCGTGGGGCAAATCAAGCTTATCCATTGCTTCGCGCAATTCTTGGCGTTCTTCCCCTTCGATACGGCGGGAAACACCGCCTCCGCGAGGATTGTTCGGCATCAAGACGAGGTAGCGCCCCGCTAAGCTCACGAACGTCGTCAAGGCAGCGCCTTTGTTACCACGTTCTTCTTTTTCGACCTGAACGATGAGTTCCTGACCTTCGGAGATGGCTTCACGGATGGTGCAGTTGCGTACATCAACGCCTTCTTTGAAGTAGGAACGAGAGATTTCTTTAAAGGGGAGGAAGCCGTGGCGCTCTTCACCGTAGTTCACGAAGCAGGCTTCGAGACTCGGTTCAATACGCGTCACAATCCCTTTGTAGATATTGGATTTGCGCGCTTCGCGACCAGCTGTTTCGATATCGATGTCGATGAGCTTCTGCCCGTCGACAATACCCACACGGGTTTCTTCCGGATGGGTCGCATTGAAAAGCATGCGTTTCATCTTGTAGCACTCCTACTGCCATTGTCGCAGGCAGGGAAAAGGCGTGCTTGAAGAGGAGAGATTCTTGTGCGGGGGCTTGGGCAACGGATTGTGTGAATGAACCCACTTTGGGCGCAATGCTCCCAAAAGAGGGGAAAACCTTTTTCGCACTAGTCTCGACGACAGAGAACAACGCTCGAGAGCCCTTCATAGGCTCGCGCACGCAACGCTATCGACCTTCCCCTAGTGTTGCCAGAGACTTCTCTGGCAAGGTAAGGCATTTTGGTGAAAACGACAATCGTTTCACCTACACAATTTAAGCGGTTTTCTAGCACTCATGAGCGTGGTTACAAGCTCAAGGCACTACGCTTCCGTCCTAGAATTAAAGTTCACTTCGGGGCTGTGTTGGTCAAAGGAGCTCAAACGAGCACCAGACAACGTGGGGGGAGTCTTCTACCCAGGGGGCACCGCAGAAAAAATCGGTGCGTTGGGGCTCAATCCCTCACAGACTCCAAAGGGCTAAAAGTTCTCCACTTTTAGCGAAATCCTGTTATCCAAATGCTGATAAGGACTCACAACGCTGCTTAAGGAGTTAACGCTTCAATGTGGGTTTCTCCTGTCGACTCGTTTACCCAAGATTTCTCAGAGACGTACTCAAAGACTTCGCGATGACATCTTCGATGCTCGGCGCTCAACTCGCCACAAGACTTGTGGGGGAGCTGCTTCTCACGAATTCAATGTCTGTCGCCAAGTGACGGATCTCTACTTGGTTTATCGAGCCAGGAGAACGTCCAAAATGAGACGATCGTTGTTGGGTCCTGACAGCCCAAGCGGCACAAAAACTTAATCTTCAAACAAACGACCAACGAGGGCCAAGTCGTGGTCGGTTGTTTCTGCTCAACTGCCTTTCACAATGAAAGGGCGGCAAGAGTGAAAATTTCCTTTCGGTCGGCATCAAACCCACAGAATTTGGGGTCTTCCAGCACAAAGCGAAGCGGTAACGTATCGGGTTTTCATCGGCTCGATGAAAGACAACAGAGCTCAAAGAGGGTGCAGAGAAAAGCCAGAAATAGAGGCTTTAGTAGCATAGTTTCGCGCCATTTGCTCCAGCAACCTCCCACATTGGGTTAGAGACCAATGCATGATTGCGAGTCTTAAAAATGGGCGCAATGTTTGCACCTGAGCTTCTGGTTGTCGATCGCTTAAAAGCAAGCCGAGCGTAACCATCACGTCACTTCTCGTTTGTGCGTTGGACGCGACAACGAAAAGGACTCACTGGGATTGACGCTAAAGAAGGCAATCGCAGAAACTGAGTTGAAAAAAAACGGGTAGTCTCAGCCGTTTCTCTCTTGCCCTAATGACAAGGAAAAACTTCTGGGACGAAAATTCTTTAAAAGTTCACAATGCGCTATGATTGGCTCTCTTGAGGAATTTTTCTTGATAAATCAAGAATCTCTCAATTGCGAGCAAAGCAAACTAAGCACATTTTTTGGCAGAGAAAACGAGAATGCGTTTTTCTCCACGGACGATAGTATAAACGATGAGCGAGCAAACAAAGGGCGAAAATCACCCAATACCATCAAAGAATTTGTCACAGGTTCCTCAGGACGCCGTTTCTTTTGTGGAAATTGGCCCTGACGCCGAAGGACAGCGCCTCGATAATTTCTTAATGAAATTAGGGCGCCGCGTACCTAAAAGCCATATCTACCGCATTATTCGTGGGGGTGAGGTGCGTGTGAATCGTGCTCGCGCGAAAGCGGAAACGAAGCTTGAATTGGGCGACATTGTCCGTGTGCCCCCGATGCGCCGCTCAAACGCTGAAGTCTCGAAACCCGACGCCGTGCCCTTAGCTGAAGGCGTGCTCGATATTCTCTACGAAGATCGTCATCTCCTAGTCGTCAATAAACCCTCGGGGCTCGCCTCCCATGGTGGCTCTGGGATTAGCCACGGTTTAATTGAACGCCTTCGTGCAACGCGTCCCGAAGAGCTGTTCCTAGAGCTCGCTCACCGCTTAGATAAAGAAACTTCTGGAGCGCTCATTGTTGCGAAGACTCGCAAAGCCCTTGTTCGCATGCACGACATGATGAAAGAAGGGGGCTTTGAGAAGCACTACACCACGCTGGTGAAAGGCGATTGGGCGAACGATCGTCAGCATGTGAAGTTACCGCTTTTGCGCATTTTGGCGCCTTCGGGCGAGCGCTTTGTGAAAGTCGATAAAGAAGAGGGCGCTTTTGCGCACAGTATCTTTACGCTCCTGCACCGCTATGGGAACGTGTCCCTTTTAGATGTGGAACTCAAAACTGGCCGCACGCACCAGATTCGTGTGCATGCGCTCTCGCAAGGTTTCCCCTTGGTGGGAGACGACAAATACGGGGACTTTGAATTTAACCGTCAAGTCAAAGCTGGGCTTTTGGGGGCGCCTTTTAAGCGCATGTTCTTGCACGCCCGAGAACTTCGCTTCTTGCACCCCGTGACGGGCGAGCCCGTCTCGGTGACAGCCCCCTTGCCAGAAGAGTGCGTGACGCTACTGAAGGCCTTGGGTTGGGTGCCAAAAGAAAAGAAAGCAAAGGAGTAACGAATGGCTTGTCGCTATGACTTAGTGGTGTTTGATTGGGACGGCACAGTGATGGATACCACGGGACTTATTGCCCGTGGGATCTGTATTGTTGCCAAAACCTTGGGTTACAAAGAACCCAGCTTAGCGCTTGCCCGCTCCACGATTGGACTTGATTGGCAGCACGCGATTAGCATCGCAGTGCCCGATTGTCCGCCAGAAGAATATCTGCACTTCAACCAGGTCTATCGCGATTGGTACATTCCGAACGAGCGTAAAGTTTTTCTCTACGATGGGATGAAAGATTTGATGGACGAATTGAAAAGCCTTGGCGTCCAGATGGCGGTTGCCACGGGAAAGTCTCGCCAAGGACTTACGCGTGTGCTCGGCGCCACGGGTTTAGCGCCATACTTTGTGAGCACGCAGACGGTTGATGAGTGTGAACCGAAGCCTTCCACTGACATGCTCGAGAAAATTGCCATTGAAACTCAAATTCCCGTTGAGCGCACCATCATGATTGGGGACTCCGTTTTTGACCTCGTGATGGCGGCTCGCTACGGATGCGATTCCGTTGCCATGCTCTATGGCGCAGGGCTTCGCGCGGAATTGGCTCAGCACGCTCCGATCGCAATGTGTGAAGAAGTGAGTGAACTTCGCACCGCACTAGGTCTCTAGCACTTTAAAAGTTAAGAAAAATCGGATATTCTACAAAGATTGACTTGTATCACGATGAGGCTGGATTCTTGCCATAACGCCTAGGCGTGACAAGGCGATTTTGTTATCCTGTCAGGGTAAACCCCTGATATGCACCTAAAGCTTTGATGAATGGGCAAAGACTTTGGGATTCGGAATAGCCATACCCAGTGCGCTAGCTGGGTTTCCGACGTATAGAAAATACTTTTGAGCATGCTTGAGAAGAAACTTCTTCTGAAAGGTCTTTTTTCGTTCCTGACCTTAACTCTCTCTACGCTGACACTTGCTTCCACTCCCCACACAGAGGAACCGCTTCTTTATCATGCGGACGTTGTGGTAGTGGGAGCTGGTAGTGCTGGGCTTTCCGCAGCACTTGAAGTCGCGAATCATCACGCTAAAGTGATTGTGTTAGAGAAAATGCCGATGATCGGTGGCAATTCCATGCAAGCCGCGGGTTATATGTTGGCACTCCCCTCTGAAAAGGGCGAACTCAATTACACCAAGACGCGTAACGAGCTCATCGAAGACATGGTCGCCGAAGGTGGCAAGGACGCAAGTAAAGAAAAAATTTCTGTCCTTGTCGATCGCTCGCACGAAGCAGTGAAATGGCTCCAGAGCATGGGTGCAGACTTAAAGAGTACGCCTGACTACGTTACGACGGATTTTTCCGTTGCCTACCATCCGCTCGCGGGTAACTACACCGTGGGTGAGGAAATCATCAAGGCGCTGGTGCACACCGTAGAGGCGAAAAACATCCCGATGCTCACGCTCACCCAAGTGACCAAAATCACGACGGATGAAAACGGTCTCGTCAATGGCGTGATCGCCCTTAAGGGAGATGGTCGCGAAATTGAAGTGCGCGCTCCTGCGGTGATTATTGCCACAGGCGGGTTTGCCGCGAGCGACAAGATGCTCGACAAGTACGTGAAGCTCCCTTATCCGATGAGTAGCACGAATTTGCCTGGTACCACGGGTGACGGGTTAGTGTTAGCGGAAAGGCTGGGTGCCAAACTCGTTGACATGGACCATGTGATGGTGCATGTGACCACGTTGCCTTTCTCTGGGCTCGTGATTCCCATGCAGGCCCGCACCGCAGGGGGGATCTTGGTGAACGAAAAAGGGCATCGCTTCACGAATGAACTTTCTTCTGAACTCCCGCCTTACTACAAACGTGCCGATGGCCACGCTTGGCTCATTTTGGATCAGGGGATTGTGGATCGCTTCCCCATTTTGCGTAACTATGCCAATTCTGGCTTTATGCAAAAGGGACGCACCGAAGAAGAGCTTGCTCGCCAGATTCGCGTGAACCCAGAAATTCTCGATCAGGAGCTCAATCGTTACCGTGCCTTTGCGCGTCGCCAAAAGGACGTGGACTATAGTCGTCCAACGATGGGAAGTTTGCTCCAAGAGTATCCGCTCTACGCAGTGAATGTGCGCCCAGGTCTTCAGAGTACTTTAGGGGGTTTAGCAACAGACCTCTCAGCTCGCGTTTTAAATACAAAAGATAAGCCTATCCCAGGGCTTTACGCAGTGGGTGAAGTCACTGGTGGCGTCTTTGGGGCGCGTCGTTTAGAAGGTTCTTCTTTAACCTCGAGCGTCGTCTTTGGTCGTATTGCTGGGCAAGCCGCCGCAAAGCACTCTCTTTCGCAAGACGGTGCTCGCACGGAAAAGTCTCTCGTGAAAAAGGTTGAAGAGATCGAAGAGGCCAAGGCGGAAGAAAAATAAAATCTCTCTAAATGATCTTTTCTTAAAAGCGCGCTTGTGCTATAAAACTATTCACAAGCTTTTGTTTCAGGCAGGAAAGTTTGTCTTTTCCGCTCTCATATGGATAAGTAGTGTTATTTGTGAAAAATAGCCTTGTTTTTCAGGCGTTTTAGATGGTAGGGGTTGCAATTTAGGTATAATCAGTCATATTAAGTGTGGGAGCAAATGTGGGAGCAGTTGTGGGAGCTACACACCGTCTGATTTTGGAGCGACTTTTAAATAGATCGCTTTACTATCGCGAGGGTTAAATATGACGATTAATGCCAAAACGGTAAAGACATTACCGAATGGCACTCATAGACTCGAAAGAGGAGTCTATCTTAGAGTGCAGAATGAAAAACGATTCTGGATATTCCGTTACTCGATCGATAAGAAGAGAAGGGATATAGGCTTAGGTGATGTTGATACGCCTATAGCCACGGTCAGAGCGAAGGCAGCGACACTCAAGCAGTTAGTTGTTAGGGGTATTGACCCATTAGAGCGAAAAGCGCAACATCAAGCCGAGCAAGACGAGAGGGTTAAGCTAGCCAAAAAGCAAAGTATTCTGTTCAAAGATTTTTACCTACCAGCCCTAGAAGAAATTGAAAAACAGCGCAAGTGGCAGAGTCCTAAAGTTTTGCCACGAACCGTGTCTCAGATTGCGCGCTACATTCTCCCTGTCTTGGGAAACCTTCCAGTATATGCAGTGACACCTAAAGATATCGTTGAGGCCCTATCTACTGTCTGGGAAATGTCAATCGGGGAAGTTATCCTTATACGGCTCAAACAGATTTTCATTAGGGCTATTGGGGAGGGGATAAGAGAGGATAATCCAGCAGAGTGGAGTAAGCTTGAGGTTTTCCTACCCAGTAGGCAAAGCATAAGGAAGGGGAAAGAGGATAAGCACCACGCGGCAGTGAGCGCTGAGGAATTGAGAAACGTTGCCAAAAAACTATCTCATGGGAATACGGCAGTAAAGTTGTGTCTGCTCTTTGGCATATTGACTGTGTGTAGAGGCTCTGAATTTTGCAAGGCAGAGTGGGAAGAGGTGTCTTTTACCGATAGGACTTTATCTATTCCGCCAGCTAGGAGAAAAGACAAGAAATCTTACCCCTTCCAAGTACCACTCTCTAATCAAGCGATGAGGATTCTGGAGAGACTCCCCAAGAAGTCTAAATTTGTTTTTCAGGCAAAAAGACAAGGGGTGAGCGTTTCTATTGGTGGCATGATTAAGTGTATTAGGCAACAGTCAGACCTCCCGATTACGGTTCATGGGACCCGCTCGACCTTCTCAGACTGGTGCGCCAATAACAACAAAAATTTTCTAGTCTCTGAGAAGTGCTTAATGCACAATGTGGGTGGCGCCGTCTTTATGGCTTATCAGCGCGATGACCTATTAGAAAAGAGAAGGGAATTATTGCAAGAGTGGGCGGATTATATCTGCCCTATGGAGTGGCTAGATAGCCTCCCAGAAATCGCCTAAACGACTCGCGACGAAAACGGAAGCCGCCAACGCGTATCTGACAAAGAGTGCTACAACAAATACCTATGCGACTAAGGCTGAACTCCAAGAAATTTGCGCTAACGCAGGTAGCGGTGGTGATATCAAGTGGCTACTAAGGTCGTTCACGTGCAATTTGCCAGTATAAGCGGATGCGCAATCACGTGGGAAGGGTGCGTTTGGGCTAGTAGGAATGCCCCCATTTTCGGAGGCGCTGGCGGGCGTGCGTTGATTGTGGTAGCGCGGTTTTCCGCTGGGCATAAAAAGAGAACGGCGAAAACCCTTGAAAATAAAGGCTTTCTGCTGTTCTCTGTTGGTATTTTGTCGCTTAAATCTGCTTTATGGTACTACAAGATAACAGGGGATAAGCGATTTTATATGCTGTGACTTACTAAATCATTCCAGGCAACTTTATGTTGAAACTTAACGGTTTCATCAACTTTCAAAAGTTCTACATAGCGGTCTATAAATTCGGCGGGGTCTTTCATCAGTCGCAAATAGTATTTAAGCGTGGAATATACGCCGTTTACAATCACTTGACAGCCGTGTATTTGACTTATACGTCGGATTTCTTCGTCTATAGCGTCCCAGTCTGCCGCGTCCATATTAGCCGTTGTGAGTAAATAATAACGGTCAGTATTGTGTACCTTAAATTTCTCGTATGCGTCTGTTACAAGCTGTTTTGTAACGGGGATTTCATGCTTGATTTCTACGCCCTCAAAAGCACTCCCGTTTTCGTTATTAACATCAATGTCGCCTATTCTGCCGGATTGAGCGTCTGCGGAATTGTGCGACTCTAACGGACAAAGCACTTTCCCGTCATATCTTGCAACTTGGTTCATCATGCATTGATATGCGGCATAAATGGCAAGTGTCGGTAAACGTGACGCGCCCGCACAGGTGTATTTATAAGTAAAGTGCTTTTCAAGCAGCTTAATAATATTTGCTATTGATAAGCTGTGCGGTTTTGCTAATTCAATATTCATATCATCTCTTTGCTTTATAAGCAATTTGAAGAAATAAAGCAAAACCCTGTCAGGCGCAGTTCCTTGAACCTGTACTTTGTCTACAATCTTCAAAAAAGCCTTTTTAACATTGTCGGGCTTTATCTTTCCCGGATAGTCAAGCGTGTAGGGGTGGGGTTGTTCAAGCGAACGGGTAAGCCATCCCGATTCAGCCATAGCGGGAAAGCTAACGCTTTTCATAAAAGGCGTAACAACGTCCTTGTCAATACTACGTCCGGCAAAGCCGTTTTCCTGCTGCGCTTGATGGTAACGAATATCTTGATTGCTATCAACAATCTTGTGCGTCAAAAGGGTTGTGAGTACAGCAATCAAGCCTTTGTTTGCTTCAGAACGTGAAACAAGCAGTTCTATTTGTGCCGCTGTTTCGTCCGGCAGTTTCGTTGTATAGTTATCATTTGCCGTTTCTGCAAGTGCTTCTTGAAAAATCTTTTCAAGTACCTCTTTATGGTTCATCGTTCATTCCCCCTGAAAAACTGATTTTTAATTGCATCGGCTACAGCTGCAATCATTGGCACACATACAGAGTTGCCTAATTGCTTATACTGTTCGCCCGTTGCGCTTATTTTTTTATAGCTTTCAGGAAAACCCATTATTCTCCAGCATTCATCAAGCGTCAATTTTCGCACCCGGCTATCCTCTGTCAGAATAAAGTATCTCCCAGACGTTTCCTGTGATGGTAAAGTGGGATGAATACCATAAACAGAATAAATTCTGTTTGGTTGCTTATGCACACGCGATAAATGAACCGTGCCGGGACGTACACCTACTTTTCTAATAGATTTATTTCTATATCCGGTAAATATAAGCCCAGATGTGGGTTGTTGTTTGGGATTGTCAAGTAGGGTGTATTCGTCCGGCTGCAAGTATTCAAAATCCCCGTCTTTGTCAAGATACTCAAGCAGTCGTCCACGCGGCTCTGTTTTTAGTTTATCAAAGTCAAACTTTCCGTTCAGAGAACCGATTATAATGATACGTTCTCTGTTTTGTGGAACGCCAAAATCAGAACCATTTAATACACGCCACGACACGTTATAACCCAGTTCCTCTAATTTTGTCAGAATAACGTCAAGCGTTTTTCCGTGGTCGTGGTGTACTAAGTGCTTGACATTTTCAAGGAACACGACAGAGGGTTTTTTTTCATTGATAATACGGCATATTTCAAAAAACAACGTCCCTCTTGTATCATCAAACCCTTTTTGTTTCCCAGATATGCTAAACGGTTGGCAAGGAAAACCCGCACACAAAATATCATGGTCGGGTATTGTCTTTTCGTCAATCAACGTTATATCGCCTTGCGGAATTTCTCCAAAGTTTTCGTTATAAGTACGTTGGCATTCTGTATTTATGTCAGAGGACATAATACAATTAAATCCCGCCGTTTCCATTCCTAAACGAATACCGCCTATTCCGCAAAACAGGTCAATAAAGGTAATTGGCATTTATATTTCCCCCTTTGCTTTGTCAGCGGTTATCTCCACAATATCATCAAGCCCGCATTGCAAAGCCGTTGTTATCTTTGCCAGCGTGTCCATTGATACCGTTTCATTCTTTCCCATTTTGGCAAGTACGCCTGTGCTGATACCTGCCCTTTTTCGCATTTCTGTTTTTGTAATGCCTTTATCTATCAAAAGTTTCCATAATCTGTTATAAGATATCGCCATTGTGGAACCTCCCTGTATAGGGCGTGTAAAAACAGAGAATAAATTATACCACAACAGCGGTCAAATATCAATAAATTGTTCATGAATAAGAATATAAAATTTCATGAACGGCTTTCGCTCATTTTTGAGCAAAAGTACCTTGCGGCGGTCCTTCCGTCTTGCGGTACAGCACAAGGTCATTCTTGTAGCCCTCAAATACATCAATCTGGGTAATGTTGTAGGTCTTGCTCCTGTACACTATGCTGTGATTGGTTGTTATATCGTCCCTGTAGCCGATTTGAAACAAAACCTTTTCTTCCGTCTGCGTCGTTACTCTCCATAGTTGAATTGCGCCATAAACTGCGCGCCTTTACTCTTTGCGTCAAGCCATTTTTTTAGATCAGTATGACGCCAGCGTGGTTGGCCCTCCCATTTCTCTAATGGCAGTGGAGCTTTACCGTCTCGTACCCAGTTGCGCCAAGTATGTGGGGTAATGTCCAATAACTTAGCAATACTCGATGCGGCATAGCAGCGCAAGACTTCATCTTTTTCGTCCAAAGCCTTCAAACACTGTTGGGCTTTTTCTTTCGTCATCTTCATTTTCCTTCTCCTTCTCCTTTATTTTTCCAAACCTAATCGTGGACCTCTGAGCATCATGCTACTTGCGCGTTGGTAGTAGTGCTCCACCTTCTTGTAATCAACACTGAACGTGGTATCACGTCCAACCTTCTTGCTCATCTCGTGGCGCAGTAGCGCGGAGGCGTAGATCTCTAGAATGGTTGCCCGCGGTGCCGCCTTGAGGTTCTCACGCAGAAAGTCCAACACGGGCCCCATTGAGGCATTAATCGCGCGAAGCTCGTCACCCGTACACACGATCCGCTTACTCTTATCGAGCGAGCGTTTCGCCACATCGTCAAGATGTCGCGCCGTCTTGTTGAGCTCCACATTCCACGCTTCGACATCGATCTCGGCGAACTGCTCAGGGCGACGCACTAAGATGAAGAGCGCCGCCAAGGCGAAGTCGCGCATGCGCAGGACGTCATCAAAGTCCGCTTCGCCCGTATGTAGGTGGAGGAAGAGGCGACCTTCAAGCGCGTCGATGTCGTCTAAGAACAAGTCGCGCCAGCGCTCTTCAGTCGGATATCGGGGCGTGTACTTCTTTCCTCTAGTTGTCTTTGTCTTTGGCATATTTCCCTCTCAAGTATTCAAGTAATTCTCTTTGGACGAGATCCTTGTTCCCTTTCGCAATGAGCGCTCTCTCGTCCACAGTGTCCTTCGCGATAATGTTGAAGACCGTCACTAGCCTTGGATGCCCCGCCTGAATCTGACGCATCGGGCCAATGCGCTCTATCACCTGCTGGTACTGCTCCAAGTCCCACCACTGGGAGAAGACGATCAGGTTACAACTCCCGTCTTGCAAGCTGATGCCGTGCCCTGCGCTAGCAGGATGGACAAGCATGATCGGGATACGTCCTTCGTTGAAGCGCTTCACCATATCGGGCGTACTATCGAAAGCGACCGCTTGGGGAAAGCGCTTTAAGATGCGCGCCTTATCGCTTTGGAACTGATACGCCACAAGCACGGGCGCGCCGTTAAGCTCGTTCACGATCGACTCCATCTCATCGAGCTTCGCCGTGTGAACCTCTTCCCAAGAGCCTTTGTCGTCTGTGTAGATGGCGCCGCTCGCGATCTGTAAGAGCTTCATCGTCTTACTGCCCGCGTTAAGTGCTTCAACCTCTTTGCCACTATCAAGCTCAATGAAGAGCTTGCGCTCCATGTCTCGGTAGATGCGCACCGCGTCGTCATCCATCTTCACGTAGCGCGTCACCATGCGGGGCTTCTCTAGGTCGAAGTAGTCTTCTGCTTTGATGGAAAGACATACGTCCGAGATCGCCGCGTGGATCTCGCGATCTGCGTTAGGTTTAGGCGTCCAAGAGCTCGCGTGCGGGTTTTTGCCTACACGTTCTGGATCGAACCAACGAGAGCGAAATGCGTCGTAGCTCGATCCCAATCGACGACCGTGATCGATGAACCAAACTTGGCCCCAAAGATCAGCCAGACCATTTGGCGCGGGCGTCCCCGTCATGGCGATAAACCGCTCAAAGTAGGGCGACATGGCGCCAAGGGCGCGAGCACGTTGCGAGCCCTGACGTAAGCGAAAGCTCTTCAAGCGCGTCGACTCGTCGGCGATGATCGTCTTCCACTTCCACTCGAGCTTGTTGTTCTTGACGTAGTTCGTGAGCCACGGCAAGTTGTCGTAATTAATCACGTACACGTCAGCCTCTTTATGCAACCCCGCGATGCGCTGCTTCGTGTTGCCAAGCATCGGACTAACAGAGACGTCCTTGAAGTTGCTCCACTTCTGGCATTCTGTCGACCAAGTCGTTCTGGCTACCGCGAGCGGTGCTACAACGAGCACAGGTAGATCGCCCCAAATGTCCTTGAGCCACGCGATGATGGAGAGCGCTGCGGATGTCTTACCCATGCCCATCGGGACAAATAGCCCGCACCGTGGGTGACGTATGGCGTAATCGATCATTAGGGACTGATATGGCCACGGCTTAAATTCCTTCATGCCCACCTCCCTTAAGCTCTTCTACGAGCCAATGCGCAAACCCTTCGTGGTCGATCACATAGACGGCGCACCCTGCGTCACGCATACGCGCAATCTCGCGCTCTTGGTGCGGTGCCAACTTACCCCCGGGGGCTTTAGCTTCGACCCAAGCGTGGCGACCATCGAGCATGATGAAGAGATCGGGCGCGCCACGCACTGCCTCCCAAGCGCACTTGCGAACCGTGCCACCCGCTTCTTTGACTGCGCGACGAATAGCGCGCACAACTTTTCCTTCTGGCGTCATGGTTTTAATCCTTGCGATAACGATCCGCGGTAAAGCCCGCAGCGTTGAGCGGTAGCCCTGCGCCCCAAGGTGGCGTGGTCGCCATCAAGCGCACAAGGTCATGTTCTGTCTTATCGAGCCCTGCTTCAGTGATGAATTCGTCGTGGATAGAGAGCACAATGCGAAAGCCTTCGGCTTCAATGCGGGGCATCGCTTCGGCGAGTACGTCAAGCGCAACGGCCTGCGTAGCGTTTTCCGCGAGCTTGCCACCGTGGGTGCTGATGCGCGTCCACTTGCGCGAGCGCTGATCCACGCCTAAGAACGAGATCACGCCTACGCCCTTGGTCTCGCGAATATCGCGCGCGCCAGGGTAGCAGAGGTATCGACCCGAAGGGAGTCGCATGCGTAGCCAAGAGCCTTGTCGGTCAAGCGTTAAGCGGCCAACCCTCACTGTCTCGCCCTCGATCGCACGGACACAACCCTCTTCGAGGTTGAGCCAGAAAGCAGAGATCGCAGGATGCGATTGACGCCAACCGCGCTTGATCGCGTCAAGAGCGATGAACGTTTCTTTGCTCAAACCTCGCGTGGCTTTCTTCTCTAAAAACCACTCGTAAGACGACTCAGCCTCACGCCAGAGGTCATCGGCGATGGCGCCGCGTACGTGGCGGGCGAGCTCATCGAGGTCGATCCCGTAGGCGGAGGCGAACGTTAAGAACGCGCCCACGCCACCGCGATATCCAAGAGCAAGCTCTTCGACCTTACCGATTTGACGCTGTTGCTTCGTCACCTCAGCGGGGTTCACGCCGAAGGTACGCCCGTAGGTAAGCTTGTAGAGGTCGCGCCCCGTACCCGCATCGGCTTGGCGAAAGGCTTCGAGTTTCCACTCTTCGCCCGCGAGCCACGCAAGAACGCGTCCTTCAATGTTCGAGAGGTCAGCGACGACAAGGTGCAAGCCTTCGGGCGCGCAGATCACGCTACGCAGGGCAGAGCTCATGAGCGCATTCGGTTCGGCGACGAGTTCGCCCCACCCTTCTTTGAGCGCAGGGATACCAAGGTCGATGATTTCTTGCTTCAACGTCGGGCGCGGTAAGTTCTGTGGCTGGAATGTACGGCCAGAAAAGCGGCCTGTGCGAGACGCCCCACGGAACTGAAGGCAACCGCGCAAGCGATGGTCACTATTGGTTGCAGCGATGAGCTTCTTGTACTTCGAGACGCTCGCCTTAGCCGACGATAGACGCACAGCTAAGAGCTCCGAGACGACTGGCGGGAGATCCTCTTTTGCGAGGTTCTCTTCAATCGTTGTGCGTCGCATATCCTTCAAGTCAACGGCGTAGGTGTCGTTAAGGTAGCCCAGGAGCGCGTCACGCTGGTTGGCCGAGGCAAGTTGCCCATCAGTGAGTTCACTCGTGCGAACGTCGTTCTCGTCGCGGATCGTATTCGCGAGGTCCACGCAGGATTGAGCGAGTTCGACGTCGATCAGCATGCCTCGATCGTTAATGCGTCGATCGATAGCGAAGAGCTGACGGTCATACTCGCGCCAGTTCCATCGGGGCAGCTTCTTCCAGATCTCGCGCATCGCTTCAACGTCAAGGCGCGCGTACTCTTTAAAGTGCGCCCAATCCTCCGGGTCCGTCTCCGAGGTACAGCGACGACCGCGGTAGAGCTTGCAGAACTTCTGGATGAGCTGACGGCCACGCTTGTCCTTAGCCTTGTCTTGAGGCACGTGAAGGATGTCGCAGAGACCTCCAAGAGAGCCAATCAATCCGTGGCTCAAAGCCATCACCATAGTGTCGTCGATGCGCTCAATCGGCATCGGGATGCGCAAGTTCTTGGCGTGCATCAGCACTGTGCGGTCGAAGTTCGCGCCGTTGTGCCACACAAGGCGCACAGTGGGATCCGTCAGCCCTTCGTGCAGATCAGCGGGCATTGCGGCGCCAGAGGTCAAGTCCCACACTTTGGCGGGCTCGTCATCGACCGCGTAGGCGAAGATCAGCACTTCAACATCTTCGCAGTAGGCGTAAGTCCCGTTGCGGATATCGATGTTGCTGTAGGTTTCAAGATCACAGAAGAGATTTTTCATTGGTTTGAGTTTCCTGCTGGTAAGTCCTTAGCGGATAGCACCCACCCAGTTAGGCGGATGCTATCGACTCTGGGCTTAGAAGAGTGATTCCTCTTCTGCGTCAAAGCCCTCTTCGGCGTAGCCCGTGTTGCTCACGTCCTCGAAGTCATCGACCGTGGCTTGGTACCCGCCAGTGAAAGCGTCACCGTCACGGACGAACTGCACGCCCTTGAGCGAGGCGCAGATGCGCTTGCCATGCTGGTTGTTCATCGCCCAAACTTCGATGAGCATGTTGACGTAGCAGCCGGAGTAGGGCTTGCCATCCTGCGCCGTGAGCGGGGCTTTGTTGGTGTCAATCACGAGAGGGCGCGTGCTGTTGCTAGCGTTGAAGTACCAGTGGCCTGCGTACTCGGCGCGGCCAGAGTTGTCGCCATCGCGCAAGAAGATACGATCCTGCGACTGGAGCTTGGCGAGCTCGGCTTTCGCGCGAGAGCCCCACTGAGCTTCGGCGACGTCGTTGATAGCCTTGCGGATCTTTGGTAGCTGCGGGTTGTTCTTGCCTTCGAGGATCAAAGCTGCGGAGAACCTCTCCGCTCCGCCGTTAGGCCCTGCCTTAGGGACGAAGACGTGCTCGAAAGAGAGACGACCAGAGAGGTTAAGGGTTACGTTTTTCTTTGCCATGATGTTGGCTCCTTCTTAAGAAACTAAAGATTCAAATGCATCCGCAGAAGTCATTACTGCAGGACGGTTATCAGATTCAGGCGCGATAGTTGGCGCGCCCTCGGGTTGCGTAATGTGCTCTTGGACTTTCTTCCAAGTGTCCTTATCGAGCACGGCCTTCTTTACTAAGCGCTCGGCTTGCGTGGGGGTGACGAGTTTCTTCGTGTAGATCTCGTCGCCAGCATCCTTGAGCATTGCTTCGACCGCCTTCTCATCAGTCCACTTACGAGCGCCCTTGCGCCCTTGGACTAACTTAAAGCCCGGTACGGGTAAACCATGGTCGAGCATCTCGTAAGCGCGAGCGCGTACTGCGGATACCCAAGCTTCGATGCGGTCGAGCACAGCGAGCTTTTTCGCCATCGCTACGCCGTCGCCCATCGCGACCTGTGGGAATACATCGACGGGCGCCGCGCCCACGTCAATGCCTGTCGCTTCGGTCATACACCGCGCGAGCGCAGGGCAATCCGCCTTGGCTTTGCAGAACTTGCACCCCGAGCTTGTCGGCGTCAAGATCGCGAAGGGGATCGGTGCGCCAGCGTCAACGCTCTTTTTGAGCGTGATGACGCGCTCGGCGTTGTCGGCGTACTTGGTGCGAAGTGCTTCGAGCTCTTCGACCTTGTATTCCATTGACGAGACGTGCGAGAGGCGGGGCTGAAAGATCGTCACTTCCACGGTCTTGATGTCTTCAACGAGCGAGAACTCATCGAGCGCAGCAAGGGCGTAAATCGCGAGCTGGTCGTTATCCTCGGCGTCAACCTTGACGCCACGCCCGAACTTCAGGTCGATGATCTTGAGCTGAGTCCCAACGATCGCCAAGCAGTCCGCCGTACCTTTAGCGTTGGGTTCGTGCGTGACCTGCGCGATACGAAGAGGGTGCTCGATGCGAAGCACTGCTGCGCCTTCGGTGTTTTCGCGCACAAAGTTGACGTACTCTTGCACGTACTCCACGTTATCTTCTGGCACAACCCCTGGCGCGGGTGCTTCGTTATGCTCGGGATCGAGCAAGTGCGCAGCAAGCGCGTGGGCGTCCGTACCCTCCTGCGCGAAGGAGGAGCTCTCGTCTGGGTAGAAGCTCTCGAACACTGGAGCACCGTTGCAATGCGTCCAACGATGTGCGGACGACGGTGAACAAAGCGAGTGAGCCATTAGAGGGCCTCCTTGAAAGCCTTGAGAAGATCGGGCAAGTCTTCGGTTTTGACGTCCTTAACGCGTTGCGCACCGAAGCACGCGAGAATTGCCTTCGCCTGCGGCATGTCCTTAGAGGAGAGAGCCGGTACGACCACGCGAAGTTCGTTCATGATCGCGTCCACGTCGACGGCGGGCTTTTCCGCAGGAGCCGCAACTTTCGTCTTGGAGGCACGAGCCTTGGGCTTGGCGGGTGCGTCTACCGGGGCCGCGGACTCTGGTGCCGCAGGAACGGGCGCGCCGTTAGTATGCGCACCGTTGAGTGAAGCGATTACCGCTTCAAGTTTTTCGACACGGGCGAACAGTACGCCGATGTCGCTGAGTGTGACTTTTTTCATGAGTTCAGTCATGTTCTTTCTCCTTGTTATCAATTGATACCCAAGCAACTTTGTTGAGTTTGTGTAAAAAATCGGTGTGTTCGGGTACGCCCTCCGCGATCGAGTAGGCTTGCGCCCAAGAATCCGCAACGATGGCTATCCCAAGTAATCGCTGTTTGATTAGCTCCCAGACAGCACGCCGGCAATCGCAATACGTGTCGAAAGACTGCGTCCCGGATGAGTCTTGATACCATCGGTAGCCGACGCCGATATCCGAGAGCTGTTGCTCGTAGCGCGCAAGAGCTTCTTCTACCAGCAAGAGCTCTACCGGCTCATCGGTGCACCGTCGCCACACGATGCGTTGCCCCGGGCGAATACGTCTAAGTTCGTCGTTCCTCATTTGTTGTTTTTCTCTTCAAATAGTTGTCGTAGATCTTTCTTTTCAGGCATGGATAGCCTCCAAAGGGGTGGTTAACTGTGAGCTTTCGCCTGTACACTGGCGACCAACATGAGGAAGAACGCGCGCGTTTCAGCTCGTAAGGTCTGGAGCGCAGCGAAAGGATGCTCTCTTGTGGCGTAGAGGTTGTAGCGATTCGTGCGCGCCCCGCGGATCACGAGAGGTTCGGTGCGAGACTTGCGGTGCAGGGTGTTCCAACGATCGCGTTGGAGGTACTCAACGTCGTCGAAGTAGTTCGGGTCGTCAAGGTAGCTGTGCGCAGTCATGTCGTCGATGGCGCGGAAGTACAAGCGCAAGTATTGGCGGAAATAGATGGAATCGCTCTTTGCGGTCCACGTTCCGTCGTTGTTAGCCACGAAGTCGACCGGGTGGCTAAAAGGCGACGTGATGAATCGACCAAGGCCAAAGAAGACGCCAAGTTGCACAGTGACGAGAGCGGTCTCGTCAAGTCTTGGCAAAGAGATGATGTCGGCGTAGCCGCTAAGGATGGCAGGCGTAAAGGCCTGTTTGAAGGTTTCAGAGCGGGTATTACTGTAGGTCATAGCGTGTTCTCGGTTACTCGGTATTTCGGGTTAGTGCGTTAACAAACTTGTTAACTTATTTGTTGAGTTAACTATAATGTAGCTTTCAAAAAATAGCAATAGTTAATTTATTTGTAGCTTTCTTTGTGTAGCATTTGTTTGATGTAAGTCAACATTTTGTGAGTGTTTTGCTACTTCCACCCTCTCCGAATAAATAAAAAAGCCCGAGGGGTTAACCTCGGGCTCTGTGCACGGCTAAGCTGCGCTATTAGTTTAGGCATTACGTAATATTTGTACTACGCGTCCGTATACGCGTATTTGGTCGCACTCTTCTCCTGCGTAAATTTCATCTGGGTAGGCGTCGGAGTTATCCGAACGTACTCGAATACCGTTTTTTATCTTGCTCAATCGTTTTACTTTCATGTCGTCGCCTATGCTGATGGTGTAGATACCTCCATCGACAATAGGGTGCGCGCCAAGACGACTATCCGAGTATTCCTCAAACAGAATTTCATCACCATCAAGAATAGTCGGATACATTGAATCGCCAGAGACTTCTGCGATTTTTGCCCGTTCTGGGTCTATGCCAAGTCGTTGAATTTGGGAGGCGGTGTAGTAGCGGATTTCTCCCATTTCTGGAACCCACTCGGGGGCGCTACATCCTGCGCCAGCGGAAAACTGTAGGAAGTATTTGCCTACTTGATATACATCGGGGGGCTCGTTGGAGGGGGCTTTGCCAATGGCAATCGGAGTGTCATCGGTTTGCCGAGCCCCGCTATTTTCGTCAATTCCGAACTTTAACCACTCCCTTGTGACATTGAAAAAATTCGCTAACTTATCTAATGAATCTCCGCTGGGCTCATTGCGGCCCGCCGCCCAAAATTGTACAGCCTGCCGAGATACCTTTAGCTTATCAGCGAGTTCACGGCGAGACAATCCATCCCGAACTATTAAATATTTCAGTCGGTCTGAGAAGTTTTTCATTGCGCGCCTCCGTGGTTTACGTGTTTCGTGTGACGTTCTTGCGGTGCACAGGGGTATTACGCCCATAATTGCCACTAAGACAATACAACAAAACGTAAGGGTTTTCCACGCTGGCGTTAATTTTTATGTTTGCATTACAAAAAGTGATCTGTTAATATATAAGTAGCTTTTTGTTTACAATCCTATAGGTGAGGTATGTCTGATTTTATAAACCCTGTAGCGTTAGCCGTCGCGAGCCTCAATTGCAGCCAGTCGGAGTTAGCTCGTCGCATTGGGGTGAAGCCCGGCTTGGTGCACATGTGGCGCCTCCGGGGCTCTATCCCTGCACCGCATTTAAAGAAAGCGTGCCAGGTGACGGGACTCCCGCCCCATCTTCTTAACCCGAATATCCCCGCGTACTTCGCGGGCGGTGTTGTCGATACAGCTAAGGAGGACAACCATGACTGATAAAGAAAAAAGACTCGTTGCCAATACGACAACGAGCCCTTACAACCTACAGGATCACAGTATCCGTACGCTTGGGCGCCCGTTACTGGATCACGGTTACATTATAACCCCAATTCGCGAAAATTCCAAAGCCCCACTGCTGAAAAATTGGACATCGAAGCGCCTCAGCGCTGAGGACTGCGAAGCCTATGGCGACGCCAACGGCGTTGGCATCGTGTGCGGCCAAGGGGCGCACCCCGTGATCGGTATCGATATCGACACGTTCGATGAGGAGATCAACACCGCGCTTGCTGACTTCGTAGAAGAACACTTCGGCCCGTGCCCCGTCCGTCAAGGTAAACCGCCAAAGACGCTTCTCGTGGCGCGCACCGAAGAGAGCAACCTCCCGAAGATGACGAGCGCCTACTACACCAAGCCCGGTGAATCGCGCAAGCACCGATTGGAAATCCTCTCCAAGGGTCAGCAGTTCGTTGCCCACGGCATCCACCCCGATACGCGTGAGCCCTATCAGTGGCTTGGCTGGCAAGGCCCGCTTGAAGCGTGGAAGGTCGAGCATCTACCGCTCCTTTCGGTTGAAGACATCAAGACCATCCTCACCGAATACCATCGGCTTATGGTCGCCAAGGGCTACATGGTCGCGAGCGACTCGCAAGCCTCTAGCCCCCGCGCACCAATGAGCGACCTAGAGGCGCTCGATGCGATGCAACCGCTCGATGGGTACACGCTCGATGACGCCAAAGCTGACCTCGAATGCATCAGCGCGGACGATTACGATCAGTGGCTCAAGGTGGGCATGGCGTTGCACCATCAGTTCGGTGGGGATATGGAGGCGTTCAACGTCTTCCTTGAATGGAGCGAGACGTCAGAGAACTTCGCCTCCGAAGAGCAGTGCCTCGCTAAGTGGGAGTCCTTCGGACAGTCCCGAGCAGCGGGGGCGCGAGTCGTCACAATGCGCAGCGTCATTAAGCTCGCGAACGCAAGCCGCGATAAGGTGCGCCGTGAGCGCGAAACCGAAGATGCTAAGTACAAGATCGAGGCGATCAAGCTCTCCACCTCAGTTCCAGAAGTGAAGGCGATTCTCGAGCGCGCGGATATCAACATCCCTGAGTTACGTGCTGACCTCACGCATCATGCGTGGGCCAAGCTCATCATGCTTACAGGGGTGGACAACTGGCGCTACATCGACATCGTGAAGATGACGCCACCGATGAAGTTCGCGTCCTATCCGCTCACTGAGTTCGGCAATGCGAACCGCATGCTCGATAAGTACTACCGTCACTTGATGTATGTGTGCGACCGCGACGAGTGGTTTGAGTGGCGCTGCACCCACTGGTCCCGGGTGAGCACGAAGACGGTTCAGCGCTACGCGACTGAAGCCGTGAAGGACTATTCCGCATCAATCGATGAAGCAAGTAACGCCGAAGAGAAGAAGTTCGCGAAGGCAAGCCAGACGGAAAAGATGGTCAACAACATGGTGAAGTTGCTCTCGCACGAGCCTTCGGTCGCGCGCATGAGCGACGAGCTTGACGCGGGCGAAAACCTCTTCGCGTGCGCCAATGCCGTGATCAACCTCGAGACGGGCGAGGTGATGCCGCCCGTGGCTGAGATGAACATCACGCGCTTTAGCCAGGTTGAGTATGACCCCGATGCGAAGTGCCCGCTGTGGGAAGAGACGCTCAATGACGTGTTCTGTGGTGACAAGGAACTCGTGGCGTTCTTTGGGCGCGTGATTGGTTACATGCTCCTTGGTAACCCGAAAGAAGACGTGGTGATCATCCCATACGGAAGTGGCGCCAACGGTAAGAGTACGGTCATGAATATCGTGCGCGAGCTGATGGGCGAGTATGGGCTCGTGACTTCGGCTGATGTGTTCATGGCGAACAAGGGCGCGAGCAGTAGCGGTGGGCCAAACGAAGCGCTCTTGCGATTCCAAGGTCGCCGATTCATCTACGCACAAGAGATGAACGAAGACAGCGTCCTCCAAGAAGGCTTGATCAAAGCCATGACGGGTGGCGAGCCGATCGTCGCGCGCGGGCTATACATGAGAGCTTCGCTCCAGTTCTCGCCCACGTGGGTGATCTTCATGCCGACCAACCACAGACCGATTATTAAGGGTCAGGACTACGCTATTTGGCGACGTATTATCCCGATTCCTTTTGAGGCGACGTTCGAGGGCAAGAGCAAAGACCCAGACCGCATTGAGAAGCTCCGCAAAGAGTTACCCGGTATTTTGAACTGGGCGTTGAAGCACGTGCAGGTCTACAAGCGTGAAGGGCTTAACCCACCAAAGAAGGTGCTTGACGCACGCGAAGAGTACCGCTCTGAGATGGACGTGGCGGGTGAGTGGCTAGAGGCGTGTTGCGAGTTCGGTGAGGGCTACGAAGCGACGACACAGGAGCTTTATGCGTCGTGGCAGCGGTTCTCTTTCGACCGTGGCGAGACTGGTTTTATCAATAGCGCGCGTAAGCTCGGGCGCATGCTGACGAGTAAGGGCTTAAAGCCTTGCCGAGATGCACGGGGTGTGCGCGACGCCCGTGGTTTCAGGGGCATCCGACTCAGAGCCGTCGACCTCACAGCGGGGTTCGACGACGTCTCTAAGGCATAGGGTTTGCGTCATTATGCGTCGGAATGCGTCATTAGTTTTTCGGCTAATGACGCGTTGGCATAGCCTGTGGGAGTAGGAGTTTATATTTTTTGCGTCATTGCGTCATTACTTTTTTAATTCTATACATTAAAGAAAATAAATATAAAGAGATATAGGGATAGAGGGGTAGAACGTATACGCGCATATATAAAAGACTTTTTTTCGAGGCGAGTAATGACGCAAAAGGGTACCAAATCGCCCCGAGATGGCTGTGCCAGTGGGAAAAGGACTTGCGTCAAAACTTTTTCAAGTAATGACGCAAACTGGAGGAATGACCGATAGTGGCCAACGATTAACGTAAATTGAGGAGGTGTTCGTGGAGAACAGCGACAGCATCGAGCGCGTGGCGCGCAAAACAGAACAACGGCATAACGATAGGAGGCTTTATGACCAAGATTGAAAAGACAGAAAAGAAACTTAGCAAAGTAAGGGCTAAGACTGCCAGGACTTTGGGGATGATTAGGTGCAGGATACAAGAGTTAAATCGAGTGGCAACAGTATTTACAGATCTGGGACGCACCTCTAGCACACTAGATGGAATGTTTCTAGCCTTTTTCAGATTGGAGGAATGGAGTAAACAATATTCAGTAGGCAGTGTAAGTTACTCTGTCGAGCAACTCAAGGAGGCAGCAACATCTTTTAAGACAACCGCTTTAGTCAGCTTGCTATCTTCTGCTCGCGATGGCTTAAATAAAGTAGGCAACGCCCCATTAGCAACGGCAACCGCTCTGACCATACACCTTTTTAGCAGCGTTAGAGCCCTTTGCTTAAAGGCAGTAAGGCTAATCGAAAAGAAAGAAAAACTGGAGAAAATAATGCTTGGAGGAGATCAAGATGCAAAAGGAAGTTAATTCGCCAGAAGTGTGGCTACGCATGCGCAATGAGTTTGGTGAGAACTACCCTCGTGAAGGTAGTCGATGCCTATTCCACCTCTATAGCCGTGCGTCTTTTCGCTATGAGAAGGACGCTGACCGAACACGCCACGCTAAACGCACGACAAATGGACGCTTCATGTTCGACATCCGTGCGTATGGGTATCGCTACGGCTTGAGGGTGTACTTGCCAGAATATTGCTGTTCGGTGTCGGTCAATGACGTTCAGGCTTGGTTGCATGCTGCGGGACCCGACTACTACAACGGTTATGGTCGTGATGGTGAAGAGAGCTTTTTGAAGAACTAAGGGGTGACGGATGGATGAATTGGAGCGGTTATTGCAAAACTGGGGGCGATGGGCGCGAGAAGGGTCTAACCATAGAAACGTCTCTAGTACGCTCGTCATCATCAACCGATTGAAGCTCTACTCCAAAGGAGAAAACGATGAGGAGCAGGCCGAGAAACCCATCTCCTGCTCTTCACCACCTCCAGATGAAGCAGATGCCATAAGGGTAGACAAAGCCTTTTGCCAACTGCCTTCTATACGCGTTGACGACCGACAAGGACGCGATCTCTTGCGCACTATGTACCTTAAGCCGTGGGTGAGCTTTCCAAGCGCATGCCGACGGGTTCGAGTGTCAACTAAAAAGGGCAGGGAACTCATGGAGAAGGCACGGCAAAGACTGGGGTATATTCTTGATTCAGAATCGCCCCCTACCTATTAACGACAATTTGTAGATATGGTATACTTCAGTTATCAATTGTTGACTCTCATAAGAGCAGACCTTATGACTAACGAGCGCCGGGGGCGCTTTTGGCATGCCTGAAGAAAACAGGATGCTCGTTAAGGTCGAGCCGATGAAAAACGAGATTGGTACTAGTGGTTGTATGTCTGGGTGATCTCCAGAACTCTCCTTTGAGCCCTGCAGGTAGAAATACTTGCGGGGCTTTTTCTATTGGTCTTTACATGCCGTTAATGAAGTTATGCGGATATCCGGGGTGTGGTCAGCTCATCCCTCAGGGTGAGAACTATTGCCCGCTCCACAAGAAGAAGGCAGCAGAAAACAAGAAAGCCTACCAAGCTCAACGCGAAAAACAAAGAACTTGGTCAACAGGTACTTCAGCTCAACGTGGCTATGGGTACCGATGGCGTCAAGCCCGACAAGCCTTCTTAAGGCAACATCCCTTCTGCATTGAGTGCGAGAAGAGAGGTATCATTAAACCAGCGACCGACGTAGACCATATCAAACCACACAAAGGCGATATGGCTCTCTTCTGGGATCAAAGCAACTGGCAACCTTTATGCCATACATGCCATAGTAAAAAGACCGCCAGAGAAGATGGTGGCTTTGGGAACAGCGAACTATGAAACGAGATTGGAATATTATCCGAGACCTATTGAAGGCGACAGAGGAAGACCGTTTACTTGAGTTCCTCGATGACAAAGACGCTGAGGTGGATCGCGCTAGCACTGAAGCGGAGCGTGAGAAACTAGAGAAAATTAGTTTTGACTACTATGGTCATCTTGAGCTCCTTATCGATGATGACGCTATTCGCGGCATCACGGTTGATTGCTCGAACCTTGGGAACTGGAGCTATGGCGCTGGTCGTCCAAGGTTATCCACATCTGGCTTTGACTTGCTCGATGCGCTGCAGTCCAAGACTGTGTGGACGCGAGTGAAGGATTATGCCAAAGAGAACACACTACCGATCACTGGCGCATTGGTTCGTGAGGTTCTATTAAGAGCCATACAGTCACAGATTTAATAAAGCATATTTGTAATACAGAAAATGGGTGGGGCGGGTCAAAAGTCGAAGTGAAAGAGCGCTAGACCGCGCCTTAACCCAATTTTTTGTGCGTGCAAAATTCTGAGCGGGTTTTTCCGAAGGGGGAAGCCCGCTTTTTTGTGGAGGTTTTTGATGGGACGACCACGGAAAAGTGACGCTGAGAAAGCAGCTCGTGGGACTTTGCAGCCATCACGAACACTCAGCGCTCGACATAAAAACATGTTGTCGAGTGACGCCACGCTTATCGCGACAGAACCACCAAGCGGGCTGACGAAAGACGCGAGAGACGCGTGGCAAATCGCCGTCGCCTTTACTCCAAAAGGTCTCTTAACTCCTACGGACGCGCCGATTCTGGAGCGATGGTGCAGAAATTACGCGCTCTATCGCAAGTACCAAAAACGGTTGGAGTCCAGCACCACCGATCTGATTCTCGTCACCGAAACATCGACTGGCGCGAAGAAGGAATACATCAACCCCTTATTTACCGTCCTCGATCAGATCGAGAAACGATTAGTCATGCTCGAGAAGGAGCTTGGGTTCACGCCTGCTTCGCGCGCGCGTGTGAGGGCGCAAGTTCCTGAGGAAGAAGAAATAGATGAGTTCTCCAACTTCTAAAGACTATTTGGCCATTGCCAATAAGTACATCGACGACGTGCTTAAGGGGGTAATTCCAGCCAAGAAAGAGGTGCGTTTGGCGTGCAGTCGGCAGAAGAAGGACTTGGTTAAGTACGGCAAAAAGAACTCTGTCTATTACTTCAACGAGGATGAGGCAAATCGCATCTGTCGATTCATCGAGCTACTTCCTCACACCAAAGGTGAGTTGGCGGGGCAACCGATCAAGCTTGAACCGTGGCAAGTGTTCATTCTGACAACGGTTTTTGGGTGGAAGCGCAGGGTAGATGAAGGGCGTCGATTCCGTCGCGTATACATCGAAGTGTCTCGAGGGAATGGAAAAAGTTGTCTGTCTAGTGGCGTTGCTCTCTATTGTCTGGTAGCAGATAGGGAACCTGGGGCTGAGGTCTATTCCTTCGCTACGACCCGAGATCAGGCAGGCATCGTGTTTGGTGACGCCAAAGTGATGGCGCAGAAGTGCGCTGCTTTACGAAAGAAATTTGGCTTGGAAGTACTGGCGCATTCCTTATATGTCAAGGACACCAATAGCTCCTTTCAAGCGAAGAGTGCTGAAGGCTCGACATTGGACGGCTTGAATACGCATCTAGCCATCATCGACGAGCTTCACGCCCATAAGACACGAGACGTTTATGACGTGGTGGAAACGTCCCTTGGGAAGCGTCGCTCATCGCTCCTCTGGTGTATCACCACCGCAGGGTTCAATACTTCTGGTATTTGCTACGAAGTACGAACAATGGCACGAAAGGTGCTTGAGGGTAAGGTCAACGACCCAACTCAGTTTGCCGTGATCTACGGCATTGATGATGAGGATCCTTGGGACGATGAGAAGTCCTTGATCAAGGCTAACCCCAACTGGGGCGTCTCTGTGAGACCTGAGATGATCATCTCGCTCTTGCAGAAGGCGAAGGCTCTTCCCTCTTCTATTAACAACTTCAAGACAAAGCATCTGTGTGTCTGGTGTGCAGCCGCAAGCGCATGGATGGACATGGCCAAGTGGAACGCTTGTGCCGTCCCTGAGCTGTCGCTCGATGACTTCATTGGGGCGCCCTGCTTCATTGGTCTTGACCTTGCAGCAAAGAACGACATCACAGCGAAGGTATTGGTCTTTCCTATGGACGGCGGTAACTACGCAGTCTTTGGGAAGTACTACCTCCCTGAAGTTGCTATTCATAACGGCACTAACGCCCAGTATTCAGGGTGGGCAGCCGAAGGGTTGATCACTGAGACCCAAGGCGCAGTCACCGACTTTGAGCAGATTGAAGCTGACCTCAGAGAGGATCTCTCCACCTTTGATGTTCGAGCGATCGCGTATGACCCTTGGAACGCCACTCAGTTGGCGACGCGTCTGGCTAACGATGGCGCGCCAATGGTGGAGTTTAGGAACAGTGTGATGAAGCTTTCTCAGCCGATGAAGACGCTTGAAGCCCTCATCCAGGGCAAGCAGATCACCCACAACGGTGACCCAATTCTCACTTGGATGATGAGCAACGTGGTGGCGAAGGTCGACGCCAAAGACAACATCTTTCCTCGTAAGGAAGTCAATGCCAACAAGATTGACGGCGTTGTGGCGACCATTATGGCACTGGGTGTGGCTCTCGAAAACCCTGTGGTGACTATGGACTTTGACGGAGAAGACGACCCCTTCTCTGGATTTGAGTGGTAACTATGTTCTCTAAATTCACAAATTGGATTACTTCTTGGGGAAGTGGTCTCTCGACTGGAAAAGGTCAGCAGATCACAGCACCTCAGCAAGTCATCTTTGACCACCTCGAAAACGTTGGGACAGACCGTGGCCTTCAAATCGCTGCGGTCTTTGCTTGTGTGGAGCTCTATGCCAACACGATAGCTAGTCTCCCGATTTTCGTATACCGCGACAAGGCGGATGGGCGCCGAGAGGAAGAGCGAAAGCACCCACTTTGGGCGCTTCTGCACAAGCGTCCTAATGCGTGGATGACTCCTTCTGACTTCAAGGCGACGCTAGTCATTAACTACGTCCTGCGGGGCAACGCCTACGTGTTGATCCACTGGAACAAGAACGGTAAGCCTATCGCGCTTGAACCGCTCCCTGCGGAGCAGGTGACGGTCTCGATGGTTGATGGTGAGCTTATCTACAAGTTCCATAAGGACGGCACAGACACCTACTACCAAGCCAAGGACATCATCCACTGGAAGGGGGCAGGAAACGGCATCGTTGGGCTCTCCAAGCTCGACTACATGCGTGCCTCTCTATCGGAATCGGTCAATGCGCAGATGAATGCGACACGCCTCTTTGGGGCTCGATCGAAGCCTTCTGCAGTGCTCCAAACCGACATGGTTTTGAGTGCCGACCAGACCAAGGAGGTGGTGAAGCGATTCAAGAGCATGGTCGAGTCGGGTGGCTCTCTCGTGATTGCCGACCGTGGCTTGAAGTACACACCGATGTCTCTCACTCCTCAGGACGCGCAGTTGCTCCAGTCTCGTCAGTTCTCGGTTGAAGAGATCTGCCGTTGGTTTGGAGTACCGCCAGTGATGATTGGGAGCAGTGGCGCGACCACTTGGGGAAGTGGCATCACGGAAATCAAACGAGGCTTCCACAGTCTCTCTCTCGCTCCTATGTGCAAGCGCTTTGAAGAAGCTTTTGCGCTGAAGTTGGTTAGGGCAGAAGAAGACCTAACCATTGAATTTAACTATGACGCTCTCTTAAGAGCAGACCCACAGACACGCTCTCAGCACGAAGCAACGCTAGTCCAGAACGGAATCATGACGCGTAACGAAGTGCGGCAGCTTGAAAACCTCCCACCGGTGCCAGGTGGAGATGTACTCACCGTCCAAAGCAACTTGGTGGCGATCGACAAGGTCAGCCAGATCGGTGAAGGGTCGAACACTCAGGGGTCTAACGACGGATCCACGATTAAACAGTGAGGCAACTATGGCAATGGAAATTAAGGCCGTAAATCTCGAAAACGTAAGTGTTGAAGGCCGAACTATTACTGGCTACGCGTCTGTGTTTGGTGGCGTGGATTCTTATGGCGACACCATCCATCCGGGGGCTTTTGCCGAAGCTTTGAAGAAGTACGGCACCCCGAAGATGTTCTTCAACCATGAAACGCAAGACATCCCAATTGGGAAGTGGTTAAGCGTCGAGGAAGACGAGAAGGGTTTGAAGGTCGTCGGTGAGATTGGTACCGCAAACCCGGACAGTGAAAACGTCTTGAAGGCCATTCAAGAGGGCGTTGTAGACGGTCTCTCGATTGGCTTTTTTTTGAATCGTGATGGCTACGAGTACAAGGATGATCAAGGTCGAGACATCACCAAGGTTGCTCGACTTTATGAGATTTCAGTGGTGACTTTCCCAGCTGATAACTCTGCACGCATCGCCGAAGTGCGCTGTGAAGAGATCAAAGATCAGCTTAAGGAAGTCAAAACAGAACGAGATTTGGAACACGTCTTGAGGGATTTAGGACTGTCCAAGAGCCTAGCTCAAGCGCTATGGGCGAAGGCAAAGGACGTAATAAGTGCTCAGAGGGATTCTGAGGATGTTACAGCGTCTCAACTTGAAAAGGCTGCCTCCCTTGTGGCACGCCTCAACAATTTAACGAAGGAATAATGTAATGTCCGAAATTGAAAATTTAACTGCCCAGCTGGAGAAGGTCTCCAAGCAACTGGACAACACGGCATCTTCTGCTGACGTGAAATCGCTTATGGAAAAGCAAGAACAGTTAGCCAAGCAGATCGCCGATCTTGAACAGAAGAGCGTCAAGCCTGCCAACTCTGGTAAGGATAGCCCTCTTTCTTTAGGTGAACGCTTCACGAAGAGCGAAGCCTATACGAAGTTCTTGGATACGAATGCTCGCACCGAAATCACGCTTGAAACGCGTGGTGATCCGATGTTGACAGGTACGGCTGCTCCTGGCGTGATCGTTCCGTACTACAAGCCTGGCATCGTTGAGCAGGCCACCCGCCCGTTGACGATTGAACCCCTCTTCACGAATATCCCGATCTCAACCAACTCCTTTGTGTATCAGCGTGAAGAGCCTGCTTCTTTGAAGGCAGCGATTACGAAGGAAGGTGCTGAGTATCCTGAATCGTCCGTGAAGCTCTCCTCGAAGCAGGGCAACATCTATGACGTCACGCACTCTGCTCGAGTGTCTCGTCAGTTGATTGCTGATCTTCCTGCCTTCTCTGCCTTCTTGAATAAGCGTATGGCCTATGGCGTCAATCGCGCTGTGGAAGATGAGTTGGTGAAGGGCGATGGTTCCGACCTCCACTTAGCGGGCTTGTTGCACGACGGCAACTATGTGCCGCACGGTGCTAAACTGGCCTCTTTTGGTACTGCCACTTCTAACCTGACCGACTTGCTCTTCTTTGCCTCTACGAAAGTTGCCGTGGCTGGCGGCTACGTCAACTGCTACTTGGTCAATCCGATGGATTGGTTCAAGTTGAGCATCTTGAAGGATTCGACTGGTCAGTACTTGGTCGACACGGCTAAGGATTCTGGCATCTCCTACTTGCGCGGTATCCCTGTGGTTCAGTCTCAGGCTATTCCCGAAGGTAAGTTCCTTGCCATTGATACCGTCCAGTACGGCACGATCTACAACCGAGAAGAACTCACGATTGAACTCTTCAAGGAAGACCGTGACAACGCCGTGCGTGGCTTGATCACTGTCGTGGCAACTCGTCGCCTTGGCTTTGCAGCTGAAAATCCTGCTATGGCTTGTGGTGGCGATTTGATCCTCCCGACGGCTTAATTAGCCGACTAACCAAGAGAAGCCCTGCCTGATGGTGGGGCTTTTCTTCAGGGGTGTACCTATGAAAATCGAAGTTAAACGCGGGCTCATGTCTCTAGTGGGCACTTTTAAGGAAGGTGACATTGTGGATATCGCCGATGTCTATGCCAACAACTTGATCAAAGCAGGTTACGCCGTGCCTTACAAAGAAACCATTTTGGTCACGAAAGAGGTAAAGGATGACAAGCCTAGTAACTCTCGCCGAAGCAAAGGCACATCTAAGGGTCGAGCACAATCTTGATGACGCTCTCATTATGGGGCTGTGCGAAGCGTACAGCGACCAGTGTGAGCACATGCTTGAGCGAAAGGTGTTGGGTGAAGGTGGGTTGGTTGAAACGGTTGAAGGTGTGCCGTGGGGCATCAAACTGTGGATCCTGGCGCACGTCAATACCTCGTATGAGAACCGTGAGAGTGCAGGGACTCAGGAACTGAAGACCTATACGCACTTAGGCGGGCTGCTCGATCCATTTAGACATTGGGAGCCACTCGATGATTCTACCGACCGTTGGTGAGCTTAATGAACGAGCGACGCTCTATCGCGTTGAGTCCGTCCCTAATGGGGATTGGGAGACCAATAATAAGCGTCATTTGATCGCGGTTGTTTGGGCAAAGGTCGAGGTCATTGGCGGGTCTCAGTACTTGGACTCCATTAATACCGAGAGTGCCGTCACGCATCGCGTCTATGTGCGCTACGTCAAGGGCTTCTCCAGTCCACTGGACTTACAGCAACTCACAGAAATAGACATTGATGGCTTCACTTATCGTGCCAAGCGCATCACCGATGTCAACAACGCCCATCGCTTCACGCTCATTGAGTGTGAGCAGTGGCAGGCGGTAACTGAAGATGGCAATTGAGTTCACCTTAGACAAGCCGATTAACTTCCCTCAGCTTGATAACAAGGTTATTAAAAAGGGGTTTAGGAGTGTCGGTCGAGAGGTCACCAAGATCGCTCGTAAGAACGTCAGTCGTCGAGGCGTCGTCTCGAAGCCTGGGGAGTTTCCTGGGCTTCACTCTGGCCAGCTACGCAAAACCATTAAAGCTCGAGTTTCACGCTCGGGCTTTTCTGTTTTGGTGAAGAGCTTTCCTACTGAGGAGGCTGATTATCCCTACTACGTTTTCTATGGGCACCGTGCGCCATATGCGGATCGCGTGGCAGGAGGAAAGCAAGACCGACGGCAGCACGGGAAGAAGCGTGTCGGCGACAAGGTTGCAGCGCCTCGAGCCAACTGGATCACTGCGGCTGCGGATACCTATGAACGTACTCGCTATGGCGCAGTGATGAACAAGCTTGTGACCGAGGCCATTAAACCAGGAGTAATTTTGGGATGAAGTTAAGACCTGTCATCGAAAGGTTGCGACAACGATGCCCGAGCTTAAAAGGCAGGGTTGGTGGAGTTGCGCAATACGCTATGTTGGAGTCCACCACCAAGTTAACAATGCCATATGCCTTTGTCGTTCCTTTAGGGGAAACGGCTGAGTACTTCAGCATGGCATCCGCTCAGTCATACCGCCAGACCGTGGAAGCACAGTTTGGCGTTTTGCTTTTTCTCTCCCTGAAAGGCGACAGCCGAGGGTATGACGCTTTTGAATTTTCACAAGACATCCGAGCAGAGGTGTTCAAAGCCCTGCTTGGGGCATGTCTACCAGAAACAGATGAGATTACTTTTGATCAAGAGGTGATCTTCGATGCGAACAACGCCCGACTGGTTATCCAGTGGGAGTTTAACGTGCCCTACGACATCGTGGACGAGGAAACCGCACACGGTGAAGTGTTGGAGCAATTGCCAGAGTTGGAAGGTATTGACTCTCAAATCGATCCAGCCCCGGCTGATTGGGTCGATGGTGTGCCCGTTTCTTTTCACTTTAACAACTCTAAAGGAAGCTAAAAGTGGCTATTTCTTATAACACGATTCCAGAGAACATTAAAGTTCCTCTGTTTTACGCCGAAGTGGACAACACTCAGGCGAACACTGGCGCCAACGATCTGGTGGCGCTCGTTATTGGTCAGATGACCGAAGGCACTGCAGAGGCAGGCAAGCCCGTGTTGGTCTCTAGCGACAGCCAAGGCAAAGAATACTTTGGTCGTGGCTCGATGATCGCAACGATGCTCACTGCCTACTACAACAACAATGCAGTTGGTCAGGTTTGGGCGCTTCCGTTGGCTGATCCGAAGGGTGGCTCTAAGGCATCTGGCACGTTTACCTTCACTGGCACGGCAGGGTCTGCGGGCACTGTCTTTGCGTACATTGGCGCAACTCGCGTGGCTGTGGCAGTTGCTCAGGGCATGACTGCTAAGGAAGCATCTGAAGCTTTAGCTGCCGCAATCAACGCTAATCAAGATCTCCCTGTGGTGGCTAAAGCCACCGAAGGCAAAGACCAGTCCGTGGTGACGGTTAACGCCAAGAACGCCGGTTTACTCGGTAACGATATCAAGCTCTCGCTCAACTTCAATGGCGTTGCGTCTGGTGAAGTGTTGCCTGAAGGCTTGATGGTCGAGGTCTCCAAAGTTGCAGGTGGCGCAGGCACGATCGACTTTGCTGTGGTGAAGACGGCTCTCGGCGATGAACAGTACGACTTCATTGCTTTCCCTTATGCGGATCTTTCCCTCTTGAATGAGTTCAAGTTGGAGATGAACGACTCGACTGGTCGTTGGTCGCCGATGCGCCAGATCTATGGTCACGTCTACAGTGCGAAGCGTGGTGCCGTTCAGGATCTTATCTCCTTTGGTCAAGGGCTTAACGATCAGCACTTGACTGTGATAGCCGTTGAACCTGGCATGCCAAATCATCCAGTGGAAGTTCTCGGTGCTTATGTGGCTAAGACGCATCAGGCCATCCAGAATGATCCCGCACGTCCGACACAGACCTTGGAATTAGCAGGTATCTTCTCGCCGAAGCCTGGCGAACGATTCATCCTCAACCAAAAGCAGACGTTGCTCTCTAAGGGTATCGCGACCAATGCTTGTAGCAATACAGCCGTCATGATCGAGCGCGCCATTACGACTTATCAGGTCAATTCCTTTGGTGTTGCCGATACATCGTACCTTGACAGCGAAACCCTCCACACCTTGGCATACATCATCCGTCGCTTGAAGAGCGTGATTACTTCCAAGTTTGCTCGCTACAAGTTGGCTAATGACGGTACGAAGTTTGGCGCAGGGCAGGCGATTGTTACGCCGAGCATCATCAAAGGCGAAATTCTTGCTGAATACGCCAAACTTGAAGCCGAAGGCATCGTTGAAAACCTTGACGCCTTTAAGAAGGCGCTCATCGTTGAACGCAGTGCTAAGGATCCCAATCGCATCAACGTGCTATTGCCACCCGACTTGGTCAATCAGTTGCGTGTCTTTGCCACGTTGGTTCAATTCCGTTTGCAGTACTAATAGGAGTCTAAGAACATGGCAAAACGTATTGCAGGTATCTGCTATGTGACGGTTGACGGCACGCAGTTGGAGCTTAAGAGCGACACTGGGCTTGAAGTCCAGATGTCCGAAACCGTCAAGACGGCCATCATGTCTAGTAATGGCACAACGTACTATCAAGAAGCCAACACTGAGCAGTACATCAGTGGTGAGTTCCTTGTGCCGAAGGATTTCCCGTTTGACAAGCTTGAAACAGGGGATGACATGACCATCACGGCTGAATTAGCCAACGGCATGGTTTATACGCTCTCTGGTGCTTTCGTGGCTGACGGTTTGACCTTCAGCGCGACTGGTGGCACTGTCACCTTGAAGTTCGTTGGTAACAAGGCCGTGAAGTCCTAAGAGGTGTCGACATGATGAAAGAACGACGCGTCGTAACGCTCCCTCTCCCGTATGCCATCTACCAAGGTGACAACGAGATTACGGAGCTTTCTATCGTTGAGCCTCGCTTCTCTGACTATAAAGCCTATGGTTTCATTGCCAATGGCGAAAACATCAACATGGACGCCATGTTTGATCTAGCCAGAAAGTGCACTGGGCTCCCGCCATCGACGATTGACCAGTTGGAATCTCCCGAAATCACGAAAGTGATCTCTGTTCTAACTGGTTTTTTCGAGCCCTCGGACGAGTCGACGACCCACAGCAGTTAAGAAATGTTGTGTTTAATCTCGCTAGGTTTTGGCGTATGTCTCCTAGCGAGATTGACGATCTGCCTATTTCTAGTGTGATCGAGTACTGCGAACAAACACAACGCATCATTGATGAGGAAACGAAAGCATGGCAGACAAAACGCAGACCTTAACCGCCCGCTTAAAGCTCGTCACGTCCGATTTTAATAAGCACATCAATGAGGCCACCAAGAAGATCAAGATCGTTGATCGTTCCTTCAAGGAGGTCTCTGATCGTGCGGGGGCAATTGGTCGAAAATTAGCGATCCCTTTTAGTGCCTTATCTGGCATTGGCGCAATCTCCATCAAGGGGGTGGTCAGCCAGTTTGTCACTTTAGGGGATTCGATCGACAAGGCGGCGATCCGCGCAGGTGTGACGACTGGAGCGCTCCAACGCTTACGGGTAGCCGCTCAACTGAGTGGCATGAGTGCGGAGCAGATGGACAAGGCACTCTCTAAGCTCACCTACCAGATGGGGCAGGCGTCCGCAGGGAATAATGACAACCTTGTGACAATGTTCAAGTCCTTAGGAGTCCAGTGGAAAGATAGCACTGGGAAAGCGAAGGACGCTGCATCTGTGATGCGTGAATTGGCTGACGCAGTCAAGGTCAACACGGATCCCACGAAGCGTCTTCAGATGCTCACTGGCATTTTCGGGGATAAATTAGCCGCAAACCTAGTGCCAGCCCTACAAGATGGGGCGGAAGGGCTTGACGCCATGGCTAAACAAGCTGATGAGCTTGGGTTGGTCATGTCGAACAAAGACGTCAAGGCAGCAGCCGCTTTGGGCGACAAGATGGAACTGTTCAAAGGGGTACTAGAGGGCATCACCTCGAAGGTTGGTGCTCGATTGTCTCCTACTTTGATGAAGCTCATCGACAAGCTCCAAGCGCTCGTGTTGGCTAACAAGGAAATCATCACGACCAAGATCTCTGAGGCGATTGAATCGATTGCTCGTGCAGTCGACAAAATCAACTTTGAAGAGGTCATATCGCAGATTTCTTCCTTTATTCGCTATGCAGTGAAGGGGATTGAAGCGGTTGGTGGTCTTAGCACCATCGTGAAGGTTTTCGCAGGGATTATGGCTGCACGTGGCGTGATTGCCGTGGCCAAGATGACCTCTGCGGTCGTCTCCTTTGGTGTCGCACTCTATGGTGTAGTGGGGATTCCTGGACTGGTGGTTGCAGCGATCGCAGGTGCAGCTTACCTGATCTACAAACACTTTGACAAAATCAAAGCCGTGGCCACAAAGGTGTGGGCTGGCATCTCTGGCTTCCTGAAGGATCGTTGGGGCATCGACTTCAACGCTGCTTTCAAGGGGTTAAGTGATCGATTCGGCTCGCTCTTTAAGAGCCTAGGCATTGACTTTTCCTCGTTTAGCTCCTTCTTTACGAGCTCTTGGGACGCAATTTGTCGTTACGTGAGCAACCTTTGGAAGGACAGTGGGGGCAACATCTTTAAGTTCATTGCGAACTACTTAAAGGACGTTGTCAAGGTCATTATGGGCGCTTGGAAAGCTCTTTTTGGCTTCTTTGGTGACCTCTTGGCTGAGCCAATCGCCAAAGCAAAAGCGGCCTATTTATCGTTCGAGGACTTCTGCATAAACCTCGTGAAGAAGATTGGTGAAAAGTTTGCCAGTCTCTTCACTGGTATAGCCGACATGTGGCGAAACGCCTTCACAAAGGCTGCATCCTGGCTCCCTGATTGGATGACTGGAGGCAATACTGCAGGGGTGAATGTGAATGTGGCTAATCCCGCCGTCATGTCGATGGCAAGTCCTGCATTCCCGAATGCAACTCCGCAGGGAATGAAGGGTGAGGTCACCGTGACGGTTCGCGCAGCCGATGGCGCAACTGCGTCCGTGGACGAAATCCGTGGCCGTGGTGGTGATTTGGTCGTTAATTCAGGTGGTTCTTACGACTTTTAGTCCTTGGTCGTAAGAAGGTGTATTGGGTTGGTCTGGGGAAACCTAGACTGACCTTTTTTTTATCAGTGAAGGCAAATAAATGGCTACTAAAGCTCAAGAACAACTGCGCACTGCGTCGTTTCGAGGCGTGACCTTCAATGTGTTGGAGACTAGCCACACGGTTGGCCGTCGTGTCATCGTGCATGAGTACCCTAATCGAGACGTGCCCTTCGCCGAAGACATGGGGCGATCTGCCAAAACCTTCACAATTACTGGTTTTTATTCTGGCTATGACTACATCAAGCAGATGAAAGCCCTTGAAGAGAAGATGCAGACGAAGGGCACAGGGGAATTGATCCATCCTTGGGCTGGTCGCCTGATGGTCGTCCCTCAGAATGCCTCGATTAAGTACTCTCAAGCCCTCTTGCGTGTAGATTTTGACCTCACTTTTACCGAAAGTGGGGAGCAAAAGTTCCCTGATGAAGGGGTAAACACGAGCTATTTGGCAAAAAAGAGTGCAGAAAACCTCTTTAATACCTCGCTCAGTCACCTCTACAACACCTTGACCATCGGTAGCGCTCAAGACTTTGTGAAGTCGACTGTAGCTAAGAACATTAACAAGATGCTTGGCATCGATTCCATGACGGTTGTCAACCAGCTTTTTGGGATTTCTGATGCCCTGGCGTCTTTTATGAGGGATGGGCTGGCGCTTTTGAGCAATAGTCCCAACTCTTTTGGCGAAAAACTCGCAGGGATTCTTGGGCTTTCTCGATTTGCCACGTCCACTATGGCATGGCGCAATGTAGTTCGTGAGGCGTCCAAATTCACCAAGGACGACAGCGTGAACACCGAGTCCTCAGCGCTCTTCTCGGAAGGTACATCCGACTATGAAGAAGCCAAAGCAACTGAGGATTATGCGTCTCTCCTGCGACAAGTGATGATCTCTAATGCCGTTGGAGCGGTCGCCAACGTTGGCACGTCTCTTGATCGAGCAAGTGAATCGTCAGCCGTCAAGGTGATGGCTTATGACGACCTGATTGCGATGCGCGACACACTCTTGCAGACGATTGATGAAGAGATGTTCAAGACTGACAGCGATGAGGTCTATCAAGCCTTGTTGGATTGTCGTGCCTCAGTCTTTAAAGATCTCACTACCAAGGCTGAATCTCAAGCTCGACTCTTTGAAATCACGCCTACAGGGGTTTTTCCTGCTCTGGTGATCGCCTATGACGTCTACGAAGATGCAGGCCGTGACCTTGAAATTGTTGGACGTAACAACATTGTGCGTCCAGGATTCGTGCCAGTGGCACCATTAAAACTGCTGAGTAAATAACGATGGTTGTAGATAACGATACTGTGACTGTTGAGGTGAACGGCAAAGAGTTCCGATGGTGGGAAGGCGTCACGATTGACCTCGAGCTGACAAACATCACTCGAGAGTTTGCCGTGTCGTTTACTCAAGACTTCTCTCGGGAGACGCCATCAGCTTTTGATGGGCTTCCGCGTGTAGGGGATGAGGTGAAGTTGTGGGTTGGCGAAGATCTTTTGTGTACTGGCTACATCACCAAGTCTCAGTCGTCCTATTCAAGCTCCTCTGTCACGTTGAGTATTAATGGGGCTAGCAAAACGATAGATCTGGTCGAGTGCACGCTCCCAATTGGGGCAAAACACCGCGTCTCTAACGTCTCGCTCAAAGACGGTGTGGAGATGCTTGTGAAGAACTACGGAATCAAGGTCGTCGATGAGGTCAAATCCTCCAAGAAAGTCTCGCTCGATGTGTCGCCGACCAAAAAGATTAAATCAGCCCTAGAAGAATTGATCCAAGGGCAGTCGATCATCCTTACCGACAACGGCAATGGTGATCTGGTCATGACTACGGCGGGTAAAGGCGGGCTGGCTCATGATGCTTTGAAGCTTGGCAAGAACGTCCTTGAAGGCTCTCGGAGCGTTGATGGGAAGAACCTTTATTCGTGCTATGTGGTTGTGGGTCAATCGGTCAATGGAGACAGCGACAAAGCTGTGACGGCCAATCAATCGAAGGTAAGTGCCTCCATCAATGGGGTGCGCACTCGAGAGCGCGTATACCAACAGAGTGGCGACGCTAACATGGGATCTATGCTCCAACGAGCCACGCTCTTGAAGAACCATGCTCTTGGGGCTTCTGAGTCGTATGAATACACCGTCCAAGGCTGGAGGCAGTCCAACGGTGGCTTGTGGAGTCCAAACACCACAGTTCAGGTCTATGACGACATCTTTAGAACCAGCCAAGTGTTCTTGATCGATCGCGTCACGCTGACTAAGGACAACTCAGGGACGAAAAGTAAGCTGCATCTGATTCACCCAGAGGCTTTGTTGAACACTGATGTTCCTGACCTTCCAAAGAAGGCTAGCACGTCAAGCAACGCTTCTTACCAGTTCACTCATAAGGGTGAGACTGGAGAGGCTCAATGGACTAAATAGCATGAATCTCAGTGATCTTGGCGAGCGCATTTGGGCGCTCTTGAGTCGTGGTCGTGTGACTGGTGCTGATGGCAACAAGCCTATGCGAACGCTCCAACTTGAACTCTTATCTTCGGATGCCAGAGACAATGTTGAGCACATGGAACCATACGGTTTCACAAGTGAGCCGTTTATGGAAAGCGAAGCATTGGCCGCGTCCCTTTCGGGCGACCGAAACCATACGGTTGTCATTACCGTGGCTGATCGACGATACCGCCTCAAAGCCCTTAAACAAGGTGAGGTAGCGATCTTTGACGACCAACATCGAAAGGTGCACCTTACCCGAGATGGCATTGTGATCGATGGGGTTAATTCGCCGATCACCATCAAAACTGGTGGCACCGTGGACGTAAAAGGACAAGCCATCAATCTGACGGCGTCCAACATCAAATTGAAGGCTAGCAATATCGCGCTTGATTCGCCAATGGTCAATTCCAGTGGCGCGATGAAGTCGGTCGGTGATGTATCTGGTGCAGGCATTAGCCTCAGTCGTCACACCCACCAAGGCGATAGTGGTGGCACGACAAGCACACCTAACTAAGGAGTGGTGAAGTGGAATATTTCATCAATGGGAAAGCATCGACGTTGAGCGATTACCAAGGTGATCAGCTCGAACGAGCCGTGATCATCAGCCTATTTACATGGCGCAGGGCAGATCCTGATGACAAGTTGCCAGGATCCAGCAAGTACGGTTGGTGGGGTGACACCTACGCTGAGGTCAAAGGCGATCGCATTGGATCCAAACTTTGGTTGCTTATGCGCTCAAAGCTCACTAACGAAGTATTGGCTCAAGCAAAAGAGTATGCCGAAGAGTCGTTGCAGTGGCTGATAGAGGATCGAGTGGCAACTTCTGTGACGGTTGAAGTGGCGCGTGGCGGGTTAGACCAACTCAACTTGAAAGTGATTATTGCGAAGCCCGATAAATCTGAATTGAATTTGAGATTCCAGAACGTATGGGAGAAATAAATGCCTTTTGAACGTCCTTCTTTAGAGAAGATCACCAACCGCATTAACGCCGACCTAGAGGCACGGTTGAAAGTCTCTCAGCTACGTCGATCTGATGCCAAGGTATACGCCCAAGTGCTTGCTGGCATCTCTCACGGTCTTCACGGATTCATCGAATACATCGCGAAGCAGTTGTTTTTTGATTCCGCAGAAGGTGAATTCCTCGATCATTGGGGCTCGATCTTTGGGATATACCGAAAAAGCGCATCTAAGGCCACTGGTGAGGTGGCCTTTGTTTTTACTGGTAAGGACGCAGTGGAAATCCCGATTGGATCTATCCTCCAGTCTGAGACTGGTCAGCAATACCAAACTACGAGTCCTGCAGTTGGGGCTCTCGTCCATGTAGAGGCACTTGTCGCAGGGACAGCAGGCAACCTTTCCTCTGGAGAGCAGCTTTCCCTCATCTCCACGATCTTGGGCGTGCAGTCGACTGTGGCGTCCAACGGTATCGGTGGAGGTGCTGAAAAGGAAAACGATGATTCATTGCGTACACGCCTTTTGGCTCGCGTTCGAGAACGCCCCCACGCAGGGACGAAAGCGGACTACGAGGCTTGGGCTTTGGAAGTGCCAGGCGCCACACGAGCTTGGGTATACCCGCTTGAAGGTGGCGACGGCAATGTGGTCGTCCGATTCGTTTGTGATGGCTTAACCAACATCATTCCTGATGCCCAGATTATCGAGAAGGTTCAGAACCATCTGGATGAAGAGCGACCAGTGACGGCTCGAGTAAAGGTCTATGCCCCATCGACGCAAAAGATCAACTTCACGATCTCCAATCTTGAACCAGAAAACGAGACGGTTAAGGCGCGTATTCGTGAGGCTTTGATCTCGCTCTTTAAGCAAGAATCCGCGCCAGGGAAGCGCCTTTATCTGTCGCATATTCGAGCGGCCATTAGTGGCGCAGCAGGTGAAGTTGACCACACGTTGGTTAGTCCTGACGCAGATATCGTGCCAAAGACTGGTGTCTTGCCAATGGTAGGAGATATTACATGGCGGTAACGGCTCAAGAGTACACACAACAGATCAAGCAGATGCTTCCTCAGGGGTTGGCTTGGAATGCTGACGACACTGCATCGTGCATGGCTTTGATGTTGGAGTGTTGGGCGATGGAGTTCTCTCGCATTGACGGCCGTGTAGAAGCCCTCATCAATGAGGCAGATCCTCGACTGTGCATTGAGACGTTCCAAGAGTGGCTCACTCAATGGGGCGTGCCTGACGATTGCTTGAAGGCTTGGGGAACGGTGCTCATGGATGAGTTAAGCCCTCAGATGTTGCGACAAGCCCTCGTCCAAAAGGTCACCACGATTGGGAGTCAGTCGATCCGCTTCTTTGTCGAGATGGCAAAGAGTTATGGCTACACCATCTACATCGATGAGTGCCGTCCATTCATGACGACATCGACCGTTATGGACGCGCTCTACGAGACGCCGAGTTGGTATCACCACTGGCACGTCAAGATCTTCACTGGGCAAGCAGGGAAGGTCTTCTATCACGACACCTTAGGCAACGTCAAAGAGCCTCTCTCTTGGTGGGGCGACAAGATCATTGAGTGCTTATTGCGTCGTTACGCTCCTGCTCACACTGTTTTGCATATTGGTTATATCCAAGGTTAATAGGAAAGTAAAAATGGATCGTGTTTTTCAATCTGGCGCAATAGCCACGCCACCGAGCCCGCCGAATGCTGAAACGTCGAAGGGTTATCCAACCAATGGGAGTGCCTCTGGTGGCATCTCTGCCACGATTGTGGGTGACCACTGGTATCACGGCATCACAGAAGAGCTTTTGAACGCCATTAAGGGTGGTGGAGTCACGCCTGATATCAATCAGCTTGACCAGCTCAATCGCTCAATCGAGAACCGCATTAATCAGCGATTTAACGACCTTAAAAAGGCTCTTGAGCAGTCGGTTGCCGATGTGATGGGTCGAGTTGGTCAGCTTGGCATCCCGACTGGCGCAATCATGGCGTTTGACTTAAACGGCGCGCCGAATGACGGCTTCTGGCTTCCTTGTGACGGTCGCGCAGTCTCCCGCCAGACTTACGCTGCACTCTTTGCAGCAATTGGCACCCGACATGGCGCAGGTGATGGCCGAACAACGTTCCATCTACCTAATCTCAATGGACTTGTCCTTCAGGGCGCCAATGGTGGAAACGTTGGTCAGCAACTCGCACCTGCGATTCCGAATATTTATGGCACGTTCGTGGCATCCCCTGGCACTGATAGTGCTCCTCGTGAGGCTAACGGGGTCTTTGCCTTCGATGGCCAGCAATTTAATGCCGCCATTAAGCGTGGCGGTAGCGACAACTGGGCGTCTCGCTTCACCTTTGATGCCTCTCGCTCCAGTGGCGTATACAAGAACGGCGTGAACACGGTTCAACCGCCCGCCATGCTCGCTTACTTCTGCATCCATATCTAAGAGGTGAACAATGGATTTCCTTTATTTAGCAGATACTTCTGACACGCCACCGACAAAGCCACTTAACCCTGCGACAGGCTATCCATCGAATGGAGATCCAGTCAATGGGAAAGCACCGACAACGCTTGGGGCTTGGATCTTTTATGCGTGGAGCGAAGAATTCAAAAACTTGTTGACCACATTAGGTATTGTTCCAGATGCAAACAACCTTCATCAACTAGCGGACTACTTCACGCGGTACAAGGCTGAAATCGCCGCTATGTTACCGGGCGATATGACCGACTACGCGACAAAGATGAAGGATATCGACAACAAATTATCGAACCTAGATTTGTTTAAGCGGACTGCAGAAAGCACCTATGCCAAGACAGCAGACGTGGACAATAAGCTTGGTAGTTACGTAACGAGATCCTTACTTACCACAACACTTCAGCCTTATGCGAAGACTGGGGACTTGTCGGCTTATGCCCGCACCTCGGATTTAACCCCCTATGCGAAGAAGGAACAGCTTAGTTCTTTAGCGTCTAAAGGGGATGTTAATGAGGTACTTGGCGCGCTTAATAAGAAGGCGGACAAGTCGGCGCTTAACTCTAAGGCCAATAGCTCGGACTTGAATAACTATGTACGAAAAGAAGGGGATCGTGGTGTACTCAAGGGGTACTCTCGGCAGGAACACAGAGTCCAAAACGGGGGCATCCTAACAATTGATATCAATTCTCCCGATGATTTGTCAGTGAATATCTCGGGGAATG